>Ga0265325_10001959_pt1 | contig 14176 bp, 15 predicted proteins | sample 41420metaG_FD_202090 | JGI IMG/M metagenome (GOLD analysis project Ga0265325, IMG submission 202090) | Rhizosphere microbial communities from Carex aquatilis grown in University of Washington, Seatle, WA, United States - 4-14-20 metaG | ecosystem: Host-associated > Plants > Roots > Rhizosphere...
CAATTCGTCGAACACGCAAGGCGCGCTGTCGGGATCGCAGGTCGTGGTGACACCTCCTTCGTTGTCGGCGTCAATGACAGTCACGTACATGGGGCCGGTGGGGTTTTCCGAAAACGTATTGGGATCACGGAACGCAGCGGGAGTTGTGCTTGCGAACACGCGCTCGACAGCGGATAACGGGCGGCGACGGTGCTCGATGACTTGGCCTACTCTTCGGCACGTCATCCCATGCTTTGGAATAGCCTTGCGACGATCCACCTACTTCGGCGGGGGTTGGCCTCCAGCCACTGGCCGGCGCAAAAGCTGCGCGAATGGCAATGGCAGCGCTTGCGGCGTGTGCTCATTCACGCCTACCAGCGCGTGCCCATGTACCGCGAGCTTTACGACCGGGCGGGCTTTCATCCCTGCTCGTTGCGCAGCATCGGCGACATCGGTCGAGTCCCCGTGCTCACCAAAGATCGACTGCGCACGACGGCACCCCAGAATCGCTTGGCCCAGGGCATGGGGCTTGACGACTGTCGTGTGATTGCCACCAGCGGTTCGTCAGGTAGCCCTCTGCAACTCTATTTCAATGCCGCGGACCAACGATGGCAGCGCGCGACCGCCTGGCGCGTTCTGTTCGAGCATGGCTACCGGCTCTCCGATCGCACAATGGAAATCCGCGTGATCTTCGGCGACCGGTTTTTCATTCAGTCGCTCGGCGTCGCGCGCAAGGACTGGCTGTCTCTGCTCGATCCGCCGTCGTCGTGGCTTTCCCATCTCGAACGCACGCGGCCGGAGGTCCTCGTCGCAGGCGCCAGCACATTGGCGGCGTTGGCCGAGGCTTGCTCGGGAAATCAGCCCACGCATCGACCGCGCTTGATCTTCTCTGACAGCGAGCCACTCACGCCGACCATGCGCGACCTGATTCGCCGGCGGCTGGGCAGCGATCCCATCGACATGTTCGGCTTGGCCGAGTTGTCGAACTTCGCGTGGCAATGCGAGAAGCGCGCTGGCTTCCACATCAGCGCCGACAGTCATCTGGTGGAAGTCGACGACAACGGTGCGATGGTGGTGACCGACTTGGGCCTGTGGGGTGCGCCCATGGTTCGCTACCACACGGGAGACCATGCCGAATGGGAGCCGTTGCCGTGTTCCTGTGGCCGAAGCCTGCCCCACCTGCGGCAGATCCATGGCCGTGCCATCGAGTCGATAGTTCTGCCGTCCGGCCGCCGTGTCTTCTGGCCGTTCTTCCACGAAGTGTTGGGGGCCTTTAGCGAGATAAGACAGTGGCGTGTGGTAGCTCCGCCCGGGCAGACGCCGCTCGTGCAGCTCGCGGCAGAGCCCGCCGTGGTTCCCGTGGTCCGTCGCGCCCTGGTCGAGGCGGTGCCCGAGGCGAGCGATTGGGCGATCGAGGCGTTGACGGAAATTCCCCGGCGCCCGGGCAACAAACAGCCCCTCGTGCTGACCACGCCGTGACGGGAGCACGCAGGGTATGAATCTATTCGACCTCCTCTATCCGCATCTGCCCGAACCGCTCCAGCGCCCGCTTTGGTCGCTCTACTTCGGCCTGACACCACACCTCGGGGTTGGCATTCCGTTCGCGCGCATGCGCGGCCCCTTACGTCCGAACGGCCACTTGGCGACCGTGATTGTCGCCGGGCGCTCGCACTGGCTGCACGCTTACGTCTCGCAATTGTTGTTCCTGTCCGCGCCCGCCGTCGAGGAGCTCGGCAACAGCACCATCTGGACCTTCCCCGAACGGCTGCGTGAATTGCGCGCGAGCGCCGACCTCGTCCTCGCGCTGATTGACTGTGAGAACGCGCGCCGCACCTTGGCGTCCGACCACCTTCTGTTGCCCGCGTGGGTTGCGCTTGCACGCCCAATTCCCGAGCAGCCGTTCAGTTTCGGCAAGCTGTCGGATAGCGTCCGCTCGAATCTGCGCACCTTCCGCCGCGAGAAGCTTCGCGCTGTGATCTCGCGAGACCCGGACGAGCTACCCGGCTTTCTGGCCGATTACCACCTGCCCACGATGCAGCGGCGCCACGGCGACTATGCTTTCATCCACACGCTTGCCCGATTGCGGGCGACACTCCGCCAGGGCTTTCTGTTGTGGATTGAGCGAGCCGGGCAACGCATCGGCGGCTGCCTCGTCAGTCAGCGCGACGGAGTGCTCAGGCTTACCGCCCTGGGCGTGCGCGACGGCGATCCACGCTGGACCGTGCTTGGGGGTCAATCGGCCGTGTACTACTTCATATGCAAGCAGGCCCGCGAGCTCGGGGCCTTTGCAGTCGACTTTGGTGGATGTAGACCGTTCCTTCGCGACGGCGTATTTCGCTTCAAGAGCAGTTGGCGTCCAGAATTGACTGGCCCGCTTGACCTGTGCCTCTTTGATTTTGCTCTGTCGTGGCGCCGATGGAGCCCAGCCGTCGCCGACCTGTTGACAGCGCTTGGTCCGATCTTCCGCCACGGCAGCCGACTGTCCTCCCTGTCATGCTTGACCGCCGACGGCCCCGCCAGCGCCACCGACGTGGAGCGCACCCATCACCTGCTTTGGACGCCGGGGCTTCACCGTTTCCTCCTGGCCAGTCCAACCGGTTGGCAGTCCGGAATCTCCGCCCCTGAGAACTGCATTCTGCTCGATCCTGCCGACGTCCGCCCAGAATGGCTGCTGCGGAAGGGCTGATAGTCTGGTGGATAGGCATCAAGCGCCACTTTCCGTCCACCACCACGTCGCATTTTGGAAATGTCCGAGCTCTGATCGAGTCGGAGACGCTAATAATTGATGCAGGGGCAGGCTGGCCCATAGCCCCATTGTCCGTCAATGCACTCCCACCAGAGCCCGCACAGTCCGACTCGACCTAGAGCACAGCGGGCAAGGAGAGGATCCCCCGCGCGTAGATGTCATCGTCAGCTCGATGACTCTGCACCATGTCGCGGGACGTCCAGCATGCCGCGCGAGGAGTCAGCGCAGAATACCTGTCCGGCGAGCGGGGCGAGCCCGAGCGCCACGACGCCGGTTCCGTAGTCGAGGAGTGTCTCGCGGCCAGACAGCTTCAGCTCGCCAAATCGGCAGCCAGTTCTACGAGCGCCGACTTTCGGGATAGGTTCGTGCTGTCGTCTCTTCAGTTCGGTTCTCACCATCTGGAGCTTGCCGAAGATCCGGGATTCAACTAGACGGTCGCCTCGATCCGGAACAGGCGCACCCGGTTGGCCACGAAGATGTAGAAGGCCAGCGCGGCGAGCACGAAGGTGAAGCTGAGGGCCGGCGCGAAGAAGCTGGAGACCGCGGCGCAGAGGTAGCAACAGGGGCCGACCAGGGCCGTGCGCCGCGCCATCCTCAGCAAGGCGCGCGTGAAGTGGGGCTCGCGCAGGTCCGGGTGGTGGTAGATGTGCGCCAGGAACACGAAGTGCAGGGACGAAACCACGAAAAGGGTCCCCGTGTAGAACAGGATCGCCGACCGGAACAGCGGGGTCCTGGCCAGGATCGCCGCGGGCACGGGGATGATGGCCACCGCCATCAGGTAGACGATGTTCACCCACATCAACGTCGCGTCCGGGCGCTTGGCCAGGGCGAAGATGCGGTGGTGCGCCACCCAAAATACGCCCACCACCAGGAACGTGAACACATACGTCAGCAACGAGGGGACCAGGGCCACCAGGGTCGCGGCCAGCGCTGCGTCCGAGGGCGGGGCCGCGTCCGGGAGGCGGACGCCCAGGGCCAGCAGGGTGATGGCGATGGCGAAGACGCCGTCAGAGAAGCTTTCGAGTCGGGTCTTGAGCATAGATTCTTCGTCCGTAGGTTCTTCGTTTTTCGCGAAGATGTTGCCACGATTCAGGCTGCGGCGGCAAAGATGCTGGGATGAGCGCGACCATCGCGGGATAATGCGCGAAGTCGGCGGTCACAGCCAGACCGTCGGGAAATCCGCAGCTCGGATGAGGACCTGGCGAGGGACAGCGGTCGACCCACCTTGCTTTCCGAGCTGTCGTACTTCCGCGCCGCCATCTGCCGAAACCACCCCAAGATCGTTCTGGGCTTCACGATCTGGCAACACTTCTCCCGCTCTTCCGGGCTCAGTGCCTTGCCCGCCACGACGAGATCCGACCGTTGCCAGTGAGCGCCGCGAGGAGCTCCTTGAGAACCCGGACTTCCTTCTGCGTGTAGTCCAGCTTCCGCTGCATCCGCTCGTTGATCGCACACGCGATCATCGCCGTGAGAAATTGGAGCGCCGCCAGCAGTATTGGTCGCCACTTTGCTCGCTCAGGCGCACTCCTTCAACCTGTGGCGCCTGCCGCGTCTACTGCGGGTCCCTGGTCAGCACGCGGTCGAGTTGGAGGAGACGCAGGATGGCGAGGGGCTGATCGCGCACTCCCACCACGGACAGAGAACCCTGGTAGGCGTTGACTGTCTTGAACAGGGCGACGATCACGCCGACACCCGAGCTGTCGATCAGTCGAAGCCTGGACAAGTCGACGAGCACTTTCGGCGGCCGGTCGCCGTCAATTGTAGCGATGACCGGTCGAAGGTCGCGGGCTGTGACTGCATCAAGCTCGCCCGCAATCGAGAGCACCGAAGCGTGCTCCTCTTTGTTGAGAACGAAGTTCATCGTTTTTCAATAGTGGCTAAGTCTGTCGAGCGGCGTGAGGTGCGGTCCGGCGCGATTACCAAGACCCAACAACTCGTCAGCGCCCGTACGATAACAATGCGCCTCATCGAGGAGGGTTCAAGTATCATCGTTGCAACACTTTCGCGAATAGGCTGCTTCGACCAGCGGTCACGACGGCTTCACTAAGGAATTCGGGCTTGTTCCACCACTCTGGGGCAACTCACAAATGACGTATCTGTTGCAATAGTTTGGACCCGAAGGGGTTCTAATCCATCAGCTTGGTCCGACTCGATCGCCGGCCCTAAGTTTCTCAAGTAGCCCAGCTGCTCAAGGGTAGCCGAATCGGCGACGCAGGCATGAACGCGCTCTTCGAAGCTCGACTCGCGCCGTCCTGAGCGCGCAAGACTGTCAAGGTGTCATCGTGGCGCGTAACTCAACGAATGAATACAACGACTTGTACGATCGCAACATCATCTGCCTGGAGGTCCCGGGAAAGGTCGAGTACCGGAATGTCGTGGTGCGTGCGGTCTCGATTGCGTGCAAGTTGGCGATCCCCGCAGGCCATCACCCTGGCACGTGCGGTGACGATTTGCGCATAGCGCTCGTGTCCGCGGTCGGCGAGGCCTACAACAATATCGCTTCACACGGTTACGCGGGCCGCAAAGCGGGCTGGGTTCAGCTGAGGATCGTGCGGCGGCTCCGCCGACTTCGCGTCGAGCTCAGGGACACCGGCGCGAGCTTCGACCCGACCCAGGTTCCTCCGCCCGATCTGGCATCGTTGCCAGAGTCCGGTCTCGGGATCTTCGTCATGCGAGCGATGGTCGACGAGCTGTCCTATGTCCCTGGGTGTCCCAACCTGCTCATCCTGGTCAAGTATCTCGGTGGAGAGATCGAGAGCGAGCTGGGTCCGACCTCGAACGGCGCCACCGAGATCGGCCAGCCGGCCATCGACGGACAACTCGTACACGACGACCGGCTGACCTAGCAGTGGCACGGACCGCAGCTGCAGCCACCCCAAGTACACTTCGGCGCGCCACAAGCGTCGCAGGGGCGATTGCTCGGGTCCCTGCTGCGAACGAAGACATTTTGCACAGCTGCGAATCGGAACATTCCAGATTCTCGCGCGTGCAAGTGCAACAACCGTGAAATTGCGAAGGATTCGGCATCAGCTGTATTTGCCTGAGGCCCTCGCCGACAATTGCACGCTCGACGATCGGTCGAGCTGCCCGCACTCCACCCCGTCGCAGCTCACGGCGACCTGTCCGAGATGGGCCCGGCACGTCGGATTCCTCTGCATTTTCAGGCATGTTGCAAAAGCACGACAAAATCTCTGCAATGTCCTGATTCACAGCTAGCTTGTTAGCCAGCCTCATTAGTCGACAATCTACGACTCTTCAAGGTGGCCCGGCCAGCGAAAGCCGGCAAGATGCTCTTTCAAGTGTTCGATGTCGAAAACGTTGAAGCCGGCACTTTCGAGGACTCGCGCATGAACACGATAAGCCCGCAACTCGATTTCAAAGAGGTATTGATGTAGCCAATCCCTCTTCCTTAAAATGACCCAGGGGCGTCGCAGTTGATTTGGCACTTTTCGTCGGGGCCGCACCAGTGCTTGCCCTTCGGGCACTTCGGGTTGGGAGGACACGCGCCGCAGCTGATCGTCCCTCCGCAGCCGTCCGCGATCGTTCCGCACGACACGCCCGACGACGCGCACGTGGCCGGGCTGCATAGTGACAAGTCCAGGCTAATGGGAACATCAGCTCCGGACGCCGTCTTGCCGCCCATCAGGATCCGAAGGAGGTCGACGTCTTTCGTGGCTCCGCCGAAGCTCTGCGGAGGTTCGAGGTAGTGAAGCGCCTATCCACACGAAATCATCCCTCATGCTTGAGGCTTAAATGCTTGGTGATGCCTTTCGCGCTTCCCAGTGTTTCATGCACATCCTGAAAATATGGGGATAGACGAGAAAATGGCGAAAAGGTCGGATGCAGCTCATATAAAATGCGCTGTAAAAGGTCCTGGGTTTAACGTACACCGCCATACGGACTTTCCACTTCCCTTCCCCAGAAGGAGACCAGGCATAGTGCATCAATGCATGCTCGGTGGAATTGGAGAGTTCATGGAGCGTTTCGTCGGCGAAGGTATAGACCGGCAAGAAACTCATATAGTCTTGCGTGGAGATGTCCATCGCGCGTTCTGGCGTGTCTTTCTCGAGATCACTTTCCTGTAAACGCTCCCGAAGGCTTTTTTCCCGGCAGCCTGGAATGGGGAAATTGTTCAAGTTTGTGTCGATGCGGAACAAAGCGCCGAAAACCTTTCTCACCATGAATAGCAAGCCCGTCACGGAACAGTCGTAGATCCCCTTCATCATGGGCTCGATGGCGCGCTTCTGGAACACATGCAAATCGACCCCATCCCCCGCGCCGAACTCGTACGGGAACTCCCAGGTATCCTCCAATTTGAAATCGGAAGCCAAGGTGCGAACCCTCCAGTTGAATACTGTATGGGTAGACGTCGGTGCGATAAATCTCATGCTTGATTCCTCAGATTAAGGGCGGTGGATCCGGAAACATCATTACGTCGCATCAGCACTCGAACCGCGCCAGGGAAGCGCAGAAGGTGCTGTGCCGGAGAGGCACCATTTCGTGTGCAAGACCTTCTTCTTTGAGGGTGCGGATGAAGCGCTCCTCGACGAACTCGACGTATTCAACCGACGAGCAACGACGCCAGCGCGCGAAAGACCAAGCCAGATGGTTGCAGAACGTCGCGGTCGAGGCACTAGGCCAAGACTTGGGCAACGGGACGTAGAATGGGGAGGTAGGCATGGTGGGAGGGCAGAGCATGGGGCAGCTCTTGTCGAAGGATAGCGGGGCAAGCGAGTGGAAGCACGCGTCCCGGTCAGCCGCTGCGACGCCGTGATCTCATGGCAGGATTGACGTGCCATGCTGGCGGGCCACCGCAGAAAAGGACGTGGCGAAATTCGGTGGACCGCTTCACCGGAGGTCGTTCCCGATCACGGTCCTCCGGCATCCTAGGACAAAGTCAAATGGCTGATAGATACGAGAGCCGCCGCGAGCAGATGTTTCCCGAGTTGAGCCAGGCGCAGATCAGGCGTGTCTGCACTATCGGGAAGCGACGCAACGTCAAGGCGGGTGAGATCCTGTTCGAGATTGGGGATCGCGAGACGTGGTTCTACGTGGTGGTCAGCGGGGCCATCGAGATCTTGCGCCCGGTCGGCGAAAGCTTCGAGCGGATCGTTCGGCATGGGCCGGGGCAGTTCACCGGAGAGATCAACATGCTGTCAGGCCGACGCAGCTTGGTGCAGGGCCGCGTGGTCGAGGACGGCGAGGTGGTCGTCGTCGATCGGGAACATCTGCGCGCGCTGGTGCAACGGGACTCGGAACTGAGCGAGATCCTGATGCGTGCGTTCATCCTCCGGCGGGTCGCCCTGATCGCGCAGGGAGGCGGAGGGCTGGTCCTGCTCGGGTCGCGCCACTCGGCTGGCACGCTCAAGCTGCGCGAGTTCCTGGTGCGCAACAACCAGCCGTTCACCTATCAGGACGTCGAGACCGACCCCAGCGTGCAGTCCTTGCTGGATCGTTTTCAGATCGGCGTGGCCGAGGTGCCGGTAGTGGTGTGCTCGGGCGGCCGCGTGCACAAGAATCCGTCGATCGAATCCCTGGCGGCGGAGCTGGGCCTCCGCCCGGAGCTCGACGCGAAGCTGGTGCGAGACGTCGTAGTGGTGGGGGCAGGCCCGGCCGGGCTGGCCGCCGCCGTGTACGCGGCCTCGGAGGGGCTGGACGTGCTGGTGCTCGAAGGAACGGCCCCAGGCGGGCAGGCTGGCACCAGCTCTCGGATCGAGAATTACCTGGGATTTCCCACCGGGATCTCCGGACAAGCGCTGGCCGGCCGCGCCTTGACCCAGGCCGAAAAGTTCGGCGCGGAGGTAGCTATCGCGCGACGGGCAGTACGCCTGGACTGCGACAGCCGCCCTTACAAGGTCATCCTCGAGAATGGAGAGGAGGTTCTGACGCGCGCCTTGGTCATCGCAACAGGGGCTCGCTATCGCAAGCCTGACCTACCAGAGCTATCCCGCTTCGAGGGCAACGGCGTGTTTTACAGCGCCACCCATCTGGAGGCGCAGTTGTGCGAGAGTGAGGAGGTGGCTATCGTGGGAGGGGGAAACTCCGCTGGTCAGGCCGCGGTGTTCCTGTCGCAGATCGCCTCGCGCGTGCAGATCCTGGTGCGGGGCGAGGGCCTGGCGAGCAGTATGTCGCGCTACCTGATCCAGCGCATCACCGACAGCCCGAACGTGGTGCTGAGGACGCACACCCAGATCGATGCGCTGGAGGGGACGGACTGGCTGGATAGGGTCCGTTGCCGCGAGGTCACCAGCGGAAAGACGGACACGCTGCCCGTCCGGCACGTCTTCCTAATGACCGGCGCCGACCCGCACACCGATTGGCTGAAGGGCTGCGTGCGCCTCGACGATCATGGCTTCATCAAGACAGGGGTCGACTTGAATGCGGACGATCTGACGGACGGTCACTGGCCGCTTGCGCGCGGACCTCAGTTGCTCGAGACGACTATCCCCGGGGTGTTCGCCGCGGGCGACGCGCGCTCAGGGAACGTCAAGCGCGTCGCCTCGGCCGTCGGCGAAGGGTCGATCTCGATCCAGATGGTGTTCAAGGCCCTGCAGGATCTGTGACTGCGGGAGCGTTGCTGGCGCCTCGTTTGCGAGGCTATTCGGACGCTATTCGATCAACGGGTCGAAGCCGAGGTTGTCGACGAAGCACCAGCCCCAGGTCTCGCCGGGTTCCAGGGAGCGCATGATCGGGTGGTTGGTGGCGTGGAAGTGCTTGGTGGCGTGCCGATTGTTCGAGTCGTCGCAGCAGCCCACGTTCCCGCACTGCATGCACAGGCGCAGGTGCACCCACGAGTCCCCCATCGCCAGGCATTCGGCGCAGCCGTGAGACTTCGGACGCGTGTGCGGGTTGATGGCTTCGAGATGGGGACAGGACGGGTCTGATTTCTTCATGAGCGGGTCTCCAGGTTGAGGTGCCGGTCATCGTTTGCCAACCGAGAAAGTATGCCCGCCGTTTCCCTCCGCGCGAGGCAACTTTCGCAGCAGCGAGCCACCGCCCCGTAGATGAAACTTCGCGGGCGATCCCGCGGTTGCCGTCGTATCTTGCTGGCAGTCGAGGCAACCTGGCCCCTTGCGCGAATGATGACCAACGTTGCGCCCCTACTCCAATTCGTGGGCGCCTCGAAGACCTTCGAGGCGGTTGTGGCGGTCGCGCCGCTCGATCTGTCGGTGGCCCCTGGCGATACGCTGGTGCTGATCGGCCCCAGCGGTTGCGGCAAGACCACGGTGCTGCGGATGGCGCTGGGGCTGCTGTGGCCGGACGCCGGTCAGGTGCGCTTTCGCGGCGAGTTGCTATCCCCCGCCAACGTGCAGCGGGCACGGCGGTCGATGGGTTACGTGGTGCAGGAGGGAGGACTGTTTCCGCACCTCACGGCCGGGCAGAACGTCAGCTTGATGGCCCGGCACCTGCGCTGGCCGCGCGCGCGCATCGAGCAACGGCAGGCGGAGTTGGCCGCGCTGACCCGTCTTCCCATCAGCGCCCTTGGCCGTTATCCGTTTCAGCTATCGGGAGGCCAGCGACAGCGCGTGGGCCTGATGCGCGCGCTCATGTTGGACCCTGATCTGCTGCTCTTCGATGAGCCCCTGGGGTCGATCGATCCCCTGGTGCGGGCGGAGCTGCAGCAAGATCTGGTGCGGGTCTTCCAGCAGACGGCGAAGGCGGTGGTGCTGGTCACGCATGACCTCTCCGAGGCGGCGTTCTTCGCGCGGGATCAGGGCCAAGTGGCGTTGATGCGGCAGGGACGCGTGCTGCAACAGGGACGCGTGGAGGAGCTGGTGCGCTCCCCCGCTGATCCTTTCATCACTAAGTTCGTGGCGGCGCAGCCGCTACTGGCGTTCGGACACGCGCCGGAGCCGCAGTCGAAATGAAGCTCTCCTCGCGGCACCTGGGCTTCATCGTCGTCGTGAAATTGATGGCGGGGGAGCCGGCCGAAACGGCGACGGCGCGTGCCGCGGACGTCGCGCCCGAGCCGCCGCCTGTCCCGGCCCAGCCTGCGACCGGGCCCGCGTTCCAGATCGCATCGAAGGCCTTCACCGAATCGGTGATCCTGGGCGAGGTGGTGGCGTTGACGGTATCCGCCGCCGGGATCGCGGTGGAGCATCGGGCGGCGCTCGGCGGCACGCGTCTGTGCTGGGACGCCCTGGTGTCGGGCCGCATCGACGCCTATCCCGACTACACCGGGACGGTGCTGCAAGAGATCCTGCACGGACAGGGCGTCGGGGACGTCGCGTCTCTGCGCGCGGCGCTCCGACCGCACGGCGTCGGTCTGAGCGGTTCGTTCGGGTTCAACAACGCCTATGCGCTGGGGATGCGACACGCGCGGGCCGCCGCCGCGAGCATTCAGACTATCTCCGATCTGCGGCAACACCCTGGGCTTCGCTTCGGCCTCAGCGACGAATTCATGAGCCGGCGCGATGGTTGGCCGGGGCTGGTCGCCCGCTACGGACTGTCCATCGTCAACGTTCGAGGACTGGACCACGACCTCGCCTACCGCGGCCTCGCAGAAGATCACATCGACGTGACAGATCTCTATACAACCGACGCGGAGATCCGTCGCGACAATCTGAGCGTCCTTCGCGACGACCTCGGCTTCTTCCCCAAGTACGAGGCGATCTTGCTTTACCGGCTGGACGCCGAACAGCGCTGGCCCGCGGCGTTCGCGGCGCTGCGAAACCTGGAAGGCAAGATCGACATCGCCGCCATGCGCGCCATGAATGCACGCGCCAAGCTGGATCACCTGCCCGAGCGCCAGGTGGCGGCGGACTTCGTCGCACAGCGAGGCGCCCGGGCGGGCCTCAATGCGGGGGCGCGACCAGGGAGCAGGACGGGCGCGGTGCTGGAGCGAACACGCGAGCATCTGACGCTGGTAAGCCTGTCTCTGCTGGCGGCGATCCTGGTGGCGCTGCCGCTGGGGATCGTGGCGGCGCGTCGCCCGAGACTGGGTCAGCTGGTGCTAGCAGCCATCGGCGTTGTGCAAACAATCCCGTCGCTGGCGCTGCTGGTGTTCATGATACCGCTCTTGGGGATAGGCGCTCTGCCGGCGATGACGGCGCTGTTTCTCTACAGCTTGCTGCCCATCGTCCGGAACACCCACGCTGGCCTGGTGGGCATCGCGCCCGCGGTGCGAGATTCGGCGGCGGCGCTGGGCCTGTCACGCTGGGCAATTCTTTGGCGGGTGGAGCTGCCGCTTGCGCTGGGGACGATCCTGGCCGGGATCAAGAGTGCCGCTGTCATCAACGTCGGGACCGCGACCCTGGGCGCGCTGGTAGGCGCCGGCGGCTTCGGCCAGCCCATCTTCACCGGTATTCGACTGGACGATTTTCCCTTGATCCTGCAAGGCGCGGTCCCTGCGTCCCTGCTCGCGCTTGCCGTCCAGGGAGCGTTCGATTTGGTCGAACGGGTGCTCGTCCCGGCGCCGTTACGCTCGGGCCGACGGTACGGGGCCACGCGAGCCGATTGACCGATTGACCATCATTTGGGCAGCCCCATCTTTTCGCGACGCAGTCTCCCTCCCGCGTTGGAATTTCGGCGCTATCTTCAGCTCGTATGACCTGAACCGTCCGCATCGACTGTTCCTTCCTTCATGCGATTGCTCGACCAATACCGTGCCGTGCGCGCGCAAACCGAGGCCCTGGCCGCTCCCCTTTCGGCCGAAGATCAGCTAGTTCAGTCGATGCCGGACGCCAGCCCAACCAAGTGGCACCTGGCGCACACGAGTTGGTTCTTCGAGACCTTCGTGCTGTCCGCGGACGCGGCCGCCGGATACCGGTCGCCCGATCCGCGCTACCGGATGCTCTTCAATTCTTACTACGACGCCGTCGGCGAAAGGTTCGAACGCGCGCGCCGCGGGACGTTGTCGCGACCGTCGCTGGCGGAGGTTCGTGCCTACCGCCGCCAGGTGGACGATGCGCTGATGCGCCTGCTCGAGGAGGGAAACGCCTCGCCGACTGTCCTGACCACGATTGAGCTCGGGCTTCAGCACGAACAGCAGCACCAGGAGCTGTTGCTGACGGACATCAAACACGCCCTCGGCAGCAATCCCCTTCAGCCGGCGTACGGCGCCCTCTCGGCTCGCGTCGCCTCCCGCGGGCCGGACGGCGAGGCGGAGCATCGGCCCGCGATGTTTAGGACCTTTGGCGACGGCGTCGTCTGGATCGGGCACGAAGGGCCGGGCTTCGCTTTCGACAACGAAGGGCCACGGCACAAAGCGTTCTTGCGCTCGTTCGCGCTGACCGATCGGCTCGTCACCTGCGGGGAGTACTTCCGCTTCATGAGCGACGGAGGATATCGGCGCCCGGAGCTTTGGCTTTCCGACGGTTGGCAGCTGTGCCAGCGGGAACAGTGGCAGGCGCCGCTCTATTGGCGGTCGCGGCAGGGCGATAGCCACGGGGACCGAGAGTGGGCGATCTACACGATGGCCGGCCCGCGCCCCGTCGATCCGCTCGAGCCGGTTGTCCACGTGAGCTACTTCGAGGCGGACGCGTTCGCGCGCTGGGCGGAGGCCCGGCTTCCCACCGAGGAGGAGTGGGAGCACGTCGCAGCCGAGGAACCTATGGTCGGAAATTTCGCCGACAGCGGGCGGTACCACCCGGCCACCCAAGGCAGCGGTATTTACGGGGACACGTGGATCTGGACGCAGAGCCCTTACGTTGCCTATCCCGGCTATCGCGCGCCCGCCGGCGCGATCGGCGAGTACAACGGAAAATTCATGTGCAACCAAATGGTGCTCCGAGGCGGATCGTGTTTCACCCCGGCCGGTCATGTACGACCTACCTATCGCAACTTCTTTCCGCCGGCGGCTCGCTGGCAGGCCAGCGGGATTCGCCTGGCGCGTGACGCGTGACCATCGCCAGCGCCGAGGTCTGGAGCAGTCAACGTCCCGCCCCGGCGTTTCGATCCGTCGATGCCGCCTCCGTGCGCGCCGTGGCCGATGCCGTGCGCGAGGGCTTGCTGCGGCCTCGCATGCGCCTTCCGCCCTGGCTGCTCTACGATGCGCAGGGCTCGGCGCTGTTCGAGGACATCACCCGGCTTCCTGAGTACTACCTGACGCGCACCGAGCGCGAGATTCTGGCCAGCCACGCCGACGAGATCATCCAGGCGGCCGGGGTGCCTCCGCATGTGATCGAGCTGGGCGCGGGCACGGCTTCGAAGACGCAGCTGGTGCTGTCGGCACTGCTCGACCGCCAGGCGCGCGTTGTCTATACGCCGGTCGACGTGTCGGCTGCGGCGCTGTCCCTGGCACAATCCAAGCTGAAGCAGTTCCGGCGGCTGACCGTGCGGCCGGTGGTGGCCCGCTATCCCGAGGAGCTGGGCTTTCTCGCTGCGCCCTCCGGACGGCGATTACTGCTGTTTCTGGGGTCGAACATCGGAAACTATGATCCCCCGTCGGCGCGGAAGTTGTTGCGGGCAGTCCGACGTCATCTGCTGCCGGGCGACACGTTCCTCATCGGA
>Ga0265325_10001961_pt1 | contig 14176 bp, 14 predicted proteins | sample 41420metaG_FD_202090 | JGI IMG/M metagenome (GOLD analysis project Ga0265325, IMG submission 202090) | Rhizosphere microbial communities from Carex aquatilis grown in University of Washington, Seatle, WA, United States - 4-14-20 metaG | ecosystem: Host-associated > Plants > Roots > Rhizosphere...
GCATAGAAACGCACATGACGGCGAAGCGCGAATTTCATCGCGCGAGACTAGCTGAGTCGCCCGCGCGCTCCGAATTTCGCGGAGTTAAAGCGCGATTACAGCCTGAAGCGGACCTGGTCGATCCAGAAGCGTTCCAGCCGCTTGAGGGCGACATTGACGCCATCCAGATCGGCGATGCTGACATTGCCGACCGCTTCCAGGGAGCCCAGATGACGCTCGAACAATTCGCGCAGCATGTCGCGCACCGCTTCGCCCTTGCGGGTCAGGCGCACCAGCACCGAACGGCGGTCCGCCTCGGAACGCTCGTGATGGATATAGCCCGCCTCGACCAGCTTCTTCAGATTGTAGGACACGTTGGAGCCGAGATAATGGCCCCGGGTGCGCAGCTCGCCCGCCGTCAGCTCCTGATCGCCGACATTGAACAGCAGCAGCGCCTGCACCGAGTTGATCTCGCGCTCGTCGCGGCGGTCCAGTTCGTCCTTGATCACATCGAGAAGCTGGCGGTGCAGACGCTCCACCAGGTTCAGCGCTTCAAGGTAATGCTTGCGAATCTGGGAGACGCCCTGAAGCGCCTCCGCATCGCGCGGTTTCACCAATGCCGTCATTATCGCCTCTATTCCCGCTTTTGCGGGCCCACCTTGTTTATATTGCGGACAGGTTAGGCGGGATGTCTTAAAGGCGCGTAAAATGCGAGCCGAAGCGCGCGCCGGGGATTAAGAGAGCGTGCAGAGTTGCGATGCATGGCAAACAAAATGTGAAGATAGAGATTCACATTCACCCGAGATCGAGTTCCCTTGTTCCCAGCGGCGCGAAACAGGCCGCGATGGCGCTATCGGTGATGGCGGCAAGGGAACTTGGCCGCCATGCGGGCCTGCGGTCCTTGTCGATCAGCGCGGCGCGCACGCCCTCGCGGAAATCGTGGCCGGCCAGGGCGCGCATCGCCAGGCGGTATTCCATTTTGAGACAGTCGGGCAAATTCATCCCGCGCCCCTGGCGCATCTGGCGAAAAGTGTATTTCAGGGCGGTGGGCGAGCGGGTGCGCATGACCTGCGCGGTCTGCAGGGCAAAATCATTGCCGTCGCGCTCCAGCCGCTCCAGCAGCGCTTCGACCGAGCTGGCGGCGAACAGGGTATCGAGGCGGCGGCGATGGGCGGCAAGCGGCCCGGCGGCGGGTTTGTGCGTCAGGGTAGCAAGCGCTTGTTCCACCGCCTGCCCGGCCGCCAGTCTTTCGATCAGGGCCGCGATCTGCGGCGGTTCCATCGCATGGGTCACAAGTCCGGCATCGACCGCATCCGCCAATCCGATGCGCGCGCCGGTCAGGGCCAGATAAAGACCCGTCTCGCCGGGACAGCGCGACAGGAAATGGCTCGCACCGACATCGACGACAAAGCCGATGCCGGTTTCGGGCATGGCGAAATCCAGGCTGGCGTCAGCGACGCGGGTGCGGGCATGCATCGACAGCCCGGCGCCGCCGCCCATGGTGATGCCGTGCAGCAGCGCGACATAGGGTTTGGGATAAGCGGCGATGAAGGCGTTGAGCCGGTACTCGTCGCGCAGGAACGCGGCTGCCGCATCGACGCCTTCGGCCAGCGACGCCGCCAGGGCGCGGATGTCGGCGCCGGCGCAGAAGGCGCGCCCGCCCTGCCCCCGGATCGCCACCGCAGTGATCGCCGGATCGCGGGCCCAGGCCTCAAGCTGCGCCGCCAGGGCTCGTATCATGGGATGGGTCAGCGCATTGAGCGCCTCCGGGCGACTGAGGGCCACAAGCCCCAGCGCGCCCCGCTTTTCACTCAGGATATGGCTGTCGGTAAACATGACCTCGCCCTACCCTTGCAAGCGTCTGCCTGAATTGGCAAGACAATCGGATGAGCCGCTACCCCGCCCTGCGTCTGCGCCGCCTGCGCCGCCATGACTGGACCCGCCGTCTGGTTGCCGAGAACGCGCTGTCGGCCAGCGATTTCATCTGGCCGCTGTTCGTCATCGACGGCGCGGGCAAGCGCGAGGCGGTGGCGTCGATGCCGGGAGTGGAACGGCTTTCGACCGACCTGGCGGTGAACGCGGCGAAGGAAGCCGCCGCGCTTGGCATTCCGGTGATCGCGCTGTTTCCCCACACCCCCGCCGCGCTCAAGACCGAGGATGGGCGCGAAGCGGTCAACGCGGAGAATCTCGTCTGCCGCACGGTGCGGGCAATCAAGGCGGCGGTGCCCGGGATCGGCATCCTGTGCGATGTGGCGCTCGATCCCTATACCAGCCACGGCCATGACGGGGTGCTGAAGGACGGCGATGTCCATAATGACGCGACGGTGGAATTGCTGGTGCAGCAGGCGCTGGTGCAGACGCAGGCCGGTTGCGACATCATCGCGCCGTCCGACATGATGGATGGCCGCATCGGCGCCATCCGCGCCGCGCTGGAGGCGCGGGGCCATCACAACACGCTTATCATGGCCTATGCTGCCAAGTATGCCAGCGCCTTCTATGGCCCGTTCCGCGACGCGGTCGGCTCGGCGAAGGTGCTGACCGGCGACAAGCGCAGCTACCAGATGGACCCGGCGAATGGCGACGAAGCGCTGCGCGAAGTGGCGCTCGACCTCGCCGAAGGCGCCGACATGGTGATGGTCAAGCCGGGCATGCCCTATCTCGACATCCTGCGGCGGGTGAAGGATGAGTTCGGGGTTCCGACCTTCGCCTATCAGGTGTCCGGCGAATATTCGATGCTGAGCGCCGCCGCGGAACGCGGCTGGCTGGAACGCGAGCGGGTGATCCTGGAAGCCCTCACCGGCTTCAAGCGCGCGGGCGCCAGCGGCATCCTCACCTATTTCGCGCTGGAAGCGGCGCGGCTGCTGGTGCGTTAATCCCGCTTGGTCGAGAACAGGCTTCTGAGCAATATCTCCGCCCGCGACGGCAACACATGAAGCCCCGACCGCCGCTGGCCCAGGTCGATCACATTCTCCAGGATCAGCATCGCCAGGCCGTGCACCGATGCCCACACCGCCAGGCCCAGGGCGGAATCGTGCAGCGCCGCGCCGATCTCGTTGCCGATGGCATCGGCCGCCGCGCCCAGGGCGGGAAACTTGTCGCGGTTGGGCAGCTGGCCGCCGAACATCAGCCGCGCCAGCGCAGGCCGGTGCGCGACAAAGCGCATATAGGCGGCGCCGATATTGGCGATGCGGTCGGATTCCGAACCGGGGGCCTTGGCCGCCTCGACCAGCGCCTCGCGCAATTCCTGGAAGCCTTCGATGCTGAGTTCGACCAGCAGGGCTTCGTGATTGGGAAAATGGCGATAGGGCGCGGCATGGCTGACGCCGGCCTTGCGCGCCACCGCCCGCAAGGTGAGCGCCGCCAGCGACTCCCCCTCCAGAATGGCGCGCGCCGCTTCCAGCAAACCGTTGCGCAGATCGCCGTGATGATAGCCGCGCAGGGTCTTGGGCGGGATACCGGTGACGGCGGGCGAACGCGGGCCCGAATCCGCTTCATTCATCACTTGCCGCCTTTCCGCGCCGCTTCCTGGCGGACAAACAAGCTCGAGGTGTCCCAGCGCTTGCCGCCGAGATTCTCGACCTCGGCATAGAATTGATCGACCAGCGCCGTCATCGGCAGGCTGGCGCCGCTCTTGCGCGCCTCGTCCAGGCAGATGCCCAGATCCTTGCGCATCCATTCCACCGCGAAGCCGTGATTATATTCGCCGGCATTCATGGTCTTGTAGCGGTTCTCCATCTGCCAGCTTTGCGCCGCGCCCTTGGAGATCACGTCCACCACCGCCTCGATGTCCAGGCCGGCGGCGCGGGCCAGGCTGAAGCCTTCCGCCAGGCCCTGCACGGTGCCGGCGATGCAGATCTGGTTGACCATCTTGGTGAGCTGGCCGGCGCCTGCCGGGCCGATGCGCTTGGCCAGGCGCGCATAGATGCTGATCACCGGCTCGGCCTTGGCATAGGCCGCCTCTGTGCCGCCGCACATGATGCCGAGCTTGCCGTTCACCGCCCCGGCCTGGCCGCCGGAAACCGGCGCGTCGACGAAATCGAAGCCGCGTTTTTCCGCTTCCTTGGCCAATTCGCGCGCGATGCTGGCGGAAGCGGTGGTGTGATCGACGAACAGGCTGCCCTTGGCCATGGCGCCGAATGCGCCCGAGACGCCCAGCGTCACTTCGCGCAGATCGGCGTCGCGGCCGACGCAGCACAGCACGATTTCCGACTTGGCGGCGGCTTCGGCCGGGGTCGCCGCGGTCTCGCCGCCATACTCGGCCTGCCATTGCTTGGCCTTGGCGGGATTGCGGTTATAGACGGTGACATCGTGCCCCGCCTTTTTGAGGTGACCGGCCATCGGGTAGCCCATCACGCCAAGGCCCAGAAAAGAAAGTCTCATTATTCCACCACTTCTATCTTGGGGGCGGCGCCGGCAAAGGAGGGCCGCTTCATCAGCCATATCACAACAAACACGGGCAGACTCACAAAGAACATAAAGAGAAAGTCGTTCGAATACGCCTGAACCTGTGCCCTGTATTCTATGAGAGAATTGAGATTTGCCAACCCAAAAGGAATCTGGGGGTTCATCATCAGCGAGGGCGAATTGACGCCCAGGCCGCGATTGAAGGGCGAGGCATAGCCGGCAAGCTGGGAATGGATGGTCTGGACGCTGGTCGCCAGGATGTTGGTGGTGAGGGAAACCCCGATGGCGCTGCCGATATTGCGCAGCAGGTTGGTCAGGCCCGCGCCATCTGTACGGAATTGTGGCGCAAGTGTCGCAAAAGCCACCATGTTCATGGGGACAAACACCAGTCCCATGCCCAGGCCCTGGATGAAGGTGACGAGCGAGACATCGGTCACGCTGATATCGGGCGTCCAGCTGGTCATCGCCCACATCGACCAGGCGAGGAATGCCGCGCCCACGGTCATCAAGAGACGCGGGTCCATCTTCATCGAAAGACGTCCCGCGAAGGTCATCGCCAGGAAGGTGCCCAATCCGCGCGGCACCATCAGCAGGCCGGTCTGGGTGACGGTGCGGCCCGAAAGATTCTGCAGATAGGGCGAGAGCAGCGCCGAACTGGCCAGCAGCACCAACCCCATCACGAACATCAGAATCAGCCCGCCGGTGAAATTGCGGTCCTTGAACACGCCGCGCGGGATGAAGGGCTTCTGCGCCGTCAGCATGTGGACCAGGAACAGGTAAAGCCCGATGCCGGAAATACCGGCCTCGATCACGATCTCGGGAGAGGAGAACCAGCCCTTGTCGGTGCCGCGGTCCAGCATCAGTTGCAGCGCCGCCAGGCCCACCGACAGGGCGCCGAAGCCGAACCAGTCGAATTTCAGACTGCGGTCGCGGGCGGTGTCCTTGAAGAACAGCGTCAGCAGTCCCACCGCGGCCACGCCGAACGGCACATTGATGTAGAAGATCCAGCGCCAGTTGTAGGAGTCGGTGAGAAAGCCGCCCAGGGTCGGTCCCAGGATAGGCCCCAGCATGACGCCCATGCCCCAGATCGCCATCACGCTGCCGCGCTTGGCCGGCGGATACATGTCCAGCATCACGGCCTGGCTGAGCGGCCCCAGCGCCGCGCCGAACACGCCCTGGATGAGCCGGAACGCGATCATCTGTTCCAGCGACTGGGCGGCGCCGCACAGCATCGAGGCGACGGTGAAGCCGGCCAGGCTGGTGATGAGGAAGTTCTTCTTGCCGAAGCGGGCGGTGATCCAGCCCACCGGCGCGGTCATGATCGCGGCGGCGATGATGTAGGAGGTCAGCACCCAGGTGATCTGGTCGCGGCTGGCCGACAGGCTGCCTTCCATATAGGGAAGCGCGACATTGGCGATGGTGGTGTCCAGCGCCTGCATCAGCACGCCCGCCATCGAGCCGATCAGCACCGCCCATTCGGCGACCTTGCTGTCATAGCGATGCGCGGCGTGCTGTTGCGGATCCATGCCGTTCCGACCGTCAGAGGCCGTTGAGCAGCCGGTACCAGCGGCGATGGCCGGTATCGATGGAGATCACCGCGCTCATGCCGGCGCGCAGCGGACGGTCGCACTGGCTCTTGTCGATGGCGATGCGCACCGGGATGCGCTGCACCACCTTGACCCAGTTGCCGCTGGCATTCTCCGCCGGCAGGGCGGAAAAGGCACTGTCGCTGCCGGCGCTGATGGAATCGACATGGCCGGTCCATTTGCAGCCGGGATAGGTGTCGATGGTGATGTCCACCGGGGCGCCATTGCGCACATGGGTGAGGTCGGTTTCCTTCATGTCGGAAGCGATCCACATGTTGCTGTTGCCGATCAGGCCGACCGCGCTGGTGGTGGTGAAGGCGGCCATTGCCGAGATCACCAGGGTGCCGACCTGCAGGCTGTCCACCTCGCCGACGGTGCCGCCGAACGGCGCGCGCACCACGGCATGGTCGAGCTGGCGCTGGGCTTCGTCCACCGCCGCCTTGGCCTTGAGATAGGCGGGCGTCTGTTCGGCGGGGAGATCGGGATTGCCGTTCAGCTTGGCAAGTTCGGTCTGCGCATTCTGGCGCAGCGACGCCACTGTCGCCTGCGAACTCAGCAGGGAGGCGCGGGCGGTATCGACCTGCATCGGGGCGATGGCGTTCTGCTTGGCGAGGGCGAGATAGCGGTTATAGGTCGCCTGGTTGACGGTGACTTGCGCCGCTTGGGCGCCGATCGACGCCACATCGGAGCGGTAAGCGGCGCGGGTGGATTCGGCGTCCTGCACCGCCTGGGCCAACGCCGCCTTGGCATTGTCGAGCGCGATCTGGAACGGCTTGGGATCGAGGGTGAACAGGACATCGCCCTTCTTGACGGTCTGGCCTTCATGGACATTGACGCTGGCGACCAGTCCCGACACGTCGGTCGAGACCATCAGCTTGGCGGCATGGACATAGGAATCGTCGGAGCCGACATAGCGGCCGCCGGACAGGTACAGTACGCCCGCCACCGCCAGGAACGCGCCGACGCCCCACAGCATCAGCACACGCCGCAGCCGCGCCTTGTCGGCCCACAGCGCGCTGATCCAGCTCTGGTGCGGCGCCCGGTAGGCTGAAACGGGGCTGTTGATCGCCGACATTCTATTCTCCTGCCGCGGCGAATCCGCCGGCGGGTTCCATGGTGAGTTTATGTTTCATGTGCAGCAGCGCATCGGTCATCGCCGCCAGCGCCTTCTCGTCCAGGCCTTCGGTGATCTCTTCCAGAAGGTCGATCTTGTAATGATCGATCGCCACCAGGATCGGCTCGGCGGCGGGCAGCAGATGCAGGCGGCGGATGCGGCGGTCGGCGGGATCGAGACGACGCTCGAGCAGGCCCCGCGCCTCCAGACGGTCCACCAGGCGGCCGACGGTGATCGGCTCGACTTCGCAGATATTGGCCATTTCGTTCTGGGTCATGCCGGGCTGAAGCCGCAGCCGCACCAGGATCACGCCCTGGGCACGGGTCATCCCGTAAGTGCGCGCCCAGCGGTCGAAGCGGGTGCGCATCATCCGGGCCACATCGTGGAGCACCATCAGCATGTCGCGTTCTAATGACATGGCCGAGAATATAAGCAGCGTTATTATAACGCACAAGATCATAACGCGGATTATTTTGAATCAAATGCGAGCAAAAATGTTATTGTATAACAATGACTTGTCGAATTTCCGGGCTATGATCGCCTGGATAGAAGGGGTGTTAGCATGAAGCAGAAGCAATGCCTGGCAGGGCTGGCCGTGATCCTGGCTTGCGCCGCAATAGAGGCGCCAGCCGCCGCGGAAACGCTACCGGCGCGGACCCCATTGCGGTCAATCGATCTTCCCGCCCCCAAGGCGGTGGCGCGGGTCGAGACGGCGCGGATGGACTTCAAGCCGGGTGAGCGCATGCCCGCCCACCGCCATCCGGTTCCCGTCATCTGTTTTGTCACCAAAGGCAATCTGCTGGTGCGGATCGGCGATGCGCCGGAGGAGAAAGTCCCGACCGGCGCGGTTACCTACGAACCGGCGGGCGCGGTCACCCATTATTTCCGCAACGCCTCGTCAAGCGAGCCGGCCCAGATCGCCTGCGCAACCCTGGCCGGCGCCGGCGAGAACACGGCGCGTGTCATGCTGGACGAAAAATGAAAAGGGCGGCTGACGCCGCCCCTTTCTTTCGCTATTCGCCTGTCGGGCGCGTTTCTCACATGCCCGAGCCGGCGATACCCTTCCAGCTCGCCTCGATCGCACCGACGGCGTTCTGCGGCAGCGGCACATAATCCAGGCTCAGCGCCGCCTGGTCGCCCTTCTCATAGCCCCATTTGAAGAACTTCAGGGCCTCGGCGGTCGCCGCCGGATCGGAAGGCTGCTTGTAAACCAGGATGTAGGTGGTGGCGGTGATCGGCCAGGACGCGGCACCGGGCTGATCGACCAGGATGATGTAGAAATTGTCCTTTGCCGCGCCCGCCCAGTCGGCATTCGCCGCCGCCGCCTTGAAGGCGTCGACCGTCGGCTCGACCTTCTGGCCCGCCTTGTTGAGCATCGAGATGTTGGCCAGGTGGTTCTGCTTGGCATAGGCATATTCGACATAGCCGATGCTGCCGCCGATCTGGGCGACATTGCCGGCGACGCCTTCATTGCCCTTGGCGCCGATGCCGACCGGCCAGTCGATCGAGGTGTCCGCGCCGACCGCATTCTTCCAGTCCGCGCTGACGCGGCCCAGATAGGTCGCGAAGATGAAGGTGGTGCCAGACCCGTCGGAGCGATGCACCACGGCGATGGCGCGGCCCGGCAGTGCCAGGCCGGGGTTGAGCTTCTTGATCGCCGCATCGTCCCAGCGCGCGATCTTGCCCTGGTAGATGTTGGCCAGGGTGGCGCCGTCCAGCACCAGCTGGCCGGGCTTGACGCCCGGCAGGTTGACCACCGGCACCACGCCGCCGATCACGGTGGGGAACTGGGTCAATCCCGCGGCCGCAAGTTCCTTGGAGGTCAGGGGCTTGTCGGTGGCGCCGAAGGTGACGGTCTTGGCCTTGATCTGGGCGATGCCGCCGCCCGAGCCGATCGACTGGTAGTTGAGGCCGACGCCCGAGCTGCCCTTATAGAGCGCCGCCCATTTGGCGTAGATCGGGAACGGAAAGGTCGCGCCGGCGCCGGTGATGTCCGCCGCCATCGCCGCCGAGGCAATGGCAAGACCCGCCACCGCGCCGACCAGTGTCTTGAGTTTCAATTTCATTTCATCCTCTTTCGTTGGGAGCAGCGCTCCCGGTTGGTGCCCCGAAGACCGGCTAGTTGGCGAATTGCACCCGAATGCCGACCACATTGACGTCCTGGTCCTGGGTGGCCTGCGGGGCGACGGTCGCGGTCGCAACCGTGCCCTTGTGAACCGTGATGATATTATCATCGATCATGACGCGCACATTGCGGTTGAGATACCAGTTGACGCCCAGCGCGAGCACCCGCTCGTCGCCGCCGGCGATGCCGGCCAGGATGCCCGCCGTATTATTGGCGGCCTGGCTGGTATGCCAGTTGAGATCGGTATCGGTATAGCGCGCCACCAGTTCCCAGGCGCCCCAGGAATCGCCCTGGAGCGAGAAGGGCTTGGAGGGCACCAGCATGTTGAAGCCGCCCATTTCATTGTTGATCGCGGTCGGCGAATAGGTCCTGGCTTCGCCGGTGATGATCCAGGAGCCTTCGAGCGTCCAGCCCGAGAAGGTAGGATGGTCGAACACCGTGCGGACATTGCCGCAGCCATTCACGGACGTGCTGCCGCACTCGCGGTCCACGCTGAATTGCGACCACTCGCCGCCCAGGAAGATGTTGTCGATATTGCCGGCCAGGTCGAACGCCATCAGGTCGCCGGTCTGGGCATTGATCGCCCCGGTGTCGATCAAGCGGGTGCCGTCGACCCGGATCTCCGGACGGTCGCGGAAGCGGATCTGCTCCGTGCCATTGTTGCCGGTCGTGCCGCTGTTGAAGATGTGGGAAAAGCTGGCACCCAACTGGATGTTGGAAATGCCGTCGGTCCAGAGCCGTTCCGAGAAGCGGCCCAGCAGCTGGGTCTGCTCGTCACCGCCGCCCAACGGCGCGTTACCGGTGCCATGGCCCTGGCTGTTGCCGGTCTTGTTTCCGGAAAAAGTGACGTCGGCGACGAGGTTATCGCCGGCCCACAACACGTCGGTCTTGGCCCAGCCCACTTCCACGCCACGGCGCGAATCGCCCGCGCCGAAGGAATCAGCCGCGATGTTCTCGAATTCCGGACGCTCCAGGAATTCCAGCGAGGCGGAGGAAGTGGTGCCTTCCATCATCAGCGCGGGTTCGAGCACGCCGACATTGAAGTGCCAGTTGGCGATGCCGGTATAGGTGACCACTGCCTTGTTGACCAAGGGATCGCCTTCACCGGCGTTCGGCACGCCCGATGTCTGGTTGCTGCCGCCGTCGCTGCCGCCGGCATTGAGGCGCAGTTCATAGGCGAAGTCGCTATAGACCTTGCCTTCGACGCCGAAATAGGCGCGGCGGATGACCATGCCCGAGCCCAGGTCGCTGGGCCCGCTCCAGGGCGTTCCATTCGCGGTGTTGGGATGCGTCGCGTCCTGCGAGAAGCCGGCAAAGTCGCTCTGGAAGCGCACCCGGATGCCCATGGTGAAGCGGCCATCGCCGCTGGCCAGCACGGGGCGGCCATTGTCATAGGTCCAGACCGCGTAGTTGAAATTCTGCTCCAGGGTGGAGAGCCTGGCATGGTCGCCCGATGCGCGGTCGGCGCTCGCCGCCTGGGCGTCTTCCAGCACCTGCAGGCGCTGGGCGAGTTCGGCATTGCTGGGGCCGGCGGGATAGTTCTGCGCCAACTGCATCGGCGGCGTGGACATTGTTATCCCCGCCGCCGAGGCGCTGCCCTCAACCGCGGACTTGTCGGCCGCCTTCTTGTCCTTGGTTTGCGCGGCCTGTGCGCCGGACGCTGCAAACATCGCTACCGCGGCGGCGCTGGCCAGCAGCCCCACTTTCCCCATCTTCATCACCGGAATGTCCTTCTGTGGCTCTCGCGCAGATCGCGCGCGTGGCAGATCGCAAGGAGCGGCTACACGACGATGACGGTTCCGTGACGGTGATGTGACAGCGTTCCGGGGAGCGCGGAAAAGCCGGTGCGGCAAATCATTCGGTTGGTGAATAACCCCGGGTGTTGCCTGGCAGCCGCAAGATCAGCTCTGCGCCAGGGCGCCATAACGGCCCTGGAAATAGACCAGCGGCGCCCCGCCTCCGTCCCGGCGGGAGAATCGCAGGACACGGCCGATCAGCACGGCATGGTCGCCCGCATCCCAGACATTTTCGCGGGCGCATTCGAACACCGCCAGCGCATCGGCCAGCGCCGGGGGGCCCGATTCGGTGGCGGCCAGCGCGATGCCGTCCAGACTGTGCTCGCCCACTCCGGCCAGGCGCGCGGACACTTCTTTCTGGCCGGCGCCGAGAATGCTGATGGTGAAGCCGGCGGCGCCGGCGAAAGCCGGGAAGCGGCGCGAGCGCCGGTCGATGCACCACAGCACCAGCGGCGGATCGAGCGACACCGAAGTGAAGGAGTTAACCGTGATGCCCATATGCGAATCGGGCCCGGAGGCGGTCACCACCGCGACACCGGTGGGGAAAGCGCCCAGCGCCGTGCGAAACGCCCTGGAATCGAAGCTCATTACGGCACAATCGCGCTTCACGCGCGGTTAAGAAAGAGTGTGCATGATCGGCCACGGGTCAGGCGAGGCGCGCGGCGGCAGAAAGACCGTCCCGGCTATGCCTCAAATACGGTGGCGGGCAGAATGGCCGGCGATAACGCGGTCGTAATCAAGCGCATCAAGAAGGGCGGTCACGGCGGCCATCACGGCGGCGCCTGGAAGGTCGCCTATGCCGACTTCGTGACGGCGATGATGGCGTTCTTCCTGCTGATGTGGCTGATCAACACCACCACGCCGGAGCAGAAGCGCGGCATCGCCGACTACTTCGCGCCCCAGTCCATCGCCCAGACGGTTTCGGGCTCGGGCGGGGTGATGGGCGGCAAGGTGATGGGCGAGGACCAGGCCCATGCCGGCGGCGCCCAATCCGTCATGCAGAAGCAGAGCCCGCCCTCGCCCAACTCCAAGACCAAGGCGATGGCGGCGGGGGCGACGGAAAACGGCGCCGCCAGCAACCAGACCGGCACCGGCGCCGACAGCAACAACGCCACCCCCTCGACCCAGGACGGCGACTTCGCCCATGCCGCCGAGGCGATCCGCCAGGCGGTGCAGGACAATCCCGACCTCGCCAACCTGTCGCATCAGGTGATCTTGGAAAGCACCCCCCAAGGCATGCGCATCCAGCTGGTGGACCAGGACGGCCGCCCGATGTTCCAGCCGGGCTCGAACGAGCCGATGCCCTACACCAGGAAGCTTCTGTCGGCGGTGGGCGGGATCATCGCCGCCCTGCCCAACCGGGTCTCGATCAGCGGCCATACCGGGGGCAATGCCGAAGGCGCCGCCGACAATTGGGACCTGTCCTCCGCCCGCGCCAGCCAGGCCCGCGCCTTGCTGCAGGCCGGCGGATTGCAATCGGATCGCATCTATGAAGTGGCCGGCAAGGCCGGTTCCGAGCCATTGCTGCCCGAAGACCCCAACGCTTCGGCGAACCGGCGGCTGTCGATCCTGCTGATGCGCGAAGCCCCCCCGACCCCGCCCGGCAAGACGCTTTAACGCTGACCGCAATTTGAACCGGGCCCTGTCTGTGCGACGGGCCGATTCCTTGTCATAATTGGTCCGAAGCGGGGCAGATTCCTCTCGTGACCGACCAGCGCAGTACACGGATACCCCAGTTTTTCCTGACCCCGGGAGGGCCCTGCCCCTATCTGCCCGGGCGGACGGAACGCAAGGTCTTCGCCCGGCTGGGGGGCGGCCTGGCCCAGCCTTTGTCCGAGGCCCTCACCCATTCCGGCTTCCGCCGCAGCCAGTCCATCGCCTACCGCCCGGCCTGCGAGGGCTGCAACGCCTGTGTTTCGGTGCGCATCGTGGCGGCTTCGTTCGAGGCCGGCCGCGGCCAGAAGCGCATCCTGCGCCGCTCGGGCGATCTCATCCGCGCCGAAGTTCCCGCCGAAGCGACGCGCGAGCAATTCGCGCTGCTGCGCACCTATCTGGACTCGCGCCATCCCGGCGGCGGCATGAGCGACATGGGTCTGTTCGACTATGTTGCGATGGTGGAGGAGACCCCGGTCGATACCCATATCGTGGAATATCGCCGCGCCGACCACACCCTGCTCGCCTGCGCCCTCACCGACCGGCTGAAGGACGGGCTGTCGATGGTCTACAGCTTCTTCCACCCCGGCGAGGAAGCGCGGAGTCTCGGCACCTACATGATCCTGGACCATGTGCGCATGGCCCAGGCCAAGGGGCTGCCTTATGTCTATCTCGGCTACTGGGTCCAGGGCAGTGAGAAGATGGACTATAAAGTCCGCTTCCAGCCGCTGGAAGCGCTGGGCCAGAACGGCTGGGAACGGCGCAAGCCCTAGATTTTTTATCGCTGGCGTTGTTTCTGGATAGCAACATCCCCTTGTCATGCCCGCGAAAGCGGGCATCCAACTTACTTGTCGCACGCAAGGTCCAGAGTTGGATTCCCGCTTGCGCGGGAATGACAGGCTAACTTTTCCGGTGCCGCAAATCAGGGCCGGTCGAGGCCCTTGGCCTTCCACACCGGCGCCGCCGCAGGCTTCAGGATATAGGCGACGAACGCCTGGGCCGCCTTGGCATCGGCGGCGCGCGACGACACCGCCACATCGCCATCGATCCAGGCATGCAGGCTTTCCGGCAAATTGCCGACCAGCGACACCGCCGGATCGCGGGTCTCGCACACCAGCTGCAATCCCATGTCGGCGCCCTGCTTGATGCCGTTGACGGCATTGCCCTTCTCGATGATGTCGGCATGCACCCCGGCGAATTCCGGCTTCTGCAGGATTTCGTGGATGATCATCGCCTGCATGCTCTTCTCGTCGCGGAAGGGGCTGGAATAGGCGACGTTCTTGGCGGACTTCAGGGCGATGGCGAGCTTGGCCACCGTCGAGATGTCGGGATGCGGCGCGCCGGCCGCAACAATGAGCCCGATCTGCACCCGGCCCAGCGGCTTGCGGCTTCCGCCGACCAGACCATTGTCCTTGGCGAGATCGTCCATCAAATTCTGCGGCAGCATCACAATGTCGGCGGCTCCGGTCTTGATGGTGTCCATCATCGCCCCCATGCCGACCGATTTGATCGTCACCTT
>Ga0265325_10001962_pt1 | contig 14175 bp, 15 predicted proteins | sample 41420metaG_FD_202090 | JGI IMG/M metagenome (GOLD analysis project Ga0265325, IMG submission 202090) | Rhizosphere microbial communities from Carex aquatilis grown in University of Washington, Seatle, WA, United States - 4-14-20 metaG | ecosystem: Host-associated > Plants > Roots > Rhizosphere...
AGGTCGGGAAGATTCTTAACTAATCACACTTATGGTAAAGAACTTATCGGCGCTTGACTGGATCGCGGTTATTCTCGTAATCGTGGGCGGATTGAATTGGGGGCTTATCGGCGTCTTCGGCTGGGATCTCGTCGCCGCGATCTTCGGCGCGATGTCCGTCGTTTCCCAGGTGGTTTACATACTGGTCGGAATCGCCGCCATTTATCTCGCGGTAATTTCCGGAAAGCTCGCGCGGAAGTAATCATTACTTTATTAAAAACCCCGCTTATGCGGGGTTTTTAATTTAGAAAACCGATTATTATAGTTTAACGGCGCGCCTTTTTTGCCACCCTAGAAGCGTCCCTTTTGATATTCCGCTTCGCAGCAATCGCTGACTTACTAATCGTCACCCAATGCTTCCTAAGATCTTTCGCTAGCAGATTTACTTCGTTTCGGCTCACTCCCTTATTCTTCGCATATTCTTTCGCCACAGAATTGATGATTTCGTGGTATACAGGTTCGGTTATTTCCTTCGCCTTCTCGAGCTTTCCGACGACATCGCCCTTCATCTTGATTGCCCAAGCTTTCGCATGGCGCTGATTGCTCTTCCCTTTCGGGCCGAGGAAAAAATAGGCGGTCGCCGCTACTCCGGCAAGGCTTGCGCCAAGCACGGTTAATTTAGCTACTCTTGAAACGTTTGTATTGTTTTTCATATTTTTATTTCATTGATTATCGCGACCTTTCGTTTTTTCCCTCTTATGTTTTTTAAGAAAGGAGAGGAACGGGAAATCCGAGAGTTTCTCAAGGACATCCTCGATCTTCTCCTTCGCATTCTGGGAGGCATCGTTTAAATTTCTGGAAACGTTGCTTAGATTCTTCGCGATGATAGCAAGATAATACATCAAAATCACGAACAGGATTGCCAAAGAAATCACTGCCAGAGAGGCAGCCAGATAAAATATCGTTTGAGCCACTATTAATGTGTTCATTCATTAGGGATAAAATCTCCTACTTCTGTATTATACATTATCTCCCACAGATTATTATTCAAATGCTCTTTCAATGAATTTGGGATTAAGTTCTGCCCTTTCTTACAACCACGACGAGCGATATGGAGACGGCTGCGAGAAGGACCGAGAGTATGATGATAACCCATGGAATATTACTCGTATTATCAATCGGCGGAATTGAACCGGTATTCGGAAATCCCGGAGCGGCCGATACGAGAACTGTGACAAACCCATAATTCAGGGCTGTAAATCCGTTCGCCTGACCCTTAGCTGTTGCTATGCTCCTGGTAGAGCTTGAAACGTTCGTCTGGCAGGCATAGGCCCACGCCTCGCCGGGGTCTAATAAGCCGTTATTATTAGGATCTCCGGAAATCCGGAGAACGTGATCACATTCATCATCCGCAACCGTAACATTATCCATTGGAACCGTGCCCGGATTGGTAACGGTATACATATAGGCGACGTCGCCGCCTCCATACGGAAATGGGGTAAGCCGGCTAGATGCCTCTACTATATTAATAAGCGGGGCAATGAGTCCTGTATCAGGAAGACCTGGGGAAACGCCGACAACGACGGTCGCGATTGCGGTGGCAATCGCCGTTTGGGAAGGATAAACAGCGCTATCGGTACGGCCAGTGGCAATTGCAGTATTCGTAGTGGTCTTTAAGAGGATTGTAGAGCATTTATATCGCCAAATCTCTCCCGGATCGAGATTGCCATTGCTGTTGACATCCCCCGATACAAAAACTAACGGACTGCATTTATCATCGGTGACCGTTATATTATTCAGCACGGGCTGTCCAATATTTTGAACGGCATAATTATATGTAACCGAACCGGATTGTACGTGCAAAGCCAGCGGAGTAGGTATGTTAAGAATGCTGACAAGGGGAGCAAAACTGATTCCGCCGCTCGCAGCCGGTACCACTGGTGTCGGCACGGGGATATTGGTGTTTATAATCGTACAAGTCTTATCATCGCCGATAGATAGAATAACGATGCCGTTTGAATCGCAATCTCCAGCGAAGCTTTGTATGTAGGAGGAGTTTGAATCGTCCCTTATCGTGTATGTTCCCGGATAAAGAGAATATGGCCTTCCAGGCGCCGCCACTCCGGTTGCCGGGCTTCCTAAAACATCCTCGCCGGCATTCTCCACATGCACGTTAAAATCTGATGGAGAAGCCGTACCGCCGCTGCCATTAACCACGAGTTTTATAATATGAAGAGTGGCAGATGGTGCCGGTAAGACGCTTTGAACTTCCGCTGAAGCCATTGGAACGAACGTCATCCCCATTGCAAGGATTAGAACATGAGACAATACGGCAAATTCTAATTTAATGCGCATTTAAATAAGCTTGGGTTATGGGACCGAAATTTCCCAGGGCAGGGCTGATTCCCGCTTTCGCCTGGAATTCAGCCAGTGCCGCCCGAGTTAGAATTCCAAAGTAAGAGGTTGTGCCGGCTTCGGCCAAAGCTTGAGAGGCCGGACCACTATTCTGAGAGATTAGGAATTGTTGGAGAGTCGTTACATTATTACCGCTGCTGCCCTCTTGGAGATCGGCTGTTATCCCCTTTACTTGTCCTTCAGAAACCGCAGTAGTCCCAGTATTCGGAAAATTGGCGGGGGAAGTACTGGTGGCGGATACAAGAACGTTAGCGAAAGCATAACCCAGAGCAGTAAAACCGTTAGCACTGCCCTTCGCCGTAACGACATTCCTAGTTGAAACCGAAATGTTTGTTTGGCATATATAAACCCACGTTTCACCGGGATCGAGTAAGCTGTTGTCATTGACGTCGGGAGAGGTGCGGTAAACCGGAGCGCATTTATCGTCCGTAACAGCTACATCATGCATCGCAATCACGCCCGGGTTCGTTACTATATATACGTAAGTTATATCGCCGCCTCCAACCGGAAACGGGGTGAGCCGACTGGGCACTTTCACGACATTAATAAGCGGAGGGAAAAGTCCTATCTTGGGAGCAAGCCCCGTATCAGGAAGATTTGGTATCTGTGTAACAACAACTGTGGCGAGCGCAGTGGCGATGGCGGCTTGGTGATAAGAATCATCGCTGTAGCCAGTCGCGATTGCAGTGTCCGTGGTGCTGGTCGAGATCGTATTATCACAATGGTACTGCCAGTTTTCACCAGGATCGAGTTTGCCATTATTGTTCACATCGCCGGAAACACGGGAAACTGGAGCACACTTGTCATCGGTGACGGTAACGTTTGTCAGAGACTGTTGTCCCCCGACATTCCAGACCGTGTAATTATAAATTACCGAGCCGGACCCTCCGGGTAAGGCGAGTGGGGCAGGAGTCTCGAGGATACCTATTAAGGGCACTATTGCGGTGGGAATATAATTATAGACGCCGCCACCTTCACCGTTGCTCACTATGACCGGTGCGGGCACCGGAATATCGGTGTTTACGACCGTACAGATTTTATTGTCGCCTGGGGCAAGCGTAATGTTGCCGCTCGAATTGCAGTCTCCGGTGAAGGTCTGGATGTAAGAGGTATTGGGGTCTTCGCTGATCGAATATATTCCTGCGGAGAGCGAGTATGGGGCTCCGGGAGCGGCTACTCCGGAGGCCGGGCTACCCAGGATGTCTGCGCCGGCACTCTTCACGTGAACGTTAAAGTTGGATGGAACTGCCGTACCGCCGTTGCCGTTAACGACAAGGTTAACGATATGGAGGATGGCGGGCGGTGGCAATGAAGCGATGGAATCCAAATTATGATAACCATAGTCACCGCTACTACCGAACCAGTTCTTGAGTGAATTGAAATCGGATATGGGCGGAGGAGATAAAGCGGCACTGCCGGCAAAGACAATGTAGGTACCGGGCACCGGCAAGGTAGCTGGGAAACCAAGATCGGCAAAACTATATGTTTGGGAACGGATAGCTGGGAAAATATCCGCCGGCTTTATCACATTTCCCTGCGGATCAAGAAAATAAAAATAAATCGGATTGGAGGAATTGCCGGTGCCGGCAACCGTGATCGCGGTGGTAGAACCCGAAACGCTTGATAGGGAAAGTTGAACGCACGTGCCGCTAGAGAAAGGGCATTGAACATCCGCAAAGGTTACAGAAATAAACACCCCTAGAATGATGGCAAATAAGAAAAGTAGGAAAAAAGGTTTTTGAATTTTTAACATCTGTATTGTTTAATGGGTGATTAGATAGTCTCTGGTTATCGGTCCGAAATTTCCCAGGGCAGGGCTGATTCCCGCTTTCGCCTGGAATTCAGCCAGTGCCGCCCGAGTTAGAATTCCAATATTATGGAGACCTTCTTGGATAAGCTCATAGGAATCAGGATTTCTTTTTATTCCGCCCCATAACCTCAAAGGCCATAAAAATTATGGAGATAATAAGGAGGGAAGTGATTATTCCTTCTAATAGGTTTCCATATAGGCTTTTCACGGATTGAATGATTACCTGAAGGAAACTATTTGATGAAATTATGCCTAGATTTATTCCTGTATTAGGAAGAGCGGCTTGACTATTCAAATCCGAATTTAACCTGGCCATGGTGAGCGGGCCAAAGACGCCGACCGAAGGCAAACCCTCGCTTGATTGATATTTAGCAACCGCGGCGCTCGTGAGCGCTCCGAAGAATCCATTAGTAACTCCGGCTGGGAGCTCAAGCAATCCCCGCTGTTCAAGAAAGGTTTGGAGAGCTACAACGTCCGCGCCCGAATCACCGATGCCGAGTGATTTGGAGAACGCCGCAATAGCTCCGGATGGGCTTCCCGTCGGATTAGAAATAGAGGTAACGCTCGCCGGCACTACGGCCTCATTCGGTATTTCATCGGTGAATATCACCAGACGCTGAGGGTAATTGCCATTAACCTGATTCCAAATCCCCTCGCAGGTAATGAGGTTAAGATGAGCAATCCCATCACTTGAGGTAAAAACGGTCGTTGCATCGGCATTCCTATCAAATGATCTGGTTGATCGAACCACGAAAGTTATGGTATTACCCCCATCATCCACTATATATATCTTGTCACCTACCTTGAGCTTATCTAAGTTATAAAATACAAAAGGCACTCCGTTCTCAATCCCATAGTGGCCGCCGATAACCGCGCTTCCTACCTGGCCTGGATGAGGACCAAGCGCAAACCAAGCAACATCTACAGAACCGGCCGGCACATCCATCCTGCCGTCAGGAGTGATAAGCGCGTCCTCTATTGCCGAGTCCACTCCGATAACCGGAATCTGAAGCTGAACGGGAAGGCCTTGTGGCACGCCTCCGGGATCCCGGATACTGGAATAAGCGACCTGACCGCCTAAGCCAGTCGAAGGAAACTTAGTAACCGGAAACTTCCAACCAAATGTGGAATCAGTCAAAGCACTCACAATTTTATTCTGATTGGATTGCGTTGATAATAGAAAATAAGAACCGGTTCCGACAAGTCCGGCACAAATAATCACGATTAAAATTAAAATAGATCTTTTCACGATTGTTTTTTATCTCTGTTTTTCCTGGCTATAAAGAAAAACACTATAAGGCCGGCGAGGATACCTAATAAGACAGACCATATGACTATATTAAAGCTGGAAGTCGACACGGAACTCAATCCCGTATTTGGAAGGCTTGGATTTTTCACATAGACAGTGAGTGTATAACTGCCTATCGCCTGAAAACCATTCGCAAGAGCCGTAACAGTTACCGTATTCGTGGTCGTTTCTTTCAACACCATCGTGCAGGTGTAAATCCACACCTCGTTTATATCCAAAAGGCCATTGCCATTCGTGTCTCCCAACTCGCCGGACATGGCGCCGCACTTATCGTCGCTTACAATTACATTGCTCAACGGCACTACGCCCGGATTATTGACCTTATAAGTGAAAGTGATTGGTCCTCCTTCGGCAGGCAACGACAATGGATTGGCAACCTTGGTGACATTAACAATACTGACCAAAGGAGGTGGGGTTTTCAAACCAACGACGACGGTGGCATATGCTTTGTGCATAGCGGTGAAATTATTGGAAATACCCGTAGCCGTGGCGATACTTTGAGTGGTTGTGGAAACCTCTGTAGTGCAGGAATATCTCCATGTTTCATTGAAATCCAGATTCAAATCATTATTGTCGTCACCGGAAACGAATTTGACCGGACTGCATCCGTTATCAATCACTTGAACGCCGGTAAGAGGCGATCCGCTTAAGAAATTTTTAACCGCGTAATTATAAGTCACTTCGCCCGGACCATTCGGCAACGCCAATGGTTCAGGCACAGACGTAATTCCTATCAAAGGAACATAAAGAGAACTTTGGTCCGTTTGTGCAAAAACGTTTTTTGCGCCAATACCAAGCGCTAACGCCGATAGTAAAATGCAAAAAACTATTTTCCCTGAAATAAATGTTCTTTTATTCATATACTTATTTCATCCGTAAACACCACGACCCGGTTGGAATAACTCTTGTTAGCCTTATTCCAGACCCCCTCGCAAGTAATCAAATTCAAATGGGCAATTCCGTCGCTTGAGTAGAAGACATCGGAGGCATCCTGATTCTCGTCGTATTTTCTAATCCCGCTTACCACAAACGTAGTAGTCGCCCCGTTTTCGTCTTTGACATATATCTTGTCTCCTTTCTGCAACTCGCCTAGGTTATCGAACGCCGCCGATATGCCGTCTTTCCAGCCAAAATGGCCGGCAATCACGGAGCTTCCTATCTGACCAGGACGAGGACCGAGGTCAAACCACGCCACATCGGACGGACCTTTCGGCACATCCATCGCCCCCTGAGGAGTAACGCCCAGATATTCTACTTTCGCATTTACATTAATGCTTGGAATATTAAGGAGGACCGGAAGCCCCATAACGGAGGTCGGCTCGGCCTGATTATTAGCGGACGCGGCTGACTTAGCATAAGAACTGCTAATGGTCAGATTGCGAACCGGAGAAAGAATGACCATCGAAGAGAACGCAATTCCAGCAATGCCAAGATTGATCAGTGGCCATTTTAACGATATTTTAGATTCCACATTTTTCATGGATGAAATTATCTGATGCAGACTGGCGCGCTCTCTCCGACGGCCTCGTCAGCCGTATCGGCATCGGCGTCGGCTTTCGTAACGTGGACCCGGCCATCGATATGATTGGGCGGAGCATAAACCGTATATATTTTCATAGGTTCCGTTCCGGTGTTCCAAAAATTATGATCGGTACCGGGAACGACCACGACCACGTCGCCTGGGCCAATTGGGAACTTGCTGCCATTGAGTTCTCCCTCGCCCGTTCCAGAAAGAAAGAAGAGGGTTTGTTCGGCGTACTTATGAACCTCTTCGCCGACATCGGTGCCCGGCGGAATGCTCATCACGACCAGTTGGCTATTCAAGCCGGTAAACAAAACCCGCCGGAAGTCTTGATTATCCTGAGTGTCCTTAACGATGTTCGTATAATAACTGGCAGGAATTCCAGCCTTGTTTTCTACGACCGATGACGATTTTTTAGTCGCGAAAGAAACGATCATCGAAAATATCGCGATTACCACTATACTGGTTATGATTAACGACCATTTTGTTGATGAATTTTTTGATTCCATATATTTTTAAGAGATTCCTAAGGAAAAGGCCCCGTTTCGGCGGGGCCTTTCCTGCCTCATTTCTTCCTGATGATGCGGAACAAAATAATAACGATTGCTACAACGAGAAGAATATGAATGAACCATCCTACTACCGGGAAAAATATTAATCCGATAAACCAAAGGGCTAAAAGTACGAATCCAATGGTTAAAAGCATTTTTAGATCGTCCGTTTCTTTACGACAACAACGATTGAGACAGAAACTATCATAAGAACGCCAGCCAAAAGAACGGAATCCAATAGATTATTTCTCTCTTCCGGAGGAAAGCCCGTGTTGGGAAGCGTGGGAGCGGTAGCCACAAGAACGGTCGCGAAACCGTAACCCACGGCGGTAAATCCGTTTGCCTGACCCGTAGCCTTAGCAGTGTCCATAGTGGAAACAGGAACATTCGTCTGACAGGCATAAGACCAAGCTTCGCCGGGATCAAGAAGACGATTGCCATTGGTATCCCCGAAAGGACCGGAAACCGGAGCGCACTTGTCATCGGTCACAGTCACGTTGCTCATCGGAACCACGCCCGGATTCGTAACGGTATAGTTGTACATAATGTTTCCTCCTCCGAACGGAAGTGGGGTCAATCGACTCGGAACCTTTATGATATTAATGAGGGGGGCGACGACAATTCCCGTATTCGGAAGGCCGGGAGTCGCTCCGCCTACAATAACCGTAGAAATTGAGGTTGCAATGGCGGATTGGCGATAAATATCATCACTATAACCGATTACAACGGCAGTGTTGGTAGTGGTTTTCGAAAGGGTAGCGGTACAGCTATAATTCCAGGTTTCGCCCGGATCGAGCTTTCCATTACTGTTTGTATCACCAGATATGAAGGTTACCGGAGAGCACTTGTCATCGGTCAACAAAATGTTCGTCAATGCCTGTTTTCCTCCGACGTTCCAGACGGTGTAGTTATATGTAACCTTGCCTGATCCTCCGGGAAGGGCTAGCGGGGTGGGAACCTTGAGCATGCCGATCAACGGCACCACTATAGGAGTGTAGCTATATATTCCTCCACCCATTTCAGTGGAAGGCGGCACTACTGGTGGGACAACGGGACCAGCGGACGAAATGACGTTACCATCGAGCGTAACCTGAGTTTGCGCCAATGCTCTTCCATTCAGTATGGCACCAGTTTGTATAATAATTTGCTTTGCACTCAATATATTTCCATTGAATGTGGAGTATGTTCCGAGAGTCGCGCCGGTAGTGCCGCCAACCTGCCAGAAGACGTTCGAGGCCAGTGCTCCACCCGAGAGTATAACCTTAATGCCGGATGGAACGCTCCCACCCGAAGCGACATTGAGATTTCCAGCTATTTGGAATATCCAAACATCGCTTGCGCCGCCCGATAGAGTGATACTGGTCGGTATATTAACATCAGTACTCCACTTATAGAGTCCGGGAGCAAAAGTCTGTCCGCCGATATTTCCGCCATATAATTCCGTACCATCTGGCAAGGGTCTTCCGGCAGCGTCAGTATATGCGATTGCCATATCAAGCACCGCATCGTCTACCGAAGTTTTATTGGCATCTGGAGGAACAACGGCGGGCACCCCAGGATCACCGGCGAAACACGTCGTAGAACCGCTACCCGTATACGCCGCATCGACGCCGTATATCGTTCCTGTTATTTCCGAACAAAAGACGTTGTTCATGGCGGCAGCGGTAATCGGACTAGAGCCGATATTGCCGGTTATGGAAGTGGTGTGACTCCCGGTATTCGTAATACCCGTTTCCGATAAAATGGCTAAATTATTCGTTGATATCGATAGAAGATTGACCGGTGCTGGTCCGGCTGCGAGCGCCGCAATTGGCCCGGCGAAACCAAGAGCGAGAAAGACAGCAAGTGTCACTACTATAGAATTTTTGTTTAATTTCTTCATATTCATGTGTTTTTATTGTTTATTTATTAGTTAATTTATTTATTAGTTAATTAGTTATTAATGATTTAAGCGATTTATTTTACTGATTTTAATCTGAATTAGGCCAATAATATGGATTCTAGCCATATTATTTACCTGTTTTAGTTAATTTTTATTGCTAAATATAATCGACCTTTGAATATTCTTAAGACGCATATGTATGCTTATTATACCATTTCCCACTTCGCAACCGTTAATAACCGCTCACCGATGCGATAAAACCTACAGTAATTGCTTCTCCCCAGGCTTACCAATCATCCCGGTTAGGGGAATGGACACGTGAAATGTAGTGCCTTTGTTTTCCTCCGACTCAAACCAAATCCGGCCGCCCGCCTTCTTAACCACTTCTTTAACCATGTAAAGCCCCAACCCATTGCCATCGGTCTCTTTCTCCTTGGCATTATCGGCTCGGAAAAACTTGCTGAATATGTGAGATTGCTGGTTTTGGGGAATGCCATAGCCGTTATCGGACACGTCAAGGGTAATCGAATGATTTTTGTCGATCGATATTTTTATCTGCCCTCCTTTTTGGGTGTATTTAACCGCGTTGGAGACGAGGTTTTGCACGATTGTTCTCATTAAATTAGGATCTATGTTTATCATCCCCACATCCCTGTAGTCCTCAGTGAGCGTTTGTCCTTTTTTTTCTATCTGTGGGGCCAGATCTTCAATAATGGATTTAATCAGCGCGACGACGTCCATGGATTTCGGTTCAATGGCAAAGGTGCCCATCTCGATTCTTGAAACATTGAGAAGGGAGCTAACCAGCGCGGCCATTCTTTTGCTTGAACGGTAAATTTCCTGAAGATAATCTCTTTGTTTTTCATTAAGCTTTCCGACGTCTTCATCCATCAGCATTTCCGTGTACCAATTTATCGCAGAAAGCGGGGTTCTTAACTGGTGGGAGGCCAGAGAAACAAATTCAGATTTGGATTTATCGATTTGTTTGGCTTTCGTAATGTCGTACTCAATGCCGACGAAAAATATTATTTTTTTATTCTCATCAAGAACCGGGGCAATCTCGATGTGAGCGATGTACTCTTCGCCATTTTTACGCCTATTGTTGATTTCGCCGATGAATACCTTATGCTCATCTTTAATCGTGTGCCACATCCTCTCGTAGAAGTCTTTATTCATCCGATTGCCCCAAAGCGAGGATTTTTGGCCTATCATTTCTTTCAGCGAATAGCCGGTTATTTCTTGAGCCGCGGGATTAGCGTAAAGAATGGTGCCATTTTCGTCCGTAATAATGGTGTGTTCCGAGGAATGTTCGACTGCCAATCTAAACTTCTCCAAATCCCTTGCCAAAATTTCATACTTCGACTTTTCAACGCTTAAATCCTCAAGAACGTTTCGGGCGGCGATCTTAGCGTTTTCCAGATCTTGTTCTATCCGCTTCCTGTCAATAATTTTTTTAAACGTGGTCGCGCTAAAAAGAGATATTAAAATTAGGAGAAGCAGGGTGATCAACCCATCTATCGGATCCGTGTATAAACTTTTTAAAAACTGGACAAATGTCTGAGCAGCCGGTCCTGTTCCGGTTGATGGAAACCCAACCATTAAAGATGGGGCATTGGTTGAAATTCCCGCGGGCGCGTTCTGATTGAGTCTGGGCAATAATATAAAATAAGATGCAATTCCCACCACTCCTATCGAGAAAATCGCGATTAATATCGATTTAGAAAAGAAATTGGACTTTTTTTGGTTTCTACCTAATTTGTTTTTCCAGATTAAGATTAGAAAAATGGCGAGCGCCACCAAGATGCCCGACAGAATGCTCCATATAATGGTTTTAAAATCGGGGCTTACTGCAGTTGTCAGGAAGCCTGAAATAGATTGAGCGATGGGATTCATTTTATCGGCCGTTTGAATGGGTGCCGTTGCCGTTTTTGATCTGTTTTTGCAAATCCTCGATTTCTTTTTTGAGTTCCACCATTTTTAATTCCCTTCCCACCATGCTTTTATTCAATGATTCCAACTCTCTCACCCGATCGGCAAGCTCTCTTGTCCGATTTCCCACCTTGACCTCAAGTTCTTTGGCATAAGCCGCCAATTTACCCTCAAGCTCTTTTCTAACAGTAATATCTTCCAACGCCAAGATAATCAATTGCACCGAATCTATATGGCTGGCATTGAGTAATATCGTTTTCTTTCCGATAATCTCGAAAACGTGGGTCACTTCGTAATCACTCACTATTTTTTCCTTTGGCAATATTTCTTCCAATAGTTTCTTCAGTTCGGGAATGTTCCATTGGCCATTTCCTAATTCATAAAGAAGCTTATTTTCCGTTTCGGCCGATGAAACGCGGAAGGTTTTATAGAAAATCGGGTTCGCTGAAATCACCCGAAGATCGGCGCCAAGGATCAAAAAAGACTCCCTGGCAACGTCCACCAGTGTTTTCATGTAATGTACGGCGAGTTTCTTTGATTCGTTTAACTCGTCTTGTTTTATTTTATCGCCTTCCATTTTTTAATTGATTTAATTTGACCTTTCACGACTATTATTAACGAGCTTGTCTAAATGCGAATAATGAATCAATTTCTTTCTTCTGACGTCTGCTTTTGTAATTTTAGGTGACGGAAATAGACCGAATGCCGTGTCTTCCGTTAATTTCCGACGATAAGTATGTTTTTTACCTTCTCAACGATTTCGTTGATGGGGTGTTGCGCCTTCACGAAATAATCAACCGCTCCCAATTCTAATGCCCGCTTAATGTCGCTGTCCTCCCCAAGATTCGAAACCACTACGACCGGAATCAATTTGAGTTCTTCATCTCCCTTTAGTTCTTTAAGCACCGAAAAACCGTCGCGCTTGGGCAGTACCAGGTCAAGCACTATCATATTGGGTTTCAAACGCGCCTTGACCAAACCGGCCTCGCCATCACTCGCGATTTCCACCTCATAATGGGCTCTTTTTAATTTTTCTTCGAAAACTTTGGCTAGCACTTCCTCGTCCTCGATAACAAGAATTTTCATATTGATGTGTTGCGTTTATTCGTTAATCTCCTCGACTTCGGATGAAATGTAATCCTTTACCTTCTTAATGGTATCAGATATCTTATTGAGCGTAAATTTTATTTCGTTAAATTTCTGTCCACTCAAGTCACCTTTTTCGCATATAATCAGGGCTTTTTCGACATCTCGGTTAATTTCGCCAAAGGCCGCTTCAACGTCCCGCCGAGCGATGAACGCTTGATTAAGACGCGATTTTCTGGCTCGCCGATTTATCCAAATCCCCAAGCCTGCGCCGATAGCCATCAATCCGAAAATGATGACGAAGAACAGTAGGTCGGAAACTTCAAAATTGTAAATGACGAGAAATGGCGGCCGGATGATATTAATGGATAAACGCGACTCAGTTTTGTTGCCGGCCGCATCAACCGCGTTTACCACGATTGCGTGATTCCCTGGCTTAAGCGCGGGTAGAATGAAGGTCGTGGACGCTGTCTTCCCCGCCAACGTGCCATCGGCGTATATTTCGTAGTCTTCTATGCCAGAGAACGGGTCTTGACTCTCGAACGACAAAGTTGGAGCCGACACGGCGGTGGACAGTCCTTCCCTTACGATCGCGGTGAACGCGACCGGAGGAACCGTATCTATGGCGATACGATAATTGGTGGAGGAACTAAAGCCGACGTTATTTTTAAAACGGACGTGAAGATACCAGATACCGTCCGAGAGCGGCGCAAAACCCTCGTTATTGAAAAGTCCTTCTGATGTCACGGGGTCGGTTGACGGATTCTTGTCGAGGGAGGTGGCGACCGAGCTCACATCCTCAGGCAAGGTCCACTGTGCCAAGAAAGGTCCGACGGCGTTGTACCACGCATTCGGGTCTGGATACAAACTTATCTGGACTATCGGCGGCGCCGGAACTTTTTTTACAACCTGCGGCACGCGCGCAATCTGGGGAGGTGGGATGACGGAAACGCTTCCCGCGGCTACGCTCGTGAAATTCACCGAGTTGGTTTGACTAAGAATATTAGTGCCACTGCCATCGCTAGCCGCTACGGCCGCATCGGTAATATCAATCGTAGAAGAACCGCTGCCTTTTACTTTGAAAGAAATGTCAAATACTTTCAGGCTCTTGCCAGAAACGCCGGCGATTGACGCGCCGGTAAAGGCCACCTTACCGCTTGCATTATCGACGGATGGTTCGCTAAGCCAGAAATCAAAAACTGATTTGGATTTATCCGCTGAGACGACCGATAAAACATCGGGACTGAAAGTAATCGTGCCCTGAGCGGCATTAACGCCAACATCTTGACTGTCAATGATAACCGAGGCCGTAAAAGTATCGCCGATCCTGAATATTGTTTTATCCAAAATCACCGAAAGCGTCGCCGCTTCGGCTTTGGATATCGATAAACTTAGAATAACCGCGAGACAAATTATAAATCCGAACTTTTTCAAGGCGCTTATTTTTTTTAATTATATCACAATGCTATTTGCCTATCGATTGAGCAAAGATGCCCACGTCTTCGATATCAACCTTGCCGTCATTGTTCAAATCAAGCGTAATGCGGACTGTTGGGTCTTTCGAATAATAGCGCGAGACGAAAATACTCACGTCGCGGGCGTCAACCACACCATCACCGTTCAAATCGCCGACCGAGATAAAAACTTTCGTCACGTTGAAGCTGATAAGCAGGGAGTAATCGCTTCTCGTGC
>Ga0265325_10001963_pt1 | contig 14172 bp, 17 predicted proteins | sample 41420metaG_FD_202090 | JGI IMG/M metagenome (GOLD analysis project Ga0265325, IMG submission 202090) | Rhizosphere microbial communities from Carex aquatilis grown in University of Washington, Seatle, WA, United States - 4-14-20 metaG | ecosystem: Host-associated > Plants > Roots > Rhizosphere...
CCTCGAAGCCGACCATGAACGCCGCCATCAGCTCGGCGCCGCTCGCCCCGGTTTTCTCCGCGAGCGGCAGTAGCGCCGGGATCACCGGCGCCATGAGCTGGCCCTGCTGATAAGTGAAATCGAAATCGAGCGCGTGGGCGGCGACGCCGTTGCAGACCGCGGCAAGCTGCGGCGATGTCTTCAGCGACGCCCCGATCACCGACACCGCGGGCGCAGCGCTTTCGGCCTGCGCCATGTCGCGCACCAGGCCGGCGGCCCGCTCGGTCGAACCGGCCAGCGCAACGCCGATGGTGTCGACGAGCGCCGTCCGCGTGGTGTCGCGCGCCTTCTGCGGCACCGTTTTGAGATCGAAGCCTACGGCGAATTCCGCAATGCGCTCGGCAAGCCTTGGTGATTCCTTCGAAGCCATGGTCTGCGCCCTCAGCCCCCAGGGCCATGCCAACGCGGTTGCGCCGCCCACAACGACGCTGCGGCGGCTCGGCAAATTCCGTCGATGTGGCTTATGCATAGCGGCGGCCCCTGCGGCGCAAGACTAGCACGTTGACACCCCCCGGCATGGGCCTACATTGAGAGCGTTCCGAGGGGTGTTCCCGAAGGGGAGCTGAGATGCCGCGGTCGCGGTGACCCTTTGAACCTGATCCGGGTCATGCCGGCGAAGGGACAGGGACTTATCCCCTCCAAGGCATGTGTCCGCAAAAGTTGGCGCGTCTGCGCCGCAGGAGCATTGCCATGAACAAGCCCGTCGCCGCCTCCGAACTGCTGACGCCGAAGGTCACCACCGGTCCCATCATGGGCTCGCGCAAGATCTACGCCGTGCCCGAGGCCGCGCCGGACCTGCGCGTGCCGCTCCGCGAGATCGCGCTGGACGCGTCGTCGGGCGAGCCGCCGCTGCCGGTGTACGACAGTTCGGGCGTCTACACCGACAACGACGCCGGCATCGACGTCGAGCAGGGGCTGAAGCGCAGCCGCATCGAATGGGTCAAGGAGCGCGGCGGTGTCGAGGAATACCAAGGCCGCCCGATCAAGCCGGTCGACAATGGCAACGTCAGCGGCAAGCACCTGGCGCGAAACTTCCCGAATACGCCGAAGCCTTATCGCGCGCTCGACGGCATGCCGGTCACGCAGCTCGAGTGGGCGCGCAAGGGCGTCATCACCAAGGAGATGATCTACGTCGCCGAGCGCGAGAACCTCGGCCGCAAGACAATGCTGGACTGCGCGCAGGCCGCCCACGACGACGGCGAGAGCTTCGGCGCCTCGGTGCCGCTGTTCATCACGCCGGAGTTCGTGCGCGACGAGGTTGCCCGCGGCCGCGCCATCATCCCCGCCAACATCAACCACGCCGAACTCGAGCCGATGGCGATCGGGAGGAACTTCCTCACCAAGATCAACGCCAACATCGGCAACAGCGCCGTCACTTCTTCCGTGGAGGAAGAAGTCGACAAGATGGTGTGGTCGCTGCGCTGGGGCGCGGACACCGTGATGGACCTCTCCACCGGGCGCAACATCCACAACACCCGCGAATGGATCATCCGCAATGCGCCCTGCCCGATCGGCACCGTGCCGATCTACCAGGCGCTGGAGAAGGTCGATGGCGATCCGGTCAAGCTCGACTGGGAGTGCTACAAGGACACGCTGATCGAGCAGGCCGAGCAGGGCGTCGACTATTTCACCATCCACGCCGGCGTGCGGCTGGGCTACATCCATCTCACCGCCAACCGTGTCACCGGCATCGTCAGTCGCGGCGGCTCGATCATGGCGAAGTGGTGCCTGTCGCGGCACAAGGAAAGCTTCCTCTACGAGCGCTTCGACGAAATCTGCGACATCATGCGCAAGTATGATGTGAGCTTCTCGCTCGGCGATGGGCTCCGCCCCGGCTCGATCCGCGACGCCAACGACCGCGCGCAGTTCGCCGAACTCGAGACCTTGGGCGAGCTCACCAAGGTGGCCTGGGACAAGGGCTGCCAGGTGATGATCGAAGGCCCCGGCCACGTGCCGCTGCACAAGATCAAGATCAACGTCGAGAAGCAGCTCAAGGAGTGCGGCGAGGCGCCGTTCTACACCTTGGGCCCGCTCGTCACCGACATCGCGCCGGGCTACGACCACATCACCAGCGGCATCGGCGCCGCCATGATCGGCTGGTTCGGCACCGCGATGCTCTGCTACGTTACGCCGAAGGAGCACCTCGGCCTGCCGAACCGCGACGACGTCAAGGAGGGCGTGATCACCTACAAGATCGCGGCCCACGCCTCCGACCTCGCCAAGGGCCATCCGGCGGCGCAGCTCCGCGACGACGCGCTGTCACGCGCGCGCTTCGAGTTCCGCTGGGAGGATCAGTTCAACCTCGGCCTCGATCCCGACACCGCGCGCGAATACCACGACGAGACGCTGCCCAAGGAGGCGCACAAGGTCGCGCACTTCTGCTCGATGTGCGGCCCGAAGTTCTGCTCGATGAAGATCACGGCCGATGTTCGCGAATACGCCGAAAGCCTGACCGACAACGAGAAGGCCGCGCTCTATCCGGATGCCGCGAAGCAGGGCTTGTCCGCCGAAGCCTTGGCGAAGGCGGGCATGGCGGAGATGAGCGAGAAGTTCAAAGCGATGGGCAACGAGGTGTATGTGGATCAGGTGAAGGCGGCGAAGGAGAGCAATAAGGCGTTGTAAGAATTGACCTTGCCAGTGGCCGACACCATCGAAAACTGCCGCCTGCGCACGGACTCGATGGCAAAGCCCAAAATCATTCACGAGCTACTCGGTGATTACAGCGGCCTCAATCTCTCATTACAAGAGCATTTCGGATGCTCATCTCCAATTTGGACCCATAAACATTATCGTTGGCCCAAATGGATCTGGGAAAAGTAACATCATTGACGCGATTTATTTTCTTCACGACTGCGTAGTCGACGGCATCGACACCGCGGTAACTAAAAGACATGGAATAGACAGCTTGAGACAATGGTCGCGAACGCGACCGTATAATATTGTTCTCGAAATCAGGCTTGAAAGTTTTGTAGGCTCCGGCTCGTACAAGGTTGTTATTTCATCCGCCAAAGGCCAATACAAAATCATTGAGGAATTTGGCTATTGGAATGGCGCGCATCCACGCGAGCGCCATCGAGTACAGGCCGAAAAGAAATATTCCTCTTTTAGTCGATCTGAATCCGGTGAAATAAAAATATATACCCCATTTGAAGAACTAATTCGCGACCGTATCCAAAAAGTGGATCACGAGGACTTGTTTCTGACGTCCCTGCTCGGTCGATTTGCATTTGGCGAGTTACAAATATTTCGACCTATCGCAGACGAGTTGAACTCGTTTTCCAAGTACAACATTTACCCAAACACTCTAAGAAGCCCGCAACTTGTGTCACGAGAGACCACCCTAGCGGAGGATGGAGGGAATCTTTCATCTGTCCTAAAGCGAATAAATAGCAACAAGCGCTATGTCGAGATCAAAAACGACATCATCACCGCGCTGCGCGCATTGATGCCAAGCTTGGTGGACTTTCAAGTCAGATCGGCCGCGGGGTATTACGTCCCGGTTCTGAGGGTGCAGGAGCCGAACGACGACATTCACGACTTCAACTTGTCCCAAATATCAGACGGCACGTTGCGAACTCTTGGGCTTTTGGCGGCCTTTTATCAACCTGCGGCCCCTACAAAAATCGGCGTTGAAGAACCCGAGCAAATGATCCATCCGGGGGCACTCGCGGTCATTCATGAAGCAATAACTGCGTTCGCCCGCGACGACGAGCGACGAGAACCGCGTCAAGCATTCATAACTACTCACAGCCCTACTCTTCTCGACCTTTTTGAGCCTGAACACATTATTTGGACTCGATTCAAAAATGGCGTCACGGAGTGCGGCCCGGTCAAATCGCGTCAACTGGACATCATTAAAAAGCAGTTGTTTACAGCCGGAGAACTGCTCATTGCAGAAGGCCTGTTTTGATGCCGAAGGTGGCGCTTATTTTGGAAGGCCATGGAGACGTCATGGCCGGTTGTTCGTTGATCGCACGATCTGCAGCAACATTTGGTGAGCACCTTTTTGCGTCTGAGCCTGCTATCCGTGCGGGAAATGCGTTGAAACTCCGACGCCCGGGTGAGTTAGAGCGGTATTTGCGCCTCGCAATTTCGCGTGAAGATATTGACCAAGTGCTCGTGCTTGTCGACTTGGACGATGGTTGTGCCGCGGAATTTTGTGCCGAGTTCAAGAAGCGCGCTGATCCAATTTCGCAGGAAAGTGGAAAAAAAATCGATATTTGCTTTTGTGTGCGCGAATATGAAGTGTGGTTTCTTACAATCATCGACATTCTTCGCGTTGAGTTGCCCGACTACGGCATCCCCGCTGGTTTAGCGTTCGAAAATCCAGATACCATTCGAGCTGCGAAAGGCACCCTCGATCGGGCTTGCGCGAAGAAGGGGTACAAACAGATGAGAGATCAACTTCTTTTCACCAAGAAAATCGACGTGAAGCAGTTAGCGAAAAGAGACCGCTCTTATAGAAAGCTCCTGAAATCACTTTTGAACAAAAGCTACGATGAGATTCGGGCGCTGTGTGAACCTTAATTTCGCAGTAGCCTCAGATTCGCTATGACCGACAAGGCGACCCGCTGATCGCGTCCCCGGCAAGCTACCATCCGCCATCGGGCCCAGATGCCTCGGCACTTGACACGACTATTTTCCTACTGTATTTATTCCTAATCCGGCTCATCTGAGGGGCGTCAGCTAGAGGCGTCTATTTGGCGGAGCCGGATGCGGCGCCTGCGGGCTCGTTTCGCAAACGAGCCCCCGGGACGCTTCGGGTCACCGTCCGTCCCAACTACGTGGGGCCGCCTTCAGTGGCTGGACGGGGACGGAGGAAGGCGGGCGAAAGCCTGCCGGACCGTGAGGCTCAGACCCTCTGTCCGCCCCCGGAAGACAAGGTCCCGAGGTGCGAAATCGCCGCCACGGAGCGCCAGGGGGCGCGCGTCTCCGCGCCGGAGACGCCCACGCCCCACCCGCCTCCGCTCACTGCGCGAGCTACGGCGGGTTTGAGCCCGCCGAAGCGCGACAGCGCGAAGGCGGTAAGCGTGGACTCGAGAAAGGGCGCCGCCTGGCGCTCCGTCCCTCTTTTCGAAAGAGGGGAAAGACAAGGCAGGGCCGCCGCGGGCCCTCGATTCCGCGGACGATGATGCTTGGCTGCAGGAGATTGCATTGAAGGAGACGGCTGTTTTGGCAATTGAAGCGGGATGCAAGAATGCAACGGCGAGACGGTCAACACGCGGCGCCGCTTGCGCCTGCCTGCTCCTCAAGCGACAGTGGCCGCTGTCTTCAATCACAGGCAGGCCGATGACAATGCGAAGCCTCGTCACCATGGCGGTCCTGCTGGCGCTGGGTCTCCTTCCGATGGCAAACGGTCAGGCTGCCGAGCTGAAAATCCTGGCCGGCGGCGGCATCAAGGCGCCGCTGGATGAGCTTGCCGCGCAATTCGAGCGCTCGTCCGGCCACAAGCTCGTCATCCAGTACGGTGCGACGCCCGATCTGATCAAGCAGATCGCCTCCGGCGCGCCGTTCGATCTCGGCGTCGCGCCGCGCGAGGTCTATGCCGATGCCGCCGCCAAGGCGCGCTTTGCCTCCGACAGCACGGCGATCGCGCGGGTCGGTTTCGGTGTCGCCGTCCGCGCCGGCGCGCCCAAGCCCGACATCAGCACGCCGGACAAGTTCAAGGCGGCGCTGCTCAAGGCCCAGTCGGTCGCAACGCTGCCGGCGAGCGCGGCCGGGGCGCAGGTGCTCAAGACGTTCGAGCGCCTCGGCATCGCCGAGGACATGAAGGCCAAGATCAAGGCGCAGCCCGGCCCCGCCGCGATCCCGCAGGCGGTGGCGAACGGCGACGCCGAACTCGGCATCTTCCTGATCAACGTGCTGGCGGCGCCGGGCGTCGAGTTCGCCGGTCCCTTCCCCGGCGATCTGCAGCAGGAGCTGGTCTATCTCGGCACGGTGTCCGCCGACTCCAAGGAGGCTTCCGCCGCCAAGGCGTTCATCGCCTTCCTGAAGTCGCCGGACGGCATGGCCGTGCTCAAGGCCAAGGGCATGACGCCGGGGTGAGACCATCGCTCCGCACCGTCATGCGCTGGCTGATGATCGCGTTCTATGCGGTCGCAGGCTTCGGCCATCTCGCCGCGCCGGACGCGTTCCTGCCGATCGTGCCGGATTTTGTGCCGTCTCCGCGCCAGGTCATCCTGTTGACCGGCCTGTGCGAGCTCGCGGGCGCCTTGGCGCTCGCGACATCGCGCCTGCGCCGCATCGCGGGCGTCATGCTCGCGCTCTATGCGCTGTGCGTCTGGCCCGCCAACATCAAGCAGGCGATCTGGCACATCGCCGTGCCGCCGATCCCGGACACGTGGTGGTATCACGGGCCGCGGCTCGCCTTTCAGCCGGTGCTGATCTGGTGGGCGCTGTTCTGCTCGGGCGTGATCGATTGGCCGTGGCGCGGGGGTTCAACGCCCGTCAATCCCCGAACACCCACCGGGTGATGTGCGCATCCCTCTGATAGCCGCCGTTCTTCGCAAATGGCTCCTCGTTCCAGAACTTGTCCGCAGCAGCCCGATCCGGCAATTCGAGCAGCAGCGCGGTGCCGATGTTGTCCGCACCGTCGGCCGAGCGGATCGGGCCACGGAAGATGAAACTGTCGCCATACGAGGCAAAGTACGACTCATGCGCGTGCAGGTGCGTGCGGTAGAACTCCGGCGTGTTGGTCTTCGGTCCCGTGCACAGGAACTGCTGCAGGCCCTTGCGGCGATAATCGGCCGCACGTTTGCCGAAGCTGTTCGACCAGCGGTGGATTTCGATGCGCTGAGTGACGCCGGCCTTGTTCAACGGCTCTTCGGCGACAAACTGGTCGGCCGCCGCGCGGTCGTCGAGCTGCATGAAGAACGTGGTGCCGAGCATGTCACGGCCGTCGTCCGACACCAGGTGTCCGTAACCGATCTCGCGCTCGCCGAAGCTTTTGACGTAGGCCTTCTGCTCGGCGAGAAGCTTGTGCCGCATGCCGGCTATCCCCGGCTTGTCCCAGCAGTAGATCGCCCACTGCGCAGCCTTCGTGCGGTAGTAGTTCTTCAGCGCCTCGCCCTGCAGCCCGTAGCGCGGATCGCCCGGCAGATATCCGGTGGCTTGTTGATTTGACATCGCGCCTCCCCCATATGCTCTTTGAAGATGAGCCTAGCACCGTGCTGCGGCTCCGGTTAACCCGCCTTGCCGCCCCCAACCACCGTTGTCACTGCGTCGAGAGGTTTGAGTCATGGCCAACGAAAGCACGCTGTCGCGCGATGAGCTGAACGACCGCATCGCCATCCTGCGCGACAACATCCGCCAGTTGACCGAGCAGGCAGCCGCGTCCTCCGGCGCCGCCGACGAGGCGCGCAACGCCGACCGCATCGCCGAGTACGAGGACGAGCTGCAGCGGCTCGTCAAGCAGCGCGAGGCGTTGGGCAAGTAAGGCGGAAGCCGCTGCCAGCAGTTCGCGCGCACGGACGCATGGCCTCTCCTGTTTTCACCCTGCTGACCGGGTTTCGCGTCGTTGCCGCGCTGCTGTTCGCCGCGTTCAACCTCGTACCGCTCTACGGCATCCATGCCTGGGGCTGGGACGCATTTCAGCTTCTGCTGCTCTATTGGGGCGAAACGGCGATCCTGTTCGCCTGCACGCTGACGCACATCGCGCTCGTCCCGCCGGCGCGGCTGGGCAACATGATCGTCAACGGCAACAGCATGCCGGCGAGCCGGCTGATGATGGTCGGCTTCTTTGCGATGCACGGCGGCCTGTTCATCGCCATCCATCTGTTCTTTCTGTGCGTCCTGTTTTCCAGCAACGCCTTCAAAAGCCTGCACGGCGTGGGCGACTTCGTCACCACATTCCTCATCGCCTCGGGCGCGTGGCTGGCTCTGGTCTTGGTCGCAATCGCCGGCATCATCGACGTGCTGACCGGCGAATATCATCCGGCGTTCGTCGACGCCTTCGCGCGGCGACTGCACGTTGCGCTGGCGCGGCCGGCGGAGGACCCGCCCGGCGATGCGATCGGCAGCCTCGTCGGCGGGCTCTATCTCCGCATCTTCATCATGCAGGCCGCGATCATCTTCGGCGGCATGGCGGCGCAGCACTTCGGGCTACTGGCGCCTCTGATCGTCGTGATCGCGCTCAAGACTCTGGCCGACGTCGTGACGCGAATCGGACCGGTCCTCCAGGCGCCAGCCCCGCCGCTCTCGGGCCAGCAGGCGTAGCAGGCAACGCTACTTCGCCGTGCTCGCCGTCGCGTCGATCTCGATCATCATGCCGGGCCAAGCGAGCGCGGTGACAACCACGAACGTGCCGGCCGGCTGGGTCACGCCGCCAAACTCCTCGGTCTTGCATTTGCCGGCCGGGAAGAAATAGCGGATGTCGGTCACATAAGTGAGGAGCTTGTCGATGTTCTCGACCGTCGCGCCGTGCTTGCCGAGCAGCCGCTTGATCTTGTCCCAGGCGTAATGGCACTGGCCGTCGAAATCGCCGAGATGGCGGATCACGCCGCCCTTGTCACTGTTTTCGTCCTCGGCGCCGACGCCGCCGAGATAAATGATCTTGCCGGGGTTGCGGACGGTCACGACCTCGGAGAAACGGCCCTTGGCCCATTCGGCGTAGTTGTAGCTTTTCTTCTCGTAGCCGCTGTCCTGCGCTCGGGCCGGCACGGCCGCGGTGACCGAAAACGTTGCTGCGAGCAACGCGGCCGCCATTGCGATCCTGTTCATGCTATTCCTCCCTTTGTCTCCAGAGCCAAGGAAGCATAGCGCGAGGCGCGGATCGGCGAAGCGCAATCGGCACGTGGCTGCAATGCCGGCCGCACCCGCCATGGCCGGTCGGCTGACCCTGAAGTCGAATGCGCCGGCGGCCTCCGCGGCTGCCGGCGTTCGACACTAGCGCATCGAGATGCTGAGCCCGCTCAGGTCGGCGTTGACCTGCAATCCGATCTGGCGACCGGTGAGCGAAAGCGTCGAACCCTTCTCGTTGCGCAACACGATCGCCTGGGCGCCGATGCCGACCGCAGCGCCGGCTCCGGCGGCGCCGTAGACGCCGGCCACGTTATACGGGCTGCCGCTGAAGCTGGCGCGGCCGTGAAAACGCGTCTCCGACGCGCCGAACACGAAGCCCGCGCTGATGCCGCCGATCGAGATCGGATAGCTGTGGCTTCCGCAGCGCATCACGCCGCGGCCACCCGAGCCCCCGACCACCCAGCCGGCCTTCAGCACCGAAAACGAGATCGAACACGATTCGGCCTGGGCGGCCGACGAAAACACAGCTCCCGCGACCACGGTCAGGGCAGCGAGCGCGAACCGAATTTTCGACGAATGAGACATAGCGTTGATCCTCCGTTGGGCCCGGCTTCGGAATGGCAAATCGAGCGGCCCCGCTCCCTGGGTGACTCAATCCCGGCAAAACCGCAAGGCGTATTCGGTGGTTTTTCGCCTCTGCCGAGGCCCCAAAACAACAACCGCCCCGTGGTTGCCCACGGAGCGGCCGTCTCCTGCGCGAGGGAGCCTGCGCAGATCAGTAGCGTGAGTTCACGTAGCGCGGAGCAGAACCGTAGCTCCCGCCGGTCGCCATGCCGTAGGCACGCACCGGGCTGTTGTCACAGTTACACTCACGCAGATCGCGCACCTCGCCGGGAATCTCGCGTTCCTCGACTATGTGTTTGCGCTCGGTGTTGTACTTGTGCTCCACCAGATTCACGACGGTGTTGACGTACTTGTTGTCAACGTTGTTCTTCCGGAGGATCAGCTCTTTCTCGATGATGGTATGATTGTGTTGAATCGTACCAATGTTTCGAGTCTCGTTCTCGTGGACGATCAGGTGGTTGGTCTCGATCAGACGCTTCGACGGGACCACGGTCTCGGTGTTGATCACCTGACTGCGGTCGATGTCGCGGCTCTGCTTGACCACTTCCTGACTGTCGTAGTTCTTCGGCGGCGGACACTTGTAGCAATCGTTCGACGGCCCTCGGCCGTAGCCCGATGACACGTTGCCATCGCCGTAGTCCCCGGCCGAGGCCGGGCTCGAGGCAGCCGCCAGCGACAAGGCCAGCAGCCCCCCCACGCACACTGTGAGGTACTTCATACTCCACCCCTAAAGTTGGCGCGGATCGCTCCGCGTTTGGGTTTGGTGGCTCGGAACCAGGGCCGAGCCCCCCTTGGCCTCCTCACAGTGAGGCCGAGAATAGCCCAGAATTAACCGTCTGTTAACCATAATTATTAACTATCTAAGTTACTGATAGACAATGATAAAATCAGATAAGGCGAAGTTGGGTTTACCAAGACCCGGCGACCCGAGGCGCAGCCCGGGCTGCCGCGCCCAGCGGACGCGGGCCGAAACGCTAGCAATAATGCGCAGTCGCTAGCCGCGGCCGATGAACGACCGCATTTGGTTCGGCAGGATGGTGGCCTCATACAAATTCACCTCGCCCGGCAGCGAGGCCATCAGCACGGCGACCCGCGCGACGTCCTCCTGCGCCATGACGTAGTCCTCAGGCGTGGCCCCCGGTCCCGACGTGGCTCGCCCTCGCCGCGTGGTGAATGAGCTCAACGTCGCGCCGGGATGAATGATCGACGCCACGATATTGTGCTTCCTGCCGTCCATGGTGAGCTGGTGTGTCATCCCCTGGAGACCGAACTTGGTCACCGTATACGGCAGCGAATCCGGACGTGGCGTCTTCGCCGAGACGCTGCCGATGTTGATGATGCGGCCGCCCTTCGGGGTCTGTTCCTTCATGATGCGGATTGCGGCGCGCGCGCACAAAAAGGCCGCCGTGATGTTGATGTCGAGCGCGCTCCGCCAATATTCCAGCGTGATGTCCTCGGTGTTCATGTGGGTGGCGATGCCGGCATTATTCACCAGCACGTCGAGCCTGCCGTAGGCGTCCTTCACCTTGGCGAACAGCGCGGTGACGGCATCCTCCTGGGTGAGATCGGTCGGGACCGGCAACGCTTCGCCGCCCTTGTCGCGGATGCTCTTGGTGACCTCGCCCAGCAATTCGCCGCGGCGCGCCACCACCACGGTCTTCGCACCCTCGGCCCCGAACATCTCGGCAATCCCGCGGCCGATCCCGTTGCTCGCGCCGGTGACGATGGCGACCTTGCCTTGCAGTTGCTTGGACATGCACCCTCCGAGAATCAGCGATCGGTCAGCGCCAGTTTGGCGCCCAGCGCGATGAACGCTCCGGCAAACGTACGCCGCATCCAGGTCAGCACACGCGGCCGCGAGATCACGTGCTCGCGGATTGCCGCCGCGAACATCCCGTAGCCGACGAAGACCGCGAAGGTGAGCACCATGAACACAATGCTCAGCAAGGTCATGCGGGCCAGCGGATGCGGTTCCTGGCCGCTGACGAATTGCGGCAGAAAGGCAAAGAAGAAGATCGACAGCTTCGGATTGAGGATATTGATCAGGATCGCTTCGACCGTCACTTTGAGGTCCGAACGAGAAACATGGCCTTCGACCCGGAGGGCGCCGCTCTGCTTGACCGTGTTCCAGGCCATGTAGAGAAGATAGGCAACGCCAAGCCATTTGAACGCCTGGAACGCCAGTGCGCTGGTGTGCAGAAGAGCCGCCAACCCGAGCGTCGCTGCAATCATGTGCGGCACGATGCCCAGCGTGCAGCCGAATGCCGCCACCACGCTGGCGCGGCGTCCGTCCGAAATCCCGGTGGCAAGCGTATACAGCACGCCGGTGCCGGGGGAGACGATCACGATCAGCGAGGTGATGAGGAATTCGACAGACACGGCAAGGCTCCGCTCGTGCCAGCGTAGTCTGCGATTGCGGTCTTTGCCAGCCGTCTCCCCGGAAGCGGCCATTCGCGCTACGCTGGCGCGCTCACAAGGATGCTGCCGATGCCTTATCTCGAGTTCGATCCGGCAACGATCGACAAGCGTCAGGTCTATCGTTTGCTGACGGGAGCCGTGGTGCCACGGCCGATCGGCTGGGCTTCGACGGTAAATGCCGCGGGCGCGACAAATCTGGCACCGTTCTCGTTCTTTACCGTCGTGTGCGTGAGCCCACCCATGATCTCACTGACCATTGCGCGCAATCCCGACGGCACCGAGAAACACACATTGAAGAATGTTCGGAAGACGGGCGAGTTTTGCTTCAATGTTGTGACGCAGACGGTCTGGAAGGAAATGGTCGATTCCGCCAATGCCATCCCGGAAGAGGATTCAGAATTCGACAAGACCGGCCTGACACCGATCCCGTGCGTCAAGATCAAGCCGCCGCGGGTCAAGGAGGTGCCGATCCACTTCGAATGCACCTTGCATCAGGTCATCGAGCTGGGACCGAATCGTCACCCGCTGGTCATCGGCGAGGTGGTCTACATGCACGTCGACCCGGCCTGCATGACCAACGGCTATATCGATATGAAGAAGCTCGACCCGGTCGGCCGTCTCAACGGCTTTTTCTACTCGACGGTCGGCGAAATCTTTCATCGCCAATTCGAAGACGGACAGCCCCGATAGCCTCAAGTATTCCGGCCGCCATCCCGTTGATCGTCGAGCCAGTCGGATAGCGAGCCGGCAACCCGGGCGGCTTTTTTCGTGCCCTTGGCCTTGCCTTTTGCACCTTTTGCCGCCGGGGCAACAGCGCCGGCCTTGGCCTCGGCCGCTTCGCGCTCAAGACGCAACGCCCGCAACTTTGCCGTCTTGTCCCGCATGGCGGCCGCATTGGCCTCGTATTCGGCCATCGCCTTGCGGCCGTCCTCGGCCTGCAAAGCCCTTATGGCCTGGGTCTTCGCACGGGCTTTCGCTTGATCGTCGTTCAAAGGGATATCTCCGTTGCCGAATATATGGGGGCGGCGGAGGTCGATTCAACCGTGCCCAGGGCTTGCTGCTGACAGCGAGCACTCCGGAAACCGACGAAAACCCCGCAACCTGCTGATCTGATGGCATTCTCAGCCCTTGCGTCACTCATCCCCAGGTTGCACACTCGCTGGCGGAGGGGACTGCTGTGCGCGTAGGTCGTCTTCGTCTGTTTTCGGCGCTCATTCCAGCGATCGTGGTCGGCGCCTGCGCCCGCGACCCTTACGTGTCGAGCGCTACGACCGTGCCGTCCGGCAACTGGAAAATCGAACGCCAGACCGACCGTGTGACCGGCAGCCCCATCGACAGCGCGTTTGTCACCACGCGCGTGAGTTCGAACTCCGCGCAGTTGTTCTCACAACCGGCCTCGTTGCAGCTTGGCTGCTTCCTCGGAAAGCCGATCGTCAAATTCAGCTTTGCGTTCAAGGTCGGGACCGACGTCAATTCATTCCTGGGATATCGCTTCGACGAAAAGCCCGGACACGAGATCGGCGCACGGTTCGTGCAGAGCTCCTCGACGGTCGTGATCGAAGAGCCGCCCGAGGTGGCCCAATTCGTGAAGGAGCTCGAGACCAGCAAGGTGCTTTACATCCGCATCCGTTCGCTCAACGCGGGGCGCACCGCAGCGGAGTTCAAGGTCGATGGCGCGCCCGCCGCGATCGAAGCCGCCCTGGCCCATTGCCCGGCAACGCCGGCCACGTCCGCGCCGCGCACTGCCGCCATGTTGCCGCTGCGGCGGGGCGCGCACTGACCCAACTCAATCGACGTGGGCGCCCGACGCCTTGATGATGGGCGCCCATTTGGCGAGCTCCGCCTTGACGAAAGCCGCGGTTTTCTCCGGGGTGCTCCCTGGCGTCGGCTCGACGCCGACCTCTTGCAGATGCTTGAACACCGCCGCATCCGCCATGGCATCGTTCATCGCCTTGTTGAGCTTGGCGATGATCGGCTTTGGCGTGCCAGCAGGAGCCATGAACGCATTCCAGGTGTAGCACTCGAAGCCCTTCAGGCCCTGCTCTTGCAGCGTCGGCAGATCCGGCATGGCGCGAAGCCTCTGCGCCATGCCCGCGCCGATCGCCCGCACCTGACCGTTCAAAGCCAGCGGCAAAAACGTCGGCGTAGCGTCGAAGGCCCACGAGAGCTGTCCGCCGATCAGATCGCTGTCCATCGGCGCCGAACCGCGATACGGCACATGCACGACATCGAGGCCGCCGGCTGCGGTCTTGAACTGCTCACCGCACAGATGAAGGATCGATCCCATGCCGGACGAGCCATAGCTGTGCTTGCCAGGATTGGCCTTCATCAAAGTAATCAGCTCTTTCACAT
>Ga0265325_10001965_pt1 | contig 14163 bp, 7 predicted proteins | sample 41420metaG_FD_202090 | JGI IMG/M metagenome (GOLD analysis project Ga0265325, IMG submission 202090) | Rhizosphere microbial communities from Carex aquatilis grown in University of Washington, Seatle, WA, United States - 4-14-20 metaG | ecosystem: Host-associated > Plants > Roots > Rhizosphere >...
CGTGGTCGAGTCGATCACCATTCATGGCAACCGGCGCATCCCGGCGGACACCATCCGCTCCCGCATGTTTACGCGCGCAGGAGACGTTTACGACCAGGGGTCACTGGAGCGGGACTTCAATTCGCTATGGAATACCGGGTACTTTGACGACCTGCGCATCGAGAAAGAGCCCTCGGCGAAGGGCTGGATCATCCACGTCTACGTAAAAGAAAAGCCGACCATCCGGGAGATCAAGTACGTTGGACTGAGCACGGTGTCGCAGAGCGACGTGCTGGACAAGTTCAAGGAGCGCAAGGTCGGGCTCACCCAGGAAAGCCAGTACGATCCCACCAAAGTGAAGCGCGCGGAAGTGGTCATCAAGGAACTGTTGGCGGCCAAGGGCCATCAGTTCGCCACCGTACGGTCGGAGGTGCGGCCCATTCCACCAGCGTCGGTGGCCTTGACCTTCGTGGTGAAAGAAGGGCCGAAGGTCAAAGTCGGCAAGATCATCTTCGAAGGCAACAAAGCGATCCCCAGCCGCCAGCTGCAGAGCGCAATGAAGAACCTGAAGCCCATCGGCATACCCCACTCCATCTTCCTGGAGAACCTGTTCGCGCGCACCTACGATTCCACCAAGCTGAACGAAGACGCCGAGCGGGTGCGTTACTACTACCAGACGAAAGGCTACTTCAAGGCGCTAGTATCCGATCCGAAGACCAAGATCCACGACACCAGCGGCTTCCTCTGGTACATGCCGTGGAAGAAGTCGCCGGGCAAGGCTGTCGACATCACCCTGCCGGTAGAGGAAGGCGAGCGTTACCGGCTGAAAGAGATCACCTTCAGCGGTAACAAGGCGGTACAGAGCAAAGCACTCTTGCGCAACCTGTTCAAGATCAAGGACGGCGACATCTTCGACACGGAGGCGGTTCGCAAGGGTTTGGAGAACCTGCGCAAGGCCTATGCCGAACTGGGCTACATCAACTTCACTCCGGTGCCCAACACCGACGCCGACGATGAGAAGAAGCTCATCAGCCTGCGCATCGATGTGGATGAGGGCAAGCAGTTCTTTGTGCGCCGGATCGAGTTCCAGGGCAATACCACGACCCGGGACAAGGTGATCCGCCGCGAGCTGGCGTTGGAAGAAGGCCAGGTCTACAACGGCAACCTGTGGGAGCTGAGCCTGTTGCGTCTGAACCAGTTGCAATACTTCGAGGTGCTCAAGCCGGAGCAGGACTCGGAGATCAAGCAGAACGTGCAGGACGCCACGGTCGACATCACATTGAAGGTCAGGGAGAAAGGCAAGAACAGCATCGGCCTCACCGGCGGTGTGAGCGGACTGTCGGGCGCATTTATCGGACTGAATTACACCACCAACAATCTGTTCGGCAAGGGCGAATCGTTGACCCTGCAATTCCAGATAGGCCAGTACCAGCGCAACGAGACCCTGTCGTTCACCCAGCCCTATCTGTTCGACAAGCCGCTGCAGTTCGGGTGGTCGGTGTACCACAGCAGCTACAACTACAATCAGGCGGCGCTCACCCAGATCCAGCTGAACCAGAGCATCAATCTGCCGGCCAGCTACCAGGCGCTGCTGCAGAATTTCACCCAGACCAGCACCGGATTCACGACTTCGTTGAGCTATCCCATTAAGCGCTCGTTCAAACGGGTGGGCATGACCTACTCGTTCGACGACTCGTCGGTCACAACCTACAGCCAGGCCTCAGCGGATTACTTTGAGTCGCTGGCCTTCCGCGGTATTTCCGGCCCCAACGCGCTCAATGGAATCATTACCAGCAAGGTGGTGCCTAACTTCTCCTACAACCGGATCGACAACCCGTCGCGTCCGCACTCGGGAGCGAGTTTCTACATGGCCACGGAATTTGCCGGGCTGGGCGGCAACGTGCGCTACATCAAGCCGGTCGCCGAATACAAGAAGTTTATCCCCGTACAAAAGGGGCGCAATACCCTGGGGTTCCGCGTGCTGGGGTCGTGGATCTCGGGCTACGGCGGGCAGGTGGCGCCACCGTTCGACCGCTTCTACATGGGCGGCGACACCGACATCCGAGGCTTCGATATTCGCGCGGTTTCTCCGGTGGCGTTCTTTCCCAACGCCGTGGCCATCCCGCTGCAGAATCCTGACGGCAGCGTGGTTCCCTTGAACCCGGCCAATCCGAGACAAGGGACCTGGACGGTCACCATTCCTGTGGAACAGATCATCTTTCCTGGGGGCGACACCAACCTGGTCAACAACATCGAATACCGGGTGCCGATCGTGGGACCGGTGACCCTCGCCGCCTTCGTCGATACCGGATTCGACATGGTCTCGGAGCCCAACCAGTTGCGAATTGCGGGGCCGCAAGTCACAACCTTGCAGACCACGGTATTTGGCTGCCCGGCTTTGACTGCGACTTACGCTTGTACCGGAGGTTCCACCATCCCGTTCAAGCCGCAACTGAACGTGGTTTCGGGCACCAATTATCAGCCGCGTATGTCCACTGGCCTGGAGTTGCAGGTGCTCATGCCGGTGGTGAATGCGCCGTTCCGCATCTACTACGCTTACAATCCGCTGCGCATCGACGAGTATGTGACTTCGCCCACGCCCATCACGCGCGCGATGTTCCCGACGGGAGCGGCCGGCGATTACACCTATGCGCAGGCGATCTCGATTTACCAGCCGAGCTATCTGTTGCGCGAGCCGCGCAAGACGTTCCGCTTTACGGTGGCGACGACGTTCTAGGGAAGGTTTCAGAGTTAGTGTGAACCCGCAAAGCTTTATTGCCTCAGCGGCTGAACAGGCTGCGGAAAAAATCGGCAAGGAAGATCTACCGCCGGCTAAAGCCGGCTCAGGATGACAAGAATAAACCACTTATCGGCACGACTGAAGTCGTGCCCTGACACAAAACGCATGCAGACCGAGTTTTTCCGCCGCCTCTGAAGCCGCTCGTCCTTGGCACCAGTAATGCAGGCCTGAAGGCCTGCTCCACCCGGGGTGCGCGCCACGCTGGCAGAGCTTTGGTTTGACGCTGAGAAGCGCGGTTCCCTATAATCAGGACATCCGCACCGCCGAATTTTCCGGCCGGGGGGTGTAGCTGAGCTGCACTCGAGCGCTGAGCTTCCCCGGTTGTCCAAGCAGCGCGCAGAGGGACCGCACGCCACTGGAACACCTAAGGAATTCCCGGAGCAGTTCAAGGAGCTACACCAACTCAATGAAGCGTACGTTTGTAGGAAGCGCCGTGCTCGCTGTTGTCCTGGCCATGGCGTCTCTGGCCCAATCCGGTTCGCCCACCCCTGGTGGCGCTGCACCCGCCGCCTCCACCCCCGCCGCACCCCCGGTCGCCTCCGGTGGTTCCAAGATCGGAATTATCGACATTCAGCAGGCCATCGTCGGCACCAACGAAGGGGCGCGCGATTTCGAAGCGCTGCAGAAAAAATTCGAGCCTCGGCGGTCGGAGTTGCAGAACCTCAACACCGACGTCGAAAACCTGAAGAAGCAGCTCTCCACCCAGGGCGACAAGATGAACGACGACGCCCGCAACACCCTGGTGAAGTCGATTGAGACCAAGCAGAAGAGCCTGCAGCGCCAGGCCGAAGACGCGCAAAACGAATTTCAGCAGCAGCAGAACGAGATTGCGCAGCGCATCTTGCAGAAGATGGCGCCGGTGATCGACAAGTATGCCAAGGCCAACAACTACAGCATGCTGCTCGACTCTTCGAATCCGTGGCCGCAGGGTCCGCTGCTTTGGGCCACGCAGTCCGTCGATCTGACCAAAACGATCGTGGATGCTTACAACGCTCAGTCGGGAGTTGCCGCTCCCGCGGCTGGGAAGCCGGCAGGTGCCGCGACCAGCAAACCAGCGGGAACCACCACCCCGAAGCCAGCGGCTTCCAATACCAAGCCGAATTAGCACTGTATAAACTGTTCTGAGGGCCGCCCGGATGGGTGGCCCTTTTCGTTTGCTGGTTGCCTCAGACGCAGGCCAGATCGGCAGCTTGACGGATTCCATTAGTTCTTACTTGAGCAGTCCCCAGCTACTCAATTCATTAAGCTGGAGCTATCGGTTTTCGGGGCTCTGGCCCTGTGGAAAACGTTGTGGAAGGCCGCTCGGGTGATGTCGGAGCCCAGCTTCTTTCAACCTTGCAGCGATTTTGCCCACATTCTGATGCAGATTTAAGCGGCAGGAGAATCAAAGGGTTAGCAGATATGTAAATATTCGGTGAGTAATTTCAGCAGCCTAGGCGCCGGGGGCGGGCGATCAGAGGTTTTGCACAATTTGCGAGGTGCGGGCGGGCAACCCGGCGCGGGAAATCAAAGCCCAGCATGGGTTTTGGCTAGTCCTCTCCGACCTTCAAAACCGCCAAAAACGCCTCCTGCGGAATGTCTACCCGGCCAATGCGCTTCATGCGTTTCTTGCCTTCTTTTTGCTTCTCCAGCAGTTTACGCTTGCGGGAAATGTCGCCGCCGTAGCACTTGGCGATTACGTTCTTGCGCATGGCATGTACGGTCTCGCGGGCAATCACCTTCGCGCCGATGGAGGCCTGAATGGCGACCTCGAACATCTGGCGCGGGATCAACTGTCGCATCTTGGACACCAGCGCCTTGCCGCGCTCGTAGGCGAAATCGCGATGCACGATGATGGACAAGGCATCCACCGGATCGCCCGAAACCAGGATGTCCATCTTCACCATCGGGGATTCCCACATGCCGGTCAGGTGGTAATCGAGCGAAGCGTAGCCGCGCGACACCGTCTTCAGCCGGTCGTAAAAGTCGAGCACGATCTCGTTCAACGGCAGTTCGTAAATCAGCATCACGCGGGTGGAGCTGACATACTCAAATCCCTTCTGCTTGCCGCGCTTCTCTTCCACCAGCTTCAGAATTCCGCCGACGTACTCCTCATTGGTCAGAATGGTTGCCAGGATCACCGGCTCCTCCATCTTGGCGATCTCGCTCGGATCGGGCCAGCGCGATGGATTGTCCACCTCGACCACGCTCTTGTCGGTCAACGTGATCCGGTAGCGGACACTAGGCGCGGTGGTGATCAATTCCAGGTTGAACTCGCGCTCCAGCCGTTCCTGAATGATCTCCATGTGCAGCAGGCCGAGGAAGCCGCAGCGGAAGCCGAAGCCCAGCGCGGCCGAGCTTTCGGGCTCGAAAAAGAACGAGGAATCATTGAGCCGCAGCTTTTCCAGCGCCTCACGCAAGGCCGTGTGCTGGTGGGAGTCCACGGTGTAGAGCCCGGCGAAGACCATGGGCTTGAGCTCTTCGAAACCGGGCAGCGGCTCGATGGCAGGATGAGCGTCGTCGGTGATGGTGTCGCCAATCTTGCTGTCGGCAACATTCTTGATGTTGGCGCTGAGGAAACCAACTTCGCCCGCCGTCAGCTGCTCCACTTCAATCGGCTTGGGGGTAAAGGCCCCAAGGGTCTCAACATCGAACGACCGGCCGTTCGACATCAGGCGAATGCGCTGACCCTTGTTGAGCGTGCCCTGGATCACGCGCGCCAGCACCACCACGCCGCGATAAGAATCGAACCAGGAATCGAAAATGAGGGCCTGAAGCTGGTTGTTGGCGCGGCCCTTGGGCGGCGGAACCCGCTGGACAATCGCCTCCAGCACCTCGGGCACGCCCTGCCCGGTCTTGGCGCTGATGGCCAAGGAGCGCGAAGCGTCCAGACCGACAGCGCCCTCGATCATCTCCTTGGTGCGCTCGATGTCGGCGCTGGGCAAATCGATCTTGTTGATGACGGGAATGATCTCCAGCCCGTTATTGATGGCGATGTAGGCGTTAGCCAAGGTCTGCGCTTCGACTCCCTGCGAGGCGTCCACCACCAGCAGCGCGCCTTCGCACGAAGCTAGAGAGCGCGAGACCTCGTAGCTGAAATCCACGTGTCCAGGAGTGTCGATCAGGTTGAGCTGGTAGATTTTGCCGTCGGCCGCGGGATACATCATGCGGACCGAGTGCGCCTTGATGGTGATGCCGCGCTCGCGCTCCAGGTCCATGGCATCGAGCACCTGGGCCTGCATCTCGCGCGCCGTCAGTGAGCCCGTGAGTTCGAGCAGGCGGTCGGCAAGCGTGCTCTTCCCATGATCGATATGGGCGATAATCGCGAAATTTCGTATGAGTGCTGGATCCATCGGGGCTAGCTGTGCGCTACTTCGATTCTACAGGACAAAACCGCAGGGCCTGCTTGTACGGGAGTACCAAGTAGTGGGTCAGTCTGGACTTCCACAGGCGAGGAAGGTGGGGCATGGGTGATGTCTCAATTGAGACGTCTGTGACGGGTAACCTATTGCAATGGCGGCGGCTTGGGGTAAAATGGCTGTCCTTGGAATTTCGCAATTTCTGTGGTAATAACAGGAAAACCGTGTCACACTGAAGAGGTTCACAGGAGCGCGCCTGAAGGGAAGATGTGTCCTTTGAAGCAACAGCAGCTCGTAAAAGCAGATCACTACAATCGGAGTGGACCTGTCCGCTACGTGTTGCAGGAGCTTGGGGACGGCAAATCGGCGCTAATAAATCTTTCCATCGCATATGAAGATGCTCCCGTCCCTGCGGGTTATTACAAGGCCGACTATTACCAAGTGGTTTTGCAGGATGATCTCGATGTCTTGCTAGTTTTTGGCAAACTGGATCACCCGGATTCTCAGAGACTGCGAAACAAGGTTGAAATCTGTTTCCCGGCCGAGCTTTTTGTTCGCCAACTTTGGAACGGCAGTCGCGAGTTTCAGAAGACCCTCGAACGGGACGTTGAGAAGAATCACTTGCACGCCGTGACTGCGAGCGACATATCGGCCCGAACAGATAAGGTTCAAACGTTCTATTCCAACAACGTTCTTATGGTGCTCAGTGCTGGTCACTGCATGATGGACTTCTTCTATATCTCAGCCAAGGACTTGTGGCTGAAGCCCCCGAAGAACGAGGCAATTGGAATTGAGGCACTCGTGCGAGTTATCACCTCTGCGGCCCTAGCTTTGGGATTCTTGCAGGGATGCGACAAGATGGCCAAAGAACTGATTGAAAAACTTGGAATCGAATTGGAGGCTGAAAATGCAGTTATGGAATCTAAGTAGCCTCGACGCTCTCGAAACGCCCGTGCTGACAGACATGAGCCAGTCTGCGCCTACCGAGAGGCACTGGAAGTCATTCCAGGTTACAAGTTCTCCAGTTAAGACAGCTATGCGCGTTGCAGCATTTGCTGCAATCTCTTACAGCGTGATCGCTTGCGGGACGGCGAAATTTCTGACCCTGCCTCAGTCTGCGACAACCGCTGTGTGCAATGTGGATACAAACCGTCCACCCCTGGAGGCTCTCTTTGGAGGACGATTCAACGATGAATGGACCCAGGCACGAGAAGACCAACTGCTATCTGAAGCCGTAAAGAAATCTGCGTCTTCGGTTGGCGATCAGGACTTCTTCAACTTGGTTCATACTGCTCAGCAAGAATCAATATCCGAGGATATTCCACGTTTGACGGAAAAAGAAATTAGGAAGGTAACTCGGCGCAAAGCGTGACGGCCCTTGTCGCAATTACCGTGCCCGGAGTGGAAGAACGAAGAGGAGCCGCTCGATAAGCTCGGCAGTATTGTAACGGGCGCTGCGGCGATCTACGAATTTATTCTGAGGCAAAATCAGAAGAAGTATCTACTTAATCATGGGCATCTCAAAACGTGGCACGACCAACTGTTCAGGGGGGTTGTGCCTCTTCGTTACTACGCGGGCAATTACCGCTCTGCCGACAAGCGACATCCATGTCTGAACGTGGACATTGCAGTTGCTGGCATACCCGGTTCGCCATTCCAGGAAGTGCCGAGCCGGATGGCGCAATTTTCTGAAACCCTGGAAACCGCGACAATCGAAACGGATAAGTTTGTTCAGGCCCAAGAAAGTCCAGAACTGCGATTGAAGGCAGCAGCCCAACTTGCCACTATTGCAGCGGGCAATATCATTCGGATTCATCCATTCCTGAATGGCAACGGACGTATCGCACGATTGACGGCGAATTTCTTTTTCCATCGATATGGATTTCGGATGCCGTTTTATGTGAGTAGGCCGAGCGTATGGACGGAATACGGAACTGCGTGTAAAGCCGCAATGGAGCACGGAGATTTTGGGCCGCTTTTCAAATACTTTATCGCGCTCTTGGCAGTGTGACTAAGCACGCTCTATTTGGATTGTTTCTTGTTCTTCGCCCATCTAGTCTTGGCAGCCTTGATTGCAATTTTCCTCCGCTTCGTGTCGCTCACAGTTTCCAATCGGCCCTTGCCCCCGATCTTGGCCATATACTCGGAGATGTTATTAGGAACATTGTGAGCCTGCATACTGGCTTCCGGTTCGGTGGACGGGCCTTCGGAAGTCGATTGATCTACGATCCACTTGGCGAATTGGTTGGGGTCGCGGGGACGCTTCCCCTTGCCGATTGTCATGCCACGGCCGGGATGCTAAAGCGACCCTGTGGAAAACGAAACTGACCCACCACCGAGTACCATGATGTGCGGCGGGCACACCTTCCGTGCGGCGACGACCGCCGTGACGGAATACTTCTTCTGCGAGGACCTTCTGGCCGATTCGATTCCAATCATCACGGTGAACCACCGCGGCGCGGCCCGGTTGCGCGGTGGACATCTGTGGGTATACCGCTCCGATCTGGTTCCGCCGCTGGAGTCGCCGGCCGGCTCGCTGGTCCACGTGCACGACCAGCGTGGACGTGGCCTGGGTTCAGCGCTTTATAGCAGCGCCTCGCAGATTGCCATTCGCCTGCTGGCTAACAACGAAATCGGCGAGACTGAGCTGCTGCCCCTGCTGCACAATCGGATCGCGCAGGCAGTCGAGTTCCGCCGGCAGATCGTGCGCGACAGCGATTCCTACCGCGTCATCTTCAGCGAGGCTGACCTGCTGCCGGGGCTCATTGTCGACAAATACAACGACGTGGTCACGCTGCAAGCGCTCACCCAGGCCTTCGATCGCGACGATCTGCGCAAGGGGGTGTTGGATTCCATCACCCAGCATTTTCCCGGAGCCAATGTGGTAGAGCGCGTCGATGCCCATATCCGCGAGCTGGAGCAGTTGCCGCCCCGGGAGTCGCAGCTGGTTCACGGCGATCGGGCCAGCACCATCTTCTCCCTGAATGGAGTGCAATTTCATTTCGATGGCCTGGGCGGACAGAAGACCGGAGCCTTCCTCGATCAGCGCGAAAACTACGCCGCTGCCGCCCGCTATGCCCACGGCGAGACGCTCGACTGCTTTACCTACCAGGGCGGCTTCGCACTGCACCTGGCGCGCGTCTGCCAGAGTATCACCGCGGTGGACTCGTCGCGTCCGGCACTGGTGGTCGCCGAGCAGAACGAGCTGCTGAACCGGTCGCAGCACCCTGGCGGCGAGATTGAGTGGATGGAGGCCAACGCTTTCGATCTGCTCAAGGACTACGCCACCGCTGGTCGGCTGTACGACACCATCGTTCTTGACCCCCCTGCCTTCGCCAAAACCAAACGCACGGTTGCAACCGCTCTGCGGGGCTACAAGGAACTCAACCTTCGCGCCCTGAAAATGCTTCGCCCGGGAGGCGTCCTGGTCACCTGCTCCTGCTCCTTCCATGTCAGCGAAGCTGAATTCCTGGAGATGCTCGGTTCGGCTGCTGCCGACGCCGGTCGCCGGGTGAGGGTTCTGGAGAGGCGCGGCCAGTCAAAAGACCATCCTGTTCAGCTCAATATGCCGGAAACGGGCTACCTGAAGTGCGTAATACTCGATGTAAATAATTGAAAAATAATAGCTTTAACTGCATGTCAGAGCCTCGTCCAGAATATGATAATAAATAGCTAAGATTTTATGCTTCCTTTGCGCTAACTAGCGCGTCTAAGTGTAGCAAAGGGCGATACGCAGCCTTGAAATTCCTAGCGGAGGATTGATGAAAATGCCGATATTGACTCGTTGGGACCCGTTTCGCGAACTGTATTCGTTGCAGAGCCGCATGAGCCGTCTGTTCGAGGAGCAGTACGGCGGCAGCCGTGAAGACTCGCTGACCGCCGGCGCCTTCGTTCCGCCGGTTGACATTTACGAGGACGAGCACAGCATCCAGTTGAAGCTGGAAGTGCCCGGCATCGACGAAAAGGACCTCGACATCAAGGTCGAGAACAACACGCTGACAGTCACCGGCGAGCGCAAGTTCGAGAAGGAAGAGAAGGAAGAGAACTTCCACCGGGTGGAGCGCCGCTATGGCAGCTTCAGCCGCTCGTTCACGCTGCCGAACACGGTCAACACCGAAGACATCAGCGCCGGCTATGACACTGGCGTGTTGAAGATTCGGCTGGGCAAGCGCGCCGAGGCCAAGCCGAAGCAGATCAAAGTTAACGTAGGCAGCCAGAAGACGATCGAGGGCAAGAAGCCTGAGAGCGCGCAGGGTAAAGGACAGGCAGCCTAATTCAAGTTTCGCCCCTCCGGCGAGATTCTCGGAGGGAGACGAACGGGGGTTCGAAGGGAGGCAGAATCTGACCTCCCTTTTCTCGACCAACAGGACCCACCGGCGGGGGCGAAAGTAGTCAGTGGCCAGTTGTCGGCGGCCAGTAAGACCTAGCGTGGTTTCGCGAACAAACCCAAGATTCACGCGATACGCAGCCACAAGAGAGTTAAGCTAGGTCTTACTAATCGCTGAGAACTGGCCGCTGACATTTTAAGATCAATTTTGACGGAGTAAACCCGTGGCAATTCGTTGGGACAAATTGACGGTGAAGGCGCAGGAGGCGATGCAGCGGGCCAATGATCTGGCCAGCGAGCATGGCAATCCTGAGTTGCAGCCGGTGCACATTCTGGCTGCGCTGATGGAAGACCGTGAGGGCATTGTTGCGCCGCTGTTGGAGCGCGTCGGGCTGCATGTGCCGACCATCCAGGCCGAGGCCATGCGCGAGATCGAGAAGCTGCCGAAAGTTTCCGGCAGCGGCGCAGCGCAGGCGCACCTTTCCGACGCCGCCTCAAAGCTGCTGGAGAACGCCTTCAAAGAAGCCTCCAACTTCAAGGACGAGTACGTCTCGACCGAACACCTGCTGCTGGCAATCACTAAGCTGAAGCGCGATCCGGCGCAGGAGATCCTGTCCAAAGCCGGCGCTACCTACGACAACGTGCTGCGGGCGCTGACCACGGTGCGCGGCAGCCAGACGGTGACCGACCAGAATCCCGAAGCCAAGTATCAGGCGCTGGAGCGCTACGCCAAGGACCTGACCGAACTGGCGCGGCAGGGCAAGCTGGATCCCGTGATCGGGCGCGACGAGGAAGTGCGCCGCGTGGTGCAGGTACTGTCGCGGCGCACCAAGAACAATCCCGTGCTCATCGGCGAGCCAGGTGTCGGCAAAACCGCTATCGTGGAAGGCTTGGCGCAGCGCATCGTTTCCGGCGACGTGCCCGAGCAGCTCAAGAACAAGCGCGTAGTGTCGCTCGATCTGGGTGCGATGCTGGCGGGCGCGAAATATCGTGGCGAGTTCGAAGACCGCCTGAAGGCCGTGCTCAAGGAGATCGAGCAGTCGCAGGGACGGGTCATCCTGTTCATCGACGAGCTGCACACGCTGGTTGGCGCCGGAGCTGCGGAAGGCGCCATCGACGCCTCGAACATGCTGAAGCCGGCATTGGCGCGCGGCGAGCTGCGGGCCATCGGCGCAACCACGCTGAACGAGTACCGCAAGTACATCGAGAAGGACGCAGCGCTGGAGCGCCGCTTCCAGATCGTCTTCGTGGGCGAGCCCAACGTGGAAGACACCATCGCGATTCTGCGTGGACTGCGGGAAAAGTACGAAGTCCATCATGGCGTGCGCATCAAAGACTCGGCCATCGTCGCGGCGGCAACGCTGTCGCATCGCTACATTTCCGACCGCTTTCTGCCGGACAAGGCCATCGACCTGATCGATGAAGCGGCGGCTTCGCTGCGCATCCAGATTGATTCGATGCCGACGGAAATCGACCAACTGGAGCGGAGGGCAACGCAGCTCGAAATCGAGCGCCAGGCGCTGAAGCGCGAGGACGACGCCAACTCGCGCGAACGGCTGGCCAAAGTGGAGAAGGAACTGGCGCACATCAAGGAAGAGGCCAATGCCCTGAAGGCGCGCTGGAAGCAGGAGAAGGAAGCCATCGCTAAGGTGCGCGAGTTGAAGGAGCGCATCGAGCGGCTGAAACTGGAAGAGCAGGACGCCACGCGCAAAGGCAATTACGACCGCGCTGCGCAAATCCAGTATGGCGAGCTGCCGCAGCTGGAGGCCGAAGTCAAGAAGCTCGGCGCGGCGATGGACGGCAAGCAGTCGCGCATGTTGAAAGAAGAGGTGGACGAGGAAGACGTCGCCAAGATCGTCAGCAAGTGGACCGGCATTCCAGTCTCGAAGATGCTGGAAGGCGAAGTGAAGAAGCTGGTCACCATGGAAGAGCGGCTGCGGCAGCGCGTGATCGGCCAGGACGACGCGATCCAGAGTGTGGCCAACGCCATCCGCCGGTCGCGCGCCGGGCTCAGCGATCCACGGCGGCCGATTGGGTCGTTTATTTTCCTGGGGCCGACGGGCGTCGGAAAGACCGAGCTGGCGCGGGCGCTGGCCGAGTTTCTGTTCGATGACGAGCACGCCATGGTCCGCATTGACATGTCGGAGTACATGGAGAAGCACTCGGTGTCACGGCTGATCGGCGCGCCACCTGGCTACGTCGGCTACGACGAGGGTGGGCAGCTGACCGAGGCAATTCGCCGCCGCCCGTACGCGGTGGTGCTGTTCGACGAAATCGAGAAGGCGCATCCCGACGTTTTCAACGTCTTCCTCCAGATCATGGATGACGGCCGGCTGACCGACGGCAAGGGACGCATCGTTGATTTTAAGAACACCATCATTATCATGACCTCAAACCTCGGGTCGAGCTACCTCCAGGACCTGGGTACGAGGAATCCGGAGCAGGTGGCCGAGGCGCACCAGCACGTGATGGAGGCGCTGCGGGCGCATTTCAAGCCCGAGTTCCTCAACCGCGTGGACGACATCATCATCTTCCACCCGTTGGGCAAGGAGCAGCTGGTGAAGATTGTTGACTTGCGTCTTGAAGATCTGCGCCGTCTGCTGGCCGATCGCAAGATCTCGCTGGAGCTGACGGCCGCGGCCAAGGAGTTGATCTTCACCGAAGGCTACGACCCGAACTACGGCGCACGTCCGCTGAAGCGGGCGATCCAGCGGCTGGTGCAGGACCCGCTAGCCATGAAGATCCTCGATGGCGAGGTGCTGCACGGCGACCACGTCGTGGTGGACGTGAACAAGAAGGAGCGCAAGCTCAGCTTCAAAGTAGCCAAGCGGGTAGGAGAGCCGCAGACGGTGACGAAGTAAGCAATCCAATTCGTGGCCGCTTCATTCTGGAAATGTGGGGTAATGGGGAGGGGAACACCGCTTCCCATCATGCCCCCAATGGACCACCCGTCACGCCGTGATCTCCCGATGTTCCGGCGCTTGATCGCCGAGCGCGGCGATCTTGCGGGCGTAGAGGCCGATGCCGGGCATGGCGCTCAGACCGTGGGCGAAGATGCTGAGCAGCACGGTGACCATCACCGCAATGCGCAAGGTGGACTCGCCGGGCAGATGCATTTCGTGCTCCAGGTACACCAGGCCGAGGACGATGGACGCCAGGCCGCGCGGCCCAAACCATCCCATGAAGACGACGCTGGCCGGGCTGAGGCGGGTGCCAATGAGCGCGATCGCCACTGGCACCATGCGAACCACCGTCAGGCTGAGCACGGCGTAGAGCCAGAATACCGGGGCGAACTGTGTCCAGTTGCGCACAACCGCCATACCAAACAAGAAGAACACCGAGAGGTTGAGCAGTTGTCCCCACTCCTCAGCGAACTCGACGCTGTGTTGGCCGGCTTCTTGGAAGCGGACCTGCACCGCCAGCCCGGCGGCGAACGAGGCGATGAACATGCTCGCGCCAATCATCTCGGAGACGACGAGGCACAGCAGGGGCAGCGTGACCACGCCGATTTGCTCGAACGATTCCGCCATCCATTCGCGGCGGCGGGCGAGGTCCAGCAGCCACCCGCCCGCGAGGCCAATCCCGACACCCACGAACAATCCCAATCCAAGCTGCTGCCCGATGAACTGCGCCAAGCTGGCTGCCGGGCCTTCGATGCGGGCGGCGGCCAGGGCGATGAAGAACATGAGGAAGGGTACAGAAAGCCCGTCGTTGAGCCC
>Ga0265325_10001966_pt1 | contig 14162 bp, 10 predicted proteins | sample 41420metaG_FD_202090 | JGI IMG/M metagenome (GOLD analysis project Ga0265325, IMG submission 202090) | Rhizosphere microbial communities from Carex aquatilis grown in University of Washington, Seatle, WA, United States - 4-14-20 metaG | ecosystem: Host-associated > Plants > Roots > Rhizosphere...
TGCACCAAAGACAGCGGGCTGGACACATGCTTTCATCTGCTACCCGAAATATCCGCGAATTCGCTGCGCCAGTTTGCCTGCGGCTTTCCGGTCCGGAGCAATGGCCAGGATCGTATCGTCGCCGCCAACGGTGCCGACGACTTCATCCCAATCTTCCGCATCGATGGCGGCTGAGACCGGCTGCGCGCTTCCCGGACTTGTTTTGATCACCACCAGGTTCTGCGCCGTCTTCACGTCGTAGACAAACTCCTGAATGAGCCGCTCGATCGACGGCAGGTGCATTTCCGCTTCTTCGCCTTGCGCAGCCTTGTAGCCGTCGGCGGTCTTCGACAGGCGCAGCTCGTGGATGTCGCGCGACAGCGTTGCCTGCGTCACGCGATGTCCGCGGCGGTACAGCAGGCCGCGAAGCTCCTCCTGGCTGGAGACTTCGCGGCTGGACACCAGAACACGGATGGCGGCATGACGGGACAGTTTAGACATAGCATAAATATACTGCAACATGCATATTAATACTCTGGCGCTAACTGTCAAGTATTTCGCAGGATTTGGCAAAAGAAAATTCGCCTCGCGGAGATGGACCGGAGCGAGGCTTGCGCAGTCTAAGCGAGGGAGGAAAGAAAAACGGTTATTTTCTGGGTATCAAACGCCCAGCACCTTCGATGTTGAAGATGGCGTTGGCGCCGATGTGGGCCGGAGTGCCGGACAGCAGTTGCTCTTTGCGGTAGACGAGGCTACTGGCATTGTAGGTGGCCAGCTCAAAACCGTGGCCGTGGGTGATGGCGTCGGTGGGGCAGGCTTCCACGCAGTATCCGCAGAAAATGCAGCGGTTGTAATCGATGTTGTAGACCTTGGCGTAACGCTCGGCGCCGCTGACCCGCTTTTCCGCGGTGTTCTCGGCGGCTTCGATGTAGATGCAATTCGACGGGCAGGCCGCCGCGCACAGGAAGCAGGCCACACACTTCTCCAACCCGTTCTCATCGCGCTGCAGCACGTGCATGCCGCGAAAGCGTTCCTGGAACATTGCGCCGCGAGTCGGGCCCGGACCGTCGGGATAGTTCTCCACGATGGTGGGCTTGAACATTTCCATGAAGGTAATGCTCATGCCTTTGGCGATGGCCGCAATGTTCTTAACGATTCCCATATCTCATTTCAGTATAACAATCGTGCCACTCGGTATGCGCGCTGAGGTCGCCTGCTGCCAAATACCCGACCCAGCACCTCACGGCTACACCGAAGTCTTCGGAAAGCGTGCTTTCATCAGTTCCAAATGCCGCTGGACGTGCCCGGCGATGATGTACGCCAGGGCCCGCACCGTGACCCGGTTTCCGCTGGCCACTCCCGAGAGCATCAGCGCCTCCGGCGACAAGTTGCTGAACAGCCAATAGGTCGAGCCGCGCACCATCTTGAACTCTGTGGACAGGTCGTAACGCGTGCGCGCGTTGAAGTCGCCGGCCGCAACGTAATCATCCTGCTCGAAGCCTTGCAACTCCTTCTCATCGCCACGGGCGAAGCGCAGGGCGCGATAGCACAGGATTCGCTCCGTGTCGCAGAGATGCCCCATGACTTCCTTCACGCTCCACTTGCCCGGCTCGGGACTCTCGCTCGCCTGTTCCTCGGTCAACTGCTTCATGAATTCCTTCAGGTCCGCTTCTTGCGAGAGCAACAGTTTCAACACGTTCTCGTGCCGCGAGGCGCGGGCCACGTAGTCGGCGTAATGCTCGGCGTATTCGTTGGCTTCCGGACGGCTTAACATAGCCTCACGACTTTGCCACAATCACCACCCGAGCAGCAAATACAATCCGCCAGATAGCTCTGGTACTTGCCGCTATACACTCGATAGCAACGGTTTCCTGAGTCGTTTCGCCGGCACGCACCGCCATTTACTCCAGCCCGAATTCCTTCCAGCGATTGGTCACCTGAGCCTTGGTCTTCTCGTCCATCCGGATTTCGTCGGGCCAGGGACGCGTGAAGCCCTCGCTCGGCCACTTGCGAGTGGCGTCGACGCCCATCTTCGAACCGTAATCCGGCAGCCGCGACGCGTGGTCCAGCGAATCCACCGGGCCAAGCGTGAACTGGATATCGCGCTCGGGATCGATGTTGTTCAGCACCTTCAGCGTCACCTCGCCAAGGTCCTGCACGTTCACGTCCTCGTCCACGACCAAGATGCACTTGGTGGACATCGCCTGGCCGAGCGCCCAGATGCCGTTCATGACTTTCCGCGCCTGGCCGGGATAAGACTTCCTGATCGACACGATCATCAGGTTATGGAAGATGCCTTCGATCGGAAGGTTCACATCGACGATCTCCGGGATCGTGAGCCGCATGAGCGGCAGGAAAATCCGCTCGACTGCTTTGCCCATCCACGCGTCTTCCATCGGAGGCTTGCCGACGATGGTCGTCGAATAGATCGGATCTTTGCGATGCGTCACACAGGTGACGTGGAAGACGGGGTAAAGATCTTCCGGCGTGTAGAAGCCGGTGTGATCGCCGAAGGGGCCTTCCATTCGCAGCTCATCCAGTTGCACGTAGCCTTCGAGCACGATCTCGGACGCGGCCGGCACTTCCAGATCGACCGTCTCGCACTTCACCAGTTCCACCGGCTTTTGGCGCAAGAAGCCGGCGATCATGTACTCCTCAATGTCGGGAGGCGCGGGAACGATGGACGAGAACATCACGGCTGGTTCGGTGCCGATGGCGACCGCGACTTCCATTTTCCCAGCGACTTGCTTCCCTTCCGCCACACGCGAACCGCCGCCGGAACGCGCCATCATGTCCAAACCGGCAGTAACAGGATGCGCTTCGCCGACGGCCGCCGCTCGTCGCATCTGTTCGCGATAGTGTTCGGCGCCGTGCTTCTGACGCTGCCAGTGCATGCCAAGAGTGCGGCTGTCGTACACCTGAAGACGATAGGTGCCGCTGTTACGCTTGCCGGTCTTCGGATCTTTCGTGATCACCGAAGGTAGCGTGATGAATCGACCGCCGTCCTGCGGCCAGCATTGCAGGATAGGAAAATCGAGCAGCGAAAAGCTCTCGCGCTTGATGACCTCTTTGCAGGGCCCGCTGGAAACTTCCTTGGGAAAGAATTTGCCCATTTCTGCGAGCATGGGCAGCATCTTGATCTTGTCGAGCAGACCCTGCGGCGACTTCACGTCCATGAAGTACTTGATCCGCTCCGCGATCTCGTCGAGCGAATCCACATCCAGCGCCAACCTCATGCGGCGCTCGGAGCCGAACTGGTTGATCAGCAGTTTCGACCCGGGATGTCCCTTCACATTCTCGAAGAGCAGCGCCGGTCCGCCGGGACCGTGCTTGCCGCGCGGACCCCACTTCGAGACCCGGTCGGTGATCTCGGCAATCTCGAGGATTGGGTCGGCTTCCGCTTTGATGCGCTTCAGTTCTCCCGCCTTGTCCAGGGCGGAAATCCATTCCCTCAAGTCGTTATAAGCCAAGCCAGCCTCTTTTCCGTCGCCAGCAACGCGCGGAATCTGGATTGCGAAAACAACCACCGATTATAGAGCGTGACACCGGCGGAAGCGGCGACTCCGCTGCGAACCGGGGTACTGGTTTGAGCACGTTCAATCGCCTGCCCCTGTTTGCCAAGTTCGATCACGAAGGAGTACCCCCTCCCCCACCCCCTATTCTGAAATCAACAACTTACGCAAAAAATCCCGCCAAAGTATTGAGACTAAATGGTTTATACGTATAGTCTTGAGCCATAAGGATTTACGCTCCACAGGAACGACGCGGTGGTTGATTCGCGGAACCAAGGCTTCTGAGAAGCGCTAACCATAGCCGTTCTAGCTGGCAGTGAGTTTTCAAGGAGCTCTCCCGCCCTGCACACCGGGCGCGGGCTGCGAAGACACGACAACGTCGTCCTCACACAGAGTGAATACCGCAGCAGCCCGCCCTCGGGAAAGGACGCAGGTCACATCGGGGTGTGATGAGGGGTATGTGCCCGACGCGATCCGCAGGGCTAGAATTTGTCAGCAAATCAATTGCCAACAATTCGTCCTTTTCCACTTGAAGGAGCGTGGGTCTACTTGATAATCTCTGGCAACGCTTGGGTAGAGTGAGGGGTGGGGTATTCTCTCTATCCTGAGAGTGTTCAACGACCGGTATTCTTATCGCAGAAGATTTTTGTCACTGTGAGAGATTTCACCCGATTCGCTGATCTCTGCAAAAGGCTCACTCCTCGTCCGTCCGGACAAGATCAATTACCAGAAAAAAACAACCGGAAGACGACCATCAACCCGCGACAGCCGAGCATCCATTGTGCTCAGAGGATGACACCATGCCTGTGACTCGCATCGATTTTCCACTCGATAAACTGACGCAAGCTCATTCCGAGGAAGAGGTCCAGCGGAAGCTGGCCCAAGAACGTGCTCGCCTGGCGGCCATGATGGGCCTCGACAGTGGCCCGGTCCGTCACTTCAAGCGTCCTGTGGAACGGCCGTTCGGCGCCGAAGAGCGCAACAAGGTAACAATCCTCTTCGGTGGCCTGACGTGGAAACACGAACGAGTGATCCAGGCGGTGTTTGAGGGATGTGGATATCACTGCGAGATCCTGCCGACGCCGAACGTCTCGGCCTTCCAGCTGGGCAAGGAATACGGCAACAACGGGCAATGCAACCCGACGTATTTCACCGTGGGCAATCTGGTGCAGTATCTCCAGAGCCTGGAAACGCAGGGCATGTCGAAGAAGGAGATCATCGATAACCACGTGTTCTTCACCGCGGGTTCGTGCGGACCGTGCCGCTTCGGCATGTACGAGTCGGAGTATCGGCTGGCCTTGCAGAACGCCGGCTTCGATGGCTTCCGCGTGCTGCTCTTCCAGCAGAACGACGGGGTGAAGGCCGCCTCAGGCGAGGCCGGCTTGAAGTTCACCGTGGACTTCGGGATGGGCATGTTCAACGCGCTGAACCTCGGCGACATCATGAACGAGATGATTTACCGCGTCCGTCCCTACGAGGCGGAAAAGGGCACAACCGACCGTGTGTTCAAAGAATCGGTGGACACACTATGCACCATGCTGCGGGAACGCAAACCGTTCGAAGACCATGAAGACCTGCCCGAGTGGATGGCGAAGAAGATCCGTGCCAACAAGGGCAAGAAATGGGAGCTCTGGGTCAACTCGCTGGCCAAGGTACGGGAGCAGCTCTATGGCGAGCCCTACAAAGAGGCCCTGACGGCGGTGCGCGAGAAGCTCGCCACCATCGAGGTGGATCGCCTGCGGGTGAAGCCGGTGGTGAAGATCATCGGTGAGTTCTGGGCCCAAACCACCGAAGGTGATGGCAACTTCCACATGTTCGAGTTTCTGGAGTGCGAGGGCGCACAGGTGCTGGTGGAACCCATCGCCACCTGGGTGATGTACATGATGTATCAGGCCAAGGCGCGCGCCGCGGCCCGTCGCAGCCTGGATGCGCCCTACAAGAAGGTGCAGTGGTGGGAGCTGCACAAGCATGCGGTCAACGAACTGAAATTCCGCCAGAAGCAGTGGCTGTTCGGCATCGGCGAGCACTTCTACGCACGCCAGTATCACCGGGTCGTAGACCGGCTGGGCAGTATCGCCCACCATTTGATCGATCAAAAGGAAATGGCGGAGATGGCCAACCCGTTCTACAACGAGTTCGCGCGCGGCGGCGAAGGCCACCTCGAAGTCGGCAAGAACGTGTATTACACCAAGAACCACCTTTGCCACATGGTGCTAGCGCTGAAGCCGTTTGGATGCATGCCTTCCTCGCAGTCGGACGGGGTGCAGTCGGGGGTGGCCAACCACTTCAAGGAGATGATCTTCCTGCCCATCGAGACATCGGGGGAAGGCGAGATCAACGCGCACAGCCGGGTGCAGATGGCGCTGGGTGAGGCCAAGGTCAAAGCCCGCATGGAGTTTGACCAGGCACTGAAATCCACCGGGAAGCGGCTGGAGGACATCAAGGAATACGTGGCCGAGCATCCGGAGCTGCGCAACCTGTTCTATCCGGTACCGCACGTTCACGGGTACGCGGGCGTGGCAGCGAACTTCGTGCTGCACGTCAACGATCTGATGAATGGCAGGAAGAAACCGGCGCGGGTTCCAGCCGAGTTGCTGCAGCCCAGGTTGGCAGCGCAGCCGGCGTTCGGCGATTAATGACATGCTGATTCTTTCAGTCGAATCTTAGGAGGGAGGAGAGGGCCCCACATGCCGGAAGTGCAGGTACCCGAAGGTGCGCAAGCTGCCCCGACGTATCGTCTCGATGTGCAGTTACACGAGCTGCTGATGAAGCCGCCGGATGCGCCTCGGTCGCTGCCTTCGCCACCGAACGGCAAGGAGCAGAAGCTGCCGACGCCCGTGTTTCCACAATATCCCGAGCTGATGTCGGCGCGGGACGAGGATTACTTCCCCGTGAACGGCAGCCGTAAATATAAGGCGAAGCACGTGTACCGCGCGGCGAAGGGATGGGCGTTCCCGTTCTTGCGCTCGCGCGTCATGCCGGGCGAGTTTCACCCGATCATCGCCTACCTGTTCAACGAGTGGAAGTGCAACTTGGATTGCCACTACTGCTGGGCGTTCGACAACAGTGTCCGCGGCATGACCGAGGACGTAGCGAGGCGCTCGCTCGACTGGCTGCACGACACCGGCTGCCGGGTGTTGGCGCTGATGGGCGGCGAGCCGCTGCTGCGCCCCGATTTCGCGCACAAGATCATTTACTACGCCGCTAAGAATGACTTTTGGATTTATCTGCCGACCAATGGCCGGCTGCTGCGGCCGGACGTAATCGACAAGGTCGCCGACGCGGGGGTGGCCACCGTCAATCTTGCAGTGGATGCGTGGGACCTCAAGCCGGGACTGCCCAAGGCGATGGTGCCAATCCGCAAGCACTTCGATTACCTCGTCAAGAAGCAGTACAAGTACGGCTACTCGGTGTTCCTCAACATCAACATCTGCCATAACAATATGGACGATGTGCGGCAGTTGACCGAACTGGCGCACGACAGCGGCATCGCGACTGACTACCACATCTGCGAATCGCCGATGACCGAGCAGCCGCATTTCAAGCACCTGTACACCAATCCGACGTTTATTCGTCCGGAGGACCAGCCGCTGGTGGCTGAGCTGGTGGATTGGCTGGTGGAGAAGCAGAAATCGGGCTACCACATGGTGAACTCGGTGGAGCGCCTGGCGCAGATGAAGGACTTCATCAAGGGCGACCTGGAAGATTGGAACTGCCGCGCTGGCCAGAACTCGCTGATCGTGCGCGTGGACGGCACGCTGGCGCCGTGCTTCCCCATGTACTCCGCCGGATACGACTGGGGAACCATCGAGAACCACAAGTTTGAACAGAAGCAGTTGAAGGACATGAAGAAGGAGTGCCAGAAGCACTGCTTCTCGACCCTGAACCACATCCTGGCGTTCTGTTATAACGACCGCCGCGTGATTAACTGGATGTTCCGGCAAGCCAGGAACGGGTTCCAGGGAGTTCAGGGTAATTTCGGGGATTAATAAAAGAGAAGGGGTTTGAGCCCCTCACATGTAGTCTGGAGGTACAGTGGATTCGCATCCTCACCATCACGGGTCTTGCAGCAGCGGCGACCAAAAGGTCGACGTCCAGCTCGACTCGCTGCTGAATTCTGCGCCCAAGGAAGAATCGCTTCCCGCGCGGGTCATGGCCCGCGCGCGCGAGGTCGCTGCGCAGTCCGGCCATAAGGCCGTGTACACCGTCGGCATGGACGTGGGCTCGACGACCGTCAAGGCCGTGGTCGTCGATGCGGCAACCGATCGGATGATCTGGCAGGACTATCAGCGCCACGAGACCAAGCAGCCGGAAAAATTGCTGGAGTTCCTGAAGCGCATGCAGGACGAAGTAGGGATCGCACCGCACAACTGCCGGATTTTCATCACCGGCTCGGGCGGAGGCGCGCTGGCCAACCTGATTGGCGCAAAGTTTGTACAAGAGGTTACGGCGGTATCGCTGGCGGTCGAGAAGCTGCATCCCGAAGTGAACTCGGTCATCGAGCTGGGCGGACAGGATGCGAAGATCATCGTCTTCAAGGAGGACGCGAACACCGGCCGCAAGAAGAAGATCCCGTCGATGAACGACAAGTGCGCCGGCGGAACCGGCGCCGTCATCGACAAGATCAACGCCAAGCTGAAAATTCCTCCGGCGGAGCTTTGCGACCAGGGATACACCGGCATCAAGCTGCATCCGGTGGCGGGCAAGTGCGGCGTATTTGCGGAGACCGATATTAATGGTCTGCAGAAGCAGGGTATTCCGCCCGACCAGCTGATGGCGTCGCTGTTCGATGCCATCGTTCTGCAAAACCTCACCGTGCTTACGCGGGGACACACACTGCGTCCGCATGTGCTGTTGCTGGGCGGACCGAACAGCTTTATTCGCGGCATGAAAGAAGCGTGGCAGCAGAACATTCCGCGCACCTGGGAAGAGCGCAAGGTCCAGCTTCCCGAAGGAGTGAAGCCGGAAGATCTGATCAAGGTCCCGGACAACGCCCAGTATTTTGCTGCGCTGGGCGCGGTAGAGTTCGGCAAGGATGAAGAGCCGGACATCGGCATTTACATGGGCACGGAGTGCCTGGAGGACTACATCACGGTCGGCCGCCAGGCGGAAAAGGCGAAGTCGGGCAGCGCTGGACTGAGCACCTCCGACGAAGAGTTGGCTGAATTCAAGAAGCAGTACACGATTCCCAAGTTCATTGGCGCGAAATTCGAGGCGGGCGAGACGGTGCGCGGCTTCGTCGGACTGGACGGCGGTTCGACCTCGACCAAGGCGGTGCTGCTGTCTGAACAGGGCGATGTTCTGTGTAAGGCCTACCAGTTGTCGGGCGGCAATCCGATCCAGGACACGATCGACATGTTCGTCGCGCTGCGCCAGCAGGTGGAATCGCAGGGTGCGACGCTGGAAGTGCTGGGCGTGGGAACCACCGGCTACGCCAAGGATGTTCTGAAAGATGTGCTGAAGGCTGACGTGGCGCTGGTAGAAACCGTGGCCCACACCGAGTCGGCCATGAAGTTTTACAAGAACCCGCACGTCATCGTCGACGTCGGCGGGCAGGACATCAAGCTGATCGTCCTGAAGGATGGCCGCGTAAAGGACTTCAAGCTGAATACGCAGTGCTCCGCCGGCAATGGCTACTTCCTGCAAGGCACGGCGGAATCGCTCGGCTACAAGGTTGAGGAGTATGCGGATATAGCCTTCGCGGCCAAGACCATGCCGGTCTTCGGGTACGGCTGCGCGGTATTCATGCAGTCCGACATCGTCAACTTCCAGCGCCAGGGGTGGCGTGGCGAAGAGATTCTGGCCGGACTGGCGAATGTGCTACCCAAGAACATTTTCCTGTATGTCGCGGGAATTCCGAATCTTGCCAAACTGGGCTCGCGCTTCATCCTGCAAGGCGGGACGCAGAAGAACCTGGCGGCGGTGAAGTCGGAAGTCGATTTCATTCGCTCCCACTTCCATGGCGTCGAGCACGATCCCGAAGTGATCGTGCATGAGCACTGTGGCGAGTCGGGCGCGATTGGCGCAGGGGTCGAGGCCATTCGTATCTACAAGAATGGCCATCGCACGACGTTCATCGGAATCGACGCGGTGCAGAGCATTGGCTATCGCACCACGCGCAACGAAGATACGCGCTGCTACTTCTGCAAGAACAACTGCCTGCGAACCTTCATTGACGTAACTGTCGGTGAGGTCGAAGCGCCGTCGCCGCTGCCGGTGTTCAAGTCGAAAGTGCCGCTGCAAGCGGGCGAACGCCGCCTGATCATCTCGACCTGCGAAAAAGGCCAAGTGGAAGATGTCAACGCCATGCGCGGCATCAAGGCCGGCCTGGATGCGGTGAAGAAGGAAAATCCCAACTTTGTCGATCTGGCGGCGCATGAGGTTTGGCGCTCGCGCAACCCGCAAAAGGTTGTCGACGCGCTTCCCACCCGCGCTTGGACGTCAGCCGCCAAGCAGCGAATCGCGCTGATGAAGAAGCGCTCCAGCTTGCGCATTGGCATGCCGCGTGTGCTGAACATGTATATGTACGCGCCGATGTTCAGCGCGTATTTGGAGAGTCTGGGCCTGGAGCCGGAGAACCTGGTGTACTCCGAGTTCACCGGCCAGGACATGTACCGCGCCGGTGCAGGCCGAGGCGCTATCGATCCCTGCTTCCCCTCGAAGATCGGCATCCCGCACGTGTACAACCTGATCTTCCAGAAGCACCAGAAGAAGCCGCTGGATGCGATCTTCTTCCCTATGATCGACACCATGCATCAGCCGCTGAAGAATTGCAGCGGCAGCAACGCCTGCCCGACGGTGACGGCCACGCCCAACGCTGTGAAGGCGGCTTTCACCAAGGAGAATGATGTCTTCAAGGAGAATGGCATCGCTTATCTCGATCCCATTCTCAACATCCATGACCCGAAGATGTTTGGGTTGCAGATGTTCCAGACGTGGGGACCGGTTCTCGGGCTTTCGGAGGAAGAGAACGAGCGCGCCCTCGAAGCCGGCTTCAGGGCGTTTGAGGAGTTCGACCGCAGCCAGCGTAAGCACGCGCGCGAAGTGCTCGACACTCTGGAGCGCGAGAACCGGCTCGGCATCGTCATGCTCGGCCGCGTCTATCACCACGATCCGGGACTGAACCACGAGATCATGGAAGAATTCCAGAAGCTGGGATACCCGGTGTTCTCGCAAAGCTTCCTGCCCAACGATGAGGACATGCTCGACCGGCTGTTTGGAGAGGAGGTGCGCTCCGGCTCTCTGGCCCATGCGCTCGACATTCGCGATGTGTGGAAGAATGCCTACTCCGGCAGCACCAACATCAAGATCTGGGCGGCGAAGTTCACGGCGCGCCATCCCAACCTGGTGGCGCTGGAGATCAGCAACTTCAAGTGCGGCCACGATGCGCCCATCTATAGCGTGATCGAGGACATCATCGAAAAGTCGGGCACGCCTTACTTTTCCTTCAAGGACCTCGACGAGAACAAGCCGACCGGCTCAATCAAGATCCGCGTCGAGACCATTGATTACTTCCTGCGGCGCTATCGCGAGGACCTGCTGAAGAAAGCGGAAGCCGCAACGGAGCTGGAGCGGCAGCTGGCCGAATACGAGCGCGCTCTGCGAATGAAGTTGACGCGCAAATCGCGGATGCAGGAAAATTCGGTCATTCCTTTCCCCGAGGCAGCCGAACCCGAGCCGGCGTCCGCGGCGGGAGACGACTAGAAATATGCCTATCGCCAGCGATACCAAGAAGGTGATGTTCGAAATCTACCGCGAGGCCAGCTTCGCCGGCCGCTACAAAGTCGTGTACTTCACCGAACTCGGCGAGCACGACAAGGAAACCGAAATCGCCGAGGCCATGCGGGGCGAGCATATCTACGACGGATTTCTGCTGCACCGGGAACGCAATCAGGCCAAGCAGATTGTCGATGAAATTCTCGATCGGCTGAACCGCGGGGAATCGGTGGACCAGGGCGCGATCGAGCAGGAATTGCAGCCATATCTGGCGTAAAGTCGAGCCTATCTTTTCTTCTTCGCTGCTTTCTTCGCCGGTGCTTTCTTGGGCGCCGGCTTCTTGGCTGGAGCTTTCTTCACTGCTGGTTTCTTCACCGCAGCTTTCTTCTTCGCAGGAGCAGCCTTCGTCGCCGCCGGTCTTGCCGGCTTCTTCGGTGGGACTACCTTCTTCGCCGGCGCAGCTGCCTTCACCGCAGGCTTGCTTGGAGCAGCCGCCGCTTTCTTCACCTCAGGCGGAGCGGCAGCTTTGGGTGGCACAGCAACTTTCTTGGCCGCTGGCGCAGGTTTCGCCGGCTCAGCAACCGCAACTGCCGGCACTGGGATCGGCGGTGCAGCGCTCTTCGGTTTGCGACCGCGTTTGGCGGGCACCGCAGGCTCGCCGCCCGGAGCAGCAGCGGCCGCCGCTTTTCCTCGTCCGCGTTTGGGCGGCGGAGGCGGAGGCGGTGGGGGAGGCTCATAGGGCTTCAGGAAATTTACGATCTCGGTGTGTGAGCGCAGCTTGCCGTCCATCAACAGAAGGAACGCTTCGTCCGTCAGCTTCTGGTATTCCGGAAGCTGAGGCGTAATGCGCATCTCGGCCATTTCCGGGAACGGCAACTTCTCTTTGACCTGCCGCCACTTGCCAAAGAAGTTCTTCAGCTTCTGGTCGACCGCGTGTTGTCGCGTGGTCAAGCTGAGAAACAGAATGTTCTCCGGCACAGCGTGGGTGAGGATCTTCCACGCGCCCGAAGGTGTGGCCGCCTCTTTGCCGGCAAGTTTCTTCGCGAGTTCGTGGGCGCCGTGCTCCAGGTGTTTCCACTTGTCCACGAAGTCCCGGCGCGGGATCATGCGCTGAATTTCCGTGGTGTCCTTGTCGGACATGCGGCGGGTGAGGAAGTACATCATGATCGGCCCGGTTTCCGTCGCGTAGCCAAGATCGCTCATCATCTGCCTGGTCTTCACTACCTGGCCCAGTTCGCCGGAGTCGATCTTGGCCATGCTCCAGTGGGGATGCAGCACCTTAAGCCAGTCTTCCTTATCCAGGGCGCGCATGACGGTGAGCGGATCGTCTTCATGCGCCACTTGCTCCAACTCGTATCCAATGGCGCGTTTGCCGATGTATTCGATGTAGTTGTTCTCTTTGGCTGAAGCGTAGCGCGCCTGGGTGCGTTCCTCAAGCGGCCAGTGAAAGCGCGCGCTGAGCCGGGTCGCGCGAATCAACCGGACCGGCTCCTCCAGGAATGCATAATTATGCAGTACCCTCAGCACCTTAGCTTCGATGTCGGCCACGCCATTGAAGGGGTCCAGCAAAAGCCCGCGAGAGCCCGGATTCAACGACAGCCCCATGGCGTTGACGGTGAAATCGCGCCGGCGAAGGTCCTCGTTGATGGTGGCAGGCGTAACCGTCGGAGGCTTTCCAGGCTTGTCGTAGGTCTCTGCCCGGGTCATGCTCAGCTCAGCGCGAACCTCACCCGGCATCAGCAGGTGCAGCGACCGCAGTTCCTCATCGACGCCCTGGATCGAAAGCCCGGATTTCTCCAGTTCCTTTTGTAGCTTGAGCGGATTGCCTTGAATGCTGAGGTCAACATCGCGGATGGGGAGGCCGGTAATCAGGTCGCGGATGGTGCCGCCGGTGAGGTAGAGGTTGAGGCCCGCGTGGCGGGCAAGCTCTTGTACCAGGTTCACACCACTTTGCTGATCCGGTGTGAGCCGGGTCTCCATGCTATAGATGTAGTCTGCCATCTAAATGTATGACTCTAAAGGCGCAATCCGCAGAGAACGGAGCCGGACGAGGGCACCCACGGGAAGAGGGCACCGAACCCGCTGAACTGCCAAGAATCTCCTACGGAACCTGCAACTCACTCTTTTTGCAGCAGTTACCGGAAGCCTGCACCTTGGACGCCGCAAAGCGAACAATAACACAAGGTTGACGATTTGGCTACACAGCACCTTCGTCGGGGCACATTTTGTGCAAAAGTGCGACAATCGGCTGAGGCAGAGGTTTGCCTCGGCAATCATGGCTACGACCCACAAGAAGGTCATCGTCCGCAAGATGGATCGCGACACCGTCAACGGTTACGTGGGTGCAGGGTTCATCTCCGACGGCAAGGTTGAGGTGCTAAACACCGCAGGCAATGTGGTTTCCATCGAACTGAAGGACGTGAAGGGCGTTTACTTCGTGCGCGAATTTGGGGACTCGGAGTCGCTCACGCGCAAGACGTTTACTTCCCGCCCACGAATGGAAGGCCTGTGGGTGCGGCTGCGCTTCCGCGATAACGAAACCATTGAAGGCATGATGCCGAACGACCTTTTGCAGGAAGGGACCGAAGGCTTCTCGATCATCCCGCCCGACACGCGCTCCAACACGCAGCGGATTTTTGTACCGCGCTCGGCGCTGGCGGAAATGGCGGTGATCGCGGTCATCGGCGACAAGAAGACGCGCCCGCGTGGGCGACGTCCCGAGGATTCGCTCCAGGTACCGATGTTCCAGTAAAGTCTGATCCAGAAGTCCAGAAAGCCGCGTTCATCCAATATGAAACTTGCTGACATCGCCTCTGCACTGGGCGCCACCCTGGAGAACGCAGATCCCGAGATCGAGATCACAGGTGTCGCCGGCATCGAAGAAGCTTCGGCCGGGCACATCACGTTCGTCGCCAACCCTAAGTACGCGGCCGCAGCCAAGACGACCTCGGCGTC
>Ga0265325_10001967_pt1 | contig 14153 bp, 11 predicted proteins | sample 41420metaG_FD_202090 | JGI IMG/M metagenome (GOLD analysis project Ga0265325, IMG submission 202090) | Rhizosphere microbial communities from Carex aquatilis grown in University of Washington, Seatle, WA, United States - 4-14-20 metaG | ecosystem: Host-associated > Plants > Roots > Rhizosphere...
GACCAGTGAGCGCGTGAAGATCGACGCCGGCTGCGTCCCGCTGAGCACCAGCAGGATCGGCCGCGCGATCGCCGCGCCGGCGGCGACATGGATGACAGCGCCGTCGCCCATCAAGGCGGTGTTGAGCGCAACCGCCGGATCCTTGGTCTCGAACACCTTGCCGACATGCGCAGACACCAGCGGATCGCCTCTCGCCAGCGCTTCGCTCATCGAGGTGATGCGCAGGCCGGTCTCGGCGGAGAGGTCGGACAGTTCGGGGACAAACACGCCGTCGGCAAAGGTCAACCGACGGCAGTCCACGCCGGCAAATAGTTGCGCGGCACTTTTAGCCGCCGCTTTGGCCTGCGGGCCCGGTGGCTCGGCCAATGGCTTGCTGTCGCGCAGCAGCGCGCGCAGATCGGTGTATTTCCATTCCTCAACCCGGCGATGCGGCAATCCCTGGAGGTCGAATTGCCGGAACGCCGCCTCGCGCAGCGCGGCGATCACGCCGCCGCCGGGCAATTCGCCCTTGGCCTTGGCGTAAGTATCCGCCAGCGCCTGCTCGGCCGGTGTCTTGATGGCGCGGACTTCGGCGTTCATGGCGTCACCACAAAGCTGTCATGCCCCGCGAAAGCCGGGCATTCAGTAACCAAAGACTCAGCTTGAGCCGCTGATTCCGCCTTTACTGGATCGCCCGCCTGCGCGGGCGATAACAAAAAGCGAGTCATCACGCCGCCTCGTCCGCATATTGCGCGTAGCCCTTGGCTTCGAGCTCGAGCGCCAGCTCCTTACCGCCGCTCTTCACAATGCGGCCCTTCGACATCACGTGCACGACGTCCGGCTCAATGTAGTTGAGCAGCCGCTGGTAATGCGTGATGACGATGAAGGAGCGGTCCGGCGACCGCAGCCGGTTGACGCCTTCCGACACGATCTTGAGTGCGTCGATGTCGAGCCCAGAATCGGTTTCGTCGAGCACGGCAAGCTGCGGCTGCAGCATCGCCATCTGCAAGATCTCGTTGCGCTTTTTCTCGCCGCCGGAGAAGCCGACATTGACCGCGCGGCGCAGCATCTCCTGATCGATCTTGAGATGGGCGGCGGTGTCGCGCACGCGTTTCATGAATTCCGGCGTCGACAACTCGGCCTCGCCGCGCGCCTTGCGCTGCGCATTCACCGCGGTGCGCAGGAACGTCATAGTGGCGACGCCGGGAATCTCGATCGGATACTGGAAGGCGAGGAACAGGCCCTTGGCGGCCCGCTGGTCCGGCGGCAAAGCCAGGATGTCCTCGCCGTTGAACAGGACCTGACCTGCGGTGACGATATAATCGGCTTTGCCGGCGAGAACATAAGCCAGCGTCGACTTGCCGGAGCCGTTCGGGCCCATAATCGCCGCAACCTGGCCCCTCTCGATGACGAGATCGAGCCCGTTGAGGATCTTCTTGTCCGCGATCGCGACGTGGAGATTTTTGACTTCAAGCAACGGCATACTGACCGGGTCCTACTTCTCGCCTTCGAAATAACCGGCCGGCTTGATGTGGCCCATGCCGACGTAAGTCGCGGTCTTGAAATCGGCGTTCTTGATGCCGGCGGCGACCGCCACCTTGCCGCTATCGGGGTATTCGACGACATCGACACTGCCGACCGTCGAGAAGCCGAGATAGTGCAAGTCATCCTTGCCGGTATTGATGATCTGATGCGCCTCTTTGCCCGCCGGCGCGCCGACGATGTCGCCCGCCTTCAGCGGCATGCGCTGGTCGCCGATGCGATATTCGCCGGTGCCGGACACCACGTAGAAGATCTCGTCGGTCACATGATGGCGGTGGAACGGAAAAGCCTTCTTGCCGGGTGGCACGATATGCACCGCGCAGCCGAGCCCGGTCATGCCAAGCTCAGGGCCAAGCCTGCCCCATTTGGCGACGAAAGTCTTGCCGTCGCCATTGTCGCGCACCGGTGCGTCGGCAATATTGATGATGGTCTTGCTCATCCGACGCTGCCTTCCAAAGAAATCGAAATCAGCTTCTGGGCCTCGACCGCAAATTCCATCGGCAGGTGCTGCAGCACGTCCTTGACGAAGCCATTGACGACAAGCGCCGTCGCCTCCTCCGCCGTCATGCCGCGCTGGCGGCAATAAAACAGCATGTCCTCCGAGATTTTCGAGGTGGTGGCCTCGTGCTCGAAATTGGCGGAGGAATTCTTCGCCTCGATATAGGGTACGGTATGCGCGCCGCATTTGTTGCCGATCAGCAGGCTGTCGCAATTGGTGAAGTTGCGGGCATTGGTCGCCTTGCGGTGCGCGGTGACCAGGCCGCGATAGGTGTTGTTGGATTTGCCGGCGGCGATGCCCTTGGAGATGATGCGGCTCGTCGTGTTCTTGCCGAGATGCAGCATCTTGGTGCCGCTATCGACCTGCTGCTTGCCGTTCGAGATCGCGATCGAATAGAACTCGCCGCGCGAATTGTCGCCGCGCAGGATGCAGCTCGGATATTTCCAGGTGATGGCCGAGCCGGTCTCGACCTGGGTCCATGAGATCTTCGAACGATCACCGCGGCAATCGCCGCGCTTGGTGACGAAATTGAAGATGCCGCCCTTGCCCTCGGCGTCGCCCGGATACCAGTTCTGCACCGTCGAATATTTGATCTCGGCGTCGTCATGCGCGACCAGCTCGACCACCGCGGCATGCAGCTGGTTTTCGTCGCGCATCGGCGCGGTGCAGCCTTCGAGATAGCTGACATAGGCGCCCTTGTCGGCGATGATCAGGGTGCGCTCGAACTGCCCGGTCGATTTCTCGTTGATGCGGAAATAGGTCGAGAGCTCCATCGGGCAGCGCACGCCCGGCGGCACGTAAACGAACGAGCCGTCGGAGAACACCGCCGAATTGAGCGTCGCAAAGAAATTGTCAGTGACCGGCACGACGGAGCCAAGATATTTTTTCACCAGCTCCGGATGCTCACGGATCGCTTCCGAGATCGGCATGAAGATCACGCCGGCCTTCTTCAACTCTTCCTTGAAGGTGGTGGCGACCGAAACGCTGTCGAACACGGCATCGACCGCGACGCGGCGCTCGCCTTCCGGGCGCACGACGCCGGCCAGCATTTCCTGCTCGCGCAACGGAATGCCGAGCTTCTCGTAGGTCTTGAGGATCTCCGGATCGACTTCGTCGAGCGACGCCAGCGCGTTGCGCTTCGGCGCCGAGTAATAATAGAAGCTCTGATAATCGATCTTCGGATAATCGACGCGCGCCCAGGTCGGCTCGCGCATGGTCAGCCAGCGGCGGTAGGCCTCGAGCCGCCAGTTGAGCATCCACTCCGGCTCGTTCTTCTTGGCCGAGATGAAACGGACCGTGTCCTCCGACAGGCCCTTGGGGGCCTTGTCGGATTCGATCTTGGTCTCGAACCCGTATTTGTATTGGTCGACGTCGATCAGGCGGACCTGATCGACGGTCTCTTGTACGGCCGGCACTCTTCCCTCCGCTCACGGCTGCAAGGGCCGCGGGTTGGATTTGTTCGGTTATGGTCAGGTCGTTTGTTCGGCGAACAACGTCCTTTATCGCGCCGCCGAAGCGGCAACATCGGCCGAACGAAGTGGCTGTTCGGCGTTCCTAGAACCGATATCGGGGTTCTTAGAACCACTCTTAGATAATGGCGAAGTCACTTTCAGCCAAGCATTTAGCAGTTTTTCGACGTCATTTTCAGTCGTTTCGCAGCCCAGACTCAGCCGAATTGCCGATTTCGCGTATGGCGTGTGGCCCATGGCCATGAGGACGTGCGAGGGCTGCACCTTGCCGGACGAGCAGGCCGATCCGGACGATACGGCTATACCATTGAGATCGAAGGCGATTATAGCGGTCTCGGCCTTGAGGTCGGGCAGCGCGACCAGTGTCGTGTTGGGCAACCGCTGGGCCGAGCGACCGAAAATGATCGCGTTGGGAGTTCGCTCGATGAGCCCGCCTTCCAGCCGATGGCGCAGCGATTCCATGTGCTTAGCCTCGGAGTCGCGGCCGCGCCGGGCGGCGCGCGCCGCGGCGCCGAACCCGGCAATGGCGGCAACGGCTTCGGTGCCGGCACGCTGGCCACGCTCCTGGCCACCGCCCTTAAGCAATTGATCGGCAACATGAATATCGGTGCGCCGGATCAGCGCCCCGGCGCCCTGCGGACCACCGAATTTGTGCCCGGAAATCGTCAGCAGATCGGCGCCTAACGTATTGATATCGCACTCGATCCGGCCCGGCGCCTGGGCCGCGTCGACATGTAGCAGGGCGCCGGCGGCATGGACCAGCCGCGCCACCTCCCGCAACGGTTGAATGACACCGGTCTCATTGTTGGCGAGCATGACCGATACAAGCGGTCGTTCGGCCTGCGCGAGCCGTTGCTCGAGCTTTTGGAGGTCGACGACACCGTCGCCGGTCACCGGCAGTTCCTCGACCACCTGGAACCGCCCGCCCGCCCGCACCGATGGGTGTTCTATCGTCGATACAAGCAGAACGTCGCCGATCAGGCGCCGACCATCGGCTTCGATCGCCGGTGTCAGCGCCAGCATGTTAGCTTCGGTGGCGCCTGAGGTGAACACGACCTGCGCCGGTTCCGCGCCCACCAGTTCCGCCACGTCACGCCGCGCCTGCTCGACCAGCGCCCGCGCCGCGCGGCCTTCGGCATGCACCGACGACGCGTTGCCTGCGGGCCCCAGCGCATCCAGCATGGCGTCGCGCGCCTGCGCCCGCAGTGGCGCGGTGGCGTTCCAGTCGAAATAGGCGCGCGCGCTCGTCACTCTGCCTCGGCTTTGGCCGGTTGCGCAAAAAGCTTGCTTTTTGCCCTGCGGGTCGTGTTAGAAACCCGCGCCGTCAGCGTTTCAATCCCGCTGACCCAAAATATTGCAATAGTTTTCGAGACTTAAGCGCCGCTGCCGATCCCGTCAAGCGCGCTTTGCGAAACCATCAGTTGAGGGCGACATGCCTGAGGTCATTTTCACCGGACCGGCCGGACGCATCGAGGGCCGCTACCACCCGGCGCGGCAGAAAAACGCGCCGATCGCGATCATCCTGCATCCGCACCCGCAATTCGGCGGCACGATGAACCATCCGATCATCTACCAGCTCTATTACGCCTTCGTGCATCGGGGCTTCTCGGCGCTGCGCTTCAACTTCCGCGGCGTCGGCAGGAGCCAGGGCTCGTTCGACCACGGCACCGGCGAATTGTCGGATGCCGCCTCCGCGCTCGACTGGGCGCAGACCATCAATCCGGAGGCTAAGAGCTGCTGGATCGCCGGCTTCTCCTTCGGCGCCTGGATCGGCATGCAGCTTCTGATGCGGCGGCCCGAGATCGAGGGCTTCATCTCGATCGCGCCGCCGGCCAACCTCTACGACTTCTCGTTCCTGGCGCCCTGCCCGTCCTCCGGGCTGATCATTCACGGCGACAAGGACGCGGTGGTGCCGCACAAGGACGTCACGACCTTGGTCGAGAAGCTCAAGACCCAGAAGGGCATCATCATCGAGCAGAAGGTGGTGCAAGGCGCCAACCACTTCTTCGACGCCAAGGTCGACGCGCTGATGACGTCAGTCACCGGCTATCTCGACAAGCGGCTGACGACGACCAGGAAGCCGAGCGCGGCGTAAGGCGGCGGCACGCCATAAGCGCGGTCTAACGGCGCGCACACAGCGCGCGGTGTCAGACATTCATCTCACGTTAGTCGAGAATTTTTGATCGCAGAGCGCCCCCGCCTACTGCGCGCTGTGCACGATCCAGACGTTGAAGCCGACTTCGACCGGCCCCGTCAGGTGGTAGGACGACCGGCCGTCAGGGAAAATGGAGGTCTCCGCCGTCGTATCCTCGATGCACACGCCGAAATTCCACGTGCCGGCGGTCAGATAGGGCGTGTTCCCCCGCACTCCAAAGATCGCAACCGGATTGGCGACGATCGTGGTCGTGAGCCCGTCGGCCCCATGGACAAGCGGGATTGCATCGTCGTTGTTAAGCCACTGTTCCTCAATCCGCACCCGGTTCGGCGTGCCTCCCGAACCGCACAAATAAAAGGAGAAAGGAAACGGGAGACCGGCACTGGTGCCGGTGTGAGCGATCTTGTTGGACGGAACGGGTCGTATCCCCGACATAAAAATCAAATCATGCGCGCCAAGGGTTGCCGTCGCGAAGGTCGTGTTCTTGGCAAAATCGGCGGCAACGTCGGCCGCAGTCGCGGGGACGTCGCTGTAGTCGTTGAGTGTCGTTGTCACGCTGAAGAATTCGACCGCGCCGTCCATGCCGGCCGCGCCCTGCGGGCCCTGAGCCCCGTCGGCGGCATTGGCGCCAGCATTACCCTGAGGGCCGGCATCGCCTTGCGGACCGACAATCCCTTGCGGCCCGGCCGGGCCTTGCGCGCCGGACGGCCCTTGGGAGCCGGCCGAGCCGGTTGCGCCAGCGGGACCTTTCGGGCCTGTGGCGCCGGCAGCGCCCGAAGCGCCCTTGGCGACGAGTTGCAGCCATGCCGACGGAGTGGCGCTCGGTGATTTGCCGGTGTTGTCGGTCTTGGCGAACCAGCTCGAGCCAAGCTGGGTCACGATGTCTCCAAGCTGATAGGCGGTCGCGGCGCTCCAGGCGCCGCGCGGCGTCAGGCCGGGCACGGCACAATTCTCGACTGCCGCCTGCACCGGCGCGGCACTCGAGCCGTTGCGCGCGACCGCGACGACGCAGTCGGCGGGCAGATAGCTCAGCGAAAACGTGAACGCCTTCGACGCGGTAGAGGTCGTGGTGTACTTGCCATCGAGCGTCAGCGTCGCGCGCGCCAGCGACGTCGCACCGGTGACAACCAGCTTGCCGCTGGTGATGGCGGCGGACGAAATCGTCAGATCCGCCGCCGCGCCGGCGCCGGTCGAAGCGGCGCTCAACACCGCCATCGCGAGCAAAGTCCTGATCGTGATCCCGGTCCGCGCGCTCATGGGATGGCCAGGATTTCGAGCTTGATGGTGTAAGGAAGATGGCTCGAGGTCAGCTGGCTTAAACTGTAACCGTCATTCTGGACACACAAACGGATGTCACGGGTTCCAGAGAGCGAGGCTTCCAACACGACATTCTGGCGCGGAAAGACCATTCCGTAAGTCGACGCGCCCATCTTCACCGCACCTTCGAGCTGCCCCAGGCTCATCGTCGCTGAATCCTCTCCGATCTGCTGCCATCGGCTTCCAGTAAAGTAGCAAGGCGTCAGCCCGATATTAAAATCCGACGTGCTGCTGCTATCGGACGCTTCCGAAGTCAGCGGCGTAGCGTTGTTGGCCTGCCACGTGAATGCCAGGAACGACCCCGGCCTTAACGTCAGGGTGACCGTCCCCGACCCCGGCAGCACATGAAACTGGAGATCCTGAGTGGCCGGCAGGTCGGAGAGGCTGCTCACCGTGGCGCTCAGTGTCGTCACTGTCGGAACCGGCGGTGCGCCCGCGGGTCCCGAGGGGCCGGTCGCACCGGGGGTGCCGTCGGCGCCAGACCGCCCTTGGTCGCCAACGGGGCCCTGCGGTCCCTGATTTCCCTGCGGGCCTTGCGGCCCCTGTGGACCGGCAGCACCTTGAACACCCGTCGCGCCGGCAACACCTTGAACGCCCGGCGGACCGACAAGGCCTGTCGCGCCGCGGTCGCCCGCGGCGGCGAATTGCTCCCAAGCCGTTGCGTTGGCCGCCGGCGACTTATTCACGCTGGCGCTCTTCGCGTGCCAAAGCGAGCCGCCTTGCGTGACGAGATCGTCGACCGCGTAGCTCGTCGCCGCGCTCCAAGCGCCGACCACGTTCAAGCCGCGCGCGGCGCAATTGGCGACCACGGCCTGCACCGGCGCCGCGCTCGATCCCGACTTGCCGATCGCGACGATGCAGTCGGTCGGCACATAAGCGAGCGAAAACGTGAAGGCCTTGGCGGCGTTCGACTGCGCCGCGTACTTGCCGTCGAGCGTCAGCGTCTCGTTCGCCGACGCCGACGTGCCGGTGACCATGAGCTTGCCGGATTCGATCGCCGCATCGGCGATCGTGACCTCCGGCGCCGCGCCAAGCGCGGACACGGGCAGCAGCGTCAGAACGGCGGCAACAGACGTCCACAGGCGCCCCACCGGCCGGTTCATTGGATCACCACAAGATTCACGGCGGCGCCGGTGCTCGACAGCGTCCAGCTCGCGTCCGGCGTCAAAGCCGTGCCGGCACAAAAGATCAGATCGAACGTGCCAAGGCCGAGCACGGAGCCGATCGGGACAAACAGCCGATTGTATTTATAGTCGGTGCCCAAGCTGTTTGTTGCGGTCGCCGTCCCCAACGAGCCGCCGGGCAGCGTGCCGACCACCTGATAGGGACCGAAGGCGCCGCCATCGAGATGCTTGCGCGCACACACGCCCATGTCGACCGACGATGAAACATCGTTGCTGCCGCCATCGTGGATTGTTGGCGTGACCGAAAGATCGGCCAGCAGCAGCGCGTTGGGGCTGACGATCGTGTAGGTGTTGTCGGGCTCGAAATCGGGCGTGCCCCAGACCGTCGCGGTGCCGTGTGGAATCTGCGAAGCGACCAACCCGTTGGACTGCACGCCGGGCACATTGGTCCCGACGCCGAAGTCGACGCCCGCGGGCCCCTGCGCGCCGGCATTGCCGTCGCTTCCCGCCGGGCCTTGCGAGCCGGCGTCGCCTTGAGGACCTTGCAGGCCGTCGGGACCTCGCGGTCCTTGCGGTCCTGGCGTAACGCTTGCGGCGCCCGGCGGACCTTGCGTGCCAGTATCGCCTTGCGGCCCTTGCGCGCCACGTGTACCGGCTGTGCCAGGATCACCCTTGGCAATGAACTTCACCCAGGCTGTCGCATTCGAGCTAGGTTTCTTGTTTTTGTTGGCCGCTTTCGCGCGCCACACCGACCCGCCCTGGGTGACGACGTCGTTGACGACATAGGCCGCCGTCGAGGTCCAATCGCCTTGCGGCGTCAGCGCGCGCGGCATGCAACGTGCGACGGCGTGCCGAACCGGCGCCGCCGACGAGCCGGCTTGCGCCACACTCACCGTGCAGTTGCCGGGCAAGTAAATGACAGAAAACGTGAAGGCTTTTTTCGAATTCGCGGTCGCGTTGTACTCGTCATCAAGTGCGAGCTTGACGCCGGCCGACTTCGCCGTGCCGGCAACGACGAGCCGGCCGCCGGTAATCTCGGCGCTTGTGACCGTGACATCGGCCGCATGAGACGGCGCGCTGATCAGGGCAGAAAAAATAAAGGCCGCGAATGGGCGGCTAACATTCCAAGGCAATTCCCAGTTCCATTCCTGCGGCGGCGGCGCACTTTCAATCGTCAACTTACATCAAGCCAGCATCGCCGAAAACTAGAATCGCCAGCACAAGATGAGTGTGTGTCAAATGACGTACCGCCCTTCACTCTGCATCGCGGAACCGGAGATTGAAATGCAGAGAGATTTGGTATGGAACTTCTGCTGGTCACCAGCTATCTCGACAACCGGCTGACGACGACGCGCAAGCCAAGCGCGGCGTAAGCGGCAATCGGATAAGCGCGGTAAGACGAATTATGCGCCAGCCGACAAACCCGGCCGCAGCATCTCCACCGCCTTCTTCACCGGCGGCGCGAGGCCTTCGCCGCCGGCATCGAGATGCGCGAGGATCGCACTGCGCATGCGCGGATCCCAGAACTTCTTGATATGCGTCGCAATGCCGTCGACCGCGCCGGCCTCGCCTTGCGAGGCGAAGAACTTGCCGATCTGGTTCGCCATATAGACCAGCTTTTCCGACCCCTTACCCTGCGACGACATGAAGGCTCGCCTCTTCCTTGATGCGCTGCGGGTGGGTGAAAATCTCAAAGCCGTCGCTGCGCGCGACCGCGATCAACGTGATCCCGGCGGCCTGCGCGGTGCGAACGGCAAGCGCCGTCGGGGCCGACACCGCGACCATGACCGGAATGCTGATCGCTGCCGCCTTCTGGATCATCTCGATCGAGAGCCGGCTGCTGACAATGCCGAAGCCGCCATGCGTGGGCTGGCCGGAGCGCGCTAGCGCGCCGGCAAGCTTGTCGAGGGCATTGTGTCGGCCGACGTCCTCGCGCAAGGCAATGAGCCCCTCGCCCGGCCGGTAGAACGCCGCCGCATGCACGGCGCGCGTCTGGCGGTGGATGTCCTGCTGCGCGTCGAGCGCCTGCACGGCCTGCATGACATCGCGCGGTGAAATTTGGACGTCGTCCCGCACCTGACGGGGAACACGCATTGCTTCGCCGAGCGACTCGATGCCGCACAGGCCGCAGCCGGTCGGACCGGCGAGATAGCGCCGCCGCTCGGAAAAAGTGCCGGCATGCGGCTCGGCAAGCCGCATTCGCAATTCGACACCGATATCCTGCTCGATGACTTCGAAACTCTCGACCTCGGCCGGCGAGTCAATGATGCCTTCAGTCAGACCGAAGCCGATAGCAAAGTCATGCAGATCTTGCGGCGTCGCCATCATCACTGCATAGGACGACCCGCCATAGGTGAAGGCCACCGCGGTTTCTTCCGGTATAACGCGCTCGCCGGCAATGAGCTGGTTGGCGCGCCAGGCGGTGCGGCCCACGTTTGCGGTCGGATCGAGCAAGGGCTACTCCGCTGCTTCCGCGGCGGCGATACGGCGGCTTTCACGCGAGAACTCCTCGTAATCCTGCTGCCAGCGTGACGGCCCGTTCGACGGCGAGATCTGCACCGCCGTCACCTTGTATTCGGGACAATTGGTCGCCCAATCGGAGAAGTCCGTGGTGATGACGTTGGCCTGCGTATCGGGATGGTGAAACGTCGTATAGACGACCCCGGGCGCGACGCGGTCGGTGATCAGGGCCCGCAACGCCGTCTCGCCGGCGCGGCTCGCCAGCTTGACCCAGTCGCCATCCTTGACGCCGCGCTGCTCGGCGTCGTGCGGATGGATCTCCAGGCGGTCCTCGTCGTGCCACATCGAATTGTCGGTGCGCCTCGTCTGCGCGCCGACATTGTACTGCGACAGGATGCGGCCGGTGGTGAGCAAGAGCGGAAAGCGCGGCCCGGTCTTCTCGTCGGTCGCGATATATTCGGTGACGATGAACTTGCCTTTGCCACGCACGAAGCCGTTGACGTGCATGATCGGCGAGCCTTGCGGCGCCCTGTCGTTGCAGGGCCACTGCACCGAACCCCGCTCATCAAGCATCTTATACGAGACATTGGCGAAGCCGGGAGTTAACCGGGCAATCTCGTCCATGATCTGCGACGGATGGTCGTAGTGCATCTCGTAGCCGAGCGCCTTGGACAGCAATAGCGTGATCTCCCAGTCGCCATAGCCGTTCTTCGGCGACATCACCTTGCGCACGCGCTGGATGCGGCGCTCGGCATTGGTGAAGGTCCCGTCCTTCTCGAGGAAAGTCGAACCGGGCAGGAAGACATGGGCGAAGCGCGCGGTCTCGTTGAGGAACAGGTCCTGCACAACGACGCATTCCATCGCTTCGAGGCCGGCCGACACATGCTTGGTGTCGGGGTCGGACTGCAGGATGTCCTCGCCCTGGATGTAGATGCCCTTGAAAGTGCCCTCCACGGCGGCATCGAGCATGTTGGGGATGCGCAGCCCCGGCTCTTTGTCGAGGATGACGTTCCAGTCCTTCTCGAACAGATGGCGTGGCTCATCGATCGAGATATGCCGGTAGCCTGACAGCTCATGCGGGAACGAGCCCATGTCGCAGGCACCCTGCACGTTATTCTGGCCGCGCAACGGGTTCACTCCCACACCCTCTCGGCCGATATTGCCGGTCGCCATGGCCAGATTGGCGATCGCCATCACCGTGGTAGAGCCCTGACTGTGTTCGGTGACGCCAAGGCCGTAATAGATCGCACCGTTGCCACCGGTGGCATAGAGCCGAGCTGCGCCGCGGATCGTCTCGGCCGGAACGCCGGACAGTTTCGCGACCGCTTCAGGACTGTTCTGCGGCAGCGAGACGAATTCCGCCCAATGCTGGAATTCATCCCAGTCGCAGCGTTCGCGGATGAACGTCTCGTCGAACAAACCTTCGGTGACGACGACGTGGGCGAGCGCGGTCACAATTGCGACGTTGGTGCCGGGCAGCAGCGGCAAATGATAGTCGGCTTCGATATGGGCGGACTTCACCATCTCGGTACGGCGCGGATCGATCACGATCAGCTTGGCGCCTTCGCGCAACCGCTTCTTCATGCGTGAGGCAAACACCGGATGTGCCGCCGCCGGGTTGGCGCCGATCACCATCATGACGTCGGTGTGCTCGACGGAATCGAAGTTCTGCGTGCCGGCTGAGGTGCCGTAGGTCTGACCCAAGCCATAGCCGGTCGGCGAGTGGCAAACGCGGGCGCAGGTATCCACATTGTTGTTGCCGAAAGCGGCGCGGATCAGCTTCTGCACCAGGAAGGTCTCTTCATTGGTACAGCGTGACGAGGTGATGCCGCCCACCGAGTTCTTGCCGAACTTCGCCTGGATGCGCTTGAACTCAGACGCGGCGTAGCCGATGGCCTCATCCCACGACACTTCCTTCCACGGGTCCGACACCTTGGCGCGGATCATGGGCTTGAGGATGCGTTCCTTGTGGGTGGCGTAGCCCCAGGCGAAGCGACCCTTGACGCAGGAATGGCCGCGGTTCGCCTCACCGTTCTTGTACGGCACCATGCGCACCAGTTCTTCGCCGCGCATTTCCGCCTTGAAGGCGCAGCCGACGCCGCAATAGGCGCAGGTGGTGACGACCGAGTGCTCGGGCTTGCCGACCTCGATCACCTTTTTCTCGTTGAGCGTCGCGGTCGGACAGGCCTGCACGCAGGCGCCGCAGGAGACACACTCGGAGCCGAGGAAGCTCTCTTCCATGCCCGGCGAGACGCGGCTGTCGAAGCCGCGTCCGGCGATCGTCAGCGCGAACGTGCCCTGCACTTCCTCGCAGGCGCGCACGCAGCGCGAGCAGACGATGCATTTCGACGGATCGTAAGTGAAATACGGATTGGACTCGTCCTTCGGCAGCCAGTTCGGATTGGCGGCGCCATCCTGCTTGGCGAAAACGTGGTTCTCGCCCTCATAGCCGTAGCGCACGTCGCGCAAGCCGACCGCGCCCGCCATGTCCTGCAATTCGCAATCGCCGTTGGCCGAGCAGGTCAGGCAGTCGAGCGGATGGTCGGAGATGTAGAGCTCCATCACGCCCTTGCGGATGGTCTTGAGGCGGTCGGTCTGGGTCTTCACCATCATGCCGGGGCCAACCGGCGTCGTGCAGGAGGCCGGCGTGCCGGCACGGCCTTCGATCTCGACTAGGCAGAGCCGGCAGGAGCCGAACGCGTCCACCATGTCAGTGGCGCAGAGCTTGGGAATCTTGGTGCCCATCTCCATCGCGGCGCGCATGATCGAGGTGCCTTCCGGCACCGTGATCTGCTGACCGTCAATCGTCAGCGTGACGGTCTTGTCCGTCTTGGCTTGCGGCGTGCCGTAGTCGACTTCATGAACGAGGGACATGTGTTCCTCTCCTATTCCGCGGCCTGCAAATGCGGCGCGGGCCGGAAGTCTTGCGGGAAATGAGTGAGCGCGCTCATCACCGGGTACGGCGTGAAGCCGCCGAGCGCGCAGAGCGAGCCGAATTTCATGGTGTTGCAGAGGTCGGTGAGAACCTCGAGATTCTTCCCGCGGTCTTCGCCACGGATGATCTTGTCTACCGTTTCGACGCCGCGGGTCGAGCCGATCCGGCACGGCGTACATTTGCCGCAGGATTCGACGGCGCAGAATTCCATTGCGAACCGGGCCTGCCTGGCCATGTCGACACTGTCGTCGAAGACGACGACGCCGGCATGGCCGATCAGGCCATCACGCTTGGCAAAGGCTTCGTAGTCGAACGGCGTGTCGAACAAAGCCGGCGGGAAATAAGCCCCGAGCGGGCCGCCGACCTGCACCGCCTTCACTGGGCGGCCGGTGAAGCAACCGCCGCCAATGTCATTGACGAGTTCACCCAGCGTGATGCCGAACGGGGTCTCGAACAGGCCGCCATATTGCAGATTGCCGGCAAGCTGGATCGGCATGGTGCCGCGCGAGCAGCCGACGCCGAAATTTTTGTAGAACGCAGCGCCCTTGCCCATGATGATCGGCACGGTGGCGAGCGACAGCACGTTGTTGATGACAGTTGGCTTGCCGAACAAGCCCTTGTGCGCCGGCAGCGGCGGCTTGGCGCGCACCACCCCGCGTTTACCTTCAAGGCT
>Ga0265325_10001974_pt1 | contig 14125 bp, 14 predicted proteins | sample 41420metaG_FD_202090 | JGI IMG/M metagenome (GOLD analysis project Ga0265325, IMG submission 202090) | Rhizosphere microbial communities from Carex aquatilis grown in University of Washington, Seatle, WA, United States - 4-14-20 metaG | ecosystem: Host-associated > Plants > Roots > Rhizosphere...
CAGCTGGTACATGTGGCGAGCCGTTGACGTCGCGGGCAAAGACGCGCGCAAAATCGGGAAGAAGAGCGGCGCCACAAAGAAGGGTAAAGCGGTGAAGAAACGAATCGCCGCAAAGAATCGCATCGTGGGGAGACCGTCGCCGCGAAGAACCGCATAGCTACAAATTGTCTCCCGGCCAAGGCACACGCGCCGGGCCAAAGCCCTCCCGCGCGTCCAACCAAAAAGCTGTCGAGCCAAGCGAAGAGCGGTTCTCCATCGCTCGCCTTTTGAGCGATGGATCCCTCTTGATTTGATCGGTTCACTCCTTACCAACCACCATCACGGACGGTGACCGGCGAACATCCCGGCTCACACTCGGCTCGACATGCTAGAATTACCTGTTTGCAAGCAGCTTAAGGGACTGGTCTGCGATGCCGAAGGTCGGATTTGTGAGCCTGGGGTGCCCGAAGAACCTCGTCGATAGCGAGGTGATGATGGGCATTCTCGCGCGCGGGGGATACGAAATTACTCCGCGGCCCGGCGAAGCCGACGTCCTCGTGGTCAACACTTGCAGCTTCATTGCGCCCGCGCAACAGGAGTCGGTGAACTCCATCCTCGAAATGGCCGAGTACAAGAAGTTCGGCCGCGCGCAAAAGCTGATCGTCGCCGGCTGCATGGTCGAACGCTACCGCAACGAAATCCGCGAGCAGATCCCCGAAGTGGACGCCGTAATTGGCACAGGTGAAGTCGAGCAGATCCTGGCGGCATGCGAAGGCGAACTCGACGCGCATGCGGCAACTACGGACCAGGCGCCTACGTATCTCTACCATGACCTTTCTCCGCGCATCCTTTCGACGCCACGGCACACCGCATACATCAAGATCAACGAAGGCTGCGACCATCCCTGCACGTTCTGCGTGATCCCGCAACTGCGCGGAAAATTCCGCAGCCGCCGCTTTGAGTCCGTGGTGCGCGAAGCGGAAAACCTCGCCGCGGCGGGGGTGCGCGAGATTTCGCTGATCGGGCAGGACACCACTTACTACGGCGAAGACCTCGGCCTGCGCGACGGCCTTCCGCTGCTGCTGGAGCGCCTGGCGCAGGTGGAAGACCTGCACTGGGTGCGCTTTCTCTACTGCTACCCCAACCGCATCACGCCGCGCCTGCTGGACACCATCGCCGCCCACCCCCGGCTCGCCAAGTACATGGACATCCCTCTGCAGCACGCCAGCCGCAACGTCCTGGCGAAGATGAAGCGCGGCTCCCATGCCGGCGCGTTCCTGAAAACGCTCGAAAAAATCCGGTTGACCATTCCCGGCGTTTCCATCCGGACGTCGTTCATCGTAGGCTTCCCCGGCGAGACGGAGCAGGATTTCCAGGAACTCTGCGATTTCGTGACCGCCGCCGAATTCGACTGGATGGGAGTCTTCGAGTATTCTGACGAAGACGCCGCGAACAGCTTTACCCACGAGAACAAGGTCGACGCAAGGACGATTGCGGAGCGCAAAAATGCGCTGATGAAGGTGCAAAAAGGCATCGTGAAGCGCAAGCTGCGGGCAAAATTGCACCAAAGGCTCGAGGTAATGCTCGAAGGCCCCTCGAAGGACACCGACCTTATCTGGGAAGCGCGCCTCGAAGGCATGGCTCCCGATATCGACGGAAAGGTCTATATCACTGAATTCGAGGGCGTTAGCGACGCGGCTGACCTCCCGCAGCCCGGCACGCTGGCAAGCGTCGAAGTAACCGGAGTAAAAGACTACGACCTGATCGCGCGCGTCACTGAAATCCACGCGCCCACTCGCCCTGCGCCGCACGTCGCCAGGATCAAGGCAAACGATCTGTTCCCGATACTCACGTCCCGCTGAATTCCTACCACGCGAAGTACTCCCTTCCAATTTTCTTTGCCCGTGCTACTGTGGCTTTCGGGAGCGCAAATGAGGTCGAAAAAGGTGGCGAAAATGGCAGAATCCACCCGACACACATGGACGAACGGAATCGCGCCTATCTTGCTGAAAACAAAAGAAAGCGCACCCACTGACTCGACACTCTTAGCGACCTCTGTGCATTGGAAAAACCGCGCCTTTTTCGGGAGTGTTCCTGGACTATGAAGTGGCAATGCCCCATTTGCCGGAAGCCGACCGATTCCGAGTCAACCGCCGATTTCCCTTTCTGCAGCGAGCGCTGCCGGCTCACCGACCTCGGCAACTGGGCCAGCGAGAAATACAAAATCAGCGAGCCGGTGATCGACGAATCCACGCCAGACGAGACTCAGCAGAAGCCTCCGCAGAAATACGTAAGGAAAGATACTGATGAGCGCCAGGACTGACGCGCCCTCTCCGGCCCCGGCGAAAAGCCCGGGGGCCTTCGCTCAAACCAGCCCCAGGCCCGCGGTTGCCGTCGCCATCGCGACCGTGCTCAGTATCGGTTATATTCCGGTCGCTCCCGGGACATGGGGCTCGCTGGTCGGTGTCGCTCTCTACGTGCTTCTCGGTTCGCGCGTGGCGCTGAGTGCCTACGGAACGTTTTTCGCCGCTGGTGCGGTGCGATGGCCGTTGGCCTGGGCGATCACGGTGGTTATTGCCGTCGTTGGCGTCTGGGCGGCGGACCGCACCGCGACATTTTTGCGGACTAAAGATCCGCAGTGCGTCGTTGTGGACGAAGTGTCGGGGCAATTCCTGACTTACGTCGCGGCGTTGGCTCCCCTCAACTGGAAATATTTGCTGCTGGGTTTTATACTTTTCCGGGCGTTTGATATCTGGAAACCGTTTCCGGCGCGGCAGGCGGAGTCTTTGCCAGGCGGGCTTGGCATCATGGCCGACGATTGGATGGCCGGCGTTTATGCCGCTCTTGGATTGTGGATCGCACACGCGGCCGGACTCTAGCGGAACGGTTCGCGGGAATTCGCGGGACTTTCCAGGCGGCAGCGAGTAGAACTGTAAAGCTGGGGAAAAATCGATTTGAGCGCAAAAACTAACGGCGCACCGAGGATTGAAAGCGTGAAACCGGCCGCGGCCCTTCCGGGCGGCGAGCTTTCCATCCGGGGAAACGGCTTCGCGGTGCGTAATCACACGCGGCCGCAGGTGCAATTTGGCGCGGCCGAAGGCAGTTTGGTGATGGCTGCGGAGGAAGTTCTGATCGCCCGCGTGCCCGACGGGGCTGTAGGTGGAGCGGTGCGTGTGCGCATGGGAAGCGTCGAAAGCCCTCCGTTTCCGATTGCGCTGGGAGTGCAGGTCGCAGACAACTTGCATCCGGTGGGCAATCCCGCGGTGGATGCCGAGGGCAATGTCTACGTGACCTTCAGCGGGCAGCGCGGGCAGAAAGTTCCCGTCTCGCTTTATAAGATCACCGCCAACCATTCAATCAAGCCGTTTATCACCGAATTGATCAATCCCACGGGTCTCGCGCTCGACAAGAACGGCTACCTTTTCGTTACTTGCCGGAACGACGGCACCGTGCATCGCGTTTCTCCCGATGGACGCGCTATGCAGTGGATCGAAGGAATGGGCATCGCCACGGGCCTCGCGTTCGACAAGAACGGGAGTCTGTACGTCGGCGATCGCAGCGGCACGATTTTCAAGATCAGCCCGGAGCGGGAAATTTTTGTGTTTGCGACGCTCGAACCGTCGATCGCCGCGTATCATCTCGCGTTCAGCCCGGCGGGCGAGCTTTTTGTCACCGGGCCCACCACGTCCAGCTTCGACCGCGTCTTCCGCATCTCGCCGGCGGGTGAAGTGAGCGTTTTTTTTCGCGGCCTGGGACGGCCGCAGGGCCTTGCTTTCGACCGCCTCGGGAATCTCTACGTGGCCGGATCGCTTGGGGGCAGGCGCGGCATCGTTCGCCTGACGCCCGGCGCGGAAGCCGAGGTGGTACTCGGCGGAAGCAACATCGTGGGACTGGCGCTTTTGCCCTCGCATCGCGCAGTCATCGCCACCAATAACGCTCTTTACACTCTCGACTGGGACGTCGAAGGGCTTCCCCTGAACGGTTAACTGACCGCAATGCGGGCCGAAATCATCGCAGTAGGTTCGGAACTGCTTACTCCCTACCGCCTCGATACCAATTCCCTTTTTCTTACTTCGCAGCTCAATCAGCTGGGCATTCGCGTGATTCACAAAGCCGTGGTGGGAGACGCGCCCGACGACATGCGTTCATCGTTCGGCCACGCGCTCGATCGCGCCGAGCTGATCGTGTCTTCCGGCGGACTCGGGCCCACCGACGACGACCGCACCCGCCAAACCGTCGCCGAGCTGATGGGCCGCAAGCTGCACACCGACGAACGCATCCTCCAGCACATCAAGGAGCGCTTCCAGCGATTCCGCCCCGGGCGCGTGATGCCGGAGATCAATGCCCGCCAGGCTCTCGTGCCCGAAGGGGCGACGGTTCTGCCCAATCCCAAGGGAACCGCGCCGGGACTCTGGCTCGAAGCGAACGGGCACATCGTGATTCTGCTTCCCGGCGTGCCGGCGGAGCTGCAGGGACTTTTCGAAACGGAAGTGAAGCCGCGCCTGGCGCGATTTGCCGGACGCAAGCGCCTGTTCACCCGCGAACTCCGCATCACCGGCTTGCCGGAATCGGAAGTGGAGACGCGCGTTTCGCCGCTCTACTCTCTCTATCCCGATACGGAAACCACGATCCTCGCTTCCCCGCCCGGGATTCAGCTGCACCCCAGCACCTGGTCGGACGATGCGGGCAAAGCGGAAAAGCTGCTCGATGAAATCAGCGACCGCATGGCGCTGGCACTCGGCGAACACCTTTATTCGACGCGCGGGGAGACGCTTGAAGAGGTCGCCGGACGGATTCTGACTGAGAATCGCGCGACCATCGCGGTGGCGGAGAGCTGCACGGGAGGATTGCTCGCCGAACGCCTCACCAACGTGCCGGGAAGCTCGATTTACTTCCTGGGGGGCGTAGTGTGCTACAGCAACGATCTGAAAACGCGGCTGGTGGATGTGCCGCCATCACTGCTGGAAGCAAAAGGCGCGGTGAGCCCGGAAGTGGCGATGGCGCTGGCCGAAGGAATTCGCAAACGCACCGGAGCGACAATCGGAATCGGCGTTACGGGCATCGCGGGACCGGGCGGAGGTTCGCCGGAAAAACCCGTCGGGCTGGTGTACATCGGGATTGCAGATGAACGCGGCCCGCGCCAGAAAGAACACCGCTTTGTGGGCGACCGCGACCGGATTCGGCTGTTCGCTTCGCAATCCGCGCTCGATACGGCGCGCCGCTATTTCCTGTTTCCTTCTTACGGCAGGAGTTGACCTGTGCGCCTTTTCGTCGCGCTCGATCTGCCCGAAACGGTGAGGCAGGGGTTCCGGGAGTTGATCGCGCAGCTCAAAAAGAGTTGCCCGAATGCGCGCTGGGTGCGCCCCGAAGGGATACACGTCACGTTAAAATTTATCGGCCACACCGACGAAAACAATGCCGAGCCGATTTGCGCGGCGCTTGCGCCGATCCGGTCCGAGCAGACGGTGGAGATGGAATTTCGCGGACTGGGATTTTTCCCGCACGAGCGGCGCCCCCGCGTCCTGTGGTGCGCGGTAGCAGCATCAGCGAATCTGGCGAGGCTTGCCGACGACGTCGGGCGGGCGCTGGAGCCGCTGGGAATACCATCGGAATCGCGGGAATACGTGCCTCATCTGACTCTGGCGCGGCTGGAACCCGAAAAAATCTCGCCCGCTGAATTTCAAAAGCTCGAACGAGCCGCCGAGGAGGCCGCGGGAAGCAGCTTCGGGTCGGCGCGCGAAAGCGAATTTTATCTGCTCGAGAGTATGCTGAAACCGACTGGCGCCGAATACAGGCGGCTGCGAACTTTCCCGTTCGTGAAAGGTTTCGTGTGAACGATCCAGGACTGGTGCTCATCATCGCGTATCTGCTTGGCTCGATACCGTTCGGGTATCTGGTGGTAAAGGCCGGCGAGGGCGATGACATCCGAGACCAGGGCAGCGGCAATATCGGAGCCGCAAACGTCGCGCGCAACGCGGGCCTTTTCGCAGGAGTGTTGACGCTCGCGCTCGATGCGGCAAAGGGCTATGCAGCGGTGCTGATCGCAGAACGGTGGGCGACTGGCAGCAACAGCACGCGATGGATGATGGCTAGTGCGATCGCGGCGGTTGTGGGGCATATGTACCCGGTATGGCTGGGATTCAAAGGCGGCAAAGGCGTCGCGACGAGCCTCGGAGTGTTTATTCCGATTTGCCGCGAAGCGGTGATCGTGGCGATCGTTCTGTGGATTCTGGTGGTGGCCTTCTGGCGCTACTCCTCGCTGGGGTCGGTGGTGGCGGCGGCCGCGCTGCCCGTATTGGTTCATCTGTTTTATGCCCCGCGCCACGCGCCGCCCGGTTACGTGACTCAAGGAACGATACTTATCTCCCTCCTCGTGCTTTGGAAACACCGGGCGAATATCGAACGGCTGATCGCCGGGGATGAGCCTCGCCTGAAATTCCCGCGCCTGTAGCCGAACGCGCCACGTGGCGTATCCGCAACGCCACACGATGGTTCCGTTGTGCCCACCCTTGCCGTTCGATAGCATCTTAGTGGGATTTCTATGTCCATTTCGGCGCCCAGGCAGCTCTCGACGCGCAAATTGCGAATCCTCTGGATCGTGCTGGGCGCCCTTCTGCTTGTCAGCGTTACCCCCTTGTGGCTCTACCACCGGCAAGTGATAAGCCTCAGCGAAGAGAAGCTGCAGGATACCGAGCGCGTCCAGCAGAGCGAGATTACGCGTTCCCTCGCAAGCGAGACGCTGCAGGTGGAGCAGAGCCTGCACGAACAGCTTCAAAGCCAACGGCAGGTGCTCGCACTCACCGGGTGGATCGAGAACGTGGACGATCCCACTCACGCGCCGCAGCTTTCGCGCCTGTTGCAGGACTTCGTCGAAAACAATCCCAACATTCTCTACGTGACCGCGGTAAACAAAGAGGCCAAGGGGCAATCGGCCGGAAGCTTCCGCGCCGACCAGGACCCCTTCGTGGAAGTGGCGCTGAAACGCGCGTTCACGGCCAGCATCGAACAGCTCAACTTCGTCAGCGAGCCGTTCGGCCTGGGGAAAGACAACCGGCCCGCGCTGGTGATGTCCGTACCGCTGCTGGCGGATGGCCAGTTTGCGGGGATGTTCGGGTCGGTGGTTTCCATCGACCGGCTGGTGGCGCGTATTCAGGACGCCAGCGTCCGTGACCGCACCGTCTACATTGTGGATGTCCACGGACACATCGTCGCGTACCCCAATACGCGTGAACTTGTGCCGGGACAAGACGTGACTTCGCTCTCGCCGGTGGTGAGGCAGGTGCGGGATCTGCCGCAGGAATTGCGGGCTACCGAGACCATGCGCTTCACGTTGCCCGCCAAGGGAAAGGGCCGTCCGGTCGAGATGATCGGGACCTACAGCACGATTCCGGAGCTGCGCTGGGCCGTGATCGCGCAGCGCGGGCTCGACAATGCGCGTCTGGATGCCGGCGTGAAGGAATTGACGGCGCAGGCTCTGAGCTTCGTGGTGGTGGTTACGTTCGTGGCGCTGATCATCGGATATCTCTTCGCGCTGGGGATCACACGACCCATTCGGGGTCTGGTGGAATCGACGCGGGCGATGAGCCGCGCGGAATTCCACGAACGCGTCGAGGTGCGCGGCGCGGCGGAGATTGGGGAGCTGGCCGACACGTTCAATCAGATGGCCGGGCACATCGAGGTGTACGTCGACAAGCTGCGGCTGGCGGCCGAAGAAAACCACGAGCTTTTTCTTGGGTCCATCCGGATGCTCGCGGCGGCCATCGACGAGAAGGATCCCTACACGCGGGGTCACTCCGGGCGGGTGGCGCGCTATTCCACGATCATCGGGCACGGCATGGGCATGAACGCCGAGGATCTGGACCGGCTGCGCATCTCCGCGCTGCTGCACGACGTGGGAAAAATCGGTGTCGACGACCGGGTGCTGAAGAAACCGGGCAAATTGACCGACGAAGAGTTCGACCTGATGAAGCAGCACACGATCAAGGGCGCGAATATCATGCGACCGGTCGGGCAGCTGAAGGATGTGCTGCCGGGCATCGAACTGCATCATGAGCGCATGGACGGCAAGGGCTATCCCTACGGCTTGCCCGCGGAACAGATTCCGCTGATGGCGCGGATTATCGCGGTGGCGGATACGCTCGATGCCATCACCACGAACCGACCCTACCAATCGGCGATGGACCTGGATTTTGCGCTGGAGCGGATACGCTCGCTGGCCATTTCGCGATTTGACCCCGAAGTCGTCGCGGCGCTCGAAGCGGCCGTCCAAAAGGGCATGCTGAGGCTGAGCGCAACGCTTGTCGAAGTCTGATCGGTCCCCCTGAACCATTCGAATCGCTCTTCTGGCTAGGCTACGAGTATCCCCAAACCATCCTCTGTTAGAATGAAGTTTCCTTTGAAGGACGCGGCAAACTTTCATGATCTCACTTTTCGGGAAACCTGAACCCACGCTGCTGGAGAAGCTGAAGGAGTCCGTCAGCAAGACGCGGACGGAGCTGGCGGCGAAGGTCGAGCAGATACTCACGGGCGACCGACCGGTGGACCCGGAACTGCTGCGACAGCTGGAATCGGCGCTGCTGGGGGCCGACATCGGCGTGACCACCACGAAGGAAGTGCTGGCGGCTCTGCGGGAACAGGTGAATCAGCACAAGCTCGAAGGCGCGTCGTCGCTGAAGTTCGAGTTGAAGAACCAGATCACGAAAATACTGGCGAAGGCCGCGCCGCCAGCCGCCAACGGCAAGGCGGATGCGGCGCCGCGCGTGCTGTTTGTGGTGGGCGTGAATGGAACCGGGAAGACGACCACGATCGGCAAGCTCGCGAACCGCTTGAAAAAAGAAGGCGCGAGCGTGATGCTCTGCGCCGCGGATACGTTTCGCGCGGCGGCCATCGAGCAGCTGGAGGTGTGGGCGAAGCGCTCGGGCGTGGAATTGATCAAGCAGAAATCCGGCTCCGATCCTTCGGCGGTGATTTTCGACGCGCTGACGGCGGCGCGCGCGCGGTCGAGCGACGTGGTGATCGTGGACACGGCGGGGCGGCTGCATACGAAATCGAACCTGATGGCCGAGCTTGAGAAGATGAAACGCACCGCCGCGAAGATCATTCCGGGCGCGCCGCATGAAGTGCTGCTCGTGCTCGATGCCACCACTGGCCAGAATGGATTGAACCAGGCGCGCGAGTTCTGGAGCCACGCGGGAGTGACGGGAATCGTGCTGACCAAGCTCGACGGCACCGCGAAAGGTGGTATCGTCGTGGCCATCGCGCGGGAATTGAATCTGCCGATCCGGTTTGTCGGCACGGGCGAGCAGATAGACGATCTGGTGCCTTTCGATGCACAAACCTACGTTAATTCGCTCTTCGACTAGCGCCACCGCGGACGACATCACGTGGATGGAGCGAGCGCTAGAACTGGCCCGCGAAGGCACCGCTCTCACGCATCCCAACCCGATGGTCGGCGCCGTGGTGGTGAAGGACGGCGAGGCGTTGGGGCGCGGATATCATCGTTACGACGAGCGCGATCATGCGGAAATTGTCGCTCTGCGGGAAGCGGGCGAAAGGGCGCGCGGCGCGACGCTGTATGTGACTCTCGAACCCTGCTGCCACACCGGTCGCACGGGCCCTTGCACGAAAGCGATCATCGCATCCGGGGTGCGGCGCGTGGTGGCCGCGATGGAAGATCCCAATCCCGAAGTGGCCGGGCAGGGTTTTGCCGAACTGCGCACCGCCGGACTTCATGTGACCGAGGGTATTGAGCAAGACGAGGCGATGCGCCTCAATGAGGACTTCGCGTGCTGGATCAAAACACAGCTGCCGTTCGTCGCGCTGAAGGCTGCGCTTACGCTCGATGGGCAGATCGCGATGAGGCCGGGGCACGAAACCGCGATTACCGACGGCCCGGCGCGGGAGGCCGGCCAGCGGATGAGGCATGCGGCTGATGCCGTTCTTACGGGGATTGGCACGGTGCTGGCGGACGATCCCCTTCTGACCGACCGCACCGGGCTGGCGCGAAGGCGAAAGCTGCTGAGGGTGGTGGTGGATTCGAGCTTGCGGATTACTCCAGATAAAAAAATTGTCGAATCTGCGGACGGAGATGTGGTTGTGTTTACCGCGCAGCCGTCCAGCACGGAAGAGAGTCGCGCGATTGAGCGCGCCGGGGTCGAAGTGGTCAGCGTGCCGGCGCGCGAGGGGCATGTGGAGCTCCGCGAAGTTCTGCGCGAGCTGGGGCGGCGGCAGATTCTGAATTTACTGCTGGAGGCGGGCGCGGAGTTGAATGGCGCGGCCATCGCCGAAGGAATTGTGGACAAGATGGTGCTTTTCTATGCGCCGAAGATCATGGGAACGGGGGGAGTGCCGCTCGCGGCGTTGCCTTCGAGCGGTTTTCTCAACGCGCCTTCGCTTTCGCGGTTGACGCTGCACGGATTGGGACGCGATTTTGCCGTCGAGGGATATTTTCGCGATGTTTACGGGCATAACGGAACACACCGGGGAAATTGAGTCGAATGAGGGGCGCGCGGATGGCGGGCGGCTGCGCGTGAGTCTCGCGGGCGCGGAAGCAGGCGCCATCGCGAGCGATATGAAGCTTGGCGACAGCATTGCGGTGAATGGGTGCTGCCTTACCGTCGTGGAATTCGATGCGGGGCACTTCGCTGCCGATCTTTCCGGTGAAACATTGCGGCGGACTTCGCTGGGCGAAAAGAAAGCCGGGGATCTTGTCAATCTGGAGCGGCCGCTGGCCGCTGGGGCGCGGCTGGGCGGGCATTTTGTTCAAGGGCACGTCGATGGAACTGGGCGCGTTACGGAAGTGACGCTCGAGGGCAACAGCTGGTGGCTTTCGGTGCGGGTGCCGGAGGATTTGCGGCGCTACGTGGCAGAGAAGGGATCGATTGCGATTGACGGAATCAGTCTCACGGTGGCGCGGTGGGCGGATGGCGTCGCCAGCATTGCGATTATTCCTTTTACTTACGAGCACACGAACGTCGGGAAGATGAGCGCGGGGGATTCGGTGAATCTGGAGTGCGACATCCTGGCGAAATATGTGGAGAGCTTGCTCGGCGGGCGCGCTACGCAGCCAGCTTCGCGGCTCACGGTGAGTCAATTGGTCGAAGAAGGTTTTTAGCGGCGCGGGCTTTTGCTCGGGCGCCGCGATAGTAGAGGATCAAGCCCAATAGCACCGAGACTATCGTGCATCCTAGCAGCTTGATTTCGAATAGCCACTTGTTTGAAGACTCGCCGGGCGGTATCAGCGACAGCGCAATCCCACCGAGCGTTACCAGGAATCCTAGCGAGGCTGCCAGCCACACTCCGGCTTTTCCGCCGGGAATCAAGATGGCGTTCGGGTGCGCGTCGCGATCCTTGCGATAGGCGAGCTTGATCGCCGAGGAGTACATGTAGAGGAGCGAGAGAAAATAGATGATGGTGGTCGCGTCTACAAGGATCTGGTAGGCGCTGTTGGCGGTTTCGTTGATCTGGATCAGGAGCAGGACGACCGAGGATACGCCCGCCTGCACTAGAATGGAAACGTAGGGCGTCTTCCAGCGGGGGTGAAGCCTGCCGAAGATGGGTGGCAGGTAGCGGTCGATGCCAACAACGAACGGGAGGCGGCCGGTGGCGGCTACCGTGGTTCCCACGCCACCCGCGTTTCCCACCGACGCCAGCAGAGCCGCCAGAATTCCCACTGCTCCAATTCGAAGGATCGTGGAACCGGACGCGATTGCCTGAAAGACGCCGCTCTTGGTATCCACCTGCCCGGCGGGAATCAGGATCAGCACCGCAACCGTTCCCATGATGTAGAGCGCCGCGATCAGGCCGCCGGAGCCAAAGATCGCCCGCGGAAGGGTGCGGCGCGGGTCCTTGATTTCTTCGCTCATCATGGAGGCCATTTCGAGTCCGGTGAAGGCGAAGGCGAGCTGCGGCCAGAAATTCACCGTGTCCCAATCCCAGTGCGGGACCAGGCTCGGCAACGTGAAGTGCGTCGCCGATCCATGCCGAAGCCACACGAGGAACGCAACCGCTAGAAGGATCAGTAGAGGAATATAGGTGCCGACGCCCCCCGCGTTCTGCAGCCACTTGCCGATGTTCAGCCCTACGATATTGAGAATGACCGCTACTCCCAGCAGGAAGAAAGAACCCGCCAGCAGGTAGGTGCGGTTTTGCGCTAGTTCCGCTCCGCGCGGCCCGATCACGTAGGCGCTCATCGACGTGCTGGCCAGCAGCAGCGCGGGAAAATAAAAAACGCTGTAGATCCAGTACGTCCAGCCGGCGAGGAAACCGTGGAAATCGCCGAAGGCGTCTTTCGACCAGGCGTAGAGCCCGCCCTCCTCCGGGAAGCGAGAGGATAACTCGACGACGACCAGCGCGGTGGGCACGAAAAATCCCAGCGCCGCCAGGATCCAGAGCGTGATGGAGGATGCGCCGTTGTGCGCGGCGGCCGCGATCCAGCGCGGACCGAGCACCGCGGCGATGTTGAAGAGCAGCACATCCCAGAAGCCCATGACACGGGGAAGCTGCTGCTTTGGATCGGGCGGCGGATGCTCCGTCACGCGGTCATATCCAGCGCGGGGATGAGTTCGTCTTCCAGGAGAAAGTTGCGAAGGAAGGGGTCCTGCGAGCGCTCCAGTTCCGCCCAGGTGCCGAAGAATGCCACGCGGCCTTCCTGCAGAAAAATCACGCGATCGGCTAGCTTCTTGGCCAGATGCGTATCGTGCGTGACCACGACGGACGTCTTGCGAAACGTCGTCTTCAATTTCAGGATCAAGTTGCTCACGTGGGCCGCCATCAGCGGATCGACCATGGTGGTGGGCTCGTCGTAAAGGATTGCTTCGGGTTCTTCGGCGAGGGCGCGGGCAATGGCGACGGCGCGCTTGGTGCCCGTGCTCAGGTCCGAGGGCAGGCGGTCGGCAAACTGCTGGACCTCGAGCATTTCGAGAAGTTCGGCGACGCGCTCACCAATCTTTTCTTCGGTCTTGAAGTCCTCGCGGCCGGCGAGCGGGAAAGCCACATTTTCGGCGACGGTAAGCGAGTCGAACAGCGCGCCGGACTGGAAGACCATGGTCGCGCGGCGGCGGATTTTCGCAAACTGCGCCTCGTTCCACCCGGTGACGTCTTCGCCCGCGACGAGGATGCGGCCTTCGTCCGGGTGAAGAAACCCGAGCAGCAGCTTCAGCGATACCGATTTCCCGACCCCGCTACGGCCCATGATTACGGCGGTCTCGCCCTGCTCGACGAAGAAACTTACGCTGTGCAGGACAGCCTTGTCGTCGAAGGATTTCGATACGTCGTGGAATTCGAAGTAGTGGTTGGCCATTTCGACGCGACCTTCGGACGTCGCTTCCCGAAGTCGTTTTCCAATGATACGAGAAATACCGGCCGCGGCACTCACTTAAGTGAAGTTGGTGCCGGGCCTCACGCAAAGAGAAGAGGGATTCTTCGTCGCTTCGCTCCTCAGAATGACAGCGAAAAGGCTAAGGCCGGTGAAGCTTAAGATGGATCGATTCCATCACAAATACTGCTAGATCGTCAAAATGCGAGGTTTTTACTGAGGACTTAAAATATCCATAAAGTAATGCAAATAATGGCCTTACTTATATTTTTGCTGCAAAGGTGAGTATGTCTCTATCAAACTTTTAACTTGACACTCCAACGGGCTTTGCTATATTAGCACTCGCTTGAGAGGAGTGCTAAGAGCGCTCGCCTGTTCAAGCAATCTGAGCATCCCATCGGAGGAACTGCAAAAATGGCTGTCAACATCACACCGCTACACGACCGCGTGTTGGTGAAGCGGACCGAAGAGAAAGAGACCGTGAAGGGCGGCATCATCATCCCCGACTCGGCAAAAGAGAAACCGCAGGAAGGCGAAGTGGTCGCCGTGGGCAACGGACGGCGCGAGAAGGGCGAGTTGATCCCTCTCGACGTGAAGGCCGGGGACCGCATCCTGTTCGGCAAATACAGCGGCAACGACATCAAGATCGATGACGAGGAATATCTCATCCTGAAGGAAGACGAGATCCTCGCGAAGATCGGCACCTCCGCCAAAGCAGCCGGCGGCAAAAAGTAACTTCCCGGGGGCGTCAAGCCCTCGGCAAACCAATCTGAAAAACTTCCAGGAGGAAGAATAGACATGGCAAAGCAAATCGTAACTGGCGAGAATTCC
>Ga0265325_10001976_pt1 | contig 14109 bp, 12 predicted proteins | sample 41420metaG_FD_202090 | JGI IMG/M metagenome (GOLD analysis project Ga0265325, IMG submission 202090) | Rhizosphere microbial communities from Carex aquatilis grown in University of Washington, Seatle, WA, United States - 4-14-20 metaG | ecosystem: Host-associated > Plants > Roots > Rhizosphere...
AGCTCCATAGTGCTCAGATTGCCGAGGTCTTCCAGCGTATCCTGCGATTCATACCAGGGATCCCAGTCCGAATCTTGTATTCCAGACGCTCTAACGAGCGCGCATACAAACTCAAATAACCGGTCGCTCCTCATAAAGCGCGTGGAATCGAATAAAGGATTCAGAGCCTCAGCATAGTGTCGAAGTCGGAAATTGAAGACGGCCTTACCTTCTTCAGTCATCTTGAAATTATACAGCTTAAGTGCGTGACGATTCGCCGGGTGCGGCTTGCCTCAGTGAGGGACAGAATGAGACGAACGTAACCATCAGAACCCCTCGTTCCATCAGCGGGATTCATAGCTTGCATAAAAATAAAGAATCGTTTATTTATTCAAAACTTGTTGGCGGCACTCACCTCCTAATGTATCCTCTGCTCCCATGACCAAATACAAACTCGAATATATCTGGCTTGACGGCAGGAAGCCCGTACCGGAACTGCGCGGCAAGACCCAACTGAAATCCTTTGAAAAACCACCCACACTTGCCGAGCTGCCCCTTTGGGGATTTGACGGCAGTTCAACCATGCAGGCCGAGGGCAGCAAGTCGGACTGCGTGCTCAAGCCCGTAGCTTTATATCCTGACGGGGCGCGCAAGGACGGTTACGTCGTTCTCTGCGAAGTCATGCATCCGGACGGCACGCCGCATTCCACCAACATGCGCGCCACCATCGAGAACGATCCCGACTTGTGGGTTGGGCTCGAGCAGGAGTACTTCCTCTTCAAGGATGGGCGTCCTCTCGGCTTCCCGGAACACGGCCACCCGATCATTCCCCAGGGCCCGTACTATTGCGGCGTGGGCTACAAATACATGGGAGACATCGCCCGGCAAATCGTCGAGGAGCACCTGGACCTCTGCCTTACCGCCGGTATCAACCACGAAGGCATCAACGCGGAAGTCGCGAAAGGCCAGTGGGAATTCCAGATATTCGCCAAAGGCTCGGCCAAAGCCGCGGACGATACCTGGACCGCCCGCTATCTGATGATGCGTCTCTGTGAGAAATACCAGGTGGATGTCGTGTTGTATTGCAAGCCCATCAAGGGCGACTGGAACGGATCGGGCATGCACTGCAACTTCTCCACGAAATACATCCGCGAAGTCGGCGGCAAGGAATATCTGGAAGCCCTCATGAAGGCCTTCGAGAACAACATCGCCGCGCACATCGAGGTGTATGGCCCGGACAACCATCTGCGCTTGACAGGTCTGCACGAAACGCAGGCCATCGACAAGTTCAGCTACGGTTTGTCTGACCGCGGCGCGTCGATCCGGCTCCCGGTGAACTTCATCAAGAACGGTTACAAGGGCTATCTGGAAGATCGCCGCCCGAACTCCGAGGGCGATCCTTACCAGATCGTCTCGCGCATTCTGAAGACGATCAATACCGTCAAGAAGCCGTCGACCGTATCGGCCTAGCTCGAAAGCTCGTTGGCCGGGGTGGGAGGCAGTTCCCTACCCCGGCCATTTTTTTGATTTGAACGCACGTCGCTTTCTCTGGCGTTTGAAATTCCCCCCACCGCTACACCTTGCTCTCCGTATTGGCTCATGGGAACCTCCGCCTCTTCTCCCGGCACTTCCAGCACGTAAGCGGTATGCTTGAGCGGACGTTCGCCGCGGCTGAATATCGCCGGGTGGCGAGGCCCCGGAAAGCGCACTTTGACAGCGTTCCCGAAACCGAGAATCGTAATCAGCAAGTGCATCGGCTTCGATCCCTGCCGTTACAACGGCCAGATCGTGCAGGACAAATTCGTCGCCCGGATCGAGCCCCACGTGGAGTTCGTCTGCGTCTGCCCTGAAGTCGAAATCGGCCTGGGGACGCCGCGCGCCCCCGTCCGCGTCGTCGCATCGGGCGCGAGCTTCAAACTGATCCAGCCCGCCTCGGGCTTGGACGTTTCCGAGAAGATGCGGGACTTCACCTCCCACTTCCTCGACGATCTCGATGAGGTGGACGGGTTCATTCTGAAGAACCGCTCGCCCTCCTGCGGCTTCACCGACGTAAAGGTGTACGCAGGCCCGGAGAAGGGCGCGTCCATCGGCCGAACCGCCGGCTTTTTCGGAGGCGCCGTGCTGGAGCGGTTCGGCGACCGCGCCGTCGAAGACGAAGGCCGCCTCAAGAACATGAATATCCGCGAGCATTTCCTGACGCGCATCTTCGCGTCCGCCCGCTTCCGCCGCCTGCAGCAAAAGCCCTCGATGCACAGCCTGGTGCGCTTTCACGCAGCGAACAAACTGCTGCTGATGTCCTACAGCCAGACCAACCTGCGCGAACTGGGAAGAATTGTCGCCAATCCCGGCGGCAAGTCGATCCAGGCGCTTCTGGACTCCTACGGCGTAACTTTTCGAAAGGCGCTGCACAAAGCCCCGCGGCACGCGTCGCCGGTGAACGTCCTCATGCACGCCCTCGGCTACTTCAAGAAGGAGCTGTCCGCCCGCGAGAAGCGCCACTTCCTCGAAATCACGGAAACCTATCGCCAGGGAAAGACGCCCCTGAGCAGCGCGGTCAGCATACTCAGGTCCTGGGTGGAAAGGTTCGAATCCGAATACCTGCGCGACCAGACCTTCTTCCATCCCTTCCCCGAAGACCTCATGGCCCTGGATGATTCCGGCAAGGGCCGCACCTGACCGCCTCTCCTGCGCTTTTCTCAAAGCGCCAACCGCTTGCCATCGAACCACAAAGTCCCCATTTTCTTGACGAAACGTGGCGAAAACTGCTACAAAAGAATGTCTGGGAGTGTGTGGCTTCTGCATCGCGGGTTCCTGTTCAGGGAACCTTGTTCCGAAGGAGACAGAGTTCGCGAAGTTTATGGGTGTTAGCATGCCGGAAACCGCTTGCGCCTGCTGTTTTTGGCGGCCGGTGCTAACAAAGAGACGGGACGGTTGTGTGTAGCGGCCGCGATTCCTGCCCATCGAGTCACTCCCGGCCCATTCCAAGCCTTTCAAATTTCAACCGCTGGCGCGGGCAAGGCCAGTGGACGCGCGTCACAGAACGAAAATCGACGGTGGAGGAAACTGATGCAAGAAAGTTTCGCGGGCAATGGATGGCTCCGTTGCCGCCTTTCCAGGATATGCACGGCCGGCACGGCTCTGTTGTTGACGGCGCTGCTCGGAGCAGCAGCGGCTCGCGCCCAGGATAGCAGCGGTGGCAATAGCGTTGGCGGCGAGGCCAATCTCAAGCTCCCCGACCTCTCCTCGGTGCCCTTCTTCGGCATCGACGGCCACAAGCTGCTGACCTTCGGCCTCGTCTTCTGCGTCTTCGGGCTGATCTTCGGCATGTCGATTTACGTGGGCCTGAAGAATCTGCCGGTGCACCGCACCATGCGCGAGGTTTCCGAACTCATCTATGAGACCTGCAAGACCTACCTCATCACCCAGGGCAAGTTCCTCATGCTGCTGTGGTCGTTCATCGCGGCGATCATCGTGCTGTACTTCGGCGTGCTGCTGAAATACGAAGCCTCGCGCGTGATCATGATCCTCGCCTTCAGCGTGCTGGGAATCGCCGGCAGCTACGGCGTGGCCTGGTTCGGCATTCGCGTGAACACCTTCGCCAACTCACGCACCGCCTTCGCCGGCCTGCGCGGCAAGCCTTACCCGATCTACCAGATCCCGCTCAGCGCGGGCATGAGCATCGGCATGATGCTGATCAGCGTCGAACTGCTGATGATGTTGGTGATTCTCCTCTTCGTTCCCGGCGACTACGCCGGCCCCTGCTTCATCGGCTTCGCCATCGGCGAATCGCTCGGCGCGGCCGCGCTGCGCATCGCCGGCGGCATCTTCACCAAGATCGCCGACATCGGCTCCGACCTGATGAAAATAGTGTTCAAGATCAAGGAAGACGATGCCCGCAACCCCGGCGTGATCGCCGATTGCACGGGCGACAACGCGGGTGACTCGGTCGGCCCCAGCGCGGACGGCTTTGAAACCTACGGCGTCACCGGCGTCGCGCTGATCACCTTCATTCTGCTGGGCGTAAAAAGCCCCACGGTGCAGGTGCAATTGCTGGTGTGGATCTTCGTGATGCGCATCGCCATGCTGGTTTCCGCGGCAGGCGCTTACTTCCTCAACGGCGCCATCGCCAAAGCGCGCTACGGCAACGTGGACGAAATGAACTTCGAGAGCCCGCTGACCTCGCTCGTATGGATCACCTCCATCGTTTCGATCGCGATGACCTACGTCATTTCCTACTACATGATTCCCGATCTCGGCGGCGACTCCACGCAATGGTGGAAGCTTTCGACGATCATCTCCTGCGGCACGCTGGCCGGCGCCGTGATTCCCGAACTCGTGAAGGTGTTCACCTCCGTGGACTCGCGCCACGTGCGCGAGGTCGTCAGCTCGGCGCGCGAAGGCGGAGCCTCCCTGGGAATTCTCTCCGGGTTCGTGGCCGGGAATTTCTCCTGCTACTACCTGGGACTCACGATGGTCGGCCTGATGTCGATTGGCTACATCTTCAGCTCGATGGGGCTGGGCGCCATGATGATTGCCGCGCCCGTGTTCGCGTTTGGACTCGTGGCCTTCGGGTTCCTGGGAATGGGGCCGGTAACCATCGCCGTCGATTCCTACGGCCCGGTAACGGACAACGCGCAGTCGGTCTATGAACTCTCGTTGATCGAACAGGTGCCCAATATCGAGCAGGAGCTGAAGAAGGACTACGGCATCGACGTCAACTTCCACCGCGCCAAGGATCTTCTCGAAGCCAACGACGGCGCGGGCAACACCTTTAAAGCCACGGCCAAGCCGGTGCTCATCGGAACCGCCGTGGTCGGCGCCACCACGATGATCTTCTCGATCATCATGGCGCTCACCAACGGCATCACCACCAACGTCGACAAGCTCTCGCTGCTGCACGCGCCGTTCGTGCTCGGCCTGATCACCGGCGGAGCCATGATTTACTGGTTTACCGGCGCTTCCACGCAGGCCGTGACCACCGGCGCCTATCGGGCGGTCGAGTTCATCAAGGCGAATATCAAGCTCGAAGGCGTCGAGAAGGCGTCCATCGCCGACAGCAAAAAGGTGGTGGAAATCTGCACCCTGTACGCGCAAAAAGGCATGTGGAACATCTTTTTCGCGGTGTTTTTCGCCACGCTGTCGTTCGCGTTCGTCGAACCGTTCTTCTTCATCGGCTACCTGATCTCCATCGCGATCTCCGGCTTGTACCAGGCCATCTTCATGGCCAACGCCGGCGGCGCATGGGACAACGCCAAGAAGATCGTCGAAGTGGAGCTGAAGCAGAAAGGCACGCCGCTGCATGACGCAACCGTAGTCGGCGACACCGTGGGCGATCCGTTCAAGGACACGTCTTCCGTGGCCCTGAACCCGATCATCAAATTCACCACGCTCTTCGGCTTGCTGGCTGTCGAACTGGCGGTGGAGCTCACTTCCAAGAATCCGCAATTGACGCACGTACTGGCGGCCGTGTTCTTCCTCGTGTCTTTCCTGTTCGTCTACCGGTCGTTCTTCGGCATGCGAATCAAGGTCGACGAAGCCCATCGCGCGCCGCGCCGCGAAGGCGTCGAAAGCGTATAGCTTTCTCAACCGCAGGGGCCGGGTAATTCAAAACAAAAAGGGAGGGCGAAATCGCCCTCCCTTTTCGTTTGCGTGCCTCATTCTTTCGCGTTCGTTGTAATCCCGGCAGAGCGAAGCCGTGGCAGTTGTAGTTGCGGGTGCCCCACCCTTCGATTTTAAGGGTGGGTCTTTCTTTCGATTCTTCTCGCGCCTTCGCCTTTCGTCGTCATCCTGAGGAGCGCAGCGACGAAGGATCTCTCTTGGGTTCTCGCTGACACTCGGCGAGACGCTGTGGAGCGCTAAGTCTTCAGCAATCCGAGAAACTGCCGCGGGTCATTCGCATATCCCGGAAACACCTTCTTCAGGTCGCTATCACCCAAATGCGTGGAAATAATCTCCCCCAGCACGCTGCGATAGTCCGTCGTCACCGCCAGGTCGCGCCCCTGATTCAGCTGCCCCTCGCTCAAGCCAGGCCATCGCGTGTAGACCTTGCCGCCCTTCACGTCGCCGCCCATCACAAACATGCAGTTCGCGTGCCCATGATCCGTGCCGCGATTCCCGTTCTCGTGCGCGGTCCGGCCAAACTCGGACATGCTCACGAACACGACGTCGCCCATGCGGTCGCCCATATCCTGATGAAACGCCGCGATTCCCTGCCCCAGATCGCGCAGCAGGTTCGAGAGCTGCCCCTGCACGCCGCCCTCGTTCACGTGATGATCCCAGCCGCCGCTATCGAGGAACGCGACCTCCAGGCCCACGTCGGCCTTGAACAGCTCGGCGATCTCCATCAGGCTCTGGCCGAAGCGGCTCTTGGGGTACGCCGCGCCATTCTCGGGTTCGTACAAGTCGGGATTGATCTTCTTGAGCTGGTCAATCGCTTCGAATGTCTCATGGCCCACGCCGCGCAACGCCTGGTCGACGGTTTGCGCGTACATCGCCTCAAAGCCGCCCTGCGCCGTATCCTGCGGCCCATTCATCTTGAACTGCTTCAGGTCGGGGATCGCCACCGCGGAGACGCTGCCCTGCAAAGTGCGCGGCAGATAGGGACCAAACGCCACCGCCCGGAAAGGCGACGGGTGATCCTCCGGGATCGCCTGGAGCGCGCGATTGAGCCATCCATCCTCAGTCGACTTCACGCCGGGCGTGCCGGACTCCATAAAATCCTGCGCGTCGAAATGGGACCGGGTCGGATCGGGCGAACCAACCGCCTGCACGATGGCCAGTTCGTTCTTCTGGAACAGCGGGAGCAATGGCTGCAGGCTGGGGTGCAGGCCAAAGAATCCGTCGAGATCGAGGGCCGCCTCGGCGCCGCCTCGCTGCGGCTGCGGAATGGCGATCGTCGGGCGCATCTGGTAATAATTCGGCTCGGCGAACGGAACCACGACGTTCAAGCCGTCCATCGCGCCGCGTTGGAACAGCACGACCATCTTTTTCTTGTTGGGGGAGACGGTGGAGGCCACAGCGCGCTGCAGAAAAGACGGCAGTGACGCCATCCCCAGCATCGCGATTCCGCCGCTCTTCAGAAAATAGCGCCGTGAAATTGGCATCGTACGTCTCCTTGCCGCGGGCCGTTGGCTGCGCTTGTTCCGGAAACTACCGCCGCTGAAATTCCGGCGCGCCGAGAACCAATCCCGAGATCAGCCCTTCGTTCACCTGCTTCACCGGATCGTCCAGCTTCGCCTGCAGAATCTGCGGGTCTTTCAGGCGCTCTTCGAGCGTATCGCGCGTGCCGGGAGCCACTTGGCCATTGAGGAAAACATCGAGGGCGCGGGAGAGCGCCATTTCCGCATCCTTGGAAGCGTCATCGCCCAGCATGATGCCCAGATCGACGCTCGCGCCCAGCATGTGATCGCTCGCAAACGATAGCGCGAAATTCAGCCGGTTCAGCAGCGCGCCGGTGTTCACCCACGTCTCCGACTTGTCGGAATAGCCGGTGGGAGGCTCGCAAAGGAACAATGGCTCGCCCATGCGGCCCACCCATTGCGCCACGGGCAGTGAAACGGCAATGTCCGCATCCAGCGCGCGCGCGGTGCTGGCTACCAGCTCGAAGGGTGTTTTCACCTTGGCGCGATAGGCCTGCTTCGACCAGAACTCGGGCGAATAGATCATCGCGCGCAGCACGTCGCGGATGTTGCCGCCGCTCTCTTCGTACTCCTTGGTCATTCGATCGATCAGCGATTGCGGCGGGTTGTCGGAAACAAAATGCCGGGCGATTTCCGTCGAGATAAAGGCCGCGGCGCGCGGGTCGTTGGCGAGCATTCGCAGCGCTTCTTCGCCGTCTTTCTCGCCGCCGTAGTCGATCGTATGCCCCATCACGATTTTTTTGCCCTGCGTGTGGAACTCGGGCTTGAAGACAGATTCAGGATCGCGGCGCGGTTCGCGAATCGTCCAGCCGGTGAGGCACTTGGCCATCTCGATTACGTCCTGCTGGGTGTAGCCGGCATCCACGCCGATGGTGTGCAGTTCCATGACCTCGCGGCCATAATTTTCGTTCAGGCCGCGTTCTTCCGGGCGCTGCGGCTGTTGGTTCGCCGCTGGAAATCCCGGCATGTTGGCTCCGGGGCGCGGAAACTCCCCGGGCATGGGCGGCGTAAAGCCGCCGCGGAACATCCCCTGAAAGCGGCGCCGGCCTTCCATCTGCTGTCGCCATTTCTGGAAAGCGTCGGGATCGACGCTCTGCCAGTTATCCAGGAAAAAGAGCATCGCCGGGCTCTTGGCGGTGGCGATGAGAAGATCGTCAAACTTGCCCAGCGTGCGGGGACGGATGGTGTCGCGCACGTAGGATGTGAGAAACCACCGGTCCGCGCCCTTGTTCGCATACACGTTGAAATGGTTGAACCAGAAATCTTCCATCACGGCTTCGAGCTGCCGCTGGCTGTAGATGGCGCGGTCCACTTTCGCCATCGAAAGCTCGGCGACGATGCGGCCGGGCCCCTGGATCATCGCCAGCTGCAGTTGCGCCTTGTCGAGATTGTCGTCGCCCGTTACAAGGACCGAAGTCATCGCCTCGCGCCGCTTCTCGCGCTGTTCTTCCTGGATTTCTTCCTTGGTGACGCCCTGCTGCTTTGCCGCTTGAGCGGGCTGAGGGTATTGCTCCAACAGTTCCTGCGACGACATTTTCAGCGTGGGATATTTTTTCAGGCGCGCGTCGAGAGCCGAATCGTCAATCGAGTCCGGATTCAGCTGCTGGTCGATCCACTTCTCAAGCCCCACCTCGCGGATGCGCTCGACATCTTCGGGGCGCGGGCCGTAAGCGAGGCGGTTGAGGGCGTGGTCGATGGCCTCGTCCTCGGTAAGTTCGGTGATGGGAAGCTTGCCCTTGAACTTCTTGCTGAGAACGATGGCATCGGTATTCTTGTTTTTGTCGCGCTTGCCCGCGTTGGCGGCAGGCACGATTGCGCTGCCCAAAAGCGACAGTAGAATCGCGAGTACGCCGGCAACAAATGCGGCTTCCACGGCAACTGGACGGACGGCCGTCCTGGCCGTCTTTCGCCGGGCTGCAATGCTGCGCTTTGAACGAGTTAGTTTCATGGCTCCTTCGATACAACCCAGGAATACCACAAAAGTTGCTCGTGCTTCAGGGGCCCTGAAATGACGCTATTGCCTCTTAGGCGCAAGAGCCGGTCTGTTGAAAGCAGATCAACCCTAAGTGGATAGAGGCGAGAGGATTTCTGCGATCTGTTCCCTCAGCGATAGACTTCCTTGGGGTGTCCCACGCGGAGAACCAGAACAACCAAGCGGTCATCTTCGATTTTGCGGATGAGACGGTAACCGTCCACGTGGTACTTCCAGAACTCGCCCAGCCGGGAGCCGTGCAACGCCTGTCCCAGGCTGCGCGGATCGTCCAGCTTGGCGACGCGCTCGCGAAGAAACTTCAAGATTCGCTTGCGGTTCTGCGGGTCGACCTTCGCGAGCTCCCGGTCCGCTGACTCGGACAGCTCAACGCTCCAAGCCATGGCGTTTCAGCGAGACTTTGAGCGGAATGGCGCGCTCTTCGCCGCTGCGGACGCGCTCCAGCGCGCCTTCGGCCAGATACAGGTCCTCCAGATCGTCCAGGTATTCGAGGATCGCTTCGCGGGCATAGTAAGTCTTGGTGCGCCCGGTGCGCCGAGCGAGCCTCTCCAGTCGTTTTTCGATGGACCGCGGCAGGCGGATGGCCAGCATAAGCACCTCGCTATACAAGTATAGCACACGAGACGCGGGCGTGATCAAAAGGCTATCTGGCGGCGCGGAAGCCGTCGAGCGTCCACACATCCTGGACTTCGTCGTGGCGCAGCACGTAGTAATTGCCGTCGTTCGCGCGCACGCGAAAATAGCTGGCCGCCGGGCTGTACCACCGCCCATCCAGCTCATTCACCTCGAATTGGCGTCCACGGAGAGTAAAACGGAGAGGACTTTCGTCGGCACGATAACCCGAATAGCATTCGACTCGCATTTCGCACATGGCGCCTCCGGGAACCGAAGTATCCGCCACAGCCAAGCCAGACTGCCTATTCAGACCGCCTATTCGGGAGTGTATCAGGTTTTCGCAGGGAGGGATGCGCGGGAATGGTACGGTCACCAAATCTTGCGCAGCGCGGGGCTGGTGACCTGCTCTGCGGCTTCCCCGGCCGCCTCGCGCACTTCCGCGTTGTACGCGGCTCCCAGGAATACGACGATCGCCGTCAGAAACATCCAGAGGAGCAGACCGATGGCCGCAGCCAGCCCGCGGTAAACGAAATCGTAAGGCATCTTGCGCATGTAAAAGCCGAAGGAAATGTCGACGGCCCACCACAGGACCGTGGAAACCGCCGCTCCCGGGAACAAATTGACCAGCCCCCGATGGCCCGGCCGGCCGATGCGGTAAAGCAGCACGAGTGTGCCCATCGCCAGAGGAAATATGGCGCCCGCAAAAACAGCCACATCCAGAACACGGGCCACGCTCACCGATCCCGTCTCGAGCATCAGCCACTCCCGAATCTGCCTGCCATACACCGTAAGGATGACCACCGAAAGCATCGGTACGATCGTCAGGCAAAGCAGGCTCAGCGCGCGGAGCTGACGCCGCCAGTACGTGGGGCCGAGCAGGTCTCCCTCGATGATGCGGAAACCCTCCATGTAGCCGGCCATCACCTGCGTGCCCGCGAGCATGGTTCCCAGCAGCCCGAAGATCATCCACCGCCAGGGACGCAACACGCGGCGCACGAAATAGGCGGCGACCACCGTCATGCTCCCCGGGGGCAGGATCAGGCTCAGCCGGTCGGGGATTTCCCGCACGGCGTCGACGAAATGCGACGTAATCGCCATAAACCCCAGCGAGAAAAGCAGCAGGGGAAAAAATGCCAGGAACATGTTGAACGCGATGGCCTGGCAAAGCGTGACGCAATCCGGGAAAATCCGGGCCAGTGCGCGTATTACGTTTTTGAATACGCTGTCCATTCTTGGGGCAAATTATACGGGAAGCGGCGAAAGCGCCACACCGTTCTTCGCAAGGCGTTGCCGCTTGGTCTATTGCCGCCGAAAGCACAGCAGGTTAAACTGCGGCAGGCAATGAACTTGCGGGATCGGAGCGCGCGGGTTGCCAGCACGCCAGCTGTAAAGGAAGTTCGGGGAGATTCTTCTCGTCCAATGGACACGCCAGCCAAAGCCTTAGCCAGCCGCAGCGAAGAGGCCATCCGCAAGCACAAGGAATATCTGTGGCCCGCAGTCACGAATTACTATCAGCATCCGCTGGTGGCCGATCACGGCTCCATGCAGTATTTGTGGGACATCGAGGGCAACAAGTACCTCGACTTCTTCGGCGGCATCGTGACGGTTGGCCTCGGGCACTGCAACCCGAAGGTCACCTCCAAGATCAAAGCTCAGGTCGACAAGCTCCAGCACACCTCGACGCTTTTCCCGAACGAAGCCATCGTAGCCCTGGCCGAAAAGCTCGCCGAGATCACTCCGGGGCAGCTGCAGAAAAGCTTCTTCACCAGTTCCGGTACCGAGGCGAACGAAGCCGCCATCCTTCTCGCGCGCATGGCCAGCCCCAGCTACGACATTGTCGCGCTGCGCCACGCCTATTCAGGCGGGTCAGCACTCGCGAAAAGCGTGACGGCCCAGGCACCCTGGCGAAAAAGCGGAGTGATCAGCGTAGGTGTATCGCACGCGCTCAACCCTTATTGCTACCGCTGCCCGCTGCACCTGAAATATCCCGAATGCGGCGTGGCCTGCGCGAACGACGTGGAGAGCCTGATCCAGACCGCCACAGGCGGCTCGATCGCCGCATTCATCGCCGAGCCAATCCAGGGCGTGGGAGGCTTCATCACTCCGCCGCCCGAGTATTTCAAGATCGTCTACCGCATCGTGAAAAATTACGGCGGCCTCTTCATTTCCGACGAGGTACAGACAGGCTTCGGCCGCACCGGCCGAAAGTGGTTCGGCATCGAGCAGTGGGAAGTGACCCCCGACATCATCACCTGCGCAAAGAGCATGGGCAACGGCGTGCCGGTCGGCGCGACGATCACCACCTCCGAACTCGCCGGCAAGTTCCAGGGCCTCACGATCTCCACCTTCGGCGGCAACCCTGTAACGTCGGTAGCCGCCCGCGCGGTGATCGAAGTAATCGAAGAGGAAAATCTTCTCGAAAACACCCACGTGGTAGGCGGCTATTTCCGCGCCCGCCTCGAAGAGCTGAAGGAAAAGTATCCGCTGATCGGCGACGTGCGCGGCATGGGCATGATGCAGGCGCTCGAACTCGTGCGCGACCGCCAGACGAAAGAGCCCGCCCCCGCGCAGGCAACGCAGCTGATGGAACGCGCGCGCGACAACCGTCTCCTCATCGGCAAAGGTGGCCTGTACGGCAACGTGATCCGCATGGCCCCGCCGATGAACATCACCAAAGCCGACGTAGACGAAGGCATCCGGCTGCTCGACAAATCTTTCGCGGAGATCCCTGCCTAACAACAGAAGCTTCGGCGAGCCGCAGCCGTTCTGACCTGTCTTATCAGGAGACAATTATCCCTTCCATCGCTAGGCACGCCACGCGAACCCCCTCGCGCAAAATCGCGACCGTTGCCGCAATCGTCGGTATCCTCGCACTCATGCTCAGGGCAGACGCAGCCCCCGGCGCCGAGCGCTATCGCTGGAAATCCGTCACCGAAGCGCAGGTAAAGATCGACGACAAGATTCCGCTCACCTGGAACATCTACCAGCCGGATAAAAAGAAGGACGCAAACCTGGTGCTCGTGTTACTCGGTCACCGCTGGCTGATGCTCAACATCAAAGCCAGGCTCGTCTATCAGGTAGTCCCGGGCGATCTGCAAAAGCAGGGAGACGACTACGAAACCAACGATCTCGCGCAGCCAGAAAGGCTCATCCCCAGCAGCGACTGGACCGATCGCGATGTAGGCCCCGCCGAAGATATTCACATCACGCTGGGCGATTACGGACGAATCCTAGAAGTGGAATTACCTCACCTGATGGATTTGCGCCGCGGGCTGCACTAGCAAACGCCGAACCGCAAAGACGCCCGCGCAACCAACTAGCGCAGGCCAGCTTGACGGGACTGCGCCTGCGGCTGCCTAGACCTCGCTCGCAGGCTGCGCCAAACCATCCACGCAACCGTACCCAGCATTCCCACCCAACCGATAACGCGCACGGCGTGAGCAATCTGCGTGTCATGGTCGAGCACGCCAAGCCTGTCGAACAAATAATTCCAGTCGTGGATCACGTAGTCGCTGTCGCCGACCGTCAGAAGCGGCAATTCCTGCGCCCGCGCATCCGCCATATAAACCGAGATCGGCAGAAACTGCTCGAAAAAGAAAAATACGCAGAAGGTTACCCCCTGCACCTGTCGGTGCAGAACAAAATAGGAAGCGAGCATCAGCGGAACGCCCAACTGCAACAGCGTTCCGCCCGCCACGGCAATGAACTCCCCGAAAAAGCGGAACAGCAGGTGTCCGCCCTCGTGAATGGGAATGAACACCAGGTCCATGAACTGCGGAAAGCCGGTCCCGCGCACCAATTGAAATAGAAAGATCGCGTAGAACGACGCCGCAATGTAGAACACAAGGCGCGGGACAGGTTCCCACTCCTCTTCGAGAGCCAGAAGAAAAGGCAGGCGTTCGGTCCATGAATCCGGGAATTTCACAGCAGCCTCTCCCATCCACCACAACGGAAGCGATGAAGCTTCGGGGAAACGTCTATGTTAGCAACCGCTGGCGCAGAAAAAATCTCAGGAGAGCAACAGATTTCGAGAGCAGCAACGAATCGCTTGTTCTGTAGTTGGTGTTGCGGAGTGCCGCGAGCGGCTACTGCTCGCGGCAAAGGTACTGGTCAATAGCCTTCGCGGCGCTGCGGCCCTCGGCAATGGCCCACACAACCAGCGACTGCCCGCGGCGCATGTCCCCAGCCGCAAAAATTCCGGGAGCCGAACTCATGTAGTTCCCTTTCGTCGCCACGTTGCCGCGGGAATCAAGCTCCAAGCCAAACTGCTCGATCATCCCCTTCTTCACGGGCCCAGTGAAGCCGAGGGCAAGCAGCACAAGGTCGGTGTCGATCACCACATCGGTTCCGGGCATAGGCTCGAACTTCGGCGGCGGCCCCACGCGA
>Ga0265325_10001977_pt1 | contig 14104 bp, 11 predicted proteins | sample 41420metaG_FD_202090 | JGI IMG/M metagenome (GOLD analysis project Ga0265325, IMG submission 202090) | Rhizosphere microbial communities from Carex aquatilis grown in University of Washington, Seatle, WA, United States - 4-14-20 metaG | ecosystem: Host-associated > Plants > Roots > Rhizosphere...
GACTTGCTGATCGCGTAGGTGGCGCTCGGCACCACGCTGATTTCATCGTTCCTTATCAGTGGATAATCCGCGGCCGGGATAAAGAACACCGCGGGCGTACCGGAGGCCAGCGGCGGAGCAGGAGCCGCCAGCGCCAGAGGATTGTTCACGTAGCTTCCTCCGGCGACACCTGTGCTCGTCCGCGCACGCATATACATAACTTCGTTCGCCAGCTGAAGTTTCTTGCCTGCGAGATTCTCTCGCCGCAACGTGAATCCGACGGTATCAACCTTGTCGCGATCGTTCTTGAAGAAGTTCAGGCAAGGATCGGTCTTTGCACTTGCGTTCCTGGCAACGATGGTCGTAAAGCACCCGCCAGAAATGGCTGTATTCCCTGCCTGTCCCTGGAATGCCGTTGTGCTGTTGCTGCCGTAGGCGTCGCCGGCCGCGTTATAGCGACGATTGTCGTAGGTGTAAAACAAGTCGGCAACAAAGTCGGCAATCGGCGTATAGCTAGCATCCATTGTGGCCGCCCACGCCGTGTCTCTCCTCAAACCATACTTCGAGCTGACGTAATTATTGTCGGTCGCCTGCCCCGTGCCCTGCAGTGAGAATTTCTCCCCTGCCTGCCACTCGAATTGGGTGCGGAGATGGTTCTGGTTGCGGTCAGCTACGAAGTACCTTCTCAGCCCAGGAATTTCGTTTATGTTGTTGCGGCTGCCATAAAGCCCCTGCGGCACAATGTTGTTGTTCGGCGTAAAGATTGCAGCATCGCCTGTCAGCGGTGTGCTGGGCAGTCCTGCAACCGGACCGAATGCTGTAAGCCCGGTCTTCTGCAGGTAACCCCAAACGCTCGTGGATGCGCCACCCGCCGGTGTGACGTTCGCCATCGGAACCAGCGACAGAAAAGCATTCTCGTTATAGGTGCCGCGGCGGAATCCAAAGTCGTAATCCATTCTCGCCGTAAACGCACCGCGTGTTTTGTGATAACTGGCACGAATCGTGTTTTCAGTCACCGTTGGCGCATCGGAACAGGCAATCCACGATTTGGCGCAACTGCGATCCGTCTTGTCCCAGTCGTACCCGACCGTGAAAAAGTGGACCTTATTCGGCGCGAACTGAGCCTCCAGGTTCACCAAGTGTGAAAGCTTGCTGTAGGCCCGATTGTTGTAGATGTTCGTGTTGCTTCCTAGTGCCGCAGGCAGTCCGTTGAGCCCTGCGAAAGACGATACTCCGCTCTTAGCTTCATTCGCATCCTGGAACAGGTAGATGTTTACAGGCGTCTGGTTGTCGCGATCCTCAAACTTGTAGGCCGCAACGAAATCCCAATGCCCCTTCTTGGCCGTAAACTTTGCCTGAAGCATGCTGTTCACAACCAGTCCACCCAGCGAAGTCCGTGGTAATCCAAATGCAAGTTGCCCATTCTGCGCCGCAGTCGGATCAAGGAACGCCTGGTCCTGCGTATTGCGTCCATACGACCCGGCAAGAACTAACTTGGCCGCGCTCGAAATTTTGAAAGCAGCAGCAGCCGTGACCTGGTTGAACTGATTGCTTGGCTCTTCCGCTAACGTCGCCGTCTTGGTAGGATCTGCAATATCCTGCCATGTCATCGAAGCAACGTTGTTATTGAAGTACGAACCGTAATACCCAACCGACAGAAATAGCTTCTTCGATTTGTAGTTCACCGCCGCCGTGGCCTGGCTTGTATCCCAATTCACTTCGTAGGGCATGATTACGGAGTTCTCGTTGACCTGTGAAGTCACAACACCAAGCGCCTTCTTGCCGCTCTTGTTCTCGCGGCTGAAACTCGCTGGAAAATCCAGCTTCTCGTTCGGGCTGACGACGATTTGCGCCTCGCCGCGTATCCGCTTCGTCGCCAGATTCACGTTTGCAAAATCCGGAACGTCGGCCGCGATGATGCTCGCCAGTGTTGCAAGCTGTGCCGATGTCGGCGCGGTGAGAACGCCGGAGCTGTTATAGAAACTGCCCGCACCAGCAGTCGGATCGAGTGAGCGAAGGTTAAGGCTGGTCGCGTTCACCTGCGTCACTCGCGGCTTAATCCAATTCGAAGGCAGCGTCAGATTATTTGTGCCCGCTCCCAGATACGGCGTTTGAAACATGTTGGAGCGATTGGCAAGGATCTCGTCGTACACAAACCGCACCTGATACATGCCTTGCTTGCCGAACTCGACTGATAGATTGCGGTCTTGAAGCCCGAGGCTCGAGCCCTGGAGGCGCCACCGATACGTGTCGCTGCTATCGTAAGCAGCACCGCCGCGGATATCGAAATTGCCAATTCCGAACGGGCCTGAATTTCCCAGCCCGTTATATTCGCCGAACTTGAATGAACTTCCGTTCAGTCCGCCGGCACCGAATTGAATCTTCTTTTGTGGCGAAGTCTGGCTTGCAGCCGTCGTCTGGGCTGCATTGGCAGATCCCGGAGGGACCTGTGTGCCAGGATTTCTTCCGCTAGTATTTTGCGGAACCGACTGTGCCGCCGCGCCGGCAGCCAGCAAAATCAGTGTGCTGAATACGCCGACCGCAGCCCGCATCGAACCGGCGCCGAAACCGCATGCATTCTTATGTCTCATGATTGCGTCTCTCCCGATCCAATCTGTTAGCGCTGGAACTTGGCCCCGGCCGGATGATTCGAGCCGTGGACCACCGAGTGGCAAAGCAGGCAACTGCGTGCATTACCTTGGGCCGCCGGACTCTGGCTTCCCAGTGGAATGCGGCCACCTGCGGTTGTTACGTTCCCGTTAGGCAGATTGGCGCCGCTGTAAAGGTTCTTGCCGTGATCGCCTGTATGGCAGTTCTGGCACAACATCGGTACCCGCACCGTCAGCATCGGCGATACATTCGATCCGTGCGGCGTATGGCAATTTGTGCAATCGTCAACAACCGGCGCATGCTCCCACAGAAACGGGCCGCGCTTCTCCGCGTGGCAGGTGTAGCAAGTCTGGTTCACCGTTTCCTTCGCTAACAACTTCGGCCCCAGAGATCCGTGTGTGTTGTGACAATCCGAGCAGGTCACCTTGCCTTCCAGGATCGGATGGCGCGAGAAGCGATGCACTTGCGCCCGCTCATTCTGGTGGCAACCGAAGCACACTTCAGGTTGCGTCAGCTTGTTCATCACCTTCTGGTTGGGAGTGTGAGCCTCGTGGCAATCTGTACAGGCCAACCCATGCGTCTCATGCGCGCTGCCCGACCATAATGCTCGCGGCCGAATCTTCGTCTCATGGCACGAGAGACAGGCCGCGTTGCGATCCTCCACAGTCGACAACTTCTTCGACTTCGCTCCGAAGACAACTTCAGGCGCGGCATTGCCCGGATCTTCCTGGTGCTTGGCACTCTCACCATGACAACCCTGGCAACCCGGTGTCCGCGAATCGCCCTTGACGCCGTGCTTTGTCTGGTAAATCGAAAGTACAGGCACGCGCCAGCTCTCGTCATGGCACATGGTGCACTTTTTGTCGCCGTCCAGCGTCCGGTCCACCTCTGCCCGTGCGGGCATCAGTCCGACCAGCCCGAAGGCCAGTGCACATAATGCAAAGCGATGAAGCGACATTCTCATCGTTTCTCCCTGAATTCTGCGTTCTAAATCATCTGTTTGCCGCACTTGTTGCGAATGCGACCGTCAATATTGGAAGAACCCAAATCACGTTCTCAGGTATCTGTCATAAATATTCGTTGAGAGTGATGAATCTCACTGTGCTTTTTTGATCATCCGACTGAAACGTGATCTTATTCACATCTGTCGACAAGTGTGCCCGAACGCAATAAACGGATAAAGTGATGCTCGTCACACGGTATTTCGGGCTCATTTCAGCTATAGTTCAAGCCCAACGGCAGTAGAGGTTCGGCGGGATCGTGAAGGAACGATGAATTCCACGCCGACACTGACGTCTCTGTCCGTCGTTCGCGTGGCTTTGGGAATGCTCGTCTAAAAGTCCCAGCCCCAAGGAGCTTACAGGTGAAATCTCTTCTAATGCGTGTTGCAGTCTTTTCTATCGCTGCAATGGTCGTTACACCAGCGTTCGCGCAGAGCGGCGGGGCCGATGTCTACAAAGCAAAGTGCCTAATGTGCCACGGCGCTGACGGCGGCGGTACAACGCCGGCCGGAAAGGCTCTGAAAGCCGCATCATTCAAGGATCCGGCCATCGTCAATGCATCTGATACCGACCTGATCGCCGCGGTAACCAAGGGCAAAGGCAAGATGCCGGCAAACCAGGGCAAGCTAACCGACGCGCAGATTAAGGCCGTCATCTCCTACGTGCGCACTTTGCAGAAGTAACCCACGCACCTCTTGGATAGGCCAGCCCCGTACCTGGCCTACATCCTGGTTTCAAACAGTTGTTTTGCCTCCTGAATTGCTTGTTCGAACTCTCGCGGAAGTGCTCCTGAGCGCTTCCGCAGTTTTCCATTGGACGCCCTCTATACCGTTGTCCTGAAGGCTGACGAGACCTTACCTGCCTGTTAAGCAGGGCAAAACCCAATTTCGTGCGAATTGTGATTTCCGTCACATACCAATCTCTCGTTTCGCAGTTAACGTTCTCCTGCTCCGTATTGGTGGCGTTTTCGTACAACGAAGCATTTCCGCCGTGTTCCGGAGACTACTGTCTCAACGTTCCCATGGAGGGCTAATGCTGCTGGACTATCAGGGTTTCTTTACCGATTCCTGCGATATGTTTTCGGATTTCGGAGGCGCAACCCATGTGCGCTGATCACACTCTCGATCATCAACCTTCAAGACGGCAGGCCATTGAGATGTTCCTGGGCGGCGGAGTACTTGCTACCCTAGCCTCATTCCTTTATCCCGTGTTTCGTTATTTCATCCCTCCTGCCGTAGTCGATCTCGGGGGAGACCAGGTTGTGGCCGCCAAATTGGGCGACCTTAAGCCGAACAGCGGCAAAATATTCCGATTCGGCAGCCGTCCTGGCCTCTTGATCCTCAACGCTGATGGAACTTATCGCGCTCTCTCCGCCACCTGCACGCATCTTGGCTGTACGGTTCAGTACCGAAGCGATCTACGGGAAATCTGGTGCGCCTGCCACAACGGCACCTATGACTTGAATGGTCGAAATATCTCCGGCCCACCGCCGCGGCCGCTCGATGTGTTTGATGTCCACGTTCGCGGCGATGAGATCGTGGTCAACCGGAAACGGGAGGGGTAATCGTGATTGCCTCTCTGTTTCACTGGCTCGATGATCGGCTGCAACTCAAAGGACTTCTCGCACCGTTTGAGCACAAGACCGTTCCCACCCACCGCCTCACCTACTGGTATTTCTTTGGTGGAATCACGCTGTTCTTGTTCATCGTACAGGTGCTGACAGGAATTCTGTTGCTGCTTTACTACCGACCCGGAGCCAACGAGGCTTTTGAGAGCGTGCAGTACATCATGACCCGGGTGCAGTTTGGCTGGCTCATCCGATCCATCCATTCATGGTCAGCCAATCTCATGATCTTCACCGCTTTTGTGCACATGTTCAGCGTGGCGTTTCTCAAGGCATACCGCAAACCGCGCGAGCTCACCTGGGTCACCGGGATGTTGCTTCTCTTCCTGGTTATGGGATTCGGTTTCAGTGGTTACCTGCTGCCGTGGAACACGTTGGCGTTCTTTGCCACCAAGGTCGGCACGGAGATCGCCGGCCAGATCCCCGTCATCGGCAGGCCGATGATGATCTTCCTGCGAGGAGGCGAAGAGGTCACCGGCGCAACTTTAACGCGCTTTTTCGGATTTCATGTCGCCGTACTGCCAGGCATCGTTACTGTCCTTATCGCTGTTCATTTGTTTTTCGTGCAGCGGCAGGGCATGAGCGTGCCACCCAAGGTTGAAGCTGAGTGGACTGCAAATCCAGCTGCCCGCAAGGAGATGAAGTTCTTCCCGAACTTCGCGCTTCGCGAACTCATGGCCTGGTATGTTGCGATGGGCGCACTCGGTGTTCTCGCAGCGCTCTTCCCGTGGGAACTCGGCGTCAAAGCGGATCCGTTCATCTCTGCGCCGGCTGGTATCAAGCCGGAGTGGTACTTCCTTTTCATGTTCCAGACGCTCAAGCTGATTCCTTCAAAGGTCTGGTTCATCGACGGCGAAGTGCTCGGTGTACTGGGCTGCACATTTGCCGGTCTGTTCTGGGTCATGCTGCCGTTTTTAGAGAAAGACACGCCCGCACTTGCTGCGCCTGCGAGTTCCTCTCAGATTCGGACATTAACCGGTGGACTTTCTGTATTTGCACTCGCGTACGTGGTGGGGATGACGATCTATGGCTTTCTTGCAAAGTAATTACCGGCCTTCTCGCGCAATTCGCTCCGTGTGTGCGGTCGGATTACTCGCGCTCGGCACATCCTTTGGTTTCAGCCAGGCGGTCAACTCGTGTATCGATTGCCATTCAGCAATGACCGACCACCTCGGCGTCACGCAGGAAAAGTTTAACCAAGATATTCACGCCCAGAAGGGCCTCACCTGCACGAGTTGCCATGGCGGCGATTCATCCAGTTACGACCCAACGCAGGCGATGGGGCGTAAGGCCGGCTTCAAGGGCAAGATCGATCGGAAGCAGATTCCCGCGCTGTGTGGTTCGTGTCACTCCAATCCGAACCTGATGCGGACCTATAATCCCAGCCTGCGCACCGATCAGCTCGACCAGTACCACACCAGCGTTCACGGCAAGCGTCTGGCATCAGGCGACGACAAGGTAGCCGTTTGCATCGACTGCCACAGCGTGCACGACATTCGGCCTCCGAGCGATCCGCGCTCAACGGTGAATCCGGTCAACGTGGCCAAGACCTGCTCGCGCTGCCACTCCGACGCGGCTTACATGAAGCCGTACGGCATTCCCACCGATCAGTTTGCCAACTACTCCACCAGCGTTCATCACGACGCCCTCGCCGTGCGCGGCGACTTGAGCGCGCCCACCTGCACCACGTGCCACGGCAATCACGGTGCCACACCGCCAGGCGTAGACAAGGTGCAAAACGTTTGCGCCAACTGCCACGTTTTCCAGGCCCAGATGTACGCAAAGAGCACGCACAGCAAGGTGTTTCAGGATAAGGGCTTGCCCGGCTGCGTCGTGTGCCACACCAACCACGGCATACATATGCCTTCCGATGCCATGCTCGGCACCGGCCAGGGTGGCGTATGCATGCGTTGTCATGCGCCGGGCGATCATTGCGATCGAGCCCGCGCCACAATTCTTTCCGATCTCAGCCGGCTCAATACCTCCGTAACCGATGCAGACAACGCGCTTCGTCTCGCCGAGTCTGCCGGCATGGAAGTGAGTGAAGCGCGCCTCAATCAGGACCAGGCGCGCGATGCGCTAACAAAGGCTCGCGTTACCATTCATAGCTTCCAAACCAGCCTGGTAGAACAGGACATTCAGACGGGGATGAAGATCGCTGTTGCAAACCGCAAGGCCGGAGAGGACGCAATGGTGGAACGCAATCACCGACGTATCGGCCTCGGAGTCTGTCTTATTGCCATCGGATTCATGCTCGTGGGGCTCCGTCTTTACATCAAACGGATCGAGGGCTAACTCGTCAAATTACCAGGGAGACTGAGGGTTCAGCCAACCTAAGTGGTTCAGCCGAATCTGGTGACCTAGCTGCTTCGTCCCTGACGAGAATTGATCGACGGACCATGTTTGGTGTGTCTGTTGATTAATTCGGATTCACTGTCTTAGTTGGCGACCCCAGGCCAAGGCACTCATTGAAGCATTTCGGGTGGTTTGTTTGTCCGCAATGAAGAAGTACGACCGTCTTAGGGTTACTTCAGTGTAGTTGTTGACTTGCCAGGAACCGGGCAACGTGCAGCCGATCGTACTTCAACCTTCGAGTAAGTTGGCTTTTGGCCACCCATCCGGATCTTCTATACGACCTAAATTCCATGAAATTTGGCAATACCACCAATCGCGTTCCGGCTGGTACTCATATTTCTGAGCGACGTCTTCGCCCCAAATGCAAGAACTTGTGGGAAGCGTTGCATTGAAGAAACTGTCATCCAACGCGGGAAGAGATGCTTTCGCTTTCCCGGCCTCGGTTTCAACTGCAAGCGGCAATAGCTCATCAATGATGCAGCGGCCGCCCATGTCTAAGCCCCGTGCAATAGTAAATGTCTCCTTGTTCACGAGGCATCAAGTACGGGTGGTAAACGTGCGCACGCCACTCGTCTTTCCTTTAAAACTTCTCCAATTGTTCTCGCTGTCTCATTAGATCAATCATTCTCGCAGGTGTAATGGCCCTGGAGGATGATCCCAATTCGCCGCGTTAGTTCGAGAAACGGTAGCAGGAAGTCGGCAAGTGTTGAGAGATCTTCACACAACTCCAACCTTACCTGCCGCCAACAGATAGGCTGAGAAGGCCGAGTCACTGATCGAGGGTTGGTGTGGGCGGAGGTGGTCGGCGGGAAGAGATGCGGGGTAAATAACCTATAGATTTAGGCACTATCGCAAGAAATGCTCCACAGGCGTGCAAGCCTTCATCTACAGCGTTCCCTGCCTGCAACAAGGTAAGGATTTCGATATCCGAATCCTTAATCGCCAGCAACTTCAGCGCTCCTTCACGAATCGCTGTTTCTAAGCCACGTTGATTTTGACCAATTCGACACATTCGAGACGAGATGAGCGGCAAGTTCAATCGAGTTATCTGATTGCGTATGACGCAATTCCACGTGCGTAAATCAGAACCACAATATACTCACTCATCAACAAGCCAATCAGGACAATGTAGGAACGGGGTAGCTGTTATCCGAAGGACAACACGATTGTCGGTGCCAGATTCCCGCTTTTTGCTCTAAAGGTCTGCGATTCTGGCCGTGAAGTAGTCACTATTCGCGATGCTCTACATAACGCGGCTTGATGGCAATTTTATCTTGACAAATCGGTGCGACCCCTTCTAGGTTCATGCAGTCTCTCAATAGGTGCAACTGATCTTGCACTATGAGCAACATTGTCCGCGCGGGGTCTTAGACCCAGATTCCTCATTTGCTTAAAGAACACACCTCAAAAGGCAGAGGAGCAATGATGTCGACTTTTTCGAGACGCAATTTCATCGGTTCAACGACAGCCGGACTGCTATTAGCAAGAAGGGTAGGAAACACGGCAACGGCTCAACCTGCGGGATTACCGGATGGGAATTCAACACAGCAACTGTAATTCTGAATGAGGATCGTTATGAAAAAGAGAACCATTCTACGTTGTCTCTCAGCAGCGGCCATCGCCCTCGTTCAATCTGCTGGCTTCGCTGCGCCACGAACCTTTGTGCCTGATGTCACGTTTACCGGTTCGAGCCTTTCAGGATGGGACCAATTGGGGGATGCGAGTTGGAAGGCCGAAGATGGCGAGATTATCGGTGCTGCCAAGGGCATGTCAGGGGGATGGCTGCTCTTGAACGGTTCCTATCAAGATGTCGGCTTTGTTGCTGATTTTAGTTGTGCAAGCGGCTGCAAGACGGGGGTGCTCTTTCGTGCCCAAAAGACAGCGGAAGGCGGTATCAAAGGAATTTTCATATCTCTTAATGATGGTGATCTCCATGCCTACCGCATCACTATAGATGCGCAAGGCAAAGAACTGACAAGAGAAAGGCTTGGTCGAGCATCCGACAAAAGAGGAGATCCTTCGGTCTACATGTATCCGTCTCTACCGCGAGACGAGTTTACACCGAAGCTTACAAGTGGAACGATCAATCTCTCTCCCGATATCCCTCCTACTCGACCGGCCGGCACTCTACATAAGGATGGATGGAACCAACTCGAGATCATTGTTGATGCAACACAGACCAAGGCCATCCTTAATGAAGGTCCAGTTGCAGATGCGGCAGGAGCCGCAGTACCTGATGCGGGCAATTACGGACCGATCGCACTATACGTGGGAGGCACCGGCGAAGTCCGATATAAAGACCTCGGCTACAAAGACCTTAACGTCAAGGTTGTGCCGAAGGAGATTGTATCTCCAAATTTCCGCATGCAGCGCCTGAACGACCTCTACTACTCCTGGTCAGCGGCCGTAGGCGACGTGAATGGCGATGGCATCCCAGACATCGCCACCGGGGCTATTTATTACCTCGGGCCTGATTACACGACCACACGTGAAATCTATATTGCCGAGAGTTACGATCCTTCAAGTCAATATCCGCGATCTTGCATGGTCAATTTTCTTTATGACTTCACAGGAGATGGATTGCCGGATGAATGGTGTGCTACGGGCAACAACGGTAACGGGCCCGGCGTGTTGTATGTGAACCCAGGTAAGGAGCACCGCCGCTGGGATCGATATGTCGTTACTCCAGACGTCTACATCGAAGAGAGCGCATTGGCCGACGTTTACGGCGATGGCAAGAAGGAGATCGTCATGGGAATTCCGGGCGGCACGATTGTTCTCGCCTCGCCGGACCCTAGCGCCCCGACTAAGCCCTGGATATTGACGCCCATCTCTGAACCCGGCCCATGGGCTGCAAACAATTCGCATGGCCTTGGTGTCGGCGATATCAATGGCGATGGACGAATGGATGTTGTGTGCGCCTGGGGTTGGTTTGAACAACCACCGAAGGGGACAAAACAACTATGGAAATTCCATCCCTATGCGTTTGGGCGTTGGGGTAAATCGCAGGGCGCAGCTGGAGGCGCAGAGATGGGCATCTATGACGTGAATGGAGATGGTTTGCCCGACGTCGTCACCAGTCTCGAGGCTCACGGGTGGGGGCTGGCATGGTTTGAGCAAAAGAGAAATGCGGCGGGCGAGATTTCATGGGACCGCCATATAATCATGGACAACTTTCAGACGAAGAATGCCGGGGATGTCATTTTCACAGAACCTCACGGCGCAACCTTCGCAGATGTCGATGGAGATGGAATTAAGGATTTCATAGTGGGAAAGCGCTTCATGTCTCATTTTGGCTATAACGACCCAGATCCTTATGGTCCATCAGTGTTGTACGTCTATCATGTAGTGCGCGATCCAAGTGCTCCAGGAGGTGCGCGATTCGTTCCAGAGCTCATTCATAATCGTTCGGGCGCCGGATCACATATCGTGGCCACGGATCTCAATAGTGATGGAGCCGTCGATATCATCACTTCGGCTGCTCACGGAGCATTCATTTTCTGGGGCAGTAAGCCGGCGGGCAAGACAACAAACGCGTCGGGACAATAGAGAATCTTCGAAGATCATGGCTTGTGGGATGAGGATGGTGATGAGAAACCCGCTCTAAGTGATTCGCTGTCGACTCAGCATCAAGGACGCCAATCGATCCGAAGTGAAGAACTATCAATTAGTTTGTTTGATAGGTCCCTCTCGCAGTGATCCGTTCAAACTGAAACATAGTGGTCATCTGTTCAGGGATCTGGTGAACAGATGATCATTGTGTTTTCCACACTGGTTGCAGAACGAACTCTGTTCTGGTCGAGTTACCCGATCATGATTGGGTTAGTCGAATGCTAAGTGTTGCGTAGATTTGTAATTCTCGCGATCGTGCCTAAACCTATACCTTTTGAGACGGCCGGATCGATAAGATCCGGCCGTTGATTTTGTGGGAGTTATGAGGTGGGTTTTTGGAAGCCTTTTGTTACAGCAGCGATTCGCTTGTGGATGTCATTAATGACATGTCGCTGCTGATCCAGTTCTTGTTTCAGTTTTGATAGTCCAGGCGGCCGGGCGGCCTGAAGTTGATCGCGAAGATCGTCGTTGGCTTGCTCGAGATATTTGCGAACGCGGGCCTGGCCACCGAGAGCTTCCCCCAGCATGAAGCCGAAGACGGCCGAGATCAACATCCATATTGGTAGAACGGCAGCTGATTCATCGATCATGCAACTTGCTCCTGAGTGGTTGTGGTGTGTCGGCGGAGCACACGCTGTACGGTGGCCGTCGAAATGCGATGGCCTTTGGCTATCTGGCGGAGGCTCTGTCCCTGGCAACGTTCACGATGGATCGCTTCATCGTCCAGCGTCAAGGGCTGCCTGCCGATGTGGGTTCCTTCGAGCCGGGCGCGCCGCATGCCGGCGCGCACCCGTTCAACGATCAGGCTGCGTTCGAGTTCAGCGATCGCAGCGATGATGACCACGATGGCCCGGCCCAGCGGACCGCCGGTGTCGATATTTTCCCGGAAGCTGATGAACTCGACGTCCAAGCGGTTCAGTCCATCCAGCACTTCTAAAAAATGCTTCACCGATCGGGCGATCCGATCAGAGGCCCAGACCAGGACCACGTCGAAGCGGCCGCGGCGGGCATCGGCAATCATCTGATCAAGACCAGGGCGGCGTGCCTTCACGCCGCTGATCCGGTCCGTGTACTCCTCGACGATTTCGTAGCCGCGCTGTGCGGCCATCTGACGGAGATCATGCAACTGGGTTTCGGGGTGCTGATCGACGCTCGAGACCCGCATGTAGACGGCGGCCCGCTTCATTTGCGCCGTCCTTTCGGTTTGGGTGCATATTTGGCGACATAAGTCTGGATGAACTTCAGCAGCTCATCAGTCATGTTTTGGCCCCGGGTGGCCGTCGCCGCCTTGAAGGCGTTGTGCAACTCGACGGGTACATTCAGATTCATTCGTTTCACCTGCTGTCCAGCAACTGTGATGATTGAACTCACCTCCTTTCTATAGAGGTGAGTTTATCTGGGTATGAGTATGGCGCGCCAGTGGGCGCGCCCACTGGTTAGAGTTCCAGGCGCCCCGGCAGACCAGGACCATCGTGGCGATCTTGTCGAAACTGACCTGCATCGCTTCGGCCATGGCCCGCAACCGGTTAATGTCCTGTGGAACGTTTCCATCCTCGATGGCCATCCATTCGGTTAGCGCCATGCCGGACAGGCTGGCAGCTTCTTCGATGGACAGTCCGGCACTCTTGCGAGTTTCATGGATGCAGAAGCCGAAAAGACGGCCCATGCTCTGACGGCGGATTTCGGGAAAGTAGGAAGGCGGAAGGGGTGCGAACATCTTGCTCATCGTGCTCATATACTTATTATCCTTTCGGTCCTTGATGTCAAGAACCGCAACGAAGATATTTACTACTTCATAAGTATGTGAGCATCGCGATCTTTACCAAAGGCCCAGATCGGCCAATATACGTTTGCTGAGATGCAGGCCATCAACTACAGCGTCACCAGAGAAAAAGCTCCTATCTATACGATGGGAAGCCCTGATGCTCGTGCATATTCACGCAACAAGCGTGGTATCGCCGGCAGCCTGATCTGGGTCAACTTCGATCGTCACTAACTGCTGAACCTGATTCAGAAGTGTGCAGGCACCTTCGTTGCAGACAGCGATGAGATCCGTCCAGCCTATTCGAACGTCACTGATGGTGGATCTGTATTCTCCTCGTCGGTTGTTCGCTCCGCCGGACCTTCGATCGGCTCGACCATCGATGCCCTGGACAACAGCCTGCTCTCTGCAGGCGCAGGCAAGCAGACGGCAACTCCCTGGTATTCCGATCAGGTATTGCCCTTCGACATCACGCTCTCCGGCGCCAACGAATACGGTGCCATGTGCGCGGCCAAGATCTTCGGCGTGGAAATTCTCAACGAAGGTTGGGGCATCTCCATCGACGACGCCGTGAGCGAAATGCAGGCGACGTTCGTCGCCCGTGTCGTTGAGCCCATGGCGGCTGTGGCTAGCCCGTTCCAGACCAGGGAGTTTCGTCCCGTGCCTCTTTTTGGAACCATCGAAAACAACTACCGTAACTGCGGTGCCTATTCCACATATCTCCATATATATCAATCCATTGCGCTATATATTCCGTTGGCGTGATTGCCCACTCTTTCCGGATGTACGCGCCAGGCCTGATTTACGGCATCCGAAAGTGCGCCATCGGCCCTGGAGCCTTGTCCGGCGCTGTTTTTCCCAGACACGTTCCAGTGGCTGTTCATAGTCTGTCCGGCACGGTGGATCGAGATGGAATCCGTGACATTCGGCGTTGATCACAGCCGTTACACCGGCTGGTCTGATAGCCTGTGCCGTTTGTATGGATAAGATTGTGAAGAAGAGTAAGACTACTGTTCAAGTTCGTTTATCAGCTGCTCAGATCGATATCATCACCCCAGGATTCGATCTACTCAGCGGGTCTTATAAGAAACGACTCGATAACGCTCCTCTCCCTTCGCTTACCAGGCGAAGGGGCAGGACGTTCACGTGTTAAACGCGCTC
>Ga0265325_10001978_pt1 | contig 14101 bp, 13 predicted proteins | sample 41420metaG_FD_202090 | JGI IMG/M metagenome (GOLD analysis project Ga0265325, IMG submission 202090) | Rhizosphere microbial communities from Carex aquatilis grown in University of Washington, Seatle, WA, United States - 4-14-20 metaG | ecosystem: Host-associated > Plants > Roots > Rhizosphere...
GGTCGCCGTGACCCTGCCGGGATCCTGGCGCGCCAAACCAACGGCCACTTGCAACCGTGCCAATGGCGAGCGCACCTCGTGCGAGACATCATGCAACAAGCGGCGTTGCGACTCGACCGTCTGCTCGAGTCGTTGCGCCATATGGTCGAAATCGCGCCCCAGATCGGCAATTTCGTCGCGGCGGCCGGCAATCAGCGGCTGCACGCGGGTATCGAGCCTGCCGTCGGCAAGTGCGCGAAAGGCCCAACGCAAGTGACGGATCGGCTTGGCGAAATACCAGGCAAGCAGAGCGCTGGCCAGCAGGCTGACGATCAGCACAGTCGAAATCGGCAGCAGTAACGAAGGCGGCTGACCGTCCGGCAGTGGTGGCGGCGGTGGCCGTCCACGATCGTCGGCAAAGGGGCGATCGAACATCGGTGGCGGCCCCGGCTGCATCGTCAATGGTGAGCGGTCGTGATGCAGCGAGACAGCCACGCCGACGCCGACACCGGCGGTAACAAACGAGGCCAGGAAGGCGAAGAAGAATTTCCAGAACAGGCGCCCCATCATTCGCGCACCAGTTGATAGCCGACACTGCGCACCGTCTGTATCCAGGAGCGTCCGTCGGTGTGGCCGCCCAGCTTCTGCCGGATGGCGCTGATATGCACGTCGACACTGCGATCGAAGCGCGCCAGCGGCCTGCCCAGGCCCGTCTCGGACAGTTCCGCCTTGCCGACGACGCGGCCGATATTGCGCAACAGGACTTCCAACAGGCCGAACTCGGCGCTGGTCAGCTCGAGCACCCGGCCGGCGAGTTCCGCGTGACGCCGCTCCGGCCACAGAGACAGAGTTCCCGACGTCAATATGCTGGCACCAGGATCGGGCTGGGCGCGACGCAGAATCGCCCGTATCCGGGCGACCAATTCGCGCGGCGTACACGGCTTCGCTACGTAGTCATCTGCGCCCAGTTCCAGACCGAGAATGCGGTCAAGCTCATCACCGCGGGCAGTCAACATCAGTACCGGCAAACGTGACTGAGAGCGGATTCGCCGCAGGACCTCGATGCCGTTGATCCCCGGCATCATGACGTCGAGTACCGCCAGATCGCAATTCCCCGCCAGTGCCGCGGCGATTCCGGACTCGCCGTCGTTCGCCACCGCGACCGCGAAACCATCGTGGCAAAGATAGTCCCTGAGCATCTCGCTCAACTCGATATCGTCGTCGATCAGGAGTACACGGGCCATGGTCGCCTTTGCCGCGCCATGATAAGACCTAACGCGGCCTCAGCCATATTCAGGAACCCGCGCTTAACCAAACTTTACACCGGGCCTTGACTCATTTACGGGTCGCGAATGCAAACTGCGAGCACCTCAACCGCACGGAGATAGACATGAAGACTCGCCTGTTGGCTGCCTGCATCCTCGCCAGCGGATTCGCCTGCCTGGCATCCGTGCCGGCTGCCGCCATGCCGCCCCTGCCCGCCGCCGCGGAAATGCCAGCACCCGAAGGCATGCCCGGCCACCCGCCGCTGCCGCCCTTCCTCCATGGCGTCAAGCTGACCGAGGAACAGCAGGACAAGCTCTTCGCCATCATGCACGGCGCGATGCTCGGCCTCTATGCCAAGACCAAGGAGAGTCACAAGGCGCACGAAGACCTGCAGCGCCTGTCCTTGTCTGCGGACTTCGACGAAACCAAGGCAAAAAAATTGGCCGACTCGGCGGCGCGCGCCCAGTCAGAGGTCGAACTCATGCGCGCACGGACCGACCAGCAGGTCTTTCGCCTGCTGACTCCCGAACAACGCCAGATGATTGAAGGTCGCGGCCTGGCACCCGGACGCGAATGTGGCCCGTCACCGCGTCCATGAGGGGTTGCTGACTGCGATCAGGCACGGCAGGCTACAATGTGCGATTGCACATTTCCTGCCGTCCCATGCAGCAGACAGAGAACCTCAACATCGAGGCCTTCGAGGCCATGCCGACGCCGGCAGAAGTCCATGCCCGGCTACCATTGTCCGAAACCGCGGCGGCAACCGTGGTCAACGGCCGGCGGACACTGGAACGAATTCTCGATCGTCGCGATCATCGACTAATGGTCGTCGTCGGCCCCTGTTCGATCCATGATCCGATTGCCGGCATCGACTATGCCCGCCGGCTGAAGGGTCTCGCCGACGAGGTCAGCGAGACCTTGTACCTGGTGATGCGCGTCTACTTCGAAAAGCCGCGGACCACGGTCGGCTGGAAGGGCTACATCAACGATCCGCGCATGGACGATTCCTTCCACATTGAGGAAGGCATGCACAAGGCACGCGAGTTCCTGCTCGCGGTAAACGAGCTCGGCCTGCCGGCCGCCACCGAAGCCCTCGATCCGATCGCGCCGCAGTATCTGGGCGATCTGCTCGCATGGACGGCGATCGGCGCCCGTACTTCGGAATCCCAGACGCACCGGGAGATGTCTTCAGGCCTGTCGACCCCGGTCGGCTTCAAGAACGGCACCGACGGTTCGCTCGATGCGGCAATCAATGCCATCCTCTCGGCTTCGCGACCGCACAGTTTTCTCGGCATCAGCGGTGAGGGCCGATCCGCCATCATCCGTACCCGCGGCAATCGCTACGGCCATCTGGTACTACGCGGCGGCGGTGACCGACCGAACTACGACACAGTCAGTGTCACCATGGCCGAGAAAGCCCTGGCCGCCGTCAAGCTGCCAGCAAACGTGGTCGTCGACTGTTCTCACGCCAACAGCTACAAGAAGCCGGAATTGCAACCGCTAGTAATGCACGACTGCGTCAACCAGATCCGCGCCGGCAATCGTTCCATCGTTGGCCTGATGATCGAGAGCTTCATTGAAGCGGGCAACCAATCGATTCCCGCTGACCTGACCAAGCTGCGCTACGGCTGTTCGGTCACCGATGCCTGCGTCGACTGGCCGACCACCGAGAAGATGATCCGCGACGCCAATGCGACCCTCAGGGATGCCTTGGCCCAACGTAACCAAGCCTGATATCACCATGTCCCTGATCAAACCCTTCCGCGGCCTGAGACCGGCCGCCCATCACGCTACCGCCGTGGCGGCACCACCCTACGACGTTCTCAACAGCGAAGAAGCGCGGCAGCGGGCGGTCGGCAAGCCCTGGTCTTTCCTGCACATTTCGAAGCCGGAAATAGACCTCGCGCCGGATGTCGATCCCTATGCTGCTCAGGTGTATGCCAAGGCGGCGAACAACCTGCAACGGATGATCGCGGCCGGCATTCTCCAGCGCGACGGTCGCGACTGCTACTACGCCTATCAGATCCAGATGGGCGACCATGTGCAGACGGGCTTCGTTGCCGTCGCATCGGTTGCGGCCTACGATGCCGGCCGGATCAAGAAACACGAATTCACCCGTCCCGACAAGGAGGACGATCGCGTGCGGCAGATCGAGGCGCTCAATGCCCAGACCGGCCCGGTCCTCCTCGCCTACCCGGAATCGCAGGCCGCCGATGCCTTGCTCGCGCAAGCGGAATCCGGCGCACCGATCGCCGACGTTCTTGCCGACGACGGCATCCGGCACAAGATCTGGCAGGTGGCCGACGCGACCCTGATCGCCGACATCACCGCCGCCTTCGAGCGCATGCACGCCCTCTACATCGCCGACGGCCACCATCGCTCAGCAGCAGCGTCGCGCGTCGCCGCTGCCCGGCCTCATGGCGACCGCGAACAATCGAGTGACTACTTTCTGGCCGTGATCTTTCCCCATCATCAGATGCGGATCATGGATTACAACCGGGTGGTCAAGGATCTGAATGGACTGTCCGGCGACGAGTTTCTGGCCCGCCTGGCGAACTGCTACGCCGTCGCGCCGGCCTGCGGTGCGGTCAAGCCCGCCTGTCCGGGCGAGGTCGGTCTCTACCTGCCGGGCCGCTGGTACCGGCTCAGCATCGATCCGCGCCTGTTCGTCACCGATCCCGTGGCTCGTCTCGACGTCAGCCTGCTGTCGGCCCACGTGCTCGGGCCCATCCTCGGCATTACTGATCTTCGCCGCGACAAACGCATCGATTTCATCGGCGGCATTCGCGGCCTGGGGGAACTGGAGCGACGCGTGGACAGCGGCGAAATGGCGGCGGCTTTCGCCATGTACCCGACGCGTCTGGACGACCTGATGGCCGTCGCCGATGCCGGTCAGGTCATGCCACCAAAGTCCACCTGGTTCGAGCCAAAGCTGGCCGACGGCCTGGTCTCGCATATACTGGACTAGGCGCTGGCCACTGCGGACTCGACCGGCGCCGCTTTGGCGGCCGACCAGTCGGGTCAGGAACTACCAACCTGGAACTGCGCCACCAGTGTATGCAGTTCCTGTAGCAGCTTGGCCAGGTCGCCAACCGCCGCTTCGGTATTGCGCACGTCGGCTGAGGTATCGACGGCCATCTGCCTGATGGTCGCGATACTGGCGTGAATGCGCTCAACCTCGGCGGCCTGCTGGTTGGCAGCGACGGCGATGCCACGATTCATGTCGCTGATGCTGGCTACCGCGGTCGTGATCTTCTGCAGCGACTGGCCGGCGTTGCCGGCCTGACCGACGCTATCGTCGACCCGCTGACGCCCCTCTTCCATGACCCGTACCGCCGCGGCCGCCTTGGCTTGCAGGTGCTGGATCATCTCTTGAATGCGGGTCGTCGCTTCCTGCGTGCTTTGTGCCAGCTTGCGTACCTCATCGGCAACCACGGCAAATCCGCGTCCCTGTTCACCGGCACGGGCCGCCTCGATGGCGGCGTTCAGCGCCAGCAGGTTGGTCTGATCGGCGATGCCCTTGATGGTTTCGAGAATGGTGCCGATATTGCGGCTGTCGCCTTCCAGCTCAGCGATGACGTCGGCTGCATTGCCCACTTCCTCGGCCGCCGAGTGCACGGAAGCGATGGTTTCGTTGACCACAGCAAGTCCCTGCTTGGCCTCACCGTCAGCCTGCTGTGCGGCCGACACCGCCTGGTCGGCATTGCCCGCGACCGTACGTACGTCCGCCAACATCGACTGGATTGCCGCCGCAACCTGGGTCGTCTCTTGGTCCTGGCGGCGGATGTTGTCGCTGGTATGCTGTGCTACGGACGCAAGAGTGGACGAGGCCGAATTGATCTGGTGCGTCGCTTCCACTACCCGCAACATGGCCTGCTGAATCTTGGCGCCGAAGCGATTGAAGCCAGCAGCCAGGGCGACCACTTCCCGGCCGCCATGCTCGGTCAGGCGCTTGGTCAAATCGCCATCGCCGTCGGCGATTTCGCGCATCGCACCGGCCACTTCCGCCAACGGCCGAGTGATGCTGCCGGCCAGGATCGAGGCGAGAATCAGCAGGGCTGCGACAAAGCCAAGCGACAACACGACGTTATGCCAGGCGCGCGTGCGCACTGCGGCATCGACGTCGTCGATATAGATACCGGAGCCGATCACCCAACCCCAGGGATCGAACTTCTTGACGTAGGAAAGCTTGGGAAACAGTTCATCCGTAACACCGCCGCCGGTCTTGGGTTTCGGCCAGTTGTAGGTGACGAAGCCCTTGCCCGTACGCTCGACGACTTCGCTCATGGCGACAAACAGGTTCTTGTGGCCACCGGCATCGACGACCTCGCCGGAATCGCCAAATACCTGACTGGTAGCACAGTTGAAGCGCTCGGCATCCAATACCTTGCCGTCCAGGGCAGGTACGGTCGGATGCATGATCATGGTCGGCACCGGCTTGCCCAGATCATTCAGCCAGAAGTATTCGGTTCCCTCGTAGCGCAGGCCGCGAATGGTTCCGATCGCCTGCGCCTTGGCATCGGCTTCACTGAGCGTGCCGGCGCGCTGCAATTCATAGAAATGACTGACAATGCCCTCCGCGGTCTCGACCAGATGGCGGGTCTTCAGCTCCTTTTCTGCCCGCAACAGCCCCCGAATGGCGGCGACATCGCCATAGCTGCTGGCAAAGATGCCAGCGACGAATAGCGCGATCATCAGCCAGATCTTGTTGCGAACGCCCAACTGATCCAGAAACCGAATCATCCCCCATCCCTCCGCACATGGCCCGATCCCGATGAACCTCGGGGCATCGTTTCATCATAGCGCATGGGTGCCACCGTGGCGCAATCACCGGTCCAGGTGCCAGCTTCGCGCGTGGACAGGTGAAAGAGGGAAAGGCGGCCATCGTCGAGCGACGGAAACCGCCCCGGAACAGCGATTGACTACTTGAACGGGTGCCTGAGGACGATGGTTTCCTCGCGGTCCGGACCGGTCGAGATCATGTCCACCGGTACACCGCAGAGTTCTTCCATGCGCTCGATATAGGCGCGGGCGGCGGGCGGCAGACCGTCGACCGTCTTGACACCGACAGTACTTTCCGACCAGCCAGGCATGGTTTCGTAAACCGGCTCGCAACGCTCAAGGTCGTCGGCGCCCACCGGCAGGATGTCCGAGAAGCGGCCATCGATCTTGTAGCCGGTACAGATCTTCATCTCTTCGAGACCGTCGAGCACATCGAGCTTGGTCACACACAGGCCGGAAACGCCGTTGATCTGGATCGAGCGCTTGAGCGCCGCGGCATCGAACCAGCCGCAACGCCGCGCCCGGCCGGTAGTGGCACCGAACTCATGGCCACGCGTGGCCATGTGCTTGCCGATCGGGTCGAGTTTGTCCACTGCATCGTAGAGCTCGGTCGGGAAGGGGCCGCTACCGACACGCGTAGTGTAGGCCTTGGTGATGCCAAGCACGTAGTGCAACATGCCAGGGCCGACACCAGCTCCGGCCGCCGCCGCGCCGGCAACGCAGTTCGACGAAGTGACATACGGGAAAGTACCATGATCGATATCGAGCAAGGTTCCCTGCGCGCCTTCGAATAGCAGATTGGCGCCGGCCTTGTGGGCGTCGTAGAGCGCACGCGGTACGTCGGCCACCATGCTCGCCAGACGCGGCGCGACGGCCATGGCGCCATCGAGCACTTTCTGGAAGTCGACGCCTTCGGCGCCAAGGTAATTCTTGAGGACGAAGTTGTGGTAGTCGAGAATCTCGGCGAGCTTCTCGGCAAAGCGCTTTGGCCGCATCAAATCTTGCACGCGCAGACCGCGGCGGGCCACCTTGTCTTCGTAGGCCGGGCCGATGCCACGGCCGGTGGTACCGATCTTCTTCGCCCCCTTGGCTGCCTCGCGGGCGACGTCGAGCGCCTGGTGATAAGGCAGAATCAGCGGGCAAGCCTCGGAGATCTTCAGCCGTGATTCAGCGTTGACGCCTGCGGCCTTGAGTTCATCGAGTTCGTGCAGCAACGCCTCCGGCGACAGCACGACGCCGTTGCCGATGTAGCAGGTGACACCATCACGCAAGACACCCGAGGGTACGAGATGCAGCACGGTCTTCTTGCCGCCGATGACCAACGTATGGCCGGCGTTGTGGCCGCCTTGGAAACGAACCACGCCTTGCGCATGATCGGTCAGCCAATCGACGATCTTCCCCTTGCCCTCGTCGCCCCATTGGGTGCCAACGACCACCACGTTCTTTGCCATGTCACTCTTCCCCTAATTGCTCAACAATCCATTGATCTTCGCGCCGGCGCAGACGCCGATCGCAGCCGACTTCACGCCAAGTACCCTCGTGGCCCGGCAAAGCCACTACCACCGCCTCACCGTTGGCGCGCAAGCGAGCGATCTCCGCCCGCAACCGATCATCCTCCGGCCACGGCGCCAGGATGGCACCCTTGTCCGGCACAGCCGGCGCCAGTCGCGCCAGCAGGCGCAGATCCAGCGAAAAACCGGTTGCCGGCCGGCCACGACCGAACGATGCGCCGACCTGGTCATAACGACCACCGAGCGCCACCGCCGCCGAGGCGCCGGTACAATAGCCGGCAAAGACAACACCGCTGTGGTAGTGGCAGCCGCGCAGATCGGCAAGATCGAAGCCAACCGGCAGATCCGCCAAGTCCGAAGCCAGTTGCCTGAGCGTATCTAACGCCGCAGGAATTGCCCCGGCTGTCGGCAACACACGCGCGGCATCGGCGAGTACTCGACGATCGCCATAAAGCTCCGGCAGGGCGAGGAATCCGGAACGGACCGGATCGGCGACCGAGACCAACAATTCGTGCAATGTCGACAAATCCTTGGCTTGCAAGGCGGCGAACACCTCTTCGCCGGCATCGTCGGACAAATCCGCAGCCGCAGCCAGGGCGCGAAAAATGCCGACGTGGCCGAGGTCGATTCTGGTCGCCTGCACGCTGGAGCGCTGCAGGGTCTCGGCCAGCAGGCGAACAATTTCGCTGTCGGCCTCGACGCCGGCATGGCCGTAAAGCTCGGCACCGATTTGCAGGGGCTCGCGAGAGGCCATGAGATCGGCGGGCAACGTGTGCAGAACGCTGCCGCAGTAGCACAAGCGAGTAACGCCCTTGCGGTTGAGCAAATGGGCATCGATGCGCGCCACCTGCGGCGCGATGTCGGCACGCAAGCCCATGGCACGACCGGAGATCTGATCGACCAGCTTGAAGGTACGCAGGTCCAGATCGTGGCCGCTGCCGATGAGCAATGACTCGACGTATTCCAGCAGCGGCGGCGCCACCAGCTGATAGCCATGACCAGCGAACGCATCCAGCAAGTGCCGGCGCAGAACCTCGACCTGCCGCGCCTCGCCGGGCAGCAAATCCTCGATCCCTTCGGGAAGCAGCCAGCGTCTCATGAATTGACGATCACCAAAAGGACCAAGCCGACCAGCATCGAAGTCAGGCCGACGAAGCGAACCTGACCGTCGTTGAGTTCGGTGACACGCCGAAAGGCCTCCCGCCAAACGCGGGGGGCGATGAACGGCAATAAACCTTCGATGACCAGCATAAGTGCAAAAGCCAACAACAAAGTCGACGCCATCGGATCCTACTTGCCGCCGCGACCAGAGTTCTTCAGGTACTTGAAGAAGTCGGAATTCGGCTCGATGATCATGACGTCGCTCTTGCTCTTGAAGACGTTGCGATAGGCGTCCATGCTCCGGTAGAAAGCGAAAAACTCCGGATTCTGGCCGAACGCCTGGGCGTAGATGGCAGCCGCCTTGGCATCGCCCTCACCCTTGACTTTCTGCGCATCGCGATAGGCCTCGGCAACGATAACCTCACGCTGACGGTCGGCGTCGGCCCTGATCTTTTCCGCCTCGCCAGCACCCTCCGAGCGCAGTTCGTTGGCCACCCGCTTGCGTTCTGTTTCCATGCGGCGATACACCGCCTCGGAAACCTCGGCCGGCAGATCGACGCGCTTCAGGCGTACATCGATGATCTCGACGCCCATGGCCCGCATATCGGCGTCGGCCTTCTTCTGCACATCGGCCATGATCTTGTCGCGCGAGCCGGAGACGACATCATGCACCGTCCGCTTGCCGAATTCCTCACGCAAACCCGAGTTGACGGTCTGCGACAAACGGGTCTTGGCCACGGCCTCGTCGCCGGCGACGGAAATGTAATACTGCCGCACGTCGTGTATGCGCCACTTGACGAAGGAGTCGACCAGCACCGGCTTCTTTTCAGCCGTCAGAAAGCGTTCCGGTTCGACCGAGTCCAGGGTCAGGATGCGTTTGTCGAAGACGCGAACGTTCTGGATTAGCGGCCACTTGAAGGCCAAGCCGGGTTCGGTGATGACTTCCTTGATTTCGCCGAGTTGGAAGACGATGGCGTACTGGCGTTGATCGACGGTGAACAAGCTCATGGCGGCGCCAATGACCACCGTGAGGACCAATGCCAACAGGAAAGGCAGGTTGCGAGCCATATTAGCGTCCTCCCCGTTCACGCGAGTCGAGCGAGGAACGCGAGCGATAGTCGCCACCTGTCTCGACGGGCGGCGCCTTTTCAAGCTGTGGCGGCACGTCGGCGGATACCGGCGGAATGACAGCGCTGCGCGCTGCCGCTGCCGGCGCTTCCATCGGCGCGCTTGCCGCCGGTGGCATGGTCACCTGCATCAGCTTGTCAAGGGGCAGATAGAGCAAATTGTTGCCACCCTTGGCGTCGACCATGACCTTGCTGGTATTGCTGTAGACCTGCTGGATGGTTTCCAGGTACAGGCGCTGCCGCGTCACTTCCGGCGCCTTGCTGTATTCGACCAGGATCTGCTTGAAGCGTGAAGCGTCGCCCTCCGAGGTGGCGATCAGGCGCTGCCGGTAGCCGTCAGCCTCCTGCTGCAGCCGCGATGCGGCGCCGCGGGCGCGCGGTATGACGTCGTTGGCATAGGCCTGGCCCTCGTTCTTTTGCCGTTCACGGTCCTGACCGGCCTTCACTGCATCGTCGAAGGCTTCCTGCACTTGCTCAGGCGGCTGGGTGCTCTGCATGGTCACCGAGCGAATCTGCACGCCCGTCTCGTAGCGGTCGAGAATCTCCTGGATCAGCTTCTGCGTGTTGGCGGCAATGACGTCGCGGCCTTCGTAAAGGACAAAGTCCATCTTGCTCTTGCCAACCACCTCACGGATCGCGGTCTCGGCAGCGCTCATTACGGCGTCATCCGGATGCCGGTTCTTGAAGATGTAGTTCATCGGATCCTTGAGCAGATATTGCACCGCGAACTGTACGCTGACAATGTTCTCGTCGTCGGTGAGCATCAGCGCTTCTTTCGGTACCTTGTTCTTCTCGGAACCGCGATAACCGACCTCAACCGTGCGTACGCCGGTGAGGTTGACCGTTTCATGGCTCTGGATCGGCCACGGCAGGCGCCAGCGCAGGCCCGGATCGGTCATCTCCTTGAAGCGCCCGAACTGCAACACAACACCCCGCTGGCTGGCATCGACGATATAGAAACCGCTGGCCAACCAGACCACCGCCACCAGGGCGACGATCAGCCCCAGACCACCGCCGAATTGGCGCGGACTCAAATTGGGCACGCGGCTACCACCGTTGCCATTGCCGCCCGCGCGGTTGCGGCCAAAGATGCCTTGCAGACGCCGATTGACATCGCGCCAGAGCTCTTCGAGGTCAGGCGGTCCCGAATTGCCGCCGTTCGGCTTGTTTCCCCAGCCCGGGTCGTTCATGGACATCAGCATTCCAGCAATCATGGCGAAATTCAATCAGCGAGTAAGTGGATCAAGGTGGATCAGGTCGCCTCGGACGGCTTGCCGAGAGCATGCTGGCGTGCGGTCTCGGCCAACACCTGGCGTAGCAGGTCTAGCCCGGTGCCGCTCTTGGAACTCACGCGGACGCGCGTGATACTACCACAGTCATCCCGCTCGACACCCGGCTGGGCGGCGGTCAGGTCGATCTTGTTCCAGACAACGATCTGGGCCACTTCGCCGGCGCCAATTTCCGTCAACACCGCCGATACCGCGGTCATCTGCTGATCGCGATCGGAACTGGCTGAATCGACGACATGGAGTAGCAGATCAGCCTCGGCAGTTTCTTCGAGCGTGGCGTGGAATGCCGCCACCAGGGAATGCGGCAAATCGCGAATGAAGCCGACCGTATCCGAGACGACGATTTGGCCGGCGCCCTCGACGAACAGGCGGCGCGAAGTCGTATCGAGAGTAGCGAACAGCTGGTCCGCCGCGTAGGCACCGGCTTTGGTCAGGGCATTGAATAGCGTGCTCTTGCCAGCATTGGTATAGCCAACCAGCGATACCGACAGAACGCCGCCCCTGACACGGGCCCGGCGACGCACCTGCCGCTGCCGCGCCAGTTGCTTGAGTCGATCCTTGAGTAAGGCGACCCGCAGGCCAAGCAATCTGCGGTCAGTTTCCAATTGTTTCTCGCCAGGACCGCGCAGGCCAATGCCGCCCTTTTGCCTTTCCAAGTGCGTCCAACCGCGTACCAGGCGAGTCGCCAGATGCTGCAATTGCGCCAACTCGACTTGCAGCTTGCCCTCGTGACTGCGCGCGCGCAAGGCGAAGATATCGAGGATCAGGCTGCTGCGGTCTACCACCCGGCGTTCAAGTGCCCGCTCGAGATTGCGCTGCTGCCCGGGCGACAATTCATGATTGAAGACAACAAGGTCCGCCTCCCACATGCGTGCGGCGTCGGCGATTTCGAGCACCTTGCCCTTGCCGGCGAACGTCGCCGGGTCGGGGGCGCGCCGCCGACCCGACACCATGGCCAACGGCTGCGCCCCGGCGCTGGTGACCAGAAGACGAAACTCGTCCAGGCGTTCGGCAAAATCGCCTCCGCCCAGATCGAGTTGAACCAGAATTGCGCGCTCGCCGGCGGCCGGTCGTTCAAACATCGAACCGGCTCACCGAGGGTTCGGCATCACTCGGCGCCGTTTTCCTGCGCGAAGTTGACCGGCCGTGCCGGCACAACGGTAGAAATCGCGTGCTTGTACACCATCTGTGTCACAGTGTTCTTCAGCAGCACGACATACTGGTCGAAAGACTCGACCTGGCCTTGCAGCTTGATGCCGTTGACCAGATAAATCGAAACCGGCACGTGTTCTCGACGCAGCGTGTTCAAGAATGGGTCTTGTAGCATCTGCCCTTTGTTGCTCATGGTGGCCCCTCGGCTCTAGTTATCCAAGAGGTAATGTAATCGATTTCTGTCTCGCGTGCCAGCGCGCCGAGCCTATCGATCGTCGACAAACGGATTTTTCGCCGACTTGTATTGAATCCGCAGCGGCGTGCCCTGCAGACGGAACGCTTCCAGGTAGGTCTTTTCCAGATACCGCGTGTACGAAGCCGGCACGTGATCCAGGGCGCTGCCGTGAATGACGATGATCGGCGGATTCGAGCCGCCCTGGTGGGCATAGCGCAACTTCGGCCGATGCAAACCGTGGCGCGGCGGCTGTTGCTTCTGCACCGCCAGTTGCAGCACCCGCGTCAGCTTCGGTGTCGCCAGCTTGGTCATGGCGGCAGCATAGGCTTTGTCAACGGAAGCGAGCACCCCGGGAACGCCTTGTCCCGCGAGCGCGGAAATGTAATGCATGCGCGCAAAGCCGAGGAAATTGAGTTTGCGCGCAATATCCAGTTTGATTTGCTCGCGCCGATAGTCGTCGACCGCATCCCACTTGTTCACCGCCAGCACCAGGGCCCGTCCGGCCTCGATGCAAAAACCGGCGATGTGCGCATCCTGATCGGAGACCTCCTGGCTGGCGTCGACCATCAGGACCACCACATTCGCCTGCTCGACGGCCTGGAGCGTCTTGATGACAGAGAACTTCTCGACCGCCTCGAAGACCCGACCCTTGCGCCGCAAGCCAGCCGTATCGATCAATGTGTAGCGACGCCCGTCGCGTTCAAAAGGAATGGCAATGGCATCACGCGTCGTACCCGGCATGTCAAAGGCGATGACGCGCTCCTCACCGAGCAGGGCGTTGATCAGCGTGCTCTTGCCGACATTCGGCCGTCCGACCACCGCGACGCGCGGGCCGTGTTCCTCTTCGGCCTCGTCGACATCCGGGAAATCCTCCAGCGCCAGATCGACCAGTTCGCGCACGCCATCGCCATGCGCCGCCGAGATGACGCGCGGGTCGCCGCAGCCGAGCTCGTGGAACTCGGCACCAACGATCGCTCGGTCCATCCCCTCGGCCTTGTTCACCACCAGATGCAAGGGGCGACCGCTCCGCCGCAGCAAGTCGGCAATCTCCTTGTCTTGCGGTGCCAGGCCGTTCCTGCCGTCAACCATAAAGAGCAGAACATCGGCTTCGGCAATAGCCGCCTCCGCCTGGCGTGCCATTTCCTGGACGATGCCAGTACGCGCATTCGGCTCGAAACCGCCGGTATCGACAACCAGGAATGGCTTGCTGCCCAGGCGGCCATGACCGTAATGCCGGTCGCGCGTCAGCCCGGGTTGATCCGCCACCAGCGCGTCGCGCGACCGCGTCAGCCGGTTGAATAATGTGCTCTTGCCGACGTTGGGTCGGCCGACCAGCACGATCGTCGGTTTCACGTTTAGTGTGCGCTCAAGGCAAACAACCCGCCGGCGCGCGTTTGCACCAGGAAGCGGCCGCCGGATAGCAGGATGGGATCGGCAACGATTTCGCTGCCGTCGGTGGCGATGCGCCCGGCAAAGGCACCGTCCTCGGTCTTGAGCAAATGGACGTAGCCCTGATAGTCACCAATCGCAATAAATTTGCCGACCACCAAGGGTCGCGACAGCCGGCGCAGCGCCAGCTTCGCCTGCGTCCAGCGCTGGAGACCGCTGTCGCGCTCGAACGCCGACACCTGCCCCTTGTCGCCGCTAACGTAAACGGCC
>Ga0265325_10001979_pt1 | contig 14100 bp, 9 predicted proteins | sample 41420metaG_FD_202090 | JGI IMG/M metagenome (GOLD analysis project Ga0265325, IMG submission 202090) | Rhizosphere microbial communities from Carex aquatilis grown in University of Washington, Seatle, WA, United States - 4-14-20 metaG | ecosystem: Host-associated > Plants > Roots > Rhizosphere >...
GGCCTCGGGCATTGATGACGAGGTTTCCACCCTTATCGATCTGAATCGCGTCGGCGCCGGTGAATGCGAGAGACACATTGTCCGCCTTTGCGCCCGGCTTGAACTCCAAATCGTATTCCAGGCGGTTTCTGGTGGCGCGATAAACCAAATCGGCAGAGGGGTAGGCGTTGCTGTAGCGGACCTTGGCAAAGAGCGGAATGTTACGGATCCATCCCGCCGGGTCTGAGCCGCGATAGTAGTTCGACAGGCCCGTGCCGGCGTCTTCTCCCGCCGCCTGACTGTTCAAGTCCATACCGGCGAACTTCGCGCGGAGAAAGGCAGGCTTTCCCCTTTGGCCAATCGACAACCGGAATCCATCGGCGGTCAACTCGACTTCCCCCTCGGGCAAACGCGAGAGGAAGCGCACGTCGTTAGCCGCCTGGCCCCGGTTCGGCTCGAACTGAATAGGAACATTCAGAGAGGCAGACTTAACTGATACCGACACATTCGAGAGCGGGGCAGCAGTCTGTGCTGTCAACTGGGCAAAAGAGAAAGCGGCCGGAAACAGACTAGCGAGAAGTGCAATAGATTGCGTCTTCATAGACTCCTCTCGCAGTGGACTGGATCTCGGAAAAATCGAAGCGACAGCGTCCACACCGGAATGGGGTTTGACAGTCGCTCATCTGCCCGCGCCGTTTCGCCCCGACTTACTAAAATATGCAGAACTTTTTGTCAATCCACTCTAGCAAGGCCCAATGGGGGTTTCAATATCACATTGGATATTCAGAAGCTGGCCTCGACGTCTTCGGGAGCTGCGAACAAGGCAATCCGCCGTTTTCTGGCCATCCATATACAATTGGGTTCGGTATGTCGTGGTTTAAGCGCGAAGACGGCGAGTATTCCTCCGGACAGGGCGGTCCCGGAGCGGACAACGGGCCCGAGTCCGGCGCGAGAAACGTGCGCACTGAGGGCCTCTGGGTCAAGTGCCCAGGTTGCCGCCAACCCATTTATCGCCAGGACCTTGAGGCCAATCTCCTCGTCTGTCCCAAGTGCCAGCACCACTTCAAGCTCAGTGCTCGCGAGCGCGTGGACACGCTTCTCGAGCCGGGCTACACACTTGTCGACTCCGGCCTGCGCTCCACCGATCCGCTGAACTTCACCGACGTGAAGCCTTACAAGCAGCGGCTGCGCAAAGCGCGCGAGGACACAGGCCTCGACGACGCGATTCTGAACGCCACGGGGCAGATGGGTCCGCACGAAGTCGTGATCAGCGCCATGGAGTATGCGTTTATCGGCGGATCGATGGGCGCGGTTGTCGGAGAAACCATCGCGCGCGCGGTCGATCGCGCGAGAGAGACCGAGAAGCCTCTGATTGTGATTGCCGCTTCAGGCGGGGCCCGCATGATGGAGGGCGTTGTAAGCCTGATGCAGATGGCCAAGATCTCCACTGCGCTCGCGCAACTGGACGACGCTCGCGTGCCCTACATCTGCGTTCTCACGGACCCCACCACGGGAGGCGTCACGGCCAGCTTTGCCATGCTTGGCGACCTGAACATCGCCGAGCCCGGCGCATTGATCGGCTTCGCAGGCCCGCGCGTCATCGAGCAGACCATCCGCCAAAAACTCCCCGAGGGTTTTCAGCGCTCCGAGTTCCTGCTGGAAAAAGGCTTTCTCGACGCGGTAGTGCATCGCCATACCCTGAAGGCCTACCTGATCCGCGCCCTGCACTTCCTCAAGACACCCGCCGCGGCCTAAAGTGCCAATCGGCCCAGCCAATTACTTCCAGATTCTTCATTCGGTATGCAACGGGAGTCGGCGGCTGCGGCCGATTCAGTTTTACTTGTGACCCGCCCCGAAGCTGGGCGGCGCTTGCCAGATCACTTTCTTGTCCTTGTCCAAGAGTACGATCGATGCTGCGGAACGGTGATTTGCCCCCGTTCCGGACAAGGGTTCGAGTTCAGTGTTCCCTACGACCGTTGAATATCCCGCTCCGTCCTTCAGAGTCAAACTGGGTCCGCCCTTTGCAAACTCAATTCCGGCTCCGCCATTCGCTGCGGCGCTGACCATGGACACGGCTGGATCGCCAGAATCGACGCCAAGATTCATTCCACTGTTCTGGCTTCCGAAAAAGTGCAGGTCGCTGGCGTCCGAACTAACCAGGAGTCTCATCATTGGCTGAGCCTGGTCGTTTCCTAACATCAACTCCGACCCTTTTCCGAAGACGCCTATCCAGCCCCGCACATTCCCATTAGCGTCCCTGAATATAACTTTCTGTGCTTCGATGACACCGGTAGCAGGCGAAGCCTGGCCGATCGATCCAGCGCCCCAGAGAGCTACGAAAGCTGCAATGATTGCGACGCCCGTCCACTTGAGTCTCCGGTTCTGCTTTTCAAGCTGTCCCAGTCGTAACACGATGGACCTTAGTTCCGGCGTATCGGATGTCATGTGTGGTGGCTCCTTCCGGTGGGTTTTCTCGAGAGTTTGATTTGAGGGGATCAGTTCTTGCCCGCTCGTTCCTGCGCGGCACCCAAAGTCCAAAGGAAGTGAGCGTCAGTCTCCCCAAAAAGCTGTGCAACCGGCTGTTTGTTTTCCCCGCGGGCGGACTGCCCCGCTTATCGCCGCACTAAATCCGAGCAGGCCAACTCCGTCCGGCCCGCTCAGTTTGGAAGCAGGCCGAATACCGTAAACGCGGATTGCCCGACGACATAGACCTTCCCATTGGCCACAACCGGCACTGTGAATTTGGAAGCTGTGGCCGCGGCTCCCGACCCGCTGCTGGGACTGGCGTACAACAAGGTTGAGACGTTGGTTGCGTCATATGCGTACAGGACGAGTGGGGTGCCATTCTGCTTGCCGCTAAAATCCACGGCCCAAACGATACCGTTTGTAGTACCGCTGGCAGATACGGCCGGAGCGGCACCTCGGTACGAATACGTATTGCTCGACTCTGAACTGGAGACGGCTGCAACCACTCCATCGGAGATCGGATATTGTCTGAGGGCGTCGCCAACGATCGCTCCATAGATGTTCCCATTCCAATAGGCTGGCTGGCTGTTAAAGCCGCCATTGGTGTCGGTGGTATTAAACCCGACAGTCGACTCCCCAACGTCCTGATTGGCCGCCGAATTGTACTTGCCGAGGTTAGTCTGATCCAGCAGGTAAATGACGCCGACCTTCCCGGTGGCGATCAAAAGATGCGGATGGGATGGTGACCCAAGAGCATCGGGAAGAATGATCGGGCCCGATGAACCCAGGTCAATATCGTTCTGCTGCATGATCCCTTGATCGAACGGGGTGAAGTAATCGACCATGGTCCCCGACGGGCTGACCTTTACGACGGAATCGGAAAAGTTAGTAACTCCGTCAAAGGTGCCGTTAGCGGTTTCCACGTAGATATTTCCACTGGCGTCCAGCGCAGGGCCATTTCCCGAACCCCAGATCGAACCCTCGTTGTTTCCGGAGGTTGGATCCGTTGAATGCCACACCCATTCCTGCGTGAGACCCGTTGTGTTGTAAGCCATCAACCAGCCCTGCCAAATATTGTTGTCTCCGTGTGAACCAAACGCGATGTACACATTCCCGTTGTTGAAAAGCAGTGCGGGCCTCTGAAGGTGGTTTTGAACATTGAAGTTGGGCGCGGTGATTGCGACAGGCCCTCCGGACTCTTCTGTTCCCGTTGCCAGATCCAGTGCGTGCAGCCGATAAACGAAGCATGGACTGCCCTTGGAGCATCCTGAACCGACCGTTTCCTCGGTATAGGCCGTGACGTACATGATGCTTGCCGACGGGTCAATGACGGGCGTCGAAGTGATGCCGATTTGGGGGTCGATGTCATCCTGGTTGGCGTCATTGACATCTGCAGCCGGAACGGCAGTCACTCCAGCCGAAAGAAAACTCTTCTTCCACAGTTGCACGCAGGAAGGAGAATCCGCGTCAAAAGCGTAGACGCTGTCGTTCTCGGTGGCGATGAACACAACATTCCGCGTCTGACCGCCAATAGCAAAATTGGCCACATAAAGAGGCGCCGAATAGACGTAACCGTCTACTGGGCACGTAAACAAAGGCCCGAACGTCGATGAGTTCACTGTTGCGGTGGTCAACGCGTACTCTTGCAGATTCTGGCCTGTTCGCGCCGAATCGTTGTGATAAGTGAACACGCCCGCCAGATCTGTTACGGCGATGGTCGATGAAGCACTCATGGACGTGTTGGAGTTGCTTGTCGCCGTGACCACGTGCACTCCCGCTTGCGTGCCAGGGGTGAACAGGCCAGTGGGCGTGACTGTGCCGCTTGCCGAGGTGCCTCCGTTATTTCCGTCGACTGACCAGGTGACGCCGCCATTCTGCGGGTCGTTGTTGACGGTTGCAGTGAACTGCTGAGTTTGCAACATCGTCACAGCAGCGCGCCGTGGACTCAGGGTGACATTGATTGAGGTCACCGAGAAATTCACGCCATTACTCGCACTGCCGCCCACAGTCACAATCACATTGCCCGTTGTCGCACTCGAAGGCACGGGAGCAACAATGGTCGTGGGGCTCCAGCTCGTTGGCGTCGCCGGAGTTCCGCTAAATGTGACGGTGCTCGTTCCCTGCGAGGATCCGAAATTCGTCCCGGTGATTGTTACCGCAGCCCCCACTGCTCCGGAATTTGGCGACAGGCTCGCGATGGTTGGTGAAGTCCCCCCACCGCTCCCAGAGGCCCGGAAGGCGACCATTTGCATGACCCACCACCCCGAAGAAGAAAGCGTCGCCGTCGCACTGTAACTTCCTGTGGAGGTGACCATTTGATCTTCAGCGATATCCCCGTCGGGCGACGTCAGTATCCGTTCTGTGGAACCGCTGCCCGGTCCGCTGGTTAGGGTCGCTACGTAGTTAGCTCCAAAGATCAGATCGCTGGCATTTGTGGTTGTCGCGGAGCCACTGCTGCTGGTGGCGCTGCTGCCGTTGCTGGCGGCCGTCATGTCCACCGGCGTGTTGGGATCTGCGCCCTTGTACTCCAGGATGCGGATATCGGGGGCCGGCGCAGCCGCAGAGAAGGTCACGGTGACCGAGTTTGCCCCAGCCGCAGCTGCGGCGATGTTTTTAGCATAATAAATAGATTGAGATGCGGTCCCGGATATGACCGTCGGACCCACGGCCAGTGTGTAAGGATTTCCACTTTTATCGGTAACCGTGCCGACCGTGGAGGTGCCGTTGTTCCACCCCACTACGATGACGTTCAGATCTCCGGCGGTCTGTGCGGCTGTGAATGGGACACTCACCGTGGTCTGGGATGATTGCGGCGTGGCGTAATTGCCCTGCACATAACTGATCGTCGAGCTGATAACCACCGTATAGGTGAAGGCATTCGCCAGGCTTCCGCTCTGCCCCCCGACTGTCACCGTCACGCTCACCGCTCCTGCACTACCCGCAGGAGTTGTGGCCGTCATGGTTGTGCTGTTCGTCACCGTGACATTGGTCGCTGTCGCTGTGCCAAACTTCACCGTCGCGCCTGCGACAAAGTTCGTTCCTGTGATCGTGACCCCCGTGCCGCCCGACGTTGACCCGCTACTGGGAGACACGCCGCTCACCGTGGGCGTAGCAACGTAGGTAAACCCGCTCGCCAGGCTTCCGCTCTGCCCGGCGACCGTCACCGTAACGGTCACCGCTCCCACGCTGCCCGCCGGAGTCGTGGCCGTGATGGTTGTACTGTTCGTTACCGTCACGCCGGCCGCCGCCTGCGTACCGAACATCACGGTTGCTCCCGAGGCAAAGTTCGTCCCCGTGATCGTGACCGCAGTCCCACCCCCTACCGGTCCAGTGTTCGGCGAGACGCCGCTCACCGTCGGGATAACTACGTAAGTGAATCCATTTGTGAGGCTCCCAGTTAGAGCACCCGGGTTCGTCACGGTGACGGTCACCGCTCCTGCACTGCCCGCCGGAGTTGTGGCCGTGATGGTGGTGCTGTTCGTTACCGTGACATTGGTCGCTGTCACTGTGCCAAACTTCACCGTCGCGCCTGCGACAAAGTTCGTTCCTGTGATCGTGACCCCCGTGCCGCCCGACGTTGTTCCACTGCTGGGAGACACGCCGCTCACCGTGGGCGTAGCAACGTAGGTGAACCCGCTCGCCAGGCTTCCGCTCTGCCCGCCCGCCGTCACCGTAACGGTCACCGCTCCTGCAACGCCTGCCGGGGTCGTGGCCAGGATCTGCGTCGCGCTTTGGAACGTCACGCTGGTCGCTGCCTGCGTACCGAACTTCACGGTTGCACCCGAAGCAAAGTTCGTCCCCGTAATCGTCACCACCGTCCCACCACCTACCGGTCCTGTGTTCGGCGAGACGCTGCTCACTGTCGGGCCTACTGGCGCAGCGCGGAAGGCGACCATTTGCATGACCCACCAGCCCGAAGAAAGCGTCGCCGTCGCACTTTGACTTCCCACGGCCGTCACTGTTTTATCTTCGAGAATATCTCCATCTGGACTGGTGATCACCCTGCTTGTATAGCCCGAACCCGCCTTTGTCGTTGTCGTCGCGATGTAGTTTGCGCCAACCAACAGATCATTCGCATTGTTCGTTGTCACCGATCCGCTGCTGCTGGTTCCGCTGCTCCCGCTCGCTCCCACCGACACGTCGACGGGGGCCGACGAGGCGATCCCGGAGTATTCCGCGATCCGAATATCGGGAGAAGCCGCTGAGGCGCTGAATGTTACCGTAACTGTATTCCCGTTCGCCGCGGCCGCTGCTATGTTGCTCGCATAGTAAATCGCCTGTGCCGCTGTACCGGTTCGGACCGTCGGGCCCGCGGCCAATGTATACACATTCCCTTTCGAATCGGTCACGGAACTCACTGTGGCCGTGGGAGTGCTCCAGCCGATGACCACAACGTTCAGGTCGCCCGCTGTCTGCGCCTTTGTAAAAGTCACAGGCACGGATGTTGCCGTCTGTGGAACTGCGGAGTTGACCTGCACGAACGCGATCGTGGCAGCTTGCGTCTTCTCGGGTGCTACGCCCAGGATGAACGCGAGCGCCAGAACAAGCGACCACCGAAATGCGAATTGAAGACCGGAAGGCAGTCTGAAACTCGAGCTACGAACGACGGTCGGAAAAACAAATCTCGTTGCTTGGCCGAGATGTGCGCGAAATCTAACTGCCATCGCAGTATTCTCCTGTTCACCTGAATGAGCCTGTGGCTGGATTTCCCGGGGGGATCTTAGGCGAGTGACCGGTCGCCTTTTTGTTACCGGTCAGATTATAAGAAAACCTGGAAGCGCTGTGTTTAAAAGTTTTCCTTTTTACATGGGTGATCGGGTGGATCCGGCAGTTGATTTGATCGGTTTAGGCGGCGAGAGTTTCGAGGGTGTTCTTGGCACACAAATATGGTTGCGCTCGACACCATCAAACCGGAAACAAACCAGTCGGAATCGATGTGGAAATCGCGATCTCATGCTGTCGTAGAAGATATGGCGGTCAGTGAAGGACTGTCGGGGAGAGAGGATTCGAACCTTCGACCCCTTGGTTCCGAACCTGGAGCACCTCTTCCGCAGCGGAGTTTTCTGTCGCGAACTTCAGGCCGCGCTCTCAACCGGCCCCGCTCTAAAAGCTCCACACCAGCCCGCTTGAAATGCGCGCGAAGTTGTTCGGCAGCCCCGGCGTCTGAATCGGCTCAATACTGGCCACGTTGTTAATCAGCTTGAAATTCGACCACTGGTAGCCGCCGCTCACGCGAATCGCCAGGCTACGCGAAATCGGCGTGTCCAGGCCGCCGCCAAGAACCGTAACAAACGACGCTGTTTCTCCCGGAGCTGCATTCGGTCCCCAGTACCTGCCGATGCCGCCATCCCCACCCAGCGCTTCGACAAATACCGACTCGCGGCCCACGCGCCGCGTAAATTGCGCGCCGCCCATGATCGAATACCAATCTTCCTTGGCGCCCTGATTGGTGCCGCGATAGCTCGACACGTCCATAACGAATCGGACGAATCGCCACCCCGGAGGCCCGAAGGTGGCATTCCATCCACTCATGGGCTGGCGCGCACCCGGCGTTCCATTGGGGGAGTTGTTGACGAAAGCGTAGCCGCCGTAAAGCTGAAAGCGCGGGGGTTTCTGTGCGGGCGAATCGGTCTGCGCGTGAACAGCCACCGCCATCCACAGAGACACAAAAACGACGCAGAGACGAGAGGTCATGAAAGAAAGCGCTTCCGCAATTGAATCCGATTCAGATGCGCATGGGCATCAACACGTAGCGGTACTTGAACTCCGCGTCTGGATCTTCGGGCCGCATCTGGCCGGCCGATTGCGCGTCCTTGAATTCAAGCCGTACTTCGCCTGCATTGTCGAGGGCCTTCAGGAAGTCCAGAATGTAGCCGGAGTTGAAGCCAACCGTGATGGCCTCTGACGAGTACGGCGTGTCGATGGTATCTTCGCTCTCGCCGGATTCCGTCGAATTCGCACTCACTTTGAGCTCGTTGTCCTCGAGCCGCATCCGAATCGCTCCCGACCGTTCGTCGGCGAACTGCGCCACGCGCTGAATCGCCGCAGACAGCTCGCTCGACCGCACCACTGCGAACTTCGTGTTGTCGCGCGGCATCACCGCCTCAAAGTTCGGGAACTGGCCCGTCAGCTTGCGGCTTGACAGTGTGCGATGGCCGACCCGGAAGAAAAGCGTGTGCTCATCGTCGGCAAACTCCACCTTCTCCGCATCGGAATTCGCCAGCAAACTCTGCAGCTCCTGGAGCGCCTTGCGCGGAATCAGCACGCGCTTTTCGCCGCTGATGCCTTCCAATGTCTCGCCTGGCTTCTCCACAAACGAAAGCCGGTGTCCGTCGGTCGCGACCATGGCCATCGACTCGGCCTTCAGCACAAGCAAGGCACCATTGAGCGTGTACCGCGACTCCTCGTTCGAGATCGCGAAGATGGTCCGTGCGATCAGCGTGCGCAGCGAGGCAAGAGAAATGCTGGTCGCCGCGATCGTCGGAAATTCGGGCACCTGCGGGTAATTGGCGCGCGCCATGCCGACCATCTTCGTATTCGATCGCCCGCTCCTGATCTGCACCCAGTGATTCTCGAGCAGCTTGATGGAAATGTCGCCATCCGGAAGCAGCTTGATGTAGTCATAGAGCTTGCGCGCAGGGATCGTACAAGAACCAGGCTTTTTCACCTTCACAGCGGCGCTGGTGCGGATGGCCTGGTCCAGGTCGGTAGCAGTAATGTTCAGGCGATCTTCGTCCGCCTCAAGCAGAAAATTGGAGAGAATCGGGATCGTCGTTTTGCGCTCGACCACGCTCTGCGTCGCAGTGAGTTCCTTCACCAGATCCTGGCGGCTTACGCTAATCTCCATCGCTGCCCCCTCGGCCCCGGATCCGACTCCTGATCGCCCGGCCGGCTTTTCAATTTCGGCTTCCGCATTCGGCATCCATCCACCCCTGCTCCAGGAAGCCGCGCCCTATGCCCCAACTTTATAACAGCTTGCGAGACATCGGAAGCGGCAGCTTTTCTTCCTCCCGATTGTAGTCACCCTGCGAACCCCATGCGCGTGGAAAACCGGGCCCATTCTGTGAATTCTGCGGTTTGCACCTCGTTCGGCTCGATCGCCTTGTTTGCTCGAATCCTGCAGGTTTGCTCTTTGCGTTCGACGTGGGTTCTACGGGATGTGGTTAGAGTATGAGAAGAGATACAAATAAACCCGTAGTACCCGTAGTTCGGTTCGGAAAAGTGGGAATCAGAGCAATGTCGCTTAGGGGAAGCGAGTTGGATAGTCGGCGAGTTTCCTAAATCGCGGCGCATCCATTCGAACAAGCGGGAAAACAAGCCGCACCAACCCGAATAGCGCTCCTCTTTCCCACTCCTCCCACACCCCGCCGCGAATCCATTGTGGATTGTGGCGACGTTGTGTGAATGTACCGGTCAACACCAAATCAGACAGCCAGTTGTGGCCATCCCGTCTTGCACAATTCTCGCTTTGGGTCGATAGGCCGCCCAATGCGAGACGAGCCTTCCGCGCGGCTCATATACTTAACCTTTAATGCCCTGCGCAGCAGCCATGTCCTACACAGACGCCATAGCCCAACTCAATTCTCTGGTGCCGGAGCTTTATGCGTCTCCAGGCAAGCCGCAGCGCCGCTTCTCCGTCGACGAAGTTCGAATCCTACTGGACGCTCTCGGGAACCCGCAGCAGCATTTCCCATCGGTGCTGATTGCCGGCACCAACGGCAAAGGTTCGACCGCATCGACTCTCGCATCGATTTTGACCGAGACAGGCCTCCGCACGGGCCTCTACACTTCGCCGCACCTTGAGCGGCCCAATGAGCGCATCCGGATCGGGCATGAAGAAGTCGCTGACGACGACTTCGCGCGCCTCTACTTCCGTGTCCACGACGCCGGCCAGCAACTGCTGCTTTCCGGGAGCCTGGCGCAACTCCCCAGCTACTTTGAGATTCTCACCGCACTCGCATTTCTCCACTTTGCCGAGAACAAGGCAGACGTTGCTGTGCTCGAGGTCGGCATGGGCGGACGCCTCGACGCGACAAACGTCGTCGATCCACTCCTCTCCGTCGTCACAGATATTTCGCTCGACCACATGGAGTGGCTTGGCTCAACCATCGCTGCCATTGCGCGAGAAAAAGCGGGGATCCTGCGCCCCGGTGGAACGATGATTACGCTGCCTCAGCACCCTGAAGCCAACCAGGTTCTCGGCGAAGTGGCCACCGAACTCAACGTCCGCGGTGTCAGCGCAGTTCCCTTCGTTCCCGCCGCCGGAACCAGCGGTCCGTACACCGTTGACGCCCTTGGCGCCACCATCAACATCGATTCACCGCTCACAGGAGCACACCAGCAGCGCAACATCGCCCTCGCCATCGCCGCAGCAGTCGAGCTGGCCGAGCACCATGGGTTCCCCATCACACCAGCAGCAATCGAAAGCGGAGTTCACGGCACCCGCTGGCCGGGCCGTCTCGAGCGCGTTCAAACCAATGCACGCATCGACGAAAACGCCGCCGACCAGGAAAAAATCGACCAGGAAAAAACGGAATGGCTCCTCGACGTCGCACACAACCCAGCCGGCGCCTGGGCTCTGCGCGCAGCCCTGCGCCCCATCCTCGAAACACGCGCACCGCGGATCCTCGTCTTCAGTTGCCTGCGCGATAAGCCTCTCAACGAAATGGCGCAGATTCTCTTTCCACTTTTCGATGAGGTCATCGTCGCGCCCATTCACAATCCGCGCGCCGCGGCGCTCGACGATCTGCTCGCCGCAGCCGCAGCCACAGGAACGCCGGCAGTCGCGGCAGAATCAGTCGCCGACGCTCTTCGCCTGGCGCAAGACCGCATTACGCAAAAGTGCGTTACGCATAACCGCGTCTCCGGCCTGGCCGTCGTCTCCGGCTCCGTCTATCTCGTGGGCGAAGCGCGCACATTGCTCCTCTCGGGAACCGGCGAATGACCACTCGCCCCAACCCGTTGCCGCGGTTCTATGTCTGGCTCACTTACTTGTTGCTTGGCCCGCTGATGCTCATCCTTACCGCAGTCTGCGCGTCCACTGCGCTTCTAGTCTCCGTCGTCGACAAGAAAGGCCGCGTCCAGCACTGGATCGCGCACTTCTGGGGCCGCACTTTTGTGCGCCTGTCGCTTTCCCGGCTCAAGATTGAAGGCGAGGAGAACTTCCACAAAGTTCCCGTCGCAGTCTACGTCTCCAACCACACGTCCTACATGGACACGCCGGTGATCTTCGGCTCCATTCCCTTCCAGTTCCGCATTCTGGCGAAGAAAGATCTCTGGCAGTGGCCCATGATCGGCTGGTATCTCGGCCGCTCCGGCCAAATGCCCATCGACCTGGAGAATCCCCACGCCACGCTATCGAGTCTCGGCGGCGCCGTGAAGGCTCTCCGCGCCGGCATGCCGCTCTTTGTCTTTCCCGAGGGCGGCCGCACCTCAGACGGCGAGCTGCGGCCCTTTCAGGCCGGCGCGGCGTATCTCGCCATCCGCGCGCAGGTTCCCATCGTTCCCATCGCGCTCTCGGGCGTCTACGATCTGCTTCCCATCCACACCAAACACTTCTATCCGTGCCGGCTCACCGTCCGCGTGGGCGAGCCGATTGAGACCACTGGAATGAGTGTGCGCCAGAACGCCGAGCTCACCGACCGCCTCCGCAACGTCATTGACGAAATGCGGATCCCGCCGGAACGCGCTCGCGCAGAATCGCCCGCGCCCGTTGCGTAACGCAGCGCCTGCGCCGTAGGCGCAAAGGACATTAGCCCCGCGCTTCGGCGTGGGGAAAGCGATGAGAAATTGATTTTCGGAGTCCCGTAGGGACGATGCCGTCTTGAAACGACACGAGCCGGGCACCCATGCAGCGTGGGCCGCGAAGTCGAAGGACTGCATTTGCCTTTCGTCAGCTTGACCCACCACAAAGAATGGGTGCCCCAGGTCTCGATTTTGAGACCTGGGATTGCACGAACCCGACTCGCCTTTTTTTCAACTCAGCACGAAGAACGAATCACCGATCCTATTTTTCCGTATCCGCCCATTTCACCCCGCATGCCTCACAATGCCATACCTCTTTTCGTGGTGGCACCGGAACCCCGGCCACCGCAAGCGCTACAAGTGACCGCCCGCTCTCCATCCCATCGCCCAACACAATCTCACTCGACCCGCACTTCGGGCACCTCGGCTGTTGGTACGTTTCGTTCTCGCCGTACTCAATCGTCTGCGGAGCCTGCTGCTCCAGAATCTCCTGCGCGGCCGCTTCATCCTTTTCTGCAACCTGCAAACGCATGCCGCCCACCATATTCGAGTAGAACCAATCCATCCGCACGAGATTTTCATCTGCAATCCAGGCTTCAATCCCAGCCGATTCGAGCACGGCGCGGGCCACCATCGCCTCCGCCAGATCGCGATAGCGCCGCAACGTGACCACGCTGCGGAACTCCAGTACCCCTTTCTCTTCCACCTCCGGAGGCTCAAGCCCTCGCCGCGCAAACTCCGCACGCAATGCCGCCTGCGCATTTTCCAGCAGGCGATCGTACGACTGAGCCAGTTCCATCAACTCCATCTCGCCCATCTGCGTATACCGCGCTGCAAAATCTTCTCGGCCGTTTGTCATCGATTGGAATCCTAACAGCAACCAACAGCCGGGTGCCCAGGTGCCTCGCACTTGGGCACCTGGGATACCTCGATCCATGAACCGCACACTCCCCCACACTCGCACTACACTTGTTCCATGCCCCCGCGCATCGCCATCCCGGAGCCCACCAGCGACGATCCCGAATACAACGCGCGCTCGCTCCCGCAATACATCGCCGCCGTCAAGGCCGCCGGTGCGGAGCCTGTTGTTGTGCCGCTCGGCGAGGCTCAGGAACGCGTCGCAAAATTGCTTGCCTCCGTGCAGGGCATTCTGCTGCCGGGCAGTCTCCACGACGTCGATCCCGCGCGCTACGGCGAAGCGCGCGCGCCGGAGTGCGCAGACGACGATCCCGTCCGCGCGGCCGCTGACGAGCTCCTGTTGCAGGACGCATTCGACAATCACAAGCCAGTCCTTACCATCTGCCATGGCACGCAGACCCTCAACGTCTGGTGCGGTGGATCGCTGATTCAGGATTTGAAGACGCCCGTGAATCACCAGCCCGGCCGCGAGGTTGTCCAGGCGCATCCGGCGCGCATCGAGCCTCACTCGCGATTGTCGGGAATTCTTGCGCAAACCGAAGAGCCGAACGCGCACGTCAACTCGAGCCATCATCAGGCCATTCGCGAGGCTGGGAAAAATCTGCGCGTCACTGCAATTTCACCAAACGACGGCGTCGTAGAAGCGGTTGAGCTTGATCCCCCGAATCTTGCCACGCCCGATCATTTTGTCGTTGGAGTGCAGTGGCATCCCGAGCGTACCTATGCGCAGAGCGAATTTTCGCGCGCGATCTTTGCCGCGTTCATCGGGGCGGCAGAGAAGTGGCAGAACAAAGAAAAGTCCAGGACCGGGACGGCTTGAATCGGTTTTGAAAGGGCACGGATTTATCCGTGCCGCTAAGGCCACGGAACCAGCGCGGCTTTAGCCGCTGAGGAATGTTCTCTATGACCGCTGATGCCGCGCCTGGTCGGCTCAATCAACTGCTTGAAAACGCCGGCCTCGATCCACTGGACGACAAAACAGTCGACAGATTC
>Ga0265325_10001981_pt1 | contig 14098 bp, 13 predicted proteins | sample 41420metaG_FD_202090 | JGI IMG/M metagenome (GOLD analysis project Ga0265325, IMG submission 202090) | Rhizosphere microbial communities from Carex aquatilis grown in University of Washington, Seatle, WA, United States - 4-14-20 metaG | ecosystem: Host-associated > Plants > Roots > Rhizosphere...
GCAGGTTGGTCAGGATGTTGTAGTCGACCTGGCCGAAAACCGCCCACGAATCGTCATTTTGCTTGGCGTAGTCGATGTAATCGTTAAGAGTCGGAAACGCCGAGTAGAAAAGCTGCTGGCCGTGCCAGACTTTGCCGATATACAACGCACCAACAACCCACTTGAGCGGCGAGTCGCTCTCGTTCGATTCCAAGCGGAATTCTTGACTCCACTGCCGGTTGTCGAGACCGAAAATCGACTGGAAAAAGTTCAGCTCCGTGTCGTCATAGTCGCTATAGCTGAGATTGCCGTCGCGCACATAGCCGGTCACGGACACGACATCGAACATGCCGGCGTGATAGCGCATGTTCAGCGAGAGGTTCGTCGTATCCTGAAAGTCGCCGCTCGGGAAATTGCGGTAGACTACGGACGTCGGATTAGGTCCGAGCGGATAAGGCTGGCCAGGCGTGCGATAGTCGAATCCGGGATGCCCATAGAACGTAGCCAAGTAGTCCCAGTAGCCGTTGCTTGTGATGTCCGCGTGAGGAATCGAGCCGTTCTGCCCGCCCACTGCTGAACTACGATCCTTGGAGTAGCTGGCGACGAGATCAGCTTCGAAATCAGCTGTTGGCTTCCAGACGATCGTGCCGCGCCCTGTTTTGATGTTGTCGCCTCCCTCATGCGTCCGCACCGGCGGCGCGTTTGCGGGAAGCGCCAACGTCAGCCCCATCGGACCGGTATAGGCGTTGTTGTAGGGGCCGTATGAGTATTGACTCTGAAAGGAAAGACGCATCGACAAAGTGTCCGTTATCGGCACATCGCCTCCCAGCGAGTAGTCGAAGCGCCCAAAGCTTCCGAATCGCGTCATCGCCTGAAAGTCGAGCTGATCACCGGGCAGCTTGGTCGTGATATTGACGACGCCGCCCACGGTGTTTTTGCCAAACAAGGTGCCTTGCGGCCCCCGCAATATTTGAATGTTGTCGACGTCGAACGTATTGCTGAGCATGCCGATGTTGCTCGGCTCGTAGATTCCGTTGATCGAAACACCGACCGCTGGATCTTGCCCCATATCGACGCCGGAATAGCCGACGCCGCGCGAATAGATCACGGCTGCGTTGCGGTGGATGGCGCCGACACCTTCGATCGTGAAGTTCGGGGCTTGGTGATCGATGTCGGCCAGATTTTGCACGAAAAGCTTGGCGATCATGTCGGCGTCCAGAGCCGTCACCGAGACCGGCGCAGTCTGAATCGATTCGGAATATTGGCGCGCTGTGACGGTCACGGTCTCGATTCCGCCACCGCCCTGATCGGCAGCCGCGGCGGTTACCGTGTCTATGTTCGCCACGCTCGAATCGTCTGCGAACGCCATTCCAGGCGCCGCGGATACCGCGCAGCAAACGGCCGTCATCATCAACGCTGAACGAATATGCATTTTATGCCCCTCTGAGTTTCCCCCGCTGCCAGCGCACGGCGCCGGCAACGCTCATTCTTGCGGCTTTATGCCGTCTAGCAAGAATCCTAAGGTTCCTAAGTGTTACAGTGCAACGAAAAAAAGTTTCGAAGCCAAGCAAATTCAATTCACTGCGCGGTGCTGCGCTGCGGCATCAGCAGTCGGACGTCTGTGGTCCCGGCGAGGCACGGCGTTCCGCTCGGCCAGATTTGGGACGACTGCGAGCCTTGGTGTAGGCTGGCTAGCTCGCGCGGAGAGTTGGGCAATGTATCGCATACCTTCCCTTACGGCGCTGCGCACTTTCGAAGCGGTCGGCCGGCTTGGAAGCATCAAGGCCGCGGCGCAGGAGCTGAACGTGACACCGGCCGCAGTGACCTATCAGCTGCGTCTGCTCGAAGAGGAATTGCACACCGACGTCATCAACCGCGCCGCCAAGGGTGTGACCCTCACCAAAGTGGGCAACGAGCTTTTTCAAGCCGTTTCGGGCGCCTTCGGTTCGATCAATGAGACGGTGCGCAAAATCCGCGAAGGCTCCGGCAAGAAGCTGCTGGTGATCGACAGCCTGCCAAGCTTTGCCAGCTGCTGGCTTCTGCCGCGCCTTTCGAGCTTTTACGCGGAGAACCCGGAAGTCGAAGTGGAGATCAATACCGTTGGCGATCTCGGCTATCCGGAGACCGTGGCCAGAACGGCAAACTCGGTGGCAATTCGCGTCGGGGTCAATGATTTGCAATGGCCGAGCCTCATGGCGGAAGAACTCGTTCACGAGGAAATGTTCCCGGTTTGCGCTCCATCGCTTCTGGCCGGTTCGGTTCCTTTGCGAGAGCCAAGCGACCTTGCTGCCCACACTTTGCTCATCGTATCGCGCCGTCCCGAAGGATGGCCGGAATGGCTCGCAGCAGCGCGCCAATACGGCGACGTGACGGATGGTGTCGATCCAAACCACGGCCGCAAGTTCGACACCATCCAAATGGCCACGACCGCTGCGATCGAAGGCATGGGCGTGGTGATCGGGCGAAAGCCGCTGATCGATCTTTATCTCAAGGCCGGGCTTCTAGTCGAACCGTTCCGCCTGCGGATTCCGAGCAAGACTTCTTATTGGCTGGTCACCCAGCCCGCATCTGCAGACGCGCCGCTCGTGCAGGCGTTTCGCTGCTGGCTGCGGCGCGAACTCGGCCTGCCGGTCACCGCGCGGGCGGTGACCGCCTAGCGTTTCGCGTTCAGATCGGCGCTATTCTGCCGGTTCGAGCGCGACGTGATGCTTCTTGCCTTCGGCGTCGACCGGATCGTGGCGAACTTCGACCTTGGGATCGAGCACGCGTGTCCATGCGGCGATTTCCAGACAGATCCCGTCCGGATCGAAGAAGTAGATCGAACGCACGAAGGTCGAAGGCGAAATATCATCGCTGATCTGTCGCGGCGAGTCGTCGTGGTTGACGACCTTGGTGCACTCAACGCCCCTGGCGAGCAGCCTTTCGTGATACTCGTCGATCTTGTCCTCCGGTACATTGAAGGCGACATGGTTCATCGAGCCGTGGCCCGAGGCGATGCTCTTTCCGGTACCGGGCAGATGGCCGGCAGCCGCAACGCCCGGCGTGGCCTCGGGGGCGTTCGGGAACCAGAAGAAGGCGAGTGAGTCGCCGTTTCCGATGTCAAAGAAGAAGTGCTGACCCATGCCGTTGGGCAGATCGATCGTCTTGACCAGCGGCATACCGAGCGTGTTGCTGTAGAAATCGACGGTGCGCGCCATGTCCTTGCAGACCAGCGCCAGATGATTGATGCCGCGGAAATCGAAAACCCGATTGTGCACTTCTGTCATGTCAGCGTCCTCCCGGAGGTTATTTGCCGCAAAATATAGCATCGTCGCGGCGTCCCCGACCAGATAGACGTCTAAGTAATTTTTCTTGTTTCGCGGAAAATTCGCCTTGTTGAGAGTCCGTTGCGATCAGACTTCCGGAACGGCAACCGGAATTCTGGACTCTTGAGGTGCCCGCAAATACGCTCACGGCCTGGCTGACGCTTCAGTCGCCGCGCAACTGCCAATCGCAACGAGGAGAGAACGCACCGTGGACGCAATGACCGAGTTGGCGACAAATTTCTTCAACGCCGTCGAGCGCGGCGACGTAGACGCACTCAAAGGATACTACGCGCCGGCCGCCAAGATTTGGCACAACACGGACGAACTTGAACAGACGCCCGGCGACAATGTCGAAACACTTAAGGGCTTCGTTACGCGCATCCGCGACCGCAAATACGGCGAACGCCGTCTGCACGTTTTTCCGGGCGGATTTGTTCATCAGCATACGTTGAGCGGGGTGCGCACCAAAGACGGGGTCGCGGTGCGTCTGACAGCCTGCATCGTTTGCCTCGTCGAGAATGGCCGCATCACCAGGCTTGACGAATATTTCGACTCCGAGGGCGTTGCGCGCTTCCGCGCGTGACGTTTGTCTCGAGAAAAGGCGTCCCTCCAACGATAAAACATCTCTGTATACGGACGGTCTCAGGCCGGAAGAGCGGCAAACGCCTGCGCACGCCATCTGTTTGCGGTGCCAATCATTCCCTCACAGTGTAGCCGACTGGAACCTTTGCCTGTCGGGCGCCGCCGCACTAGTCTGCCCATTCACTTCACGTCAAACTGTGCAACGCCGGCAAGCAGGGGAGTCCGCATGCGAATTCACAACATCTACGCGGACGCGAACGGTGAGTCTCACATTCGCGATCTTCACATCGAATGGTCGCGCAGCGGCCCCACCGGCAAAATCTCTGATCCCGTACCGGTCTCGAGCATGGCTTTCCGGGTGACCGACGGAAGCTACAATCTGGAATGGCACAACGCGCCCAGGCGCCAATACATCATCAACCTTGAGGGTTCCGTTGAAATTACCACCAGTGACGGCGAGAGCCGGGTGATCGGCCCTGGCGAGATAATCCTGGCTGAGGACACGTCGGGAAAGGGTCACCTCTCCAAAGCCGTCGCCAGCGGAGCCAGGCGTTCGCTCATCATCCCGATCGAATGAGGATCGAAGCGGCCACCGTGTGATTACAACCAAAGCCAACGTCCGCTTGGGATGAAAAATGGACATCCGTTTTCGCGCCAAATGGAACTGCGCAACCAGATGCCCGACTGACAATGTGGTGGGCTAGGTAGCAACGAGAGAACCAGTCTCTGATTGGCGCGGCGCACTAACAGGGAAAAATACAGGGAAAACGCGAAAATAAGCCGGACAATGCGTTAGGGAAGTGCGTTCGATGCCCTGTTTATGGGCCTTACTCCCGATTTCGGCGAAAAAATTAACAGGGAATATTTTCGTCAATAACAGGGAACAATTGCGCCAGAACAGGGAACTATTCGGCGCCCAAGCCGATGGCATTCCCGACAAGATACCAACAAATGTACCAACAAATCGCGCGCAGATCTCCGGCGTTTTTGGCCAGGTCGGAGACCGCTTTGGGTGGAAAGCGGAAATCCCGAACACGTACAGGTCGACAAAATGGTCGATAGAAAAATGAAAGCTGTCCGCAGAAGGCGCCATTCAGCTCGCTTGAGGTGACTCAATTCGAGCCCAAAACGCATAAAAAACTGCAGGCGTTGCGCGCGCGTATCGAGTTACGAAATCCTGACAACGAACATGCAGCACTTCGCGCTAGACGACGCGCAGCGGGTCAACCGAAACGCTGCTACTTAAGGCGTCGCAACATTGGGAGAGCTTGCTCGACGCAGGCTCTCCCTTCAGCAATTAATTCTTTGGCTCGCGTAAACTCCATCCAGCCGATGTCGTGTAGCCGCGGAACCAACAGAATGTGTGGAGGCTCCCCGGCGAGTCGCGTCCGCGTGATGTGGTCCTGCATGATATTAAGAGAGTTGGCGAGTACGTCGAAATAACCTGGTGACATTTCCGCCTGCGCGAACAGTCGCGGAAGAATTGGTTCAATCTGTTTGCGTAATCCTGAGGGTAAATTGCTTAGCAGTCTCGAGAGCGCATCGCCTGAAACAGGCTGCTGAGTCCCCGGCAAGAGTTCCGATATGTCGGGCTCAAAGCGCCGACCAACCAAGTCCCCGTTTAGATTGACCGCGATGATGATTTCTGCGCCAAGCGCTCGACAGACTGACACCGGCACTGGATTGGTGAGACCTCCATCTGATAGCCATCTGCCGCCGATTTTGAGAGGACTCAATATGCCGGGCATCGAAATCGATGCGCGGACCGCTTCGTGTATTGGGCCGGACTGAAGCCACCGCTCGCGGCCATTTGCCAGATCGGTCGCAACTGCCGCATAGGGTTTGCTGAGCGACTCGATCGATTTTTCGATACCAAGCCCGCGCAGGAACTTGCTGATGAGCTTGCCGTCCACCAGACCGCCGCCCGAAATCCGGACGTCAATGAGCGCAACAACTTCGCGCCACGTCGCAGACTCAGCCCACTCTCGGAGCTGTTGAAGCCGGCCAGATACATAAGCAGCCCCAACCAGCGCGCCCATGGAAGTTCCGCAAACTATGTCGGGCTCAAACCCCGCATCGATCAAGGCTTCGATGACACCGATGTGTGCCCATCCGCGTGCAGCGCCGCTGCCGAGCGCGAGTCCAATGCGGGGCGAAGTCATAGTTTCATGTTCTCAACTCTTCTTGCTCTCAGCGCGACTGGATCCGTTCTGCGAACCAGCAGCAGGTGACGGCGCCATGAGAAAGTGGCCATTCCCATAGGCCCTGAGAAACGTCGCCACCGCGGCGGCAACAGCGTCCTTGCGGCTGATTTCTGGCTTCGCGCCAAACAGGAGTGGTTCGACAACACCGGCATCGAACAGGCCTTTCAATTGTACGGCGCCCAAATGCGGTTCGATATGGCAAATCGTGCCTTGTTTCGCCAACTGCGAGAGATAGTTGGCTATCGCATCGAACACACGCTTCGGTCCTCTTTGATATAGCAGTGCGCCCAGTTTTGGATCAGCGCCGCTTTCTGCAATCGCCGTTCGGGTCACTTCGATCGCGGTGCGCGACGCAAAAAGGCCGATGTAGGCCTCACCAAACCGTTGGAGCACCGACGCAACATCAGAATCCGACGGGTCTAGCAGTTGGAGAGTTTTCTCCCCCTGTTCCGGCATGGCTCCGGTCATCGCGCCCCAAAAGAGTTCCTCTTTAGAAGGGAAGTAGCCGTAGAGGGTCGTTTTCGAGCCGCCAACACGGTCCGCGATCATCGCCATGCTCGCTCGATGATAGCCGACCTTGGAAAAAATCTCTGTCGCCGCCTGGATTATCGCACTCCGCCGCTCGTCCGTCTTTACACGCATAGCTGATATTCCCTTTTAACTGGACTCATCGGTACGGTTATCTCTTGACGCACTGCAACATGAAACTTATAACTGGACCGTACAGTTTAGATAAGACCGGAGACGCAGATGCGCAAGGCCCAAATGCAGACTGGCTCGGGAAAGTCGAGCTTTCGAAGTTCGATGCTGCTTTGTTCGGCCGCGGGTGTCCTTTTCCTCTCTGCCTGCGCACCCGATCTCGGGCCAAAGCCCGAGATTCAGGCCCCGGTCGCGTTCGCGACGCAGAGGACCTTTTCCAGCGAAGCGGGAAACTGGCCTGAGGACAATTGGTGGAAAGTCTATGGCGACCCGGAACTGAACCGGCTGATTGATGAGGCGCTTCAGGGCTCTCCCAATATCAAGATCGCTGAAGCGCGCTTGCGCCAGGCCAAAGCTGTAGCACAGCAGGCAGGTGCCGCGCTGGTTCCCGACGTCTCGTTTGGCGGTTCGGCGCTGGCCTCGAAACAGAGTCTCAATCAAGGATTCCCAACCCAGATTCAGGCGGCAATGCCGCACGGCTGGCATACCAACACCGCGGTCGGGACAAGCTTCAGTTTTGAACTTGACCTTTATGGCAAAAACCGCGCGGCGCTCGCAGCAGCAGAGTCCGAAGAGCAGGCGGCCGCAGTCGACGTCGTCGAGGCGCACCTCGTTCTCTCCACCTCCGTCGCTGCCGCGTACGCGGAGCTCGTGCGTCTGGCGGCAGACAAGGCCGCGGCCGAGGACGCTGTGCATATCCGCGAGCAGGCAGCACAACTCTTTCGGGAACGCGAACAGCAGGGTCTGGAAACCAGCGGTGCGGAGGCCCAGGCCGAAGCTGTCGCGGAGTCCGCACGCGCAGATGTGGACGTAATCGACGGCCAGATCGGCATCGTGCGTAACCAGATCGCAGCGCTGGTCGGCAAGGGGCCCGATCGTGGCCTGAGCGTTCCGTTGCCGCAGGCGCGCACCGTCAACGCGCCCGGCCTGCCGCCGACGCTCGCGGCGGACCTTATTGGGCGTCGGCCAGATCTTGTTGCCGCGCGGCTGCGCGCGGAAGCGGCTTCGTCGCGGATCGATGTGGCGCACGCCGATTTTTATCCGAACATCGACCTGCAAGGTCTCGTCGGCTTCCAGTCACTCGACATCGGCAACCTGTTCCAACACGCCTCGCTGATCGGAGCAATCGGTCCCGCGATTCATTTGCCGATCTTTGACGGCGGCAGGATCGAGGGCGCCTATCGCGGTGCGCGCGCGGGCTATGACGAAGCCGTGGCCGATTACGACCAAACGCTGATCAACTCGCTGCGCGAAGTGGCTGACGCCATCGTGAGCCAGCGCGAGGTTCAGACCGAACTCGGACATGCGCGCGCCGCGCTGAAGCAAGGCGAGGATGCGTACCGCACAGCGGATCAGCGCTACCGCGCCGGTCTCGCTCACTATCTCGACGTGCTCGCAGCCGAGGACGTGCTCGTCGTTCAGCGCCAACGCGTGGCCGATCTCGAGGCCCGGGCGCTTGCCCAAGACGTCACACTCATCCGCGCACTCGGCGGCGGTTATCGCTCTTAGAGGAGATCAGGACCATGACTAACGTAGAAAAATTGTTCGAACATAGTGATGCGTCACAAGCTGTGGAGTCTGAACTATCAGCGGCGCCAGTCGCGAAACCAGCGACGTTGAAGCGGCTGAAACTGTTCGCCGGTCTGGTGGCAACAGTTGCCGTGCTCGGCGGTGGTTACTACGCCTACGACACGTTCGTTGCGTCGAAGCATGCGACGACCGACAATGCCTATGTCGGCGCTGATGTTGCTCAGGTAACGCCCCTGGTGGGTGGACCCGTACGCGAAGTGTTGGTGGACGATACGCGGCACGTGAAGCGAGGCGACGTACTTGTTCGCCTCGACGATACCGACTTCAAGATTGCGCTGGCGCGCTCCGAGGCAGCCGTGTCGGCAGCCGAGGCCAATCTGATAAAGGCGAAGATCGATCTGCAGCGCCGCCGTGCATTGGCAGGTTCCGGCTCTGTTTCAGGCGATGAGTTGACCACCGCAGAAGATGCCTTTGCGACGGCCGGCGCCAATCTGCGTGCGGCAGAGGCTGCACACCAGCAGGCACAGGTCGACTTGGATCGCTCCGTGCTTCGCGCGCCAGTAGATGGCGTCATCTCCGAACGCCAGGTGCAGGTCGGACAGCGCGCACAGGCCGGCACGCCCTTGATGATCGTTGTTCCACTCCAGGCGGCATACGTCGACGCAAACTTCAAAGAAGTGCAGCTGGCACATGTTCATCCCGGACAGACTGTAACTCTCACGTCCGATCTCTATGGCAGCGACGTCGTCTACACCGGGCGCGTTGTCGGCTTCTCCGGAGGTACAGGTGCCGCGTTTGCCGTCGTTCCTGCCCAGAACGCAACCGGCAATTGGATCAAAGTCGTGCAGCGCCTGCCCGTCCGGATCGCACTCGATCCGAAGCAACTTGCGCTGCATCCGTTGCAGGTCGGCCTCTCGATGAATGTCGACGTAAAAGTCGCAAGCTGAGGAGAGACTCAGATGGACCGCGCGATCGAGGCGCATGGCGACGCAAAGCCGCTGACGGGAGCCACGCTGTTTGGTGCGGCGTTGCTGATCGGTCTCGGCAACTTCTTGGTCGTGCTGGACACGACGATCGCCAACGTGTCGGTGCCAACGATTGCCGGCTCGCTCGGCGTGTCATCGTCGCAAGGCACCTGGGTGATCACCTCGTACGCAGTGGCGGAAGCAATCACGGTGCCGCTGACCGGCTGGCTCTCCAAGAAGTTTGGCGCGCAGCGCGTGTTCCTTACCTGCTACATAGCGTTTGCCGGGGTGTCGCTCCTTTGCGGCCTTTCAACCTCGCTCGGCATGCTGCTCGGCATGCGCGTGCTTCTGGGTCTGGTCGGCGGCCCGATCATGCCGCTCTCGCAGATGCTGCTGCTGCGCGTGTTCCCGAAGGAAAAGGCGACGCTCGGCACGGTGCTGTGGGCCATGACCACATTGGTCGGACCCGTTGCCGGCCCGATCCTCGGCGGCATCATCTGCGACACGATCGGCTGGAACTGGATTTTCTTCATCAAGGTACCAATCGCAGCCGCTGGTGGAGTTCTTCTGCTTCGCCTTCTGCGCGGGCAGCCCGATCCGAAATACCCTGCCTTCATCGACAAGGTGGGTCTTGGCCTCCTCATCGTCTGGGTCGGTGCCTTGCAGATCATGCTCGACGAGGGGCGCAACCACGATTGGTTCGCATCCGCCGAGATCAGGACACTTGGAATTGTTGCAGCCATCGGATTCGCCGCCTTCCTCATCTGGGAACTGACAGAGAAGAATCCGATCGTTGATCTCAAGGTGTTCCGGCATCGCGGCTTTGCTGCCGCCGCGACGACCTATGCGGTCGGCTTTGGCGGATTCTTCGCGAGCATCGTGCTCCTGCCGCTCTGGCTGCAAACCAACATGGGATACACGGCGACCTGGGCAGGCTACGCAACCGGCATCATGGGGGTTCTGGCCGTTCTCTCCGCACCACTCGTCGGCCAGGCGGTCCAGCGCTTCGACCCGCGGTTGATTATCTCGCTTGGGACCCTCGGCCTCGCCTCCGTCATGGTGTGGCGCATGGGATTCAACTCCGACATCACATTTATGCAAATGGCCTGGCCGACATTTCTGACGGGTACGGCGATGGTGATGTTCTTCGTGCCCGTCACTGGTCTTGCAATGGCCAGCGTCAACCCGGACGAGCAGGCGAACGCCGCTGGTCTTTCGAATTTCATGCGCACGCTGGCTGGAGCGTTTGCGACCTCACTAATTCAGACCGGCTGGTCGAACGCCCAGCGCACAAACCAGACCGAGCTGGCCGGCATCATGCACACGGGACGGTTTACGCTTCAGGCGATCGAGGCGCGGGGGTTTTCAGAACAGACGGCAACCGCGCTGCTTACGCGCGTCGTCGAGGGCCAGAGTCTCATGCTCGCCACCCTCAATATGTTCGGCGTGATCGCACTATGTCTTCTTTTCGCCTCGGCCCTGATCTGGCTCGCACCAAAGCCGAAAGGTCCGATTGATACCAGCGGAGCACATTGAAATGAGATCCCCACGCACATCCTTCGAACAAGATCGAGCGGCTCGCTCCTCCAGCCGCTCGTCCGCCGGACCGGTTTGGACTCAGCTCCCCCCTCGGTCCGTTCCGGTCCGGCGACCTTCTTTGAAAGGCACATGGTGATAAACATGGAAGCCGTGCACTCACTCTTGCTGTCGCTGCCCCTTGTCGCAACGATTGGCCTTGTGTTCGCGTTCGGAGCTTCGGGGCTCGTGCAGCTCGCTGGACCCGGCTTTGTGCGGCGCGCCTATGAGCGTTGGACGTTGCCGCCGCGATTCTACCGCGTAATTGGCGCACTCATGCTCCTGGCCGCCTTCTTTCTCGCGGTACCGAATACACGCCTCTGGGGCGTCATGCTCGCCGGCTTGATCAATTTTCTGGCAGTCGTGACGCTTCTCAAGAACCGTGAATATGGCTGGGCGTTTCCTGGGCTCGCAGTCGCAATCGCGCTTCCGGTCATGCTGGTCACAACGCTGCAACACACCTAACGCGGATGCGACTTGGGTGACGAAGGAGGCAAACTTGAATATTGACCCGACGGCTTTGAGTCCAGTGTCGGCGCTCGCAGGAGCACTGATGGGCGGCGGGGCATCTCTCGTCGCTGCGATCTACACCCAACGCTTTCAAAATCGCCTGCAACGTATTGCGGCCGAAGTCAGCAAGCGTGAAGCCGTGTACGCCGATTTCGTGATGAATGCGTCGCACCTTCTTCTAAGCGCCCACATACGCGACGACATCGCGCTCGGCGGCGAAGAGCAGCACCTGGTCGGTCTCATCAACCGCATGAGACTCTTTGCACCAAAGGAAGTGCTCGACAGTGCCGAGGCAGTGCTCAGGGGCATCGTGAACGTCATGCTGAGACCGCGCGTTGAGCTCAGGCAACTTGCTATCGAAGCACTCACCGAAGGGTCCCGTCCCGATCCGGTGCAGCCGTTTAGCCTCGTCTGTAGGGAAGACTTGGACAACGTGCGCAAATCACGGGCGTGAGTATTCGTGCGCTGCCGATGCGGTGCAAAGAGTAGGAATTGGTCAAGTGCAAACAGCAGTTCGAACCTCGAAAAATCACTCCCGGAGCCAACCGCCCTTTGAGTGTGTCGCACTTCTGCTCCAAGGAGGCGGAGCCCTGGGCGCCTATCAAGCGGGCGTCTATGAAGCATTGGCCGCAGCCGGCATCCATCCGAACTGGGTGGCCGGAATTTCGATCGGAGCAATCAACTCGGCCATTATCGTTGGCAATCCGCCAAACAAACGGGTGCAACGGTTGCGAGAATTTTGGGACGGGATTACGGCCAACATCGTCGGCGATCTGGCGCACCAACTCTTTAACCCGTTTGTGAAGGGAGACTGGCAGAAAGGTCTGATGAGTCAGTTCAGCGCCGGACTGTCCACGACATTCGGTGCGCCTGGCTTTTTCGCGCCTCGTCCGGCGTCGCCATTTGCCTATCCCACTGGGGCAGTCGAAGCGACCAGCTTCTACGACACGGCCAATCTCAAAGGCACTCTCGAGAGGCTCGTCGACTTCGATCGCATAAATTCCGGAAACGTTCGCTTGAGCGTCGGCGCCGTGAATGTTCGAACCGGTAATTTTGTCTACTTCGATACTGCCACGCACAAGATCCGGCCTGAGCACGTGATGGCAAGCGGCGCGCTTCCGCCGGGCTTTCCGCCTGTCGAAATCGATGGCGAATTTTATTGGGACGGCGGGCTTGTATCGAATACGCCCCTGGAGTGGGTGCTGGAGAGCGAGCCACGACAGGACATGTTGGCCTTTCAGGTCGATCTATGGAACGCGCTCGGCGACTTCCCCGGAAACCTTGCCGAGGTCGAAACCCGGCGCAAGGAAATTCAGTATTCGAGTCGCACACGCGCCAATACCGATCACTTCAAGCACTTTCAACGCTTGCGCAATACGGTAGCAGCACTACTCGACGATCTTCCGGACGAGTTGAAAAATCACTTCGCGGTCGAGGTCCTCCGTCCCGTTGCAGAGCGGAAAGCCTACAATATCGTCCACCTGATCTATCGTGCCAGAAATTACGAGGGACACTCAAAGGACTACGAGTTCTCTCGGCCAAGCATGCAAACGCATTGGCGCGCTGGTTATCACGATACGATACGGACTTTGCGCCATCCTCACATTTTGGAACGACCCTCCAATCACGAGGGCGTGGCAATTTTCGATCTCGAACATGATGGCCGCGAGTGAGCGGCCGAGCGACCACCGCAAAACAATAGGAACAGAGCAATGCACGAAAGTGATGTACGAGAACGGGCGTTTGCCATGCCACTGACGGCGCCAGCGTTTCCACCGGGCCCCTATCGGTTCGTCAACCGCGAATATCTGATCATCACGTACCGCACGGACGTCGACCGCCTGCGCGCTGTTGTGCCGGCACCTCTCGAAGTCGACGAGCCTCATGTGAAGTTCGAGTTCATTCGGATGCCGGATTCCACTGGCTTTGGCGACTACACGGAATGCGGACAAGTCATACCGGTGACGTTCAGGGGCCGCAAAGGCAGCTATACGCACTGCATGTTTCTCAACGACCACCCACCCATCGCCGGCGGGCGAGAGCTCTGGGGATTTCCCAAGAAGCTCGCCAGCCCGACGTTGCAGCCTGAGACAGATGTGCTGGTCGGTAAGCTGGACTACGGCTCCGTGCGCGTAGCGACCTGCACGATGGGCTACAAGCATCGTGCGATCGACGTCAAATTAGCGGCGACTGCGCTCGCTTCTCCGAATTTTCTGCTCAAGATCCTACCTCACGTCGATGGCAGTCCTCGGATTTGCGAGCTGGTCGAGTATGGCCTCATCGACATCACGGTCAAAGGTGCGTGGGCCGGCCCGGGGGCACTTTGTCTGTTCCCACACGCGTTAGCCCCCGTTGCAGAGCTTCCTGTTCTGGAGGTCGTTTCCGCACAGCACATCCTTGCAGATTTGACTCTCGATCTTGGCCGAGTTGTTCACGACTACCTCACTTGAAGGGACGTTGTTATGAAATTGAAGAACAAAGTCGCATTGGTAACCGGCGGCGCCAGCGGTATCGGCAAAGCGATTGCAATCCGATTCGCGAATGAAGGTGCGATGGTGGCGGTCGCGGATCTCGACAAAGCCGCAGCGGCAAGTGTCGTGGCCGAGATCGCGCACTGCGGAGGTCGGGCTCTCCAGGTTGCGATGGACGTCACGGACGAGAAACAGGTCGACGATTGTGTAGACGAACTTGTCGATCGGTGCGGAACGGTCGACGTTCTTGTCAGCAATGCGGGTATCCAGATTGTCCA
>Ga0265325_10001983_pt1 | contig 14092 bp, 15 predicted proteins | sample 41420metaG_FD_202090 | JGI IMG/M metagenome (GOLD analysis project Ga0265325, IMG submission 202090) | Rhizosphere microbial communities from Carex aquatilis grown in University of Washington, Seatle, WA, United States - 4-14-20 metaG | ecosystem: Host-associated > Plants > Roots > Rhizosphere...
CGTCCCTTTCGTATCATCGGCGCGCCCCATTTGTGCGGCGGGGGAATCTCCGCCCCCTTGCCTCCCGTCGAGAGCGGACGCGCAGGATAGCCGCCGAGGCTGATCAGCCTGTCGTAGAGAACGATGGCGCCCGCCATCCCCACATTGATCGAAAACCGGGTGGGAATCTTCACGACGAACTCGCAGCGCTTCAGCACCGCGTCCGACAGGGACATCCGCTCCGCGCCGAAGACATAAGCCGCGCGGGTGGGATGATGAAAACGCGGCAGCTCGACGGCGTCGTCGGTGATCTCCACGCCCACCAGCCGGCAGCCCACGGGCAAGCGGAACTCGTCGGCTGTGGGAAAGGAATAGAACGGCAATGCGCCTTCCGCACGGGAAGTGTCCGATTGTGCGTCGGACAATTTCACCTGGGCATTGATGGTGAAGAAGAAACTTGCGTCGAAGGCGTGCGCGATGCGCACGAGGTTGCCGAGGTTCATCGGCTTGGAGATGCCGTCCACGCCCGCCGCGAAATAGCCGCGCATGTCACTCTGTCCGTGTTCCGCAGGATAGACTCATTTATGCCATCCTACAGAGCGTACCTGTGGCCCTCACCCCTTTTTCGTCATGGCCGGGCTTGACCCGGCCATCCCGTCAAACAGAAAGTCAAATGGCGCACAGACGTGCGCCAGCTGGATGGCCGCCTCAAGGGCGGCCATGACGAAGAGAAAAACGGTATGCACAACCCCATCCTCGTGGAAGTCACGCGCGCGGCGCTGGTGGAAAGCGTCCACCGGGGGTCGATCGCCATCGCAGATGCCGATGGCGTGATTCGCTTCGCGCTGGGGGATGTCCAGACGCCGGTCTATACGCGCTCTTCGCTCAAGCCCATCCAGGCGCTGCCGTTGATCGAATCAGGCGCGGCCGAGGAATTCGACCTGAGCGACGAGGAAATCGCGCTCGCCTGTGCTTCCCATTCGGGCGAACCGATGCACACCTCCCGGGTCGCGGCATGGCTGTCGCGGATCGGCTGCGGCGAGGCCGATCTGGCCTGCGGACCGCAGGCGCCACGCTACGAGCCTGCTTTAGAAGACATGGTAAGAAGCGGTGAGAAGCCCTCGAGACTCCACAACAATTGCTCCGGCAAGCACAGCGGATTCCTGACTGTGGCGCGGCGCTGGGGGGTGGCGACCGCCGGCTATGAGCGCTTCGATCATCCCGTCCAGCAGGCGGTGGTCACATCGTTGCGTCAGCTCTCAGGCGTGAGCGAAACACGCTGGGGCGTCGACGGCTGCGCCGCGGTGAACTTCGCCCTGCCCCTGACGGGTTTTGCGCGGGCGCTGGCGAAGCTGGCGGGTCGGCGGACGGTCGGAGCCGGGCGGATTTTGCGCGCGATGACCGCCCACCCCGAACTCGTTGCCGGGTCCGGGCGCGCCTGCACAGCCCTGATGCGCGCCGGCCACGGACGCGCGACCGTGAAGATCGGCGCCGAAGGCGTCTATGCGGCCATGATCCCCGAGCGCGGATTGGGAATCGCGCTCAAGATCGACGACGGCGCTGCCCGTGCGGCGGAAACCGCCATCGCCGCAATTCTCGATAGGCTCGGCCTGCTGGACGAGACGGCGCACGACTTCATCCGCGCGCCCGTGCTCAACACACGCGGCGCGACCGTCGGCGAACGCCGGCCAGCACCGGCGCTCGCGAAGGCCGATCTTACGGCGATCTAATCGGCGTGCTCGTGCTTCTTGGCTTCTAGGGCGGCCTTGTACGCCTTCTCCATATCCGGCGTGTAGCGTTCGACCTTGGTGATCCAGCAAGGACCGCTTTGGCGTGACGTGCCGCCGCCGCGCATGACGATATGGTCGCCGCGTTCCACGCAGCCAAACGTCATACCGACGGGCGAACGGATTGCCATACCGAAGCTGTAATCCAAATCGTTGCAGAGGCCCGCGAGGCTGACCAGATATTTATGGCCGAACCTGTCGTTGACGACCATCGCATGGTCGCCGTGCGAGCCCCATCCGTCGACGTCATGGTGCCTCAAACAGACATCGTCGGCGGCGAATGCAGGCGCGACCGCTGCCACGAGAAACAGCGTTGCTGCAAAAAATACGGTCTTCATGGCTCCCATTCCTCTTACAAAGTGGGCGCCCCTCTCTTCATCAGAGTACAACGGCCCAGGTCCAAAATCATCCCCATTTCATATGCGGATTTGTCCCTTGCCCGGCATCCGCTTGGTCAGCATTGCGCATTTTCGACACGTTGCCTTGGCGCGGACAAGCGCCACGCTTATCGTTGCTTCGCTGCTTCGGGGATTTTCGATGTACGCCATGATGTGCAAGGCCTACGGGCCGCCCGAGAGTCTGACGCTCGACGAGCTTGCGTCGCCCAAACCCGGCCCCGGCGAAGTGGCGATCGCGGTCAAGGCCTGCGGCGTGAATTTTCCCGATGCGCTGATGATCCAGGGCAAATATCAATTCAAGCCGCCGATGCCCTTTGCGCCGGGGGGCGAAGTGGCCGGCGTGGTCATGGACACCGGCGAAGGCGTGGTGTCGCCGAAGGTCGGCGATCGCGTCGCGGCCTCGATCCGGTGGGGCGGTTTCGCCGAGGAAGCGCTGGCCGACGCGGCGCGCTGCGTGGCGATTCCGGACGGCACGGATTACGCCGTGGCGGCGACGTTCATCCTTGCCTACGGCACCTCGTATCATGCGCTCAAAGACCGCGCGTGCCTGAAGGCCGGCGAGACGCTCGTCGTGCTGGGCGCAGCGGGCGGCGTCGGGCTGGCGGCGGTGGAACTCGGCGTCCAGATGGGCGCGCGCGTGATCGCGGGCGCCTCGACAGCCGAAAAAGTGGAATTCGCCAAGGCGCACGGCGCCGCCGATGGCTTCGTCTATCCGCCGGTGCCGCTGTCGAAGGATCAGCAAAAGGCGCTGTCGGACGACATCAAGCGGTTGACCGGTGGCAACGGTGCGGACGTCCTCTACGATCCCGTGGGCGACGACTACGCCGAGCCCGCGCTGCGCGCGATGAACTGGCTGGGCCGGTATCTGGTCGTGGGCTTCGCGGCGGGTGCGATTCCGCGCGTGCCGCTCAACCTGGCTCTGCTGAAGGGATGCGATATCGTCGGCGTGTTCTGGGGCGCCCACACCGCCCACAACCCTAAAGGTGCGTTTGCGGATCTGGGCCAGCTGGCGCGGAGGATCGCCGACGGCACGCTCAAGCCGCACATCTCGGCCCGTTTCCCGCTGGCCCGCGCGGGCGAAGCCATCCGGATGCTGATGGACCGCAAGGCGCTGGGCAAAGTCGTCGTGACGATCGACGGTTGAATAGTGCCGCACGCCACCCCACATTCACGAAAAGGCATGGAGGATTGAGGGATGTCCATTCTCGGTTGGCTGTTTTTCGGACTGATTTGCGGGTTCATCGCCAGCAAGATCGTGAACGACCGCGGCGAAGGCTGTTTTCTCAACATCGCCCTGGGCGTGGTGGGCGCCGTGGTCGGCGGCGGCATCTTCACGGTCCTCGGCCATCCGATTTCGTTCGATTTCAGCCTGTGGTCGATGGTCGTGGCCGTTATCGGCGCCATCGTCGTGCTTTTCCTCTATCACGCCGCCACCGGGAAGAAGTCGCTAAGCTAGATTTGCCGCAGCCCCCTAAGGGGCGGCAAAGGTGGTATAATTCCGCGACGCAGAACCGGGCAAACCGGAGTCGAGGAAACCACTATGTCCAGAATCGCAACAGCAATCGTGTGTCTCTCGGCATTCGTTATGGCTGCCGACGCGCTTCCCAGTTCGGACGCGAAGCTCATCAATAAGTCGCTCGACGGCATCTATACGGCGGCAGGGATTTCCGCTCGCGAGCGGATTCGCAAATGCGGGATCAAGGTCCTGCCCGGCGCATCGTGGGTCGAAACCAGCCCTCAGGCGCGGCCGGAATACGGCGCCGCGGCGGGCGACACCATTCTTTCCGTATCGCTCGACATTCCGCTGATGAAAGGCGAAGACCCGAAGACGCACAAGCCCGCCGTCGCGCTGTGGATCATCAGCCATGGTGCCCCCGCGCCGGTCAGCGCCTGGGCCAAGACGATTCAAACGCGCACCATCCCCTTGGGCTACGCTGCGTGGATGAACTGCTGAGCAGTTATTCCGTCGCCGTTTTTGGCAGGTAGATCTCGCCGCCGTGTTCGCGGAACTCGGCAGCTTGGCTGCCCACAAATCGGGATGCGCGAGGACGTTGTCGTGCTCCTGAAAATCGAATGCGTTCGCACGAAAACACAAAAGATCGTTGCGCCGGTCACAGTGTCGCTTTGAACCGGCAGGTGCATCGCAATACTCTTGTCCCAAAAGATGCTGGGAGGACAGCGATGCGTGGAATGACTTTGGCCTTGTGTCTGGCGTTGTCGGCTGGGAGCGCGGCTGCGCAATCCGTGGCCATCGACACGCAAAATCAAACCATCACGCCCGACATGCGCGTGCTCGACGTGCATATAGGCGGGCGCGTCAAAGCCGACCCGCTTCCCGCACCGATGCCGCCGGGCGCCATGTCCTATGTGCATCAATGGCCCGGCGTCTATTTCGAGGCGGCCTTTGCCGGCGACAGCGTTGTGCTCAAATTCGACGACAGCTTCAACGAATACCGGCTGCTGATCGACGATCTGACGCCGATCACTTTGGGGCAGCCCGGCCGCAGCGAGGTCACCGTCAGCGCGCTGGCCGCGGGGCCGCATCGTCTGCGTCTCGAAAAAGTGACCGAGAGCATCGGTCAGGTCGGGGCCTTCGACGGGTTCTACATCGCGCCGAGCGAAACGCCGCTGCCGGTGAGCGCACGCGCCCGTCAGATTGAATTCATCGGCGCCTCCGGCGAAACCGGCTATGGCATCCGCTCGGCGGTGCGCCAATGCACGCAGGAAGTGGTGCGGCTCACCAGCGATACCCAGAACGCCTATGCCGCACTCACCGCCAAACACTACGATGCCGACTATCAGATTAACGCCATCTCGGGACGCGGCATGGTGAGAAACATCGTCAACATCGTGCCCGATCTGACGATACCGCTGGTTTATCCCTACACGTTGCTGGACAAGACCGCGCCCTATGCCGACGCCGGGTGGCAGCCACAAATCGTCGTCCTCAGCCTGGGCGGCAACGATTTCAACGGCGCTGTGCAGCCGGGGGAAAAATGGAAGGACGGAGAAGAGCTGGCAGCCGACTTTGCCAAAGGCTACGTCGATTTCGTCCTCGGACTGCACAAGCGCTACCCCAAGGCGGCGATCCTGATCCGCTGGATGGACACCGGCAATTCGCCCGATTTGAGCTTCGTGCACGGCTTCAACGACGCCCGGCAAGCCGTCCTGAAAGCCGCCCACAAGGCCGGGATCAAGAAGATCGAGTTCCTGCTCACGGATTTAGACCAGGACAGAACCGCCTGCCACGGCCACAGCAGTCTGGGCGATCATCAGAAGCTGAGCACGTGGCTAACCGCAATCATCGACGCCCAACCCGATTTCTGGCTCGGAAAGTAACCGAGACGAAGATGCGGCGGCGCAGCGACTACTCCGCCGCGGTTTTCGGCAGATAGATTTCTCCGCCGTGGTCGCGGAATTCTTCCGCTTTCTTCGCCATGGCGGCACGGATTTCGGCGGTGGAGAGCGTGTCGTTGGTGCCACGCGCGGCGTCGCGGACTTCCTGCGAGATCTTCATCGAGCAGAATTTCGGGCCGCACATCGAGCAGAAATGCGCCACCTTGGCGCCGTCGGCGGGTAGCGTCTCGTCGTGGAAGGCTTGCGCGGTCTCGGGATCGAGGGCGAGCGCGAACTGGTCGTGCCAGCGGAATTCGAACCGCGCCTTGCTCATCGCATCGTCCCAAATGCGCGCCGCCGGATGGCCTTTCGCCAAGTCGGCCGCATGCGCGGCGATGCGATAGGCGATGACGCCAGCCTTTACGTCGTCGCGGTCCGGCAAGCCCAGATGCTCTTTCGGCGTGACATAGCAAAGCATGGCGCAGCCGAACCAGCCGATCATCGCCGCGCCGATGGCGGACGTAATGTGGTCATAGCCCGGCGCCACGTCGGTGGTCAGCGGGCCTAGCGTGTAGAACGGGGCTTCGTCGCAGGCGACGAACTGGCGGTCCATGTTCTCCTTGATCTTGTGCATCGGCACGTGGCCGGGGCCTTCGATCATCACCTGGACGTCGTGGCGCTGCGCGATCTTGTTGAGTTCGCCCAGCGTTTCCAGTTCCGCGAATTGCGCCGCGTCGTTGGCGTCGGCAACCGAGCCGGGGCGGAGGCCATCACCCAATGAGAACGACACGTCGTACTGCTTGAGCAGTTCGCAGATTTCCTCGAAATGGGTGTAGAGGAAATTCTCCTTGTGATGCGCCAGGCACCACTTCGCCAGGATCGAACCGCCGCGCGAGACGATACCCGTGACACGCTCCGCCGTCAGCGGGATGTGCGCCAGCCGCACGCCAGCGTGCACGGTGAAGTAATCGACGCCCTGCTCGCACTGCTCCACCAGCGTGTCGCGATAGATTTCCCAGGTGAGATCTTCGGCCACGCCGCCGACCTTCTCCAGCGCCTGATAGATCGGCACGGTGCCGATGGGCACCGGCGAATTGCGCACGATCCATTCGCGTATTGTGTGGATGTGGCGGCCGGTGGAGAGATCCATCACCGTGTCCGCGCCCCAACGGATCGACCACACCATCTTTTCCACCTCCTCGGCGACGCCCGAGGTGATGATGGAATTGCCGATGTTGGCGTTGACCTTGGTGAGGAAGTTGCGGCCGATGATCATCGGCTCGCTTTCCGGATGGTTGATGTTCGAGGGAATGATGGCGCGGCCGCGCGCGACTTCCTCGCGCACGAATTCCGGCGTGATCCGATCGGGGATCGAGGCGCCAAACGAGTTGCCGTCGGCCAGTGCGGAGCGGCCGAGATTCTCGCGCGCGGCGATAAATTTCATCTCGTCGGTAATGAGGCCTTGGCGGGCGTAATGAAGCTGGGTGACGTTGCGGCCAGCTTTCGCGCGCAACGGTTTGCGGCCGGCGCGGTCGAATTGCGGCACGGAAAGAATTTCGCCGGGCTTCACCCCGTCGTCCTGCGGCTGGCGCGCGCGGCCTTCGTATTCCTCCACATCCCCGCGGGCCAGAATCCACTCCCGGCGGCGGGCAGCGAGGCCCTTCTCGATATCGATCTTCGCGGTATCATCCGTGTACGGACCGGATGTGTCGTAGAGGCGAACCGGCGCCTCGCCGCCCGACAGCGGCACTTCGCGGAACGGCACACCGCCCAGCAGCAGCTTGCGCGAACCGGGCAACGCGCCGCGCGTGATCTCAACGGCCTTCGGTCCGAGTATGGGCTTGTTCATCTCGCCTCTCCCTACGCCGGTACTGGCCGGATCAGGTTCTAAGGGACTCGCCCGATTGCGATCTCAGCCCGTATTCCTTAGGTTTAATATGGAATACAAGCGCCCCTGGGATGGCCGGATCATCTGCCGAAAGCCGCCACTGTCAAGACGCGGCCAACGGTGGCCATAGGCGGACGGCCCCGGCATATTGCAGCCGATCAGCGGGAGAAAGACATGTCGCAGCCTGCCAAAGACCCATGGGACGATGACGATATCGACAAGCCGCCCGTGGGCATCGGTGGGATGCTCTGGCTGGTGCTCTTGCACTTAATCGCGACGCCAATCCTCATCGTGCTGTCGATGCTGAAATTGGTGAAGCCGCTTAGCCTGCCGGCCAACGTGCACGAGCTGACCGGCCATCCGCTGTTCCTTGTTCTGACCGGCTTTGTCGTCGTCGCGATGCTGGCGCAGTTGCTGTTCGGACTGTTCTGCCTCGTCAAGTTCCTCCGCAAGAGGGCGGCGGTACCGCGGCTGATGACGGTCTGGTACGGCCTCGGCATCGCGATGAGCGTGTTGGCCGCGATTCAATTCGCCGTGAACCCGGATGTGTTCACAAAGATCATCGACGCAACCGCGACGTCGGGCGCGATCGGTAGGGGCGCCATGTTTAACTTCGCGTTCTGCGGTTTCTTCATCGTGTATTTCGATGTTTCACAGCGGGTGAAGAACACGTTCGTGCGCTAGGGTCGCGCGTGACGCGGTTGATAGAGGCCGAGCTTGCCGCCGCCCGGCAGCGCGATGCTCGTCAGCAGCCCCCAACCTCGATCCACGACCGGCTCGCAGGCGACGCCGGCGTTCGCGAGCCGCGCGACCTCGGTGTCCACGTCGTCGCACATCAAATAAAGCTCGTGGTTATCGTTCTCGTCGGACTCATGTACCCCGAGTTCCGATGGCGGAAGTTTGAAGAGCAGCCTGCCGTTCCCAATGTCGATATTGTCGAATTTCAGGACGTCCTTGAAAAACGCGAGGTCCGCTTCGACGTCCCTGGAACAAATGACGATATGTGTTCCGTTGATCAATTGCGCCTCCAGTTATGATTCTGCGAACTGCTTGAATTCCGCGATCACGGCTTTCGCCGCTACGGCGACGAGTTTTTCGCCCGCTTCCACATTCGCTTGCGAAGGATCGGAGCCGATGCGCCCGTCGGGGAAGCGGCGGCGGTAGTCGTCGGCGTCGTGGATCGGGCCGATCGGCGCGATCTTGGGCGACATCTCCACCCGCTTGATCGCCTCCGGATAAGCGAAATAGGTGACGGAAACTTCCGACGGCGTAGCGTGGTGGCCCTCGCCCACCGGAAAAAGCTGCTTGCACAGCTCCATCACGCCGGAAAGCTCCCACCAGTTGCGCAACTGGCAGCGCAGCGGCGGGCGGTTCGATCCGGCCGTACCGAACGTCACGCCATGATAGATCTCGGAGAACGCCGCGTTGATCGTGGAAATGTTGCCGCCATGTCCGTTCAGCCAATAAATGCGCTCGAAGCCGTGGCGCACCAGCGACTGCGCCCAATCCGTCATGGCCGCGATCATGGTGGTGGGGCGCAACGTGATCGTACCGGGGAACCCCATGTGATGCTGCGCAATGCCCACATTGAAGGTCGGGCCGACCAGGATGCCCGCCTCGTCGCCCGCGCGGCGCGCGATGATCTCGGGGCATAGCGCATCGGTGCCGAGCAGGCCGTTAGGCCCATGCTGCTCGGTCGAGCCGATGGGAATGACAATGGCCTTCGATGTCGCCAGATACGCTTCGATTTCCGGCCAGGAGGAAAGGTGAAGTTGCATGTTCCCTGCGTTCTTGTTCCCTCACCCTTCGACAAGCTCAGGGTAAGGGGAATTTGGTTATCCCTCACGCTGAGCTTGTCGAAGCATGAGAGAGCGTAAACCGCTACTTTTCCAATAGTGTGGTCAATTTCTCCAACGCTTTCTTCCATGCCGCCCGTTCCAACTCAACATCGGACTTCTTCTTCAGTTTCCCCACCTGCACATTGATCTGCGCCTTGCCGCCGGGTTTGGCGTAGAAATTGATTTCCAGCCGCGCGGTGCCGTTCCAGTTTGCGCGGAAATATTTGTTGTCGGTCAGGGAAGAGATCTTCAGATCGCCAGCCGGAAACCATTTCTTGCGCCGCTTGGCTTCGGACACCGCCGTAAACAGTGTGGTCAGGTCGGACGCAAGGGTCTTGGAGACGCTGACCGAGAATCCCGTGGCCGTCTCGTGCTTGTCGCGCAGGCCGCGGGCGCGCTCGTATTCCACGGTCACCATCTGACTCCACCACGGGCCCACGCCGTGCTTGCCGTACAGCAGCTTTGCGATCGCCTTGTGATCGAGCTTGGCGGCACCTGCCTTGTCGAGCACGCCAAACCATTGCTTCCAGGTCTTGCCGGTCTTGGCGACGACGGCGAGATCGGACATCGCCGGACTATAGGACTTTGCAGCCATCCCAATATCCTTCCGTTGCAGGAGCCTGCGGACGCCTTGAAGCCCAGGCCGCGCTCCGTCACAATGGATTTATAATAATGCCAAGCACTAGGAAGCGCCATGACCGATACACTGTTGCCCGTCCCTGCCGAATGGAAAAGCCGTGCCTTCATCGACGCCGCGAAATACGAGGAAATGTATGCGCGCTCGATCGCCGATCCGGAAGGCTTCTGGCGCGAACAGGCAGCCCGCATCGACTGGATCAAGCCCTTCACCAAGGTGAAGAACGTCTCCTGGGACCCGGACAATCTCTTCATCAAGTGGTTTGAGGACGGGACGCTGAACGTCTCGGCGAACTGCATCGACCGCCACCTGCCCGCCCATGCCGGCCGGACCGCCATCATCTGGGAAGGCGACGACCCGAAAGACTCCAAGGCCATCACGTATCAGGAGTTGCACGACGAGGTTTGCCGCTTCGCCAATGTGCTGCTCCGCCATGGCGTCAAGAAAGGCGACCGCGTCACCATCTATCTTCCGATGATCCCAGAAGCCGCCTATGCGATGCTGGCCTGCGCCCGCATCGGCGCGGTGCATTCGGTAGTGTTCGCCGGATTCTCGCCCGACAGCCTGGCAAACCGCATCCTCGATTGCGAAAGCACCATCGTCATCACCGCGGACGAAGGGTTGCGCGGCGGCAAGCCGGTTCCGCTGAAGGCCAACACCGATCTGGCGCTCACCCAGTGCCCTAACGTGCGCCACGTCATCGTTGTGCGCCGCACCGGCAAGCACGAACTCATGCATCACGGCCGCGATGTCTGGTACCACGAGGCCGCGGCACAAGTGCCTGCGGAATGCGCGCCGGTGGAGATGAACGCGGAGGACCCGCTGTTCATCCTCTACACCTCGGGCTCCACCGGTAAGCCCAAGGGCGTGCTGCACACGACGGGCGGCTATCTGCTGTACACCGCGTTCACGCACCAATATGTGTTCGACTATCACCAGGGAGAAATCTTCTGGTGCACGGCCGACGTTGGCTGGGTGACGGGCCATAGCTACATCGTCTATGGCCCGCTGGCGAACGGCGCCACCACGCTGATGTTCGAAGGCGTGCCCAACTATCCCACCACCTCGCGGTTCTGGGAGGTGATCGACAAGCACAAGGTCAACATCTTCTACACCGCGCCGACCGCAATCCGCGCGCTGATGCGCGATGGCGAGGCGCCGGTGAAGAAAACCTCACGCGCGTCGCTGCGCCTGCTCGGCAGCGTGGGAGAGCCGATCAATCCCGAGGCGTGGCTGTGGTACCACCGCACGGTCGGCGATAGCCGATGCCCCATTGTCGATACCTGGTGGCAGACCGAGACCGGCGGAATCCTGATCTCGCCGCTGCCCGGTGCGACGGAGTTGAAGCCCGGCTCCGCAACCAAGCCGCTGTTCGGTATCCGGCCGCAGCTCGTCGATGCCAACGGCACGCCGCTCGAAGGCGCGGTGAGCGGCAATCTCGTGCTGCTCGATTCCTGGCCGGGTCAGATGCGTACGGTCTATGGCGACCATGCGCGCTTCGCGAACACCTATTTCCGCACCTATCGCGGCAAGTACTTCACCGGCGACGGCTGCCGGCGCGACGAAGACGGCTATTATTGGATCACCGGGCGCGTCGACGACGTGATCAATGTTTCCGGTCATCGGTTGGGCACGGCGGAAGTGGAATCCGCACTGGTGGAGAATACCAAAGTCGCCGAGGCCGCCGTGGTGGGCTGTCCGCACGAACTGAAAGGCCAGGGCATCTATGCCTTCGTGACGCTCAAGGCAGGCGAGAACCCTTCGGCCGCGCTCATCGAGGAGCTGAAGAAATTCGTGTCCGAACACCTGTCGCCGATTGCACGGCCTGACGTGATCCAGTTCGCGCCATCGCTGCCGAAGACGCGCTCCGGCAAGATCATGCGGCGCATCCTGCGCAAGATCGCCGAAGGCGACACGTCGAATTTCGGCGACATCTCCACGCTGGCCGATCCTTCCGTCGTGGACGATCTGGTGCAGCACGTGAAACACATGTAGGGCGAGATATCACGACGGGTTGATCAACCCCGCGCGTATTCGTCCATCGCCTTGGCCATTTCGATGTCCTTGTCGGTCACGCCGTCTGCGTCGTGGGTGGACAGCGTCACCTCGATCTTGTTGTAGACGTTGAACCATTCGGGATGGTGGTCGAGCTTTTCGGCCAGCAGCGCCACACGCGTCATGAAGCCGAACGCCCGGTTGAAATCCCTGAACTGAAACAGGCGGGATATGGCATCGCGGCCCTCCACCTCATGCCACTCGGGAAGGTCCCTAAGTGCGGCGGCACGCGCGGCGGTATCGAGTTTTTTCATGAGGCGAACTCCCAGAATGGCCTTATCCTATCAGACATGGCGGATTGGACGAACCTCGAAGCGCCTTCCCTCGACGAGATCGAGCAATTGGCGCGCGCTGCGCTCGCTGCACTGCCTGCGGAATTCCACAAACTCTGTGGCGATATCGTGTTCACGGTGCAGGAGTTCCCCAGCGACGACGTCTTGAGCGACATGGACCTCGAGTCCGAATTCGACATCCTCGGCCTGTTCCAGGGCTCGACGCTGGCCGACCGGGTCGGCCATGCCGGCCGGCCGGAACCGACGATGATCTTTCTCTACCGGCGGCCGATCCTCGATTACTGGGCGGAACGCCACGGCTCGCTGGGGGCCATCGTGCGCCACGTGATCGTGCACGAGATCGGCCATCATTTCGGCCTGTCGGACGAAGACATGCACGCGATCGAAGAAGGGGCGTAGAGCAGGTTGAAATTGCATTGAATCAACGATGTCATTCCCGGCGAGCATCGCGCGTATCACGTGCGATGCGAGGGAAGGGAATCCAGAAACCTGCGCAACACATGGATTCCCTTCCCCTCGCGTCGCTTACGCAACGCTCGGCCGGGAATGACAGTGATTGTTTCGTGCGCCATCCTGAACACAACGCACTCTAACCTTTCAGCGCATACGACTTTTCGGCCCGATACAGGCTGCCGTGCGGCGTCAGGCGGCTCGAATAGAGGATGAGCGTATCGACCGGGAACGGTGCGCTGGCATACAGCGCATGGTCGGTGAGGAAATCCACGACATGTCCGTTCGGCGTTCCCTTGAGGCGGGCCAGGGTGACATGCGGTGTGAACTTGCGGCCGTCGGGTTCGAGGCCGATGCGCTGCAACGCACTTTCGATCTTGCGCTGGAGGTGGGGCAGTGCATCACCGGCGCTTGCACCGGCCCACAGATCGCGGGGACGCTTGCCGCCGAACGCTCCCACGCCCTTCAGCTGCATCGTGAACGAAGGAGCAGAGACCGACGCCAGCGCATCGTCGATGGCGATGGCCTGCAGCCCGTCGACCTCTCCGATGAAGCGCAACGTCAGATGCAATTGCTCACGCGTCTGCCAGCGCGCGCCGGGCATGCCGGCCTGGATCAGAAACAAGGATTGCGCCACGGCATCGGGTATGGAAAGCGCGACGAACAATCTCATCGCCTGCGCCTCAGCCTCTCGAGTGGCAGCGAATTGCGGAATAACGCCGCGGCAGCCAAATAACAGATCCCGCCGACCAGTAGTGAGAGCCCAAAGATGACTTCGTCGCGCAGCAGCCCGGGATGCAGCGCGAGCGTCTCGCCCAGCGCCACGCCCGCAAGGGCGCCCGCCCCGACCGCGGCTGCGGCGATGACCGTTGGCGCCAGAGAACGCCAAAAGACCTGATCGATCGACAAGAGAGAGCGGCGCCTTGCCATCCACGTCAACATCGCGACATTCGCCCAGGCGCCGAACGACGTACCGAGCGCAATGCCCAGCACACCGAAATTCAGTCCCCAGACGAGCACGATCTTCAACGCGATGTTCAGAAACACCGACACGATGGTGGCTCTGGCCGGGCTTGCCGTGTCGTGGCGCGCGTAGAAGGTCGCCGAAACGATGCGCACCAGAACGAAAGCGGGCAAACCGATGCCATAGCCCGCGATGGCCGCTGCGGCCATCGTGCCGGCCGAAGGATCCGCCGCGACATGGGGAAACAGTCCATGCATGATCGTCATGGGAACGGCGAAGAACGCGGCCGCGAACGGCAACGTCAGAAATAGCACCAGCGCGGCCGCGCGATTCTGGGCGGCGTGGGCGCCCGGCAGATTATTCTTCGCCAGAAGATTGGACATTTCCGGCAACAAGACCGTTCCCATCGCAATGGCGAGCACACCCGTGGGCAACTGGTTGATGCGGTCCGCATAATAGAGAGCGGT
>Ga0265325_10001985_pt1 | contig 14090 bp, 14 predicted proteins | sample 41420metaG_FD_202090 | JGI IMG/M metagenome (GOLD analysis project Ga0265325, IMG submission 202090) | Rhizosphere microbial communities from Carex aquatilis grown in University of Washington, Seatle, WA, United States - 4-14-20 metaG | ecosystem: Host-associated > Plants > Roots > Rhizosphere...
CGCCGCATCCACCGACGCTTCGGTCAACGCCGTCCCGGGCGTGCCCACCCCAGTATTTGCTGTAAACTGCGGCGTCAGGTTCAAAAGGTCGGTCTCGATCCGCTCCGCCAAAGCGATCACCGCGGGCTGCATGTACAACCGCAGCAAATCGGGTACCGCCAGAACCTTGGTGACATCGGGGATCTGGAAGGTTGCTTCAGCGTGCGTATTCAGCACAATCTGCGCATTGCCCAGATTCGGATTCTGCGGCTGTACCGTGCCGCCTTCGGCGATGTTGTTAGCCACCAGCGTCGGTGGAATCGGAACGTTAATTGTGTCGCCGGATTGAGCCAGTGCCGGCTCGTAATCCCGGTTGACAAGGTTGCCCATCACCAGGTTTCCCATCAAGGCGGGCAGCGCGTCCACCGCCACCAGCTTCACAATCGCGCTCGCTAGATTGGCAGACGTAATTGCTGTTGTACTGACTGGCATTCTTTCCTCTCTCCTTCTTCTGGACTCGGCTGAGTCCCTCTAAAGCCCCTTCATGGTCTGCGAAGCGAGACGCGCGATTTCCTGCCGTGCCCGCTGTAAGTCCTCCGGAGCCATCCCCGGATGGATTCTGTCGAGATCGATGCCACCGCCGCTGATCGCCGGCCGCTGGACCGTCTCCATTCCCGATCCGCCCGCTATGCGCGCCGGCAGAAGTTCTGGGTTTTCGTTCACGAACTGCGCCAGATAGTCGCGCAGCCCTACTTCCGCCTCGCCGCTCTGCGCGACAATCCTGCCATCCGGAGTCCGGTGAATATCTTCCTTCACTGCCCGAAATGCGAGATCGATCTTGCTGACGCCAAGCCGTTGCAGTTCTGCCCGAAGAATCGCGTCTCTCTCGGCACGCTCCGCCGTCGCGCGGCTCCGCTCATTTTCCGTGGCCAGTTCATTCACTCGCCTCTCCAGTTGCTCGCGCCGCTTCCGCTCTTCCACCAGTTCGGTCTTATAAGCCGGTTCGCTGTGCGACTGCTCCGCCCGAATGTATTCCTCAATCGCGCCTCGGATAATGTCGCGCAGTTCGTCGTTCTTTGGCGCTCCCTCGTTCATGCCTTTCCTCCGTGCCCGTCTTCGATTTCTCGTGCGATCTGATCCTTGATGCTTTGCCGGCTGTCGCAGAGGTATTTCAGCGCCAGCCGTTTGAAAACCTGCTTTTTAAGAGTGGGCGAATCGATTCCCAGCGAGAGCAACTCGCGCGCATCCGTCAGCTCCGCGCTGAAGTCGCCCATATCGAACTCGTCCATGCCGGAAACGTCGATGAATAGATCGTCCTGACGCGCCGTATTGGTCGCCGTCAGAACCCGCTTCATCGCTTCCTTCACCGCGTCGCCATAAGCCCGCAAAACTTCCTGCGTGATGGCGAAATCGCGTTGCTTGCTGAGTCCCGATTGCGAGCTCGCCCCGCCCAGATCGCCGCCCGCCTGCGACGTGTAGCAAACCCGGTAAATCTCCTGCTGCAACCGCGTCAGATTGTCCGCGGCAATTTGAAACACGTGGCCCTGGGGCTCGGTCCAGCCGAATTTGTCGTCCTTACCCAGTTGTAAGTAGTAAGACTCTCCCAGTAACTGGCTCCAGTCGCGTTCGGAGTAAATCACCGGCATCGCGAACAAACCCATCGTCAGCGCCCACGAAAGCGCGTTCGACTTGTTGAAGTGTTCCAGTTGCAAAAGGGCGGCCTTATTCATCAACCAAAGGCCTTCCGGAACCGCCATGTCCACCAAAGGCACGCGCCGCAGTTTCGCCAGGCCATGCACGCCGGCATCAATCAACTCCGCATCTTTCCCCGCATCTTCCGACCATGACCACGCTGGAAATGTCGATGCCGGCTGCCGCTCGCTGTACACCCGGTAATTCTCTTTGTCGTAGTAAGCCCATCGCGTCTCATACGTCCACGAGGGGTCCTCCGGGCTCTGTTTCCGCAGGCCGCCCGTGCGCAGCACTACCCAGTCGTAATTCCCGTGGTCGTCGTAACCCCAGTTGATGAATTCGTCCGGCGTATAGTGCAGCAGATACGCGCGCGACACTCCCAGCGCATCTTCTTCCGCCCGCGTTCCCGCGCTCGCCGCCGCCTTCGGAAAGTCGATCAATATGTGGCTGCGCCCGTAAACCAGCGTCTCGATGAATCGGCTTCGGAAGAACTCCGCGAAGTGTGTGCCCTTCAGATCGCAGTCCCCAATGAATTCGCCGTAGAAGCGCCGGGCCGCTTCATTCTTTCCTTCGAAGCTCAGCACCGGTTCCCGTCGAAACAACGTCGCCGTATACCAGTCGATAATCGACCCGGCATAGTTTTCGTAAAATACGCGGCTCAGCCTCTCGCCATACACCTCGTGCGGCTCCCGGTTCCTGCGAATCAGATACTCGCCCGCATTGGCCTTGAGTTGCTCGCCTCCGGCGTACAGATCGCGATGCATCCGCCACGTTGGCTTCCTCACCCGATACTCCGGATGCTCGCGCAGAATTTCAACTATGCCTTTGTCCATGGCCAAATCTCTTCCTTCGACCTACAACAACCGGCCCCGCTGCTCCCCGAACGGCGGCTGCTTCCTGCACTCCTGCCAGATCAAATACCCCAGCGCATCCGACAAGTGAGTGCGCTTCGAATCCCTGTCTTTATCAATCGCTGAACTCTCCGGCTTAAAAGTGACTTCTTCAAAATCCTGAATCAGCTCCCTGCACTTCGGATGCACGAAGAGTCGCGACGCGCCGTCCGCCGCCTGAAACTGCATGTTTACCAGCGCCACTCGGTCGCGCACGCTTGGATTGCTGCCGGGCACCCGGAACCGCGAATTCTCGTAACCTTGCCTGACAAAGAACTCGCTCACGATGTCGTAGTCGCTCGTCCCTGTCGTCTGCCTTGTCTTTCCCGACGCATCCCCGAAAACCACTACACCCGCCGCCTGATACGGGTACCGCGATTGAAATTCCTCACATGCCTCTGTCGTGCTCGATCGCGACAGCACAATTTCATCGATCACCGAGACAATCTCTCCCTTCATCTGCACAACCACCGAACTCATCGGAGTAACGTTGAAATCGAGAGCCCAGAGCAACGGGAGTTGCGGATCCATCTCCATCTCCCGTACGTTCACGTTCCGGTCGAATGCGTAATAAACCAAACCCGAGTTCAAACTCAGGTACTGTCCCAGCGCTTCCTGCTCGTAGAACCGGGCGTCATAGCTTCGCTTCAACCGTTCGTAGAAATCCGGAACCTTGTCCAGCAGATACTGGTTCTCGAAAGGCTTGGCGACCTGCGCTTCATACCCATCCACTGGCTCTTTGATGAACCGCCGGTACACCCAATCGAAACCCTTCGGCGTCCACACCGCGAATCCGCAAAGTCGGCCTGCTGCCGGGTCGCGCAACCGGCCTTCCAGCCGTAACCACGCTTCTTCCGCCGTATAGGTCAGCTCATCGATGCCGAACCACGCGAGATTCGTCCCTCGCAATCGCTCAAACTCATCCACGGATCGAAACAGGATCCTCGACCCCGTGTCGCCCATCGTCAGCAGATTCTCTGCCTTGTTGTATTCGTACGGAATCCGGTTGGCGTGGAGTATCTCGCTATAACTCGCCAGCGTTGCGTCGCGCAACATCGGATAAGTAGGCGCCCCGATCAATCCCAGCCTGCCTGGGTTTAAGTAAGATAACCGAATTGCTTCATGACACAGCGCCTGACTCTTCCCACACCCGATCGGACCCGAAAACCCCTTGAATCGCGCCGCCGATTCGTGAAACCGCTTTTGCGACGGCAGCGGACTGTACTTTATTCCTCTGACTCGGACGCCGTCGGGGCTTCCACCCATGTCACTTTGATCTCCCTCGGCTTCTCCTCGTCCGCCATTTCTTTCTCCAACTGCACCAGCCGGATAAAATCTCCCACACTCGCTTTCGGAGGTTCGCTCCCCAGTTTTGCTTCCAGCTTCTGCAGCAACTTTGCAATCTTCTGCCTCGGCGTCACTACCGTTGGCGCTCTCTTCTGAGCCACTCTTTTCCGTGCGGTGGTCTTCGTGACTGCCACAAGCCCTCCTCACACGACCCGACTCTAGCAACACCTTTCCCCCGTAACGCCGCGCTCAGTCGCTAACTAACTGAGAAACCAGCAAAAAAAGAAACAGCTATCCTGTGAACGAGTTTTGGGGGCACTCCGCCTACGATTTACGTGCAGTAAGGGAACGTGCCGGCTGGCACCAAAGGAAGGAAAAAGGAGAGAGACTAACTTCCGCCATGCCCAGTTGCCGAAGCTGGTCGGCATACTCGCCGGTATGCCGGATATCGAACAAAGCCAATCGGCCGCCTTTCTTGAGCACGCGGACAATTTCCGCGATCGCTTGCGCCCGCTCATCGCGATCCTCAATATTGTGGATCGTCAGACTCGACAAAACCACGTCGAAGCTCTCGCTCGGGTAGGGCAGCTTACGAGCATCGGCGTCCTCAATCCGAATACGGTCCGCAACGCCCTCGGCTTTGGCATTCGCGCGCGCAGCATCGGGACTGTTGGAGGACAAATCTTCGTCCGACCAGATATCCACGCCCGTGCCGCGTCCTGAGGTCAATCGCCGGGCCGCGCCAATCAGAAATAAACCACGCCCGCAGCCCACATCCAGAACTTTCTCATCGCCGCGAAGCGCCAACGCATCCAGCAGCCGGTCGCGCACGCGAAGCTTGCCCACGCGACTGCTCCAGAACATCACCGCCGCCACCACCAGATACACCACTCCGATGGCGCCAAGCAAGCCCAGCATCGCCATCGCTCGCCCCGGCATCAGCGTTCGATTCATGAACCAGATCAGCAGGCCAAAGAAAGCGAACACCCCGCCCCGAATCGCCATGCTCTTCAGCACATCCGGGGCGTCAATTCCGTAATCGACTTTCGCGCTAGTCTCCTGTCTCACGTATTTCCTTAGAGGTGCCGTGGCGCACACACTCGTGCGTGCCGCGTCGAGACTCGTCTCGACGCCATTTCTATCTGAGAGACTACACGAGTTGCGGCCATAGCTATGCGGGCTGTGGCTCCGATGGAACCACTTGTTCAATCGGGTGCTTGTGCTTGCACTCGGCATTCGGGCATTGCGCCACCGGTCCGGCCTTCAGCCATTTTTCAATCAGGTACGGCGACCCGCAATCCGGGCACTTCTCGTTCAGCGGCTTGCCCCACGCCACAAAATCGCAATCGGGATACCGGCTGCACCCATAAAACGTCTTGCCGCGCTTGGATCGCCGCTCCACCACTTCGCCCTGCGAGCAGTTCGGACACGCCACCCCAATCGTTTTCTGCTTCACGAACTTGCACGCCGGATAGTTACTGCACGCCGTAAATTCGCCAAACCGGCCCTGCTTCAGCAGCAGATTATTGCCGCACTGCGGGCACTTCTCATCAAGCGGCACATCCGCCTTCTTCTGCTCGCTTGCGCCAATCCGTTTGGTCGTCTTGCAGTCGGGATATCCCGAACACGCATAAAACGTCCCAAACCGGCCCTTCTTCAACACCATCGAACGGCCGCAGTTCTCGCAGTATTCCTCGGCGTCCTGCTCGGTCAGATCCGCCTTGTCCACATCCGGCAAATCCACTGTCAGCTCGCGCGTATTAGTGCATTCCGGGTAGCCCGTGCAGGCGATGAAGCTCCCATGCTTGCCCCACTTGATCACCATCGGCTTGCCGCATTTGTCGCACACCAGATCGGTGGGCTTTTCCATGCGCTTGATGTCGGTCATGTGGCGCTCGGCGTGTTCCAGGTCCTTCACGAACCTCGCGTAGAACTCCGCCATCGACGCGCGCCAGTCGATCTTGCCTTCTTCGATGCCGTCCAGTTCCTCTTCCATGCGCGCTGTGTAATTCACATCGAACAGGTCGTTGAAACTCTCCAGCAACAGATCGGTCACCACCATCCCCAGCTCGGTGGGAGTAAACCGTCCGCCCTCTTTCTTCACATACTCGCGCTCGATAATCGTGGAAAGAATCGAAGCATACGTCGAAGGCCGCCCTACTCCGTCCGATTCCAGTTCCTTCACCAGCGTCGCTTCCGTGAATCGCGGCGGCGGTTCCGTGAAATGCTGTTCCGGTTCAATCGACTTAAACTTCAGCTCTTCGCCCTCGGCCACCACCGGCAGCCGATTCTTCAGCTCTTCATCGTCTTCGTCGCGCTGGTCCTTGCCTTCCTCGTAAACTTCCAGGAAGCCCTTGAACTTCGGTGTGCTGCCCGTCGCCCGGAATAAATACTCGGCCTGATCCTTCCCCTGCGCCGTCACTTCAATGGTCGTCTGATCGAAAACCGCTGGCACCATCTGCGACGCCACAAAGCGCATCCAGATCAGCCGGTACAGCTTCATCTCGTCTTCCTGAAGGTAAGGAGCCAGATCGTCCGGCGTACGCATTGCCGACGAGGGCCGAATCGCTTCGTGGGCGTCCTGAATGTCTTTCTTGCTCTTGTAAACGTTGGGCGTTTCCGGCACAAAGTCCGCGCCGTACCGCGTCGTCACCAGATCCCGCACCTCCGTCAATGCGTCCTGCGACACGCGCGTGGAATCGGTACGCATGTAGGTAATCAAACCCACCGCGCCTTCCGTTCCAATCTCCACGCCTTCATACAATCGCTGCGCCAGGCCCATGGTTCGCTTCACGCTGAACCGCAGCTTTCGCGACGATTCCTGCTGCAGTGTCGACGTGATGAACGGCGGCACCGGATTCCGCTTCTTCTCCCGCAGGTTCACTGAACGGACGATATACTTCGCGCCCTCAAGCTGCTGAACGATGTCGGCAGCCGCGGCCTCGCTTCCAATTTCAATGGTCTCGTCGTTCTTTTTCGCGAAGTGCGTGGTCAGAACCGGCGGCTTCTTCGCGTTCAGCGCGACGTCGATGCTCCAGTATTCGCGCTTCTGGAACGCTCGGATCTCCCGTTCGCGCTCCACCACCATCCGCAGCGCCACTGTCTGCACGCGCCCCGCTGACAACCCGCGCCGCACCTTGTCCCACAACAGCGGCGAAATCTTGTATCCCACCAGCCGGTCCAGAATCCGGCGCGCCTGCTGCGCTTCCACCAGATGCAGATTCACCGCTGCCGGCGTATCGAAAGCCTTCCGCACGGCGCTGGCGGTAATCTCGTTGAACATCACCCGGTAAAACTTCGGCGCCGCGTCCTTCTTCGTCGCCTTGTGGTTCAGTTCTTCCTGCAGATGCCAGCAGATAGCCTCGCCCTCGCGGTCAGGGTCAGCCGCCAGGTAGATGGAATCCGCACCCTTCGCGGCCGCGCGCAACTCGGCCATCAACTTCTTCTTGCCTTCGATAATCTCGTAGTGCGGCTCGAAGTCCCGGTCCACGTCCACTGCCAGGTCCTTCTTGGGAAGGTCCTTCACGTGGCCGAGCGAAGCCATCACCGTGTACTGCTTGCCCAGATACTTTCCGATTGTTTTCGCCTTCGTCGGCGATTCGACGATGACGAGTGATTTAGCCATGTTTTGGATCCGTACGCGATTTCAGGCCACTCTCGGCCGGAATCTATAGGACTACCACACTTTCACAAACGTCCGCCCAGGGAGCTGTCGAATCAGCCCGGCGATCTCCAGTTCGAACAGCGTGGCAATTATCTCTGATGAAGAATACCCCTCCAGCGATTCGAGCAGCTTATCCATATGGATGGGCTGGTCCACCGTCAGGCACCGTAGCACATCCTTCGAAGCCTTTGTCGTCTCAGGACTTACCTCCTCCGCCTCCACTACGTCCAGCCCCGGCAGCAGTCGCTCCCGGCCCCTTCGAGCCAGCTCCCGTCGCACTGGCTCCGGCAGTTCCTCGATCACATCGTGCCAGTCCTGGACCAATTTCGCCCCCTGTTTTATCAATAGGTTAGGCCCCCAACTCATCTTCGACAGGATGCTCCCCGGCACCGCGAATACCTCTCGCTGCTGGTCGAGGGCCAGCCGTGCCGTAATCGCCGACCCGCTGTACTGCGCTCCTTCCACCACCAGCACGCCCACGCTCATCCCGCTGATGATCCTGTTGCGAATCGGAAAATTCTGCGGATACGCGGGTGCTCCCATGGGGAATTCCGACAACAACAGTCCCTTCTCCGCGATTTCCGCGGCCAGTTTCCGATTCTCCGCCGGATAAACCAGATCTACTCCGCATCCAAACACGGCAACGGTATCGCCTCCCACCGCAAGCGCGCTCTTATGCGCTGCGGTATCGATTCCCCTCGCCATCCCGCTCGCAATCGCGACTCCCGCCAGCGCCAGATCGCCCGAAATCTTCTCCGCCACCGCGATCCCATACTGCGTGGGCCGCCGCGTGCCCACCACGCCGATCATTGGCGATTGCAGCAGTTCCATCCTGCCCCGCGCAAACAGCACCGCGGGCGGATCGTAGATCTCACGCAATCGCGCTGGATACCGCGGATCTGCCATTGCGACCACCGCAACCCCCGTCTCGCGCGCCTTTTGCTGCTGGTCCACTGCATCGTCGAATGAGCATCCCCCCGCAATACTCCGCGCGATACTCCCGGAGAGGCCACATCCTTCCAGATCGGAACTCGACGCGCGAAAAACCGCCTCGGGTGTCTTAAATCGCTCGATCAGTTGCGCCGCAGTCCGCGTGCCCAGCCCCGGAATCATCGTAAGAGCAAGCCAGTGCAGTTCCGCCTCGGCGGTAAGAGTCTCCGTCACGTCCAGGTGGTGGGCGACAAGCTGGCCAAATCTCAGTTGGAATGTGGGGCGGTCCCCCGGACCCCGCCGGACGCCCTCGTCCGGCTACATGTGTGTCGGCGCTCTCTTTAGGGCAATAATATACTTGGCAAAACCGAGAGGATATGGGAGATCGTTAGTTCAAACTTTGCTTCCTGACGCCCACCAGGGTGCCGATCAACAAGCCGAAGGCCGATCCCAATACAACGCCGGTACCGCTGTGATGCAGCGCCGCCCCACCGAACCAGGGGCAGTTCCGAAGCAAAGTCCAAGTGCGACGCCAACGTGGTTCTCCATGGTTGTTTAGGCCCGGTTTGTTAACGGCAGAGAGGCCACGGAACACCAGAACTGCTCGATCGAGCGCACGATGTCGAAGAAGCGGTCCAGCTCCATCGGCTTCTGGATGTAGCAGTTAGCGTGGTGATCGTACGAGAATTGCACGTCCAGTTCGGAACGAGATGTCGACAGGATCATCACCGGAATCCGCCGCAACTTCGGGTCTGACTTGATATCCGTCAAAACCTCGCGGCCGCTGCGGCGCGGCAGATTCAGGTCAAGCAGAATCAGGTCCGGTGCCGGCGCGGAACGCAGGTACTCCAGCGCTTCCACGCCATCGTTGGCAACATGCAGCGTGTTGGGGAACTGACTTTCCTTGAGGGCTTCGATCGTGAGTCTCACGTCCCCCGGATTGTCTTCCACCAGCAATATGTGGATGGGACGTGTCACCCAATTGAATTGTAATGCGGATGTCAATCGCGCGCAACCATGCGATCCTGTGTCTGAACCCTCGTATGCGCCGGGAATTAGACTACTTCGCCGATCGCGAGCTCGATCTTCTCTACATCGCCAAGCGTCTCAGCGAGGCTCTGCGGATCGAGGAACTGCTCACCACCAGCGGCGTGGAGTACCTCATTGAAACCGACCGCTACCTCGGCGGGATTATCTTTCGCACCGAGCGCGTAGGAGTATTCTTCTACGTGCCGCCCGATTCCGCGCAGACCACCCGCGACCTCCTCACCGAGAACGGCCTCCATCCCTGGACTCCCTGATCTCTTAGTCCACACGCATTTCCTGACAGGCCCTAACCGAACCGCGACAGTAATGGAGCGGGAACTTAAAGAAGTCTTGCTGAGTATGTAGTTGACGCGGAACTGTAAGGCCGGTTCATCTCCCAAAATGGGTGCGATGACCCGGTCTTCCGATAGCCTGACCGCCAGGACCACTTTGTTTGCAGTAAATCCACGTTGGCTTACGAATTGCCGTTCAGTGGGTCAAATGCACGTCGAGTCCTACAATCACGAAGCGGCGGCACTCGCAGTAGCGACGGCTGCAACGGATCTTACCGGCCTTGAAGTATACGCACTTACCGTACTGCACCCGCCGGGTTTTGGTCGCACAACCTTCGAGACATCCGGTTTCGGTGACGGGACGATCGTCGTTCGCACCAACCGCCGCACGGGTCCAGGTTCACTGGTCCAGTTAGGCATTGGTCAGACGATAATCGTTTTCGGAACGGTGCGCCAAGTGATGCCAGCCGCCAATGAACCGGGCTTCTTCTGCGAGATCGCGGTCACGTCGGCATTCATTCGACAAACGCGATTTGAAGAGAAGAACTGAACACGAATGCCCTACATCGACGACGCCGGCGCGGTTGAGCATCGCCAGCGTTTTCATAGCGCGGTGAAGCGATTCTGGGAAAAGCAGTAAGCCGGGGTTTTTCAACAGACTAAGCCGACGATGAGCACTGCAGGCCGAAAAAATGCCGGGTACTGGTCAGGCACCCGGCTGAGGAGCACCTACAGGCGCCCGGAGGAGGTGCCTGTGGCATTGGAGGAGCTATGTCAGCCGAGCAGTCCGCCATGCCCGAGACAGGCGATCTCCCAGCCGGAAACGCGGTACCGCGCCAGCATCGGGGGCAGAATCAGATCCAGCACATTCGGCTTCGCCGACCGAAAACACCCGGGCGCCGACACAATCGGAATATCGTCCTTGTAGCCCAGCAACAGCAAATTGCCAGGTTCCACCGGAGCGAGAAATCGTTCAAAATGACATCCCGTGCGGCACATGGCACGGCCAATTACATCTTCCGGACCCGCCGGCGCCGTCGTCGACGCCACCAGAAACACCGCCGGCTGCAGCTTCAGCAAATGCTGCAGACTCCGCGTCACCGCGCCTTCTTCTTCCAGCGATGCCAGCACAAATCCTGAATTCGCCCCAAAACGCTCCAGCCGCTGCCGCATAATCGACTCGAACATCTGGCGGGCGCGGTCGCCACTGCACGGATCCGTGTACAAGACCCCCACTCCCGGGCTTCGGATCGGCCGGGCCTGCAGGATGGGGCCTCTTTCTTTGAAAATCGATAATACAGCTTCAAGCTGCGGTTGTGCAACAGCAAACGGCGCGCTCTTTACAGTGGCGATTCGCTGTCCTGTGGGCGCGAAGGAAAAGTTCAGCGATGTCGAAATAACCACGCTCGACGTGCAGTTGATCTGCTTCAGCAGCTCATCGTCCACCAGCATGCAGCTCGGCTCGGTCGCCATCAGATTGGCGCGGCCTCCCGCAGCCAGCCGGATCTCCACCGCGCCGCATCCCATGGCGGTAGCTACCAGCGAGACCGCTTCGTCTTCGCCGACCTCGCCCTCTTCCAGCTCGGTCACCCAGACCTGATTCATTCCCTCGGTCTCGAGCAACCGCACGTCTTCGTCGCTGATCACGTGCCCCTTGGCGAGCAGTTTTCTGCCGCCGGGGCGAAAGATTGTACAACAGAGAATGCGTCCGGCAGACGCCTTTATGTCGACAGTTTGTGCCTTCATGCCCCCGCCTCCGGCCAGCAAAAAAAATGCTTGTTTAAACCAAATTATACCCGCAGTTCGTTTGTTAGAGTAGAAAAATTCTACAGACGCAGCAAGAGCTGCTAGCGGTTCACGGTGGGCAATTGAATCAGATCCGCGAACGGATCGGCGGAAACGGACAGGAAACTGACCCCTTCGCGAAGGGTCTTCAGCATTGCAACTTCATCACAACATTGGAACTTAGGGCACCGCAGACAATCTCGCCAGGCCTTCAGCGGCAATTCCCCTCGCTCCACTTCCCGGAATCCGAGTTTCCGGAAGAACTCCTGGACATAGGTGAAAGCAAAGATGAATTCCAGTCCGGAGTCCAGCGCTTCCTGTTCCAGCGCTTTCACGATGGCGCGGCCCGCGCCGGATTGCTTGAACTCCTCCGCAACCGCGAGCGACCGCACCTCGGCTGTGGTCGGCGTGTAGAAGTGCAGCGCGCCGCAGCCAACCAGTTGCGAATCGGAGAACGCCACCGTGAAGTCGCGAATGTTCTCGGACATTTCGAACTCGGTCCGCGGCAGCATGATGCCTTTGCCCGCGTATCCGTTAATCAGGTCAAGCAGATCGTGAATATCCGGCATCACCGCTTTGCGGATGCTCAAAGCCCGGTCGGTGTGCGAGGTCGGCAGCAGGAAGGCGTTCTTCATGATGAGATGCGTGTTCCCGCCGCCTCGCCCGCCATCAGTTGTTGGACAATCCCCGTCCGTGTACCAGGCGCGATAATCACTTCCGCAATGCCCGCTTCGAGCCCCGACATTGCCGACTCCAGCTTCGCCTGCATGCCGCCCGTGGCCACGCCGTCGCGAATCAGAGCCCGGCATTCATCGGCGGAAAGCCGATCCAGAATCGCGCCCGTGGCCGACCGCACTCCGTCCACATCGGTGAGGAAAAGCAGTTTGTCGACATGGAAAGCGCGGGCACAGGCCACCGCCATTTGATCGGCATTCACGTTATACATATTTCCCGCGCGATCTCCCGCGACACACGCCACCACCGGAAGCAGGCGATTTGCGGTCAAAACCTCCAGCACCTTCGGGTTCGACCGCACCGGTTTTCCAACGAAACCGAGTTCCGCGCTCACCGGTTCCGCTTCCGCGAGCCCCGCATCCACTCCGCTTAAACCCACAGCGGGCGCGCCAACCGCCGCGAACGCAGCCACCAGTTCCTGATTGACGCTGCCGGCCACAACTTTAATCACTCCATCCAATACTTCGGCGCTAGTCACTCGCAGCCCGTTCACAAACTGGCTCTTCACGCCCCGCTCTTCCAGAAAACGAGTCATCTGCTTGCCACCGCCGTGCACCACCACGGTTTCCACGCCCGCCTGAAAGACCGCGGCAATCTCGCCGGCCAGCCGCAGACGCGATTCGGGGGACTCCAGCAGCGTCCCGCCAATCTTCACCAACACCCTCACAGCAGCCCCTCGGTCTCCGCAAAGCCGAGCATCAGGTTCATGTTCTGAACGGCCATCCCAGCCGCGCCCTTGATCAGGTTGTCGATGGCCGCCACCACTACGCCGCGCCCACTCCCGCTGTCGTACACAACGCCAATGTCGCAGAAATTCGTTCGCGCCACCGCGTGCAGATCGGGCACCCGTCCCGCGGGATGTATGCGCAGGAACGGCTCGTTTTTGTACCGCTCCCGATAAATCGCGACCGCGTCCTCCGCCGAACTGATGCCCTTGCCGCGGAAGTAGATGGTTTCCAGAATGCCCCGATGGATGGGAATCAACTGCGCTGTGAAGCTGAACTCGTTTTCCTCAAGGCCGGACGTCATCAGCACTTCAGGAACGTGCCGGTGATTCAGAATCGAGTATGCCGAGAAATTCTCCGTCACTTCGCAGAAGCTGGTCTTCAGGCTCGGCTTCCGGCCAGCGCCGCTCACGCCCGATTTCGCATCGCACACAATTCCCACGGTGCGGTCGACAATGCCAGCTTCCAGCAGTGGCCGAATCGCCAGGTTTGCAGCCGTTGGGTAGCATCCAGGGTTAGCGACCAGCCGCGCTTCTTGGATCCGCTCCCGGCAAAACTCGGGAAGCCCGTATACGGCGTCGGCGAGCCACTTCGGTGAAGTATGCCCGGCTCCGTACCAACGGGCGTAGCTCTCGACGGTGCGCAACCGGAATGCGCCGCTCAGATCCACCACGCGCGCTCCGGCGTCGAGCATGGCCGGTGCCAACTCCATGGAAACCTCGGCCGGCGTAGCCAGGAAAACTATCGCAAATCCTTCTGATTTAACGGCTTCAGGCGTGCAGGGAATGGTCGGTCGAGCGGTCTCACCGGACTCGCTCCGATGCTCCATCAGCACCGGGTCGACCTGGGGATGCTTGTCCAGAATGCGGACCAGCTCCGCCCCGCTATACCCTCGAAACCCCACCACTCCGACTCTTACGCTCACTGGTTACTTATTCATCCTCGTGAATAATTATACCAAATCCGTCCGAGGGGTTGTGGGTCCGTCGTTGTATTGGTTGGCCTGAGAGGATGCCTGCGGAAAGAACTGGCCAACACAGTACCACTCCCCGCTGGATTTCCCAGGAAGCGGGCCCGAATCCCA
>Ga0265325_10001986_pt1 | contig 14086 bp, 6 predicted proteins | sample 41420metaG_FD_202090 | JGI IMG/M metagenome (GOLD analysis project Ga0265325, IMG submission 202090) | Rhizosphere microbial communities from Carex aquatilis grown in University of Washington, Seatle, WA, United States - 4-14-20 metaG | ecosystem: Host-associated > Plants > Roots > Rhizosphere >...
CATACCGAATTTGTAACGACAAGCCGCAAGTTGAGCGCGCTGGAGGCGTTGCCTTTTGGGACCCGGGATGTCAAGAATCACCGTGATCTGCAGATCAGTCCCCGAAAACGCCGATTCTGTCACTCCTCTAAGAGGCGGCATTTGCCAACGCTCTCGCCTGTAAAATCACCTGCTAGGTTTCCTTCTTCTACGTATTTCCGCGTACTTTGGCAGTCTTCAGCGTCTTGTAAGTTGTTGATAGTAATTGAAATAGAGGCCTTGACACGGTTGCCGGTCAAGCAACCGGAAGTCCAATGAAATGACCGGCTTGCGTAATTGAAGACTTCTCTTCTCGCCTGGCGTGATCACCTGCGAGTTCAATTTGCTGCCTGAAGCTAAGCAGAGGTCAGCTGATGCTATCCGACGCGACAGCTCGAAGGAAGGGCAGCAAACTCCCTTCCTCCACGCATAGTGACGATCGTCTTCGTGGCCGCGAATTCGTGGCTTGAGTTGCCGACTACCCGTAATCCATTGCTACCGCCGGACAGCTAACTCGTAGATGCTGATGCTGATCGGAGGAACCTCCAGTCTTCGTGGCGGTTCGGTCAAGCTGCTTTCGGCGATGTTCACCACCATTGGTTTTCCGGGCTCGTTTAGGACGGTGAGATTTTGAGGAGCGATTTGCCTCAACCTGCCAGCACCTTGGACGTCCACTCCCGCAATAGTGAGATCGAGTTGCTGGGCCGACTCGGTCGGATTGACGACGGCTATTGTCAGCGTCTTGCGATCGGCTGTGAATGCTGCGACCACATCGAGAGGATATGTGTCGCTGCCTGATGGAACTTTTGGTTTGTCGACGTTGACGGTGCCCTGCACGTCGTGTTGCGGGGAGTTGCCTGTGACGGGAACAGGAATCGTTCCATAGTGCTGCCGGTACATCTCGAACATCAACCCGAGTGGCGACATCGTTACATCGGTCTTGTCATATGCGAGTAAACGGCTGAAGGCAGTGTAAGCTGATACCGCGAAGAGACCCGAGTGCCTGAACATTTCATTCATTGCCTCGGCGGCAGAGAGCGCCTGGAAAGCATCCCCAGCGGTCCATGAAAGCCCCGGACGGGCTAGCATGCCCGCAGTCCATTCATCAAGCGAAATGGGGACCTTGGACATGTCGACCTGTGGAAAGCGCTTCTGGTATTCATCCCAAGCATCGGTTACGCATTTCACCCGGTTGGGCAATCTGCGCGCCTTATCGGCCATCGAATCGTTAACCGGCACGAACTTTCCTTGCTCAGCATCGAATGCCTGTTCAGCCTGGGGATACAGGTGCTCCGCGATCGCATCCATATACTTGGGAGAGTTTGTAAGCAGTCCGCCATCCCAATCCGCGAGCGGATCGCCAAAGTCGGTGATGGGCTTTCCAGTAATTGACTTTCCCGCACCTGTACTGGTCATTTCGGCGGGGTCCGCTCCCGAGGCCACGATGACAATGCTCGGATCCACCTTGCGCATGGCTTCAACGAACATATTCTGCTTGACCACATAATCGGCCAGAGACATGTGACCGAGCTGCCACGAGCCGTACATCTCGTTGCCCACATTCCACCACTTCACGTTGTACGGTTCCGGATGTCCGTTGGCCGTCCTAAGCTTCCCCATCGGAGTACTCGCGGCGCCGTTGACGTACTCAAGTTCCTGCGCTGCCGAAAAAGCGTCACCAAAACCATCGTTTACGCAGATGTAGGGGTCAAGATCGAGTAGTTTGACGAGTTTCATGTAATCGTCAATGCCCATATCGTTTGACTCCAGAGCTTTCCATGAGAAGTCATAGCGCGGAGAACGTTTGTCGGGATCCCCGATTCCGTCGCGCCAATCGTAGCCCGAGGTGAAGTTGCCGCCGGGCCAGCGCACCAGCGTGGGGCCGATTTCCTTGTAGAGGCCGATCATGTCGGCGCGGAAGCCGTCGATGTTGTCGCCCGGCATGAGCGACACCGCGCCGATGTGGAAGCTCCCTGTGCCGATGCCGGCAATTTCAAGCGCTGCATCCTGGGTATTGGCGCCCGCCGTGAAGCTAAAGGGATATGTAGCGTATTTCGAGCCGGCAGACGGGATGGGAATGGTCTGACGGTCGCCAGGATTGGGTCCCCAGATCAAACTGACGCTGACTTGCGCTCCGCGATCCGCGGCGAGAATCACACGGCCTGTGTATTTCATTCCTGCTTTCAGCCCCAGGCCTGCTTGCTGAATGCCGTGCGGAGTGCTCGCGTCCAGTAAGATCTGAGGGCTGTGCGCGCCCACATAGGCGTCATTTGCATCCATCACCACGTCAGCATCCGGACCCACGGGTCTCCAGCGCCCGACAAACGTGCGGCTGTTCGGGGGCGTTTGCGCCGCACTCGAGTTCACGGGATAGAAAAACTTCCGGTCGCCGAGCATCTCGGCCCACAGCCCGCCCTCGTACATGTTGGTCAGGAATTCAGAGAAAAAGCCGTACAAGTCTCTCGCGATCGGTGCGCCCGTCTTGCTCGCGTCCACCTGCATGGTCACTTGCTGCCCTTTCACGTTCGGCAATAGCACCCCGACGGCTGCAAACACCATCGCTAGGATTACGAGTCTTTGCGGTTTCATCTGTCACCTTTCATTTTTTAGCCGCGCATCAAAACTCACACGGCTTCTTTGCGGAATTAGTTAAGCGCGTCGGGTATCATGCGGGTCTCCCAGGATGCTGTGAGCGGGAGATAAATGGCAGTCGCACAGTTATTCGACAGTACGACTGCCATCTTTGTTCATGCAAAATCGGAACTCTAGAACCTGAGCTTGCCGACAAGCATCATCGCTCGACCACCGACCGTGACAGCCGAGATTTGGCCTATATGGCCCGGACCGATCAGTGAATCGGGCTGTTGAAATGAGGGATGATTGATCACATTTGTCGCTTCTGCAAAAAAGTCAAAGCTGACGCTCTCCCTGATTCGAAAGGTCTTGTGCAGAGAAGCATTGAATTCAGTAAGTCCTGGACCGTAGACGCTGTTCCGGTGCATGTTGCCGAATTTTCCAGCACCTGGCGATGCAAAAGCCGAAACGTTAAACCACTCATGTATCGTCCCGCTGGAGCCGGACGCTTTCGGATTCCCAACGACGTTCGGGTATTGTGAAGCAGTGGCTGCGAGGCTGAAGCTTGCGTCGTTAGCCATCGTCGGTGTAAATGGATTGCCAGTCTGGGCGACTAACGTTCCGGAGAATAACCAGCCACCAACTACTTCGTCCAGAGCTGCGCCCTTTTTCAAGAAGGGGCGTCCTTTGCCAAAGGGCAGTTGATAGACAGCCTGGCCCTTGAACATCTGGCGGACATCGAAGTTCGACGGGCCGTAGTTTGCCAAGGGAACATAGCTATTCTGGTAGGGTTGTTTGCCCATAGCTGGGTACCAACCTGCAGAGTCCTGATCACTCAGCATCTTCGACCAAGTGTAGTTAAAGTTGAATTGAAGTCCTGCGCTCATGCGCTGCGTGATGACTGCCTGGAGAGAGTCGTAGTTCGTGATAGCAGTCCCATCATTCCCAGATATGCTTTGGAACTCCGGATAGGGCCGGTCCTTGGCGTCGTTCGGTCCCAGTTTGCTTTCCGGAACTTGATTCAGGTCATGAAAAAATAACATCTTGCTGCCGTGGCTCCCCACATAACCAACTGAAACCATCATATTTTGGTTCAGTTGACGCTGTACCGTGAGACTCCATTGCTGAAGCCGCGCAAGGGGAGCTTTATATTGCGCGTAATTAACCGGCTGTCCGTTAAACGCATCAGGAGTGGGATGGTCTTGAGGACTCTTATAGAGAGAATTAATACTCGCCCCTACCGAACCCTGATAGTTGGTATTGCCGTCGGAGCTAAGCTGGACGACCGGAGAAGCGCCACCCGTAGAATCGCTCTCGCCTCCGCTCGCGGCAAACGCCGCTCCAGTGAATCCGGCACCCTGTTGGCTGGCAGCACAATAATCATCACAGCTCCACGGGAACGTAAACATGCCATATCCGGCGCGGATTGTTGTTTTCTGCCCGAGTAGATAAGCAAATCCAACGCGCGGCAACCACCCTTCATTCCACACTCCCGCCTGCAGTCGGGTTCTTCCATTGGCATGGGTTGTTCCATACCACATAGCTCCAGGAGCGTTGGTGGCGGGGTTGGTGACGGTCGGATCGAAGGACATCTCATCTCCGTGAACCTCGGAGAAGCCAGTTGTGCCCACCCAGCGAAGGCCGAGATTCAGGGTCAACTTTGAGTTCATTTTGAAGTCGTCCTGCACAAAAAACTGCGGAGATTTCAGCCTTGCCCCATACTCCGGAGCATTGAGCGCGCTCCACGAGCCTGCATATCCTAACAGGAAATCGGCATAGGCGGCACCGGTCGTATTGCTGGTACCCTGCGTGGATGCAGTGTAGACCCCGCTGAAGCCCAGGTTTGCTGAAACCACGTTGCCGAGAGAAGTGGAGTCCGCTCGATCAATCAAGAACTCAAATCCGGTATGTAGAACGTGCCGGCCCTTGACCAGCGTTACAACATCGGACGGATCGAGAACGTTCGAAACGTAGGACCCTCCAAAACCAGGAGTACCCAAGCCATATTCGGTGCCGACAAAAATGAGCGGAAATATGTCGGCTTTAGCAAACTTAATACCAAGCTTAGTTGGATAACCCTTGCCGGCGGTCAACGGGTCCCACAGGTCGTGCTCCTCCATAAAGCCCATGCGAAACTCATTGACTAAATTGTTGCTGATCGTCCAAACGTCCGATACCTGGTCGCTTGTGTTGAAGATGTCAATGGCGACGGTGCCCACGGGAGCGATCGGAGTCTGGATGATGAGCGGTGAAAAATTCCATACAGCCGATCCGGAGAGGCGATTTTTCGGGGTGACATCCACATCAAATCGCCCGAAGTATTTTTGTTGAGGCGAAATGCTGGGCAGGATGTAATGGTAGTTGTTTGTCGGTATTCCGTTGACGACGGTCGCCGGTGTATTCGCTGTCGGGTAGTAAGCCTCGATGTTCAGCGCGACGGGATCGAAACCGGATTCAATTGCGTTCTTTCCGTCGGCGTTTTCGCTCGCGAACGACTTCCGGGTCACGACCCCTGTGGATGGATCCACGGTCTGCGTCCTCGGGTCGTAGATCGTGGGAAAACCCGTGAAATCGCCTCCCCGCATGCCCGTACACGTGCCATTCTGACAAGTGCCGCTTGGAACGGTAAGGAATCCGGGCGATGCACCACCATGGCTAATGATGCGCTCGTCGGCAAAGAAGAGGAAAACGCGCTTCCTGAGCCGAGGTATCGGGATTGGACCGCCGATGTTGCCGCCGATGTCGTTGTAGTGCAAAACCGGAACTGTTTGTGGCACCCCGAACCCGTACGGCGCCGCGTTCAACGCATTGTTTTGGAAGTAGTCGTATGCCATTCCGTGATAGTGGTCGGTTCCGCCCTTGGTGATCTGGTTATAGATGATTCCGCCCAGACCATATTGGGCAGAGAAAAGCCCATCGATCATCTTCACTTCGCCGATGGCATCGAAGATGGGAGTCGCGATCACGTTGTCACTCATCACCGAGCTGGCTGTCACTCCGTCCATCAGCGCCGATGAGTACGGCAGGCTGCCGTTCGCCGCTACCTGCAATCCGGGATTCGCGGCCTCGTTGACAAACCCCGCACCTAAAGTGCCTTGCGGAGTTCCGGAAGCCCCCGGTTGCAGAGCAATCCACGACTGCCAATCGGGAGTTCCGACTTGAGGAAGCTCAGTCAGGGTTTGCGTCGCGATTGTGGACGAGAGCTCGGGGTTTTCCGTCTCGAGCAGGGGTGCCTCAGAGGTCACCACAACCTGCTGAGTTTCCTGCCCGACCGTCATCTGAGCATTGATGCCAAGCAAGCCCACGGATACAGTGATCGGTCCCCGTTTGAATGTTGCGAACCCCGCTTTCGTGAAGGTCAAGATATAGTGGTCCGGGACTATCGATCCGGTGTCGTAAACTCCGGCATCGTTCGTCACAAAGGTGTGAGCGACTCCCTTGTCCACATCCAGTACGGATACGGTCACGCCCGGAACCACCGCTCCGGAAATATCCGTTACCGTGCCAGTGATATCGCCGGAGTTCGTAGCCTGCCCAAATACCAATCCGCCGCATCCAAATACGGCTGCGAACATGATGAACCGCGCCATTCGCTTCATAATTGCCTCCCCTTAATCGTTGAGTGGTTCCTTGTCGTGGGGCGACGGGGAGTTTCACCTCCCGCACAGCGTTTCGCCTGCCCGAGTAAGCGTTTACTCGGATTGCTCCAAATCCAGACCTAACATCCCTGAATGAGACCGCGAACCTCACTACACAACGAGCTACTTCTGATTCAGTGCCAAACATTTTACGCAATAGCTTTTGCTTGAGAAGTTTCCACTGCGTTACGGTGAGTTACCTTACTCTCGGTTTTGTAATCGCTTGATGCAAAATGATTAGTCGAGGTCAATGTAACCTTTGATGTCCGCTGCATGTAACAACGGATTTGATCCAAGGCTTGTCTCGATCTTCTTTTCTCCGGTGTCCGCGACGATTTAACGCGGAGGCTGACGAAACAATTGGCTCCGGTCTTGGCCTGTCGGCTGTTAATGCGATCCCCATTCGAGCGTAGTACCTGGACCCATGTCGACGACCAAGGCGATGCAATAAGCGAACAGTACTGGCGCGAGGTCGGGCCTGGCTGGTTGAGAAAGGATTCACCTAATATCAACGAAGCGGTTGACCGCCTACTTGATGCACGACGGCCGCGTGCAGCCTTTTTCGCAGTTCATTTCGCACTCGCTGATTTGGAAACATCGAGGCTCAAGCGGCTTCTTCAAGAAATCGGGACGTGCGATGCGGAACAGGCGGGCACTTATCTGATGGATGGGTATCATCTCTCTGAAGGGTTCGATATTCTTCAAAAGCGCACAGGGGTTTCCGAAGAGGAGATGGCGCGCCTCGAGTTTCTTTTCATTCGCGTTCTTGAACATGAGTCGCACGGAATTTCGAACCTTGAAAAACAGCTTGGCAAGTCCCCAGCGCTCTTCGTCCAAGTGCTCGGACTCCTTTACCGGCGGCACGATGGCGGTGAAGACCCGCCTGAATGGAAAGTCGCTAATGCCGAGAAAGCCTCCGAACTTGCAACGGCGGCTTACCGCATCTTGGCGAACTTCAGGCGGATTCCGGGCACTGATGATAACGGCAACATCGATGAAGATGCATTGAGAACTTGGATCAAAGAAGCGCAGGTCTTGTGTGCTCAAAACGGCCGCCCTGAGATCGGCGACCAGAAGATTGGCGAGATTATCTCTTCTCCAACCGTTGGTAAAGACGGAATTTGGCCGCGCGAAGAAGTCCGAAAGGTTCTTGAGGAATGCGGGACGGCACAATTGGCGAAGGGCTTCCAGATCGGCGTTTACAATTCGCGCGGTGTCCACGCCCGTGGCGAAGGCGGAGACCAGGAAAGAGCCTTGGCCGAAAAGTTCAGAACATGGGCACGTCAGCTCGCGTTCGAATATCCCTACACGGCTAGTGTCGTCGATGGCATCGCTCAAAGTTACGATCGGGATGCGGCGTGGGAAGATTCGGAGACTGCCGTTCGTCGGAGATTGAGTCACTGAATCGAAATCTTCTCTGAAACAGCTTGAGCCCGACGTCTACAAACTCCTCTCCCTTGATGTACACGTCTTGGGTGGCGACCAACCGTTATGCCGATCAGGCTTAGTCGTTCCCTGGCCATTGACTGTGAGCTTCGCGATGTGGAGCCGTGACCCGTTTGCAAAAAGGTGTATCTGCCAAAATGCGAATCGGCGCACTATCCGTAACATGCTGACTGGCCATCAGCAGGACCTGAACCGTAGGTTGCGAAGTTTCCGATGTCTACCGAGACGCAGTGTGCCTTCAGTGTGCCGAAGAATGGGGTTTTGACAGACTCGATGGCGAGCCTTTACCGCAATGGAGTTCCTAGCGCCAAGCAGACATTTTGGTACTCATCGGTGACCCGGCTAGAATCGTGCCAAACCCCATTCGCACTCAGACAACGATGGCTTGAGACTTATTCTTCCCGATCCTCAATCGGTTATGGGAACCCCCAAAATCGACGGTAGGAGTTTATGAGATCGTTATTGATCCATCTGCGATGACATTTCTGAATCGCCCACGAGAGGCGCAGACGCATTTCTCACCATGTGTAATACGCAGCCACAGTTGGCGGGCCCGCTACCGAATCTGTCATGTTTGTCTGGATTACAAACTCTATATTCTTGTTTTGCCAGTCCGTTGGAAGCACACGAAGTGCCTTTTCCAACGATTCTGGTTTCGAAACAAACTCCCCGGCCGCCTGTGTGCCGCCGCCCGTGAGCCCTGCAGCTACAATCGTGAACTGGCCGGTGTTCGAGTCAAGCAACCGCGCTACGATTGCGAAGTCCTGTTCAAACTGTTGAGCTTTATTGAGCTTCGGAGTCCATACACGACCGCTGGGAACATCTTCTCTAATTGAATACTTTCCTGCTTCTTCGACAAATCTGAAGTGAAGGCCTGGAGTGATTTGCATCGTCCACTTGTTATTAAATGCACCGATCACCGCCGAGGGCGAATTGTGCAGATCTTCATACGAGTAATGGTCGCCGATGCGCACTTGAGTCGGTTTACCGAGCTTTCCAAGCAGGCCGGAGATGCTGACGGCAGCTTCGACGTCACCCAGAGCGACTCCGTAGTCCGAATAAGGGACCATGTCGCTCCAGACGAGCTTGGTTTGCGGGTCGAGCGGAAGCACTCGGTTTGATCGCTCAACCTCGGTGTTGAAACTATCGGGGTGAGTACTCGAATACTCGCGATAGAGTTCAAAGCTGGGCCGGTAGAGGACCGGCTTGGCCAGGCAGATCAATACGGGCTGCTGGCTGGACAATGCGGGAGCCCAGAATTGCCTGGCTACCGAGATTTGTTCCGCATTATTGTGACCTTTGACCCAGAGGACGCCGGCCACAAGCGCTATTACCGCGCTTAACGACACGACAGAAAGGACCAACACTCCGGGCCTGGAGACCTGCGCTGCCAACCCCAGCTGCGGAAGTTTGATAATCTCCGGCTTTACGACGGGGTCGGATGAACGTAGATGAAAATGGGGGACATACGAGCCTGCGGTCAATTCAATACGAACGGCTGATTGCTCGGTTACGGCCTGGTAAAACTGCTCCAATCGGCGGCGAACTTCGCCGGCCTGCACGCGTACAACGGGATCTTCTCCGGTCAAGTAGTCCGGTGGTCGCTGGAAGACCTCCGTTCCAATGGTTCGCTCTTTAAGATCCTCGATTCGGCCCTCAAGCTTGCAGTTTACGATGTAATCAAGAAACTGCTGACTCCGATGACTGTTTTTGAAGAATCGACTTGCCACTATGCGACCGAGCTCTTGAAGCACGATCTTTCTCAGCTCAGGATCCGGGTCAACATGATGGTTGGACTTCTCGGCAGGTTCCTTGACGTGAGCTCCAACACTCATGAAATCGCCTCCGAACGACAGCCGTTGGGAGCAGAAGACCGAGGTAGGCCCAACTCCAAAATCAGGAATCGAATCATCATTAGTCTACGAGGCTCCGTATTGATCAGCAGCCAATCAGCAGCCCTGCGTTCGGAAAACGTGTAGGTGTTTTGTCGGTTCGCAGGACTGCGACTACCGACTTTCAATTCACGACTGTCCTGCAAGTAGACATCTATATTATCGTCATGTCAAGGCGACCTGGGACCAGAAAACTTGACTCAGAAACAACAGCGCACCATACCCGGTCCAGTCCCCCAAGTCGTTTGTCATCTGTTGAGTAAGGCCTGGCGCCTGCAAAGCAAAAGCTTCGCTCAAGTAAATGCATTTAGGGGCTTGAATCAATCGCGTTAAAGTGCCCGCTGAGATGTCAAAGATGCGTTAGATCGAGCGGCATACAGTAAGCCACCGTTTATTACTTATGCAATTGGTGCGAGCGGCTTACCCTTCTCAGGAGCAAGTCGATGGAAGAAATCGGATTTGCCATTTGGCACAGGGAGTGAAGTGTGTCTCGGCGACGGGAGCAGCCTCCGGGGCGACAGAGACATGCTTTCCGAATCGGTATAGGTCGAGGATCCGATTCAAACTCAAGACGACGTCCGGTGTGCACACATCTCAGTCTGGCTGGCTGAGGGAAAGGTTTCGCAGCAAATGCAACACTTATTGGTTAATGATTCGATTCCGTGTGACGGTCCTCGCCACCTCCGGAAATTCCTGAATGAGATTCTTGCATGGACTTTTGCTGTGGTCCTTCTAGCCTTGGCTGGCGTCGTAAGCGCTGGAGCTCAGGACGAAAATGGCAAGTTCGTTCTCTCGCGCGACAACAGAACGATCGTGCTGGAGCCCTACGGTCCCGGAATTGTTCGAATCACGTTGAGCCTCAACAAAAGTACAGCCGTAGCAGCGCCTGGATACGGAATCGTAGGCACGGCTTCCATGACCGGATGGTCCCACGAGCAGAACTCCGAGGGTGACGATGTGATCCGCTCGGGACAGCTCATTGTCCGCGTTGCGCCGCAAAACCTGCCGCCACCGGGTCACCTTCCACTCGATTCAATCAACCAGAAATTGAGAGATATCTACTTTCCGCCCGGCAATCGGCGGGACGGGCCGAGCGACGACATGATCACCGTGGCGACCGCTGCCGGCAAGCCGCTGCTTACCATGTGGCGCTGGTCGATGTTTCCAAATCGACCTGAGGCTACTGCAAACGAAGGTGGCAAGGACAAGAACGGACCCGGCTATCGCGTATCGGCTACTTTTGATTCGCCGACCGACGAACATTACTACGGTCTGGGCCAACAACAGCAGGGCTTTCTCGATCTGCGCGATCATCGTATTGAGTGCTGGCACGAGTATCGTGGAATCGGCGGCGAGAACGTCTGCGTTCCTTTTATGGTGTCGAGCCGCGGTTACGGGTTGGTTTGGGATAACCCGTCGAAAACTACTGTCGACCTCGGCTTTAACCAGCTGAATGTGTGGTCATCCGAGATCGGTGACCAAGTCTCGTTCTTTGTCATCGCAGGTGAAAAGGCCGATGACATTTACCAGGGTTACCGTCAGCTGACGGGCGTCACGCACCTGTTGCCGAAGGCTACGTATGGATACATTCAGAGCAAGGCGATCTATCCAACGCAAGAACAGACGCTGGACGTCGCGAAGGGATATCGAGATCGCAAGTTGCCGCTCGACGTCATCGTTGTGGATTTTCTCAACATGACCAGGCAGGGCGAGATGGACCTCGATCCAGCGCGGTGGCCCGATCCTGCGGCAATGAACAAGCAGCTCCGCCAAATGGGTATTACGACTTTGCTGAGCGTGTGGCCCCATTTTGCTCCTGGCACGCAGTTCTACGACATGCTTAAGGAAAAGGGCTGGCTTATCAATAAACCAGACGGAACTCCAGATTCCCGCGGTTACGCCCAGGATGTTATCGGACCAAATATCGATACCACGAACCCTGAGGCAGCCAACTGGTGGTGGGAGAAGATCAGGGATCGCTACATCAAGCCATACGATTTCAGCTACATCTGGCTCGATGAAACGGAGCCCGACATCGATCCATACAATGATTCCTTCTATGTTGGTCCGGGCAAGCGCTACTACAACATTTATCCCTTATTCCACACTGCTTCGGTATATGAGGGTTCGCGGCGCGATTTCGGAGACAGTCGGCGCGTCATGAGTCTTGCGCGAGCGTCGTACCTGGGCGCTCAGCGCAATGGAACTGTCTTCTGGTCAAGCGACATCGTCTCCACATGGGACATGCTGAAACGTTCAATTCCCGCTGGACTGAACTTTACTGCGAGCGGTATGCCGTATTGGGATACAGACATCGCCGGCTTCTTCTCCCCGCCGCTCCCTGCGACCTACCACGCTGCGCACAAACCGCTGGTCGATCCGTCTGATGCCAAAGCCAATGTCTCCAACTATGAGGACTACCCCGAATTGTTTGTGAGATGGTTCCAGTGGGGAGCCTTCCAGCCCATCATGCGTGCTCATGGGGAGCGAATGCACAATGAGGTTTGGGCTTACGGCAAACAGGCTGAGACAATTCTGAGCAAATATCTGCGCCTCCGCTACCAATTGATGCCGTATACCTATTCGCTTGGCTATGGCAGCTACCTGACCGGAGCTCCTTACACACGTGCACTCTTTATGGATTTCCCAAACGATCCCAAGGTTGCCGACATTCCTGACGAGTACATGTACGGTCCAGCAATTCTTGTAGCTCCTGTAACCGAACAAGGCGCCACCAGCCGCAGCGTTTATCTGCCTGCTGGTTCTGATTGGTATAACTACTGGACTAACGAGCGGATCAAAGGTGGCCAGACGATTACGGCCGTAGCGCCCATCGATACGCTTCCACTCTTTGTTCGCGCGGGCTCCATCATTCCGCTAGGAACTACTGTTTTGAGTACGAGTGAAAAACAGGACATTGCAAAAGTCCGAGTGTATCCCGGTGCAAGCGGGGACTTCACGCTCTTTTCAGACGACGGTACTACATACGCATATGAGAAGAATGCAGGTTCAATCACGAAGCTGCACTGGAACGATGCTGCCGGAAAGCTTTCAACAGAAGGTACCAAAGCGTGGATAGTCCCGGATAAGGATGTAATTGAGGTGATTGCCAGCAAAAAGAAATAGCCAAGCGGCACATGCAGCAGCTTCGGCGAGCAGGAAGGAAAGAATCAGTATGCGGAAGTGCACGTTGGTGGCGGTCCTTATCTGTATTCTGGGCGCCATGCCGGCTCAGTCGCCCACGACGAGCCGATTGACATCACTGATTGGACCTTCGCAATATAAACTGCTCGCCGTTCGGCTCGGATCGCTCAACCAGGATATTGCCAAGCGTGGCCTGCATGAGTTCCCCGGCTCCGATGAGCGACTCCTCACCGGGTACGCCTACGGTGAGTACTTTGACTGGGACCTTTACTTCGAGAATGTCTATCTTTCTTATTACGGCGTGAGCCGCTACGGATTCACAAACTTCAAGGTCTTCCTCGATCGCCAACAACCGGATGGTTTTATCCCACGCACTCTGGGCATCAAGTATCCTCGACCCACCCAGATGTTCAAGCCGTTCCTCGCTCAAATCGCCGTCCTTGCCTCAAATCAAAATCGCAACGATTACGAATGGCTGCGCGACCGGTACTACGAGCGGTTGCAGCACTATCTTGATCGATGGTTCGCCTACGACAAGGACGGCAACGGCTTACCCGTGTGGAACAGCTCTGACGCGAGCGGAATGGACAATCAGATTTCGCGTTCCGGTGATCTGGAGTCGTACACGGATGAGGGCGTGGACCTGGCCTGCTATCTCTATCGGGAGTTGCAGGCAATGGCGATCATCGCGAAGGAACTCGGCAAAGCCGACGACGAGAAGAAGTACACAAATCGTGCTTCTCAATTGGCGAACGCTATCAATAGAGTTTTCTGGGACGAGAAGGACGGCTTCTACTACGATCGCAATGAAAAAACCGGCAAGAGAATCGATATCAAATCCGTGGCAGGGTTCATGCCTCTCTGGGCAGGAATCGCCAATCGCGCTCAGGCCCGCCGCCTGGTGAATGAGCATCTGCTCAACCCACGCGAGTTCTGGATGAAGTTCCCGATTGCGACCTACGCTCGCACAGAACCGGAGTTTTACGAGGGCAGCAGAAGTGGAGAGTGCAATTGGGAAGGCACAACCTGGATTCCGACAAACTACATGGTGTTCCATGGCCTGCTGAAGTACGGATACAAAGATGCAGCGCGACAACTGGCATTGAAAACTCTAGAAATGGCTTTACATGAAAACCAGGTGACGAGGGAGTTCTACGACTCCGATACCGGCAAAGGAAACGGTATGAATCCATTCTGGGGCTGGTCTTCACTAGCCTACGTAATGCCGTTTGACCTGATCTATGACTACAATCCTATGAATCTAATCGCCCCGGTAAAGCCGCTTATAAAGATTGAGTTCGGCAATTCTCTGGGGCGTGCTTTCGAAGCTTCCTCCCAGTGAGGCTCCATTACGCTTACGGCTTGTACTCGGCG
>Ga0265325_10001987_pt1 | contig 14078 bp, 11 predicted proteins | sample 41420metaG_FD_202090 | JGI IMG/M metagenome (GOLD analysis project Ga0265325, IMG submission 202090) | Rhizosphere microbial communities from Carex aquatilis grown in University of Washington, Seatle, WA, United States - 4-14-20 metaG | ecosystem: Host-associated > Plants > Roots > Rhizosphere...
ACGACTATCCTGTAACAGGTTTTGTATGGAAGTTGGCTGAGCCCTATCGAGACGCTTGGGCATCATCGACTCTCTTCCTTGCGCATCGGAACGACGTTGAGGTCGAACTTTAAGGAAGCGCGCTTGCGGATCCGCTTCAAAATTTCAGGAGCTTCAATTCTGACTGTCACACGCTCACTTCGTGAAACGGTGCCCATTTCTGCCATGATGACGAAGTCTTGATAGGGGTAACAAGTCTTGAGTCGCGTGATCTCCTTTCGCGCCTCGTCAAGCGTCATTTCAGGGACAACCGAGCCGCGAGTTGAGTATGGCCCCATAATCCTTCACATTCCTCAGATATGGATTGGTGTCGGGGAGGTTGTGCTGGTTGCGTTTGCAGTGATTTTCGCCGTAGCAACCACCAATCCGGTCGAGTCGCAGGAACGTCCTGGCGCTTAAGCTGTATTCGATTATTCGCTAAAATGCGGCCACAAACTTTCTCGTATGCGTAGCGTCTACCGCTCCCCACCAAAAAAGAACCGTATCACCGCGCAAATCCATGCAAGCCGCCGGCAATGAAGACGAGGGCCGCGAAGCTTAAAAGCCCGATAGACACCCAGGCGGAAGCCCTGTCCGTCTTACCGGGCAAGGGCACCACTCGCCTGGAGATGCAGTCGCGGCAACCGTATAGCCGCAACGCAGCCGCGACGGCGAGTGTCGCACCAGCGATTAAGAAACCAACGGCATAGCTCATTTCCTTAACTTAAGAACGAATTGACAATTTTCCACGTGACACTTGCATGCAATCATCGACCAGCATGGGCCAGAGGCTAAAAATCGGTTCTGGTGGGGGTCTGCGGCCGACGATTATCGCGTCGCGGATATCAAAAGTCTGACGCCAGACATAAGCATTCTGGCTCCGCCGTCGAAACCAACGCCAAGCCTTGGAACCCGAGCGTGCTTGGCGCGTTCCAACTGAGTGCGCGAGCAAATAGTCAAATATTGGCTCACTCTCCCAAGCCTTTCACCCAGACCGAGATCCACGCGCGTCTAGACGTGAGCAAAATTGCTCATGTTGGGAAGGTGTCGCGTGCGCCGGCGGATCTGTCTTTCAACAAGGGTAAATTAGGTCCAGACGAATGGCGATCCAGGCTCAGCCAAAATTTAGTCCAACGACATTTCTCACTTCGGTCGGAGAGGGACGAAGTGCTGCCAACTATGACATTGATCAGATCGTTTTTGCGCAGGGCGATCCGTCAAATGCGGTATTTTTCATCCAATGCGGCAAGGTGAAAATTGCCTTCACGTCAGTGCATGGTAAGGAAGCAGTTTCTGCGGTTCTTGGCGAAAGTGAATTTTTTGGAGAAGGCTGCCTGGGCGGACAGCTGGCGCGAACGTCAAGCGCGACTACTCTGATCGAAGCTCGTATTACGCGCGTCGAAAAATCTGCCTTTGCTCGTGCATTGCAAGACGAGCCGGAACTTTCAAAGCTGTTTCTGACACATATGCTTGCGCGAAGCCTGCGAGCAGAAGCGGATTTGGTTGATCAACTATCCAACAACAGTGAAAAGCGACTGGCTCGACTGCTGTTAATTTTGGCCAACTACGGCAGTGAAACGCCCCCTGAGCCCATGATTGAGAAGATTAGCCAGCAAACGCTCGCTGAGATGATTGGAACGACTCGATCGCGTGTGAGCTTTTTTATGAACAAGTTTAGAAAGCTTGGCTATATCGACTACAAGGACCGGATAGAAGTGAAGCCAGCGCTGCTGAGTGCGGTTTTACACGACCAACCACACATACGGGCTCGCTTTGTCGAGAACGGTCCGAATGGGACGATCCGAACATCTTGACAAGCGTGCGTTCCAACTAATCGGGTCTAACTGCCGGCCCTTCGACCTACGTGAACATTTGCGTATGTGGCAAGTGGAGGCCACAGCGCGATTTTTGCTCGGGCAGAAGCGTTAGAAGCTGCGGGTGAGGCAATGCAAATGGGAACGTCAGTTTTCGACCCAAAGCGGACTTTTGACGTGGACGCTACCGACCATGTCATTCCGTGCCTGATCGGGCGTGACGCGCACCAGATCGAGGATATCTGGCAGTTTCTGTATCGCGGCGCCTATTGGCGGCGTGGGCCGGTCAACGGCTGATAGACGAGGGCGTGCTGGCGGGTGCTGTCACGCTGGTCGCCCGTCATGGCCGTCTGGTTCACACCCATGCAATGGGCCGCAAGGACAAGGATAGCGGCGAGCCACTCGCCGTCGACACGCTGTTTCGCATCTTCTCAATGACAAAGCCGGTGACCGGCACTGCGATGATGATCCTGCACGATGAAGGCCGCTGGTCGCCTGACGATACGATCGCCAAGCATCTGCCGGAGTTTGATGGCGTGAAGGTGTTTGCCGGTCTGAACGAGAACGGCGAGGCGCGGTTGGAAGATGCCGCTCACGCGCCGACCTTGCGCGAGCTTCTCACGCACACGGCCGGCCTCAGCTACGGTTTCGATCCGGCCAATCCCGTCGACAAGCTTTACCAGGGCGCCAAGGTCTGGGCTGCATCCTCGCTCGCAGAGATGTCGGAGCGTGTCGGCCGTTTGCCGCTGGCCTATCAGCCCGGTTCCAAATGGCTGTACAGCCTGTCGATGGACATTCAGGGCGCGCTGATCGAAAGGCTGAGCGGACAGTCGCTGCCGCAGTTCATGCAGGACCGGATCTTTGGACCGCTTGGCATGGTGGACACGGCGTTCCACACTCCGCCGGCTAAACGTGAGCGCCTCGCGACGCTGTACCGGGCAAGCAAGAATCGCGGCCTCGTGCCGGTGGCCAATCCGCTCATGCGCGATCATGAAAGCCCTCCCGCACTTGCATCCGGCGGCGGTGGATTGATCTCAAAGGCAGCCGACTATGCGCGCTATGCCCAGATGCTCCTGAACGGCGGTGAATTCGCCGGCGCGCGCATCATCAGCAAAGAGGCGGCGCTGTTGCAGATGTCGAACCATCTGCCGGCAGAGATGCTCACTGCCGGTTTCGGTGTGGGACACCAGCAGATCCGGCCCGGCTTCGGTTATGGCTTCGACGGCGCCGTTTTCACCGATCCAGCGGCCGCAGGCATTCCGGTTGGCGAGGGCACCTATCAATGGGATGGCGCCGCGGGGACTTGGTTCTGGGTCGATCCGAAGAACGACCTGCTCTTTGTCGGGATGATCCAGCTTCTGTCCGAGACCGCGCCGCCGTTGCAGGCCATGACGCAGAAGCTGATGGCCAAGGCGATCCTGAACTGAGTCATCCGTCCGTATGCGGCCAGCCGGTTCAGCTTGCCAGGCGCCGGAGTTCGGGGCGAATAGGTTCTTGCGCGCGTTTCTGCCAATCCACGGACTCGTCGCCGTCATCGACGATGAAGCGGCCTGTGAGTTCGTCGAGCGTGCTCACATCTTCATTCATGCCGCGAGTGATTTCAGTGGTCTGTTGCACCATGGCGGCGTTTTCGCGCGTCGCCTGGTCGATCCGGTTCATGGCGCCGTTGACGCGTTCCAGGTTGCTGGCCTGCTCGCCCGCGGATGACGCGATGTGTGCGACGAGATTGTCGATTGCGCTCACCCTCTCGACGATGCGGTTCAGTGCCTGACCGGTAAATTGCACGCCCTCGGCGCCCGACGACACTTGATCCCGCGACGTGGTGATAAGGCCGGTGATTTCTCGCGCGGCCTCGGCCGTCCGATTGGCGAGCGCGCGCACTTCGCTGGCGACCACGGCGAAGCCTCGTCCGGCATCTCCGGCGCGGGCCGCTTCGATGCCAGCATTCAAGGCCAGGATATTTGTCTGGAAGGCGATCTCGTCGATCAGCCCGACAATGTCGCTGATCTTTTCTGATGAGGACTTGATCTTCTCCATCATGCCGACCGCATCGCGCACGACGAGGTTGGCGGCGTCGGCCTCGCGACGCGCTTCGGACACCATTGCTGAGGCCTGCTGCGCGCCGCCGGCGGAGTTCTTCAACGTGTTTGTGAGCTGGTCGAGTGCGGCCACGGTCTGCTTGAGGTTGGCGGCCTGCGTACTCGTGCGCTGCGACAAGGCACTCACCGCCTCTCCCAGATCGTGCGAGCGCGAGCCGATGCTGCCCGATGCTCCGGTGATGGCGCGGATGAGTGACTGCAGCGATTCAATCGCACCGTTGAAATCGACCCGAATCCGATCATAGCCGCCCGGAAAGTCCTGCACGATGCGGTCGCGCAGATTGCCGGCGGCCATCGCCGACAAAGCTTCGGCGATGGCGTGGACCACGCGATTGGAGGTTTCGGAGACTTCGCGATCCTTCTTGCGCGCCAGCTCGTCCTTTTCGTGCTGCCGGTGCTGAACCGCTTCTCGCATGCCGGTGATGTCGCGCATGAGCTGCGCAAATTCTCCGCTCCCCTCGACGCGGATGCTTTCCGACGCCGAACCGCTCTGCACGCTGCGGACCACAAGGCGCACCTGCGCCAGCGCCGTCAGCAGATTTCTCGTCAGCAGGAACGCGAGAATGGCGCCGGCCAGCAAGGTCGGCGCGATCGCGAGCACTATCAGGTCGTGGCCTTCGGCCGCCACCGCCGCGATGGCAAGGCGCTTCTGGAAGACGGCCATGTATTGGCTGTCCACCGCGTTCTGGAATTTCTGGTCTGCGGTGTCGAACGCAACCTTGGCGTGGTCGCCCTTGGCGGCGCGGTCGAGAGCGGCGGCGGCCGCGACCGCGGCGCTGTGCGCCTGGTCATCCGTGAGACGCGCCGGAAATCCGTCCAGCGTCGTTGCCAGGCTGTGCAAACTCGCCGCGAGCGCGGCTGGCGGCGCGGCTTGCGAAATCTGCGGCGCGAGGCTCTTGAGCGTGACCTGGGCGCTGCGCATGTCGTCGAGCGCCGAGACCTCCGTGTCGTCGAATTTGGCACGCAGATCGATGAATGAACCGTATTGGAGAGAGCCGTAGATGCCCATGCCGGCCGACGTCAGCAGTGTGAGACCCGCGCAAAAAGCGAGCTGCACTGCAAACGGCACCCGATTGACGAGCGTGTTGGGCACAGGCGGACGCAGCATGCGGTCGACGACCCAGACCTTGCGAACCAATGCATTAAAGCCGATGGCGCCCAGATGGACCGAGACCATCGTGATGAGCGCGTAGGCGATCCACTTGTGCACGCCTTCGAGATATTGTCCGGTATCGGTATCCAGGCGCACCAGCGCCGGAATCTTGAGCAGACCGAGCAGCACGACGTCGTCGCCGCGTGCCCATGCAACCAGAAAGCCCAGCACTGGCTGCGACACCAGAAGCGCAACCATGGAAAGATGCACTGCGTGCGCCGCAAAGGTTTGCCAGCGCGGAAAATGTCCCGTCTGCGGGGGCGCCTTGACGCGGAAAATCAACGCCAGTCGTAGGCAGATGAGAAAAAGGACAAGCGTGCCCGTCTGGCGATGCGCGTTCAGGACCAGCTTGCCATAGTCGACAGATTGCAGATGGTGAAAGACCAGGATCAGGCCAAGCTGCATCACGACCAGCAGGGCGATCGACCAATGCAGCAATCGCAATACTCGTGGATAGTGCATGGTCGCGGTCCCCGCCAGGCTCTGTAGCTACTGAACGTGAACGGTCAGTTTCATCTTGGGATGAATGGCGCAGGTGACCTCGAACGTGCCGGTCTTGATGAACGGTGCCGAAAAGCTCTGACCTGGCTGTTGCAGACCGCCATTGAGCGACACGCCGTCGCCGCTGATCAGGATGTTGTGCGAAGTGTTGTCGCTGTTGTTGAACGTGACGATGTCGCCCTTGTTGATCGAGAGATCGGACTTGTCGAACGACAGGTTGTGCTGGTCGACCGCGACGGTCGCGGCCTGGCAGGTGCCCGTCAGGGCCACAAACAGCAGAGCGGTCTTGATTGGAGTCTTCATTGGTGTCGTCCTCTGTTGGGTGCGTTAGTGCGGCAATTCGGGAACGGTCACGCCGCCGTCGCTGCTGCTCAGCGTGTGCAGGAATGCGATGAGGTCCTTTTTGTCCTGCATCGAAAGATGCAGTTGCTTGACCTCCGGCGACAGCGACGGGCGCGTCTCGAAACCGTGATCGTAGTGATCCACGACATCGTCGAGCGAAGCCATCGAACCGTCATGCATGTAGGGCGCGCGGCTGTCGATGTTGCGCAGCGAGGGTGTCTTGAAGGCATGCTCCAGAACCGGCACGCCGGGAATGACCTTCGCCCGGCCGATATCCTCGCTCTTGAGCCCTATGTCGTGAAAGCCGTTATCGCTGAAGCGCCAGCCCGAGTGACAGGACGCGCAATTGGCCTTGTCGTTGAACAGCGCAAAGCCTCGCTTGGCCGAGGGCGAGATCGCATGGTCGTCGCCCTCGATCCAACGATCGAAAGGTGCTTTTGCCGAGACGATGGTGCGCTCATAGGTGGCGATCGCCATCGCGACGGCATCGATGTCGATCTCGCGGCCGGGAAAGACGGTGGCGAATTGATCGCGATAGCCAGCGATGCTCTTGACCTTCTTGATCACGTCGGCGTGCGGCATGTTCATTTCGGCGGGAGCGGCCAACGGACCCTTGGCCTGATCCTCGAGTGTCGCGGCGCGGCCGTCCCAGAACAGTGGTTCGGACCAGGCAGCGTCGATGATCGTTGGCGTGTGACGTCCCAACTGCGAGCCACGATGGCCGATGCCCTTGGCGAGGCCGTCCTGCCAGGCGAGCGCGGGATTGTGACAGGATGCGCACGAAATCGCGCCGGAACCGGACAGCCGCGGATCGAAGAACAGCGACATGCCGAGTGCGGCCTTTTGCGGCGTCATCGGATTATCGGCCGGAACCGGAACCGTCGATGGACGATGATAGAGCGCGATCCACTTGGCGAGCGTTGCGCGTGATGGAGCATCATCGATCACCGTGCCTGCGTTGGCGACAAAACTCACGCCGCAGATCGTTGCGGTCAGAACTGCGATGGCAAGTGTGATGCGTTTTGTACGTGATGCGCGTGCGTGAAACACGACCAGCCCCCTAAGCCGCGGATTGCACGCGCATGTTTTCGCGACGGGCCTTACGATCACGTTAAACGCACAACGCGCAAAATTTTTCGCACGTTGATCGTCATCGCGTTTCCGAATTTCAGCTTAGGCATTCAAACTCAAAGAAAAAATCTCTTTGCAAGGCACGTTGCGCGCGTCGCGTTTCGGAATTTTGCAAAGTGCCGAGTCAAACATTTACTCCGTATACAGACGAAAAGACGTAGCGATGGTAAAATTTGCGTATCGGTTGCCGACGCAACAGTCTACCCACGCAACTCCGTCGCCACTGAAAAACTGCTCGCATGCGCATCCGGCGTCGGAGGATAGGTCAATGGAATTATTGCGACAGAAATTTGAACGGCGTGACGCGGACGGTCCCACCCGGGAGCGCTGTGGCGCGACAATTTTTGGAATGGCGCCGCAATAGGGTCAAAAACGGCATCTAGCCTGATCGCATTCGATGATTTAAACTTTTTGTCACGTTGCGGGGAAGGGCGTCCGGCAGCGCAATAATGGGGGTGCTTTCATGTCTTTTCTTCCCAAAAAACTTGGCGCAGCCGCACTGGTGAGTTTTGCCGCGCTTGCGGCGGCGGCGATGGTGTCCCCGGCGCAAGCGCGTGGAACGGTCACGCTGCGCGTCTGCAACCGGACGAACGATACGGTCCTGGTGGCCAGCAGCTTCATTCCGATTGGCGGCTCCGATTGGCGGAACAAGGGCTGGACGCGTGTGCGCGCCGGCGGTTGCGAAGATATATTCAGGACGGATAACCGCACATTTTATGCGCGTGCCGAAGTGAAGGGCGATTCCGAACAATATTGGGGCGCCGACATCAAGCAATGTGTTGAATATCCCGGCCCCTACGACTTCTTCACCGGTTCTGACGAAACGACCTGCCCGGAAGGCGAGCCCGCGGAATTCACGACGTTCCACTCCGATGGTCGCCCCGTCTACGTTTGGAATCTCGACCCCTAGGCCAATCCGAAAGAAGGCAGAAATAAGTTTCCAGGCGCAGTCCCGCGAAATTCGCCGGGCTGCGCTTTGTTTTTCGCGACGCGCGCCGGTTCAGGCTGGGTTCATGTGACCGGCGCCATGTTGCGTGCCTGCGATGCACGGGTGCAGCGCGGGGGCTCCGAAGGGAGCCGCGTCAAGGAAAGGTTCGATTGCTATGAAGCGCCTACTCAGTGCCGTTCTCGCGCTTAGCCTGCTGGGCACCACCGCCGCGTCCGCCGACAGTTGGGGACATGGCGGCTATCACGGCGGATGGCATGGTGGCGGACATTATGGCGGCCGCTATTTCGGCGGCGCAGGTGTCGTGGCGCTGGGCCTGGGCATTCTCACGCTCGGCATTCTCGCTTCCGAAAGCGCCCATCAGCGCGCCCGTTACTACGACCAGGACGGATATTACGGTCCCCCGGCGAACGGCGATCGCTATGGCGACGAGGGCGGTCCCAGGTCCGACCCGCGCGGTGCTGGCCCCGCCAGCCCGTACAATGGCGACGGCTACAACAATGGCGGCCATGACCAGGGCGACGACGGCAATTGGTGACGTTTCCGTCCGTTTGCAGGAGCAGTAGACCAGAAGATCATGAGGCGGCCGGCACTTTCGCGCCGTAGCCGCCTCACGCTGCCCCCTTCAAAAGCGGACCCTAGTCACCGCGAGGCTTATCCCCCAAAGCTGATCGGACCCGCGGCGGCGTAACTGTGACGGGACCGTCGTTCGACGCAACGTCCTACAAGGAAGTGCGCACGTTTTTGCCGCGTCCTGTTGATTTCCAGCAACAATTTGGATGACGGAGCCGTCAACCAGAGCGCGAGTCAGGGTTGCTTGAAGTGCTTGGACAGCTTCAGGCCCTGCCGCTGGTAGTTTGAACCGATCCCCTGACCATAAACTTCCGGCGGCGGATCGGTCAGACGTTCGAACACCAGCCGGCCAATGACCTGGCCATGTTCGAGGATGAACGGTACCTCGCGAGAACGAACTTCGAGAACGCCGCGGGCCGCCGGCGGCTTGCCCGGCTCGTAGCCGAATCCGGGGTCGAAGAAGCCGGCATAGTGCACACGAAACTCTCCGACGAGCGGGTTGAACGGTACCATCTCGGCCGCGTGGTCCGGGGGTATGGCGACCGCCTCGCGGCTGACCAGGATGTAGAACTCGTCCGGATCCAGAACGAGGTGACCCTCAGGATGAGCCTCGATCGAATCCCAGTAAGCTGCCGGGTCGAGCACGTTGCGCTTGTCGACATCGATGATCCCGGTGTGCCGCTTGGCGCGCCAGCCGATCCGGCCCCCGCCGGTACCGCGCAGGTCTATGCTGAGCGCAAGACCGTTGTCGATGTCCGCCTCGCCGCTGACCAGAGGATTCTCGGCATGCAGGCGGCGCAGTTGCGTGTCGGTGAACTGCGGCGAGCCGTGGCGCACCCGAAGCTGGTTGAGGCGAGAGCCTTTGCGCACCAGTACCGGGAAGGTCCGCGGGCTGATCTCGGCAAACAAGGGCCCGCGATATCCCGGCTCGATGCGGTCGAACGCTTGCGCGCGGTCCGTGATGAGGCGCGTGAAGACATCGATGCGGCCGGTCGAACTTTTGGGATTGGCTGTGCCAGACACGCGCGACGTGAATTCGGCGACCTCGAGCAGCGGCACGATATAGACGCAGCCGGTTTCCAGCACGGCGCCATGCGTGAGGTCGATCTCGTGCATGAACACCGACGACAGCCGATCCTGCACGGTCGCATTGGGTCCCGGAAGGAAACTCGCACGCACGCGCCACGCGACCGGGCCAAGCCGCAGGTCGATGCTGGCCGGCTGGATCTGGGAATCCTCGATATCCTCAGTCGCCAGTATCTCGCGCCGCGCGCGGATCAGCCGCTTGAGGACATGGCTCGGCAGGATTCCGGTCGAATAACGGCCATAGGTCTCGCCGGTCTCCGTCTCACCGAACAGGACTGGCTCTGCATCTGTCATACTTCGAATCCTGACGTATTTTTTCTGTCCGGCTTGCGCGGAGGGGACCGCAGGGCGGTGCCAGGCGCAGCGACATTATAGGGATGCCCGGCGTCCATTCACGCCCTCATGCAAGAAACTCACGGATATCTGCGATCGCCTCGGCAAGGCCACACCGCCTCACCGGCGCGTCGAGCGGGAATGCGCTCAAAAGCCGCGTCGGCGTGGCGCCTTCCAGGATCACGAAGCAGCCCTTGTCCTCGGCGCCGCGAATCAGCCGCCCGAAAGCCTGCTTCAGCCGGAAGCGGGTCAGCAGGTCGTCATAGCCCTTTCCGAAGCGCACGCGCCGCGCTTTATGCAGGATCGTCGGCTTGGGCCACGGCACCTTGTCGAACACGGCGAGGCGAAGCGAGCGTCCTGGCACATCGACGCCGTCGCGCAGCGCATCGGTTCCGAGCAGGCAGGCATTCTCTTCAGCGCGGAACAGATCGACCAGCGCACCGGTGTCGAGTTTGTCGACATGCTGCGCAAAAAGTGTCACGCCGGCCTCGTTGAGCGGTGCGGCAATGCGCTGCTCGACGGCGCGCAACGTGCGCACGGCGGTGAACAGACCGAGCGCGCCGCCGCCGCTTGCCAGAAACAGCTCGCGATAAGCGGCTGCGACCTGGTCGATATCGCGCCGGTTCACGTCCTTCACGACGAAGATGCGCGCTTGCTCGGCATAGCGGAACGGCGATCCGAAGCTCGCGCGCCTGGGCGGTTGCGGCAGGTGTCCGGCGCCGGTGCGCACTTCCGCGCTGGCCCAGTCGTCGACGCCCTCCGAGACGTCGCGCAGCGTCGCCGACGTGATCAGCGCGCCGTGCGCCGGCGCCAGCACGTCGCGTGCCAGCGGAATGGTCGGATCGACCCAATGCCGCTCGAGCCCGACATCCATGTCGCGGCCGTCTTCGCGAGCGATCTCGAACCAGTCGACGAAATCGGCACTGCGCTCGCCCTCGAGATTTTCCAGCATCTGGATCCAGGTCGGCACGACAAAGCGGCCGCGCCAGACCAGTCCGCGTGCCGCCGCTTCGATCCGTGCGCGGCTGTAGCTTTCCAGTTCCTCGGTTTTCGAGTCCATCTGCTTGCGCAGCAGTGCGGCGAGCGCGATCAGCGGCTGGCTGAGCTTCTTGAGCCCGATGGCAAGGTCACGCGCCGCTCCGAGCAGATCATCGCCGAGCGGCTGCGTATCGGCCTCGAGCGTGTAGAAGCTCTCGCTGTCCTCGCTGCGTGCGCGGACGTGCTGGTAGGCGACGGAAAGGAAGACTTCGCCCGGTCCGCGCGGACCGCCGCCATGCAGGCGCGACATCCAGCCTTCGCCCGCGAGCACGCCGGCGGCCGAGATGCACGCATCGAGCGCTTCCTGCGCCTTGGGATCATCCAGCGTCAGATCGCGCAGGCGTTCCTGCAGTCCGCGCATGCGGCTGCGCGCACGCCCCTCGGGACCTCGAATCCAGCGGCGCAGATCGGTCATCTCGACGCCCGACAGAAGCGGTGCGAAGCCGGAGTCGGCGGCATCGAAGAGGTGGTGACCCTCGTCGAAGACGTAGCGAACGCGGCGCTCGGGCGGCGCGTCCGTCGTCTCATCGACCGCCATCCAGTCCTGCGAAGCCTGCGCGATGACGAGCGCGTGGTTGGCGACGACGATCGGCGCGTGGCGGGCGCGGCGGATGGCGCGCTCGATGAAGCAGGTACGATAGTGCGGGCAGGCGGCATAGACGCACTCGCCGCGCCGGTCGGTGATCTCGCTAAGCGGCAGCGATGCGCCCAGAAAAGCCGGAAAGCCTGCGCCCGATACATCGCCGTCGGGCGTCACGCCGACCCAGCGCGCGATCAGGCCGAGCGCGACCGTGCGCTGACCCGGCGCAAGCGCGGTACGTTTTGCCGCTTCCTCGAAATTGAGCACGCAGAGATAGTTCTCGCGTCCTTTGCGCACGACGGCCTTTTCGCTGCGCTCCTGCGGATCGGGATAGAGATGGGCGATCTCCTGCACGATCTGGCGCTGCAGGTTGCGCGTGTAGGTGGAGATCCACAGGCCCGGACCATTCTTCTCCGCCCAGAGACTTGCCGGCGCGAGATAGCCGAGAGTCTTGCCGATGCCGGTGCCCGCTTCGATCAGCGCGATCCTCGGCGCACCGGCTTCGTCGCGCGCGCTGAAGGCGTAGGATGCCGCGTCGGTGTAGGACGCCTGTTCGGCGCGCTGCTCGCCGCTGCTGCCGACGAGCTGCGTCAGCCTCGTGCGCGCCTCATCCGACGAAATCGGCAGCGAGCCGGGCTTGTCCGGTGCCTGGTCGTCTTCCCACTCGGGCAGGCTGCGCCAGGATTCGAAACCCGCGAGCGGCGAGAGTTTGCCTTCCGGCTCGCCGAGCACCTGCAAAATCGCCGGAGCCCAGCGCCAGCCCGCGCGCTGGAGCGAGCCGGCCAGCGCACGCAGGTTCGGCCGCGCTGTCTCGACAATGTCGCCGACGATGGCGAGAAGCGTGTCGGCGGCTTGGCGCAGAGCGCGCGCGGACTCTTCCTGCGATTGCGGCGGGAGCAGTCCGAGCGCGCGCGAAAGGCCGAGTGCGCTCGGCACGCAGGGAGCACCCGGCCGCACAAAGGCGAAGAGCTCAAGCACGTCGAACAGAGCGGCGGCGGGCGGCGTCTTCAGGCGTCCCGAGATGAATGCGGCGTGCGCGACGAGAACATCGCCGCTGCGAAAAAGCCTTCGCGCTTCCTCGAGCCCGACTTGGCGGCAGGCGCCATCACTCGCGCAAATCACCGCGCCGCCCGGCGCCGGTACCAAAGCGGGCAGGTTGCGCCAGTCGCGCAGGGAAACGGAGTCGGTCGGCATGCGCGCGGATCATGCGGAGTCTGGAGGGGAAAGAAAGCGCAGACTTGCGTCTTTGCATGGCGGGTAACCGTGTTATTTCCGACATTGACGCAATGGCCCGCCAAGCCTAGCTTCCAGCGCCTTTTCCAACGCGCGAGTCTGAGCCTTTCCAATGCCTTCCGGCACTTCCATTCCCTATCGACCCGAGCTAGCCGTGGCCGCCAAAGCCTGGCCTTTCGAGGAGGCGCGCAAGCTGCTCGCCCGTGTCGAGCGCAGAAAGGCGCAGGGGGAAGATACCAGTGAAATCATCTTCGAGACCGGCTATGGCCCATCAGGTCTGCCGCATATCGGCACGTTTGGCGAAGTTGCCCGCACCACCTGGGTGCGCCGCGCATTCGAAAGCATGTCGCCGATCAAGACGCGTCTGATCGCGATCTCCGACGACATGGACGGCATGCGCAAGGTCCCGGACAATGTTCCGAACCGCGAGATGCTGGTGAAATATCTCGGCCTGCCGCTTACCTCGGTGCCCGATCCGTACGGCACGCATGAGAGCTACGGGCGTAACATGAATGCGCGACTATGCGCATTCCTCGACAATTTCGGATTCGAGTACGACTTCCGCAGCGCCACCGACATGTACAAGTCAGGCATCTACGATGCAGCGCTGCTGCGCGTGCTGGCGAACTACGACAAGGTGATGGCCGTGATGCTGCCGACGCTCGGCGACGAGCGGCAGCAGACCTATTCGCCGTTCCTTCCCATCAGTCCGCGCTCGGGAAAGGTTCTGCTTGCGAAAGTGACCTCGCATGACGCTGCCAAGGGCACGATCACCTATGTCGAAGAAGACGGCAGCGAGGAAACCGTTCCGGTCACCGGCGGCCGCTGCAAGCTGCAGTGGAAGCCCGATTTCGGAATGCGTTGGGCGGCGCTCGGAATTGACTATGAGATGTACGGCAAGGACCATTTGCCGTCTCAGCCGCTATATGATGCGATTTGCAGGATTGCAGGTGCCCAGCCGCCAGAGCACTTCGTCTACGAATTGTTTCTCGACGACAAGGGCCAGAAGATCTCCAAGTCCAAGGGCAACGGCCTGACGGTGGATGAGTGGCTCACTTATGCTCCGCGCGAGAGCCTGGCTTTGTACATGTACCAGAAGCCGCGCGTCGCCAAGCGCCTCTATTTCGACGTGATACCCAAGGCGGTCGACGACTACATCGCGCTGCTCGAAGCGTACCACGCGAACGAGACCAGCGAAGCGGAGCGGCTGGAAAACCCGGTCTGGCATATC
>Ga0265325_10001990_pt1 | contig 14065 bp, 15 predicted proteins | sample 41420metaG_FD_202090 | JGI IMG/M metagenome (GOLD analysis project Ga0265325, IMG submission 202090) | Rhizosphere microbial communities from Carex aquatilis grown in University of Washington, Seatle, WA, United States - 4-14-20 metaG | ecosystem: Host-associated > Plants > Roots > Rhizosphere...
TTCATCGAGGAACCGGCCTCCATGCTGTTATGACCCTTCGCCAGGCTCAGGGTTACGCCATCTGCTCAGCCCTCATCCTGAGCTTGTCGAAGGATGGGCAGCATGGCTGATACTTTCGACGTGATCGTGATCGGCGGCGGGCCGGGAGGCTATGTCTGCGCCATCCGCGCCGCGCAGCTGGGTCTGAAAACGGCGGTGGTGGAGCGCGACCGGCTGGGTGGCATCTGCCTCAACTGGGGCTGCATCCCGACAAAGGCGCTGCTGCGCTCGTCGGAAATCTGGCACCTGATGCACCGGCTGCCGGAGTTCGGTTTCTCCGCCGACAATTTCAAGTTCGACATCGGGAAGATCGTCGCCCGCAGCCGCGCCGTGGCGCAGCAGCTTTCCAACGGCGTCGGCTTCCTGATGAAGAAGCACAAGATCACCGTGATCGCGGGCGAGGCGAAGCTGGCCGGCAAGGGCAAGCTGACCGTCACCAAGGACGGCAAATCCGCCGACTACACCGCAAAGAACATCGTGCTGGCGACCGGGGCGCGGGCGCGCACGCTTCCCGGCTTGGAGCCGGACGGAAAATTGATCTGGACCTATCGCGAGGCGATGGTGCCGCCGTCTTTCCCCAAGTCGCTGCTGGTGGTCGGCTCCGGCGCCATCGGCATCGAGTTCGCCAGCTTCTACCGCACCCTGGGCGCCGATGTGACGGTGGTCGAGGTGCTGGACCGCGTGCTGCCGGTGGAGGACGAGGAAATCTCGGCCTTCGCCGCCAAGGCGTTTGCGAAACAGGGCATGAAGCTGAAGACCGGCACCACGGTGACCGAACTGAAGAAGGGTGCGGACAATGTGACCTGCACCCTGAAGGCCAAGGACGGCAAGACCGAACAGGTCACGGTGGACCGCGTGATCCTGGCTATGGGCATTGTCGGCAATGTCGAGAATATCGGCCTGGAGGCCGCGGGCATCAAGGTCGAGAAGACCCATGTCGTGGCCGGCAAATATGGCGAGACCGGCGTGGATGGCGTGTGGGCGATCGGCGACCTGGTCGGCGCGCCCTGGCTGGCGCACAAGGCGATGCATGAAGGCGTCATCGTGGCGGAGAAGATCGCGGGCGTGAAGGGCGTGCATCCGCTGGTGACGGCCAACGTGCCGGGCTGCACCTATTGCTGGCCGCAGGTTGCGAGTGTCGGCCTCACCGAAGCGGCGGCGAAAGCCACCGGCCGCAAGATCAAGGTCGGCAAATTCCCCTTCATCGGCAACGGCAAGGCGATCGCGCTGGGCGAGGCGGACGGGTTGGTCAAGACCGTATTCGACGCCGAAACCGGCGAGCTATTGGGCGCGCACATGATCGGCGCGGAAGTGACCGAGCTGATCCAGGGCTATGTCATCGCCAAGACCGGCGAACTGACCGACCAGGAACTCAGCCACACCATCTTCCCGCACCCGACCTTGTCGGAGATGATGCATGAAGCGGTGCTGGCGGCGGACGGAATGGCGCTGCATATCTGACCCTGTCATTCCCGCGAAAGCGGGAATCCAACTTGTTCGCAATCCTGAAGTTGGATGCCCGCTTTCGCGGGCATGACAAAAAGGGGTTACTGCAACAGTCGCTTCACATCCTCCGCCATTCCCGCTGCATCGGTGGTATCGGTCGTCACCAGCCGCGCGCGTCCATCGCGGTCAAAAAAGAACACCGCATTGGAATGCATCACCTCATAGGGCGGCCCCTTCTTGACCGAATAGGCCACCCGATAGCGCCGCGCCACATCGGCAAGCTGGTCGGGGGTGCCGCGCAATCCCTCCACTTGCGGCGAGAAGGCGGTGGCATAGTCTGCCAGCACCTTGCCCGTGTCGCGCTGCGGATCGACGCTGACGAACAGCACCCGCACATCGGGGCTTTTCACCCGCGCGAGCATGTCGGTCAGGTTGGTGAGGGTGGTGGGGCACACATCCGGGCAATGGGTGTAGCCGAAATAAAGCGCCACCACCTTGCCGCGGTAGCTTTCACCCATCACCGCCGCACCATCGCTGCGGGCTAAATGAAAGTTCAGCCGGGGCATGCCGCCGGAAATATCGGTCATGTGCCAGGGCTGACGCCCTCCGCAACCGGCGAGCAGAAACGCAAGGGTGAGAGCAAGAAACCGCATGGCCCGCGTCCATATCACGCTTCCGCGCCCCCGTCCTCCGCGCCTATTATCGCGTCATGTATTGCCCCGACCATTTCCGCGAAGACCGGCTGCCGGTGCTGCACGATGCCATCCGGCGCATCGCCTTCGCCACCCTTGTCACCCAGACGCAGCACGGCACCGACGCCAATCATGTGCCGATGCTGCTGGACGCGGAGGCGGGTGTGCTGCGGTTCCATCTGGCGCGCGCCAATCCGGCCTGGCGGGACCTGGCGCCGGGGGCGGAGGCGCTGGCAGTCTTTCTGGGACCCCACGCCTATGTCACCCCGTCCTGGTATCCCAGCAAGGCCGAAACCGGCAAGGCGGTGCCGACCTGGAATTATCTGACGGTGCATGTGCGCGGCGGGCTCACAAGATTCGACGACCCGGAGTGGCTGCGCGCCCATGTCGCCGCCTTGTCTGCGGCGCATGAGGCCGGTCGGACCGAACCCTGGTCGCCCGCCGATGCGCCGCCGGATTACATCGACGCCATGCTGCGTGGCATTGTCGGCTTCGAACTCGCCATCACCAGCCTGGAAGGCAAATGGAAGCTCAGCCAGAACCGGCCGCCCGCCGACCGCGACGGCGTGCGGCAGGGCCTGCTGGATGAGGGCGAGGCGACGCTGGCGCGGCTGATGGGCGAGGCGTGAGCACCGCCCATCCCCGGCTGATGGTGGGCGTGGTGCTGGCGCTGGGCACGGCGCTGTATTTTTTCTGCCGCTACTATCCCGCCGAGCTTCCGCTGTGGCTGCCCTGGGAATTTCACTGGCCGGAATTCCTCGCCGTCACGCTCACTTTGCTGTGGTTCGCGCGCGGCCTGCGGCTGTTGCCCGCCGCCCGCCATCCGCCGCTGTGGCGCCAGACCTGTTTCATCCTTGGCATGCTGTCCTTCTATGCCGTGCTGCAGACGGGGGTGGACTATTACGCCCAGCACATGTTCTTCGTGCACCGCTGGGCGCATTTCGTGCTGCATCATGCCGGCGCATTCCTTGTCGCAATGGGCATGTCCGGCCCGGTGATCTTCGCGGGACTCCCGGAATTCCTGCAGCGTCTCGTGCTGTCGAAGCCGGTTCAGCGCACGGTCGCAATCCTCCAGCACCCCGCCCTTGCGCCGGCCCTGTTCGTCGGGCTGCTCTATTTCTGGCTCATTCCCGAAATCCATACCCGGGTAATGCTGGATGCCAATCTCTACCAGCTGATGAACTGGAGCATGGCGATCAATGGCGTGATGTTCTGGTCGCTTATCCTGGATTCGCGCCCCAGGCCGCCCGCCCGCCTGTCGCATCTGATGCGGGCGGCGCTCATCCTGGTGATCGAACTGCCTCAGATGGTGCTGGGCGCGATCCTGTCGCTGTCCGGCAGCGACTATTATCCCGTCTACACCATCTGCGGCCGGGTGCTGGACATGACGGCGCTGAACGACCAGCATTATGGCGGCCTCATCATCTGGCTGCCGGGCACCCTGACCAGCTTCGCCGCCATGATCGTGGTGCTGGTGACCATGCGGCTCAATGAGGAGAAAGCGGAACGTGAGAAAGCTGCTGCTTAGCGTGTGCCTTGTTCTCTGCGCCGGCACCGCGGGCGCGGCCACCCCGGTCGCGGTCTCGGAGGCCTGGTTCCGCGCCTTGCCGGGCGGGTTGCCTGCCGGCGGCTATTTCACCGCCGCCAACACGACCGGCGCCGACATCGTCCTCACCGGGGCGCGCTCCGAAGCCTGCGGCATGCTGATGTTGCACAAGTCGCAGAACAGGGGCGGCATGAGCGGCATGGACATGGTGGACAAGGTCGTCATCGCGGCCCACGGCACCGTGCGCTTCGCGCCCGGCGGCTATCACCTGATGTGCAGCGACCCCCGGCTCAAGATCGGCGGCCGGGCGCCGGTGATACTGGATTTTTCGAACGGCGTTCACATCCCGGTGGCGTTCGCGGTGCGCGGCGCCACCGGCAAGTAGGTCAGGAGTTCTGCAGTTCGGCAAAACTCACATGGCAAGACCCGCCATGCTTCTTGAAATAGCGCTGATGGTAGTCCTCGGCCCGCCAGAAGGCCGGGGCGGGCTCGATTTTGGTGACGACCGGCTTGGTATAGCGCCCCGAGGCCTTGGCCGCCTCCAGCCGCTCGGCCGCGACCCGCGCCTGCTCGGGGCCGTGGGTGAAGATGACCGAGCGGTACTGGGTGCCGACATCGGGCCCCTGGCGGTTCAGCTGGGTCGGATTGTGCATCTTGAAGAACAGATCGACCAGGTCGGCATAGGCCACCTTGGCCGGGTCGAAAGTCACTTCCACCACTTCGGCATGGTTGGTGTCCCCGGCGCAGACTTGTTTGTAGGTCGGCCGCTCGGTGGTGCCTCCGGCATAGCCGCTGACCGCCTCGCTGACGCCCGGCACCTGCAGGAAGAAGTCCTCCACCCCCCAGAAACAGCCCGCGCCGAACAGTGCCTTTTCCATGATCCTGTCTCCATCAAACTCGACCCATAATACGCCGCCGCCGGCGGGTTGTTACATCGCGCAGACCTCATCGCCCCGTCGCATAAGCCCTTCCGGCCATGTCGTTGTCTTCTCAGGCAGATCGCGATAGGGCAGGGAGATGAAGATCGTCATCATCGGCGGCGGCGCGGCGGGCCTGGGGATCGGCTGGCGGCTGGCGCAGGCCGGGGCCGAAGTCACCCTTCTGGAGCGCAGTCAGCCCGGCTCCGGCGCGACCTGGGCGTCGGCGGGGATGATCGCGATCACCGCCGAACTGGCGAACGCCGATCCCGATGAATCTGCCTTTGCCAGCTACTCCAACGGTTTGTGGCCGGCTTTTGCGAAAGAACTCGAACAGGAATGTGGATTTTCCATCGGCTATTCGGAGAGCGGCGCCCTGATGCTGGCGCAGGACGACGAGACCCTGGCGGCCTTGCAGGCTCGGACGGGCGCCGGCCTGACTTTCGTGGCCCCGCCGCAGGCCCGTGCCCTGGCGCCGATGTTGACGGGCGAATTCCTGGGAGCGCTGTGGGCCGAACATGAGGCCCATGTCGACAACCGGGCGCTGGGTCACGGCCTCGCCACCGCCTTCCAGCGCGCCGGGGGCAAGCTGCAGAGCAACGAAGCCGTCGTCCGGATCGAGCGGCGCCCCTCAAGCGATGGTCAGCTCCGGGCCGCCATCGCCCATACCCCTTTCGGGCTTTATCACGCCGACGCCTTTGTCATCGCCGCCGGAGCATGGAGCGGATTGATCGAGCCCGAGCTGGCCCCGGTCACACCCGTCAAGGGCGAGATGATCGCCCTGGCCCCGCCGGGCGACGAGGTTCCACCGCGGCCCTGCATCTGGGCCGAGGGGGTCTATGCCGTGCCGCGGGGCCGGTTGCTGCTGCTGGGCGCCACGGTGGAGGAAGCGGGTTTCGACACCGCGCTGACCCATCAGGCCGCCGCGCAACTGCGCGCCGCCGCCGAAGCCGCGATGCCCGGTCTGAAAGCCTGGACCCAGGTGGACCATTGGGCGGGATTGCGCCCCCGCTCGCCGGATGGGCTGCCGCTGCTGGGGCCGACCGCGGTGGAAGGCCTGTTCGTGGCGGGAGGGCAGTATCGCAACGGCATCCTGTTCACCCCGGCAATCGCCCGGATGATGGCCGATGTCATTCTGGGACAGGGGCAGGGAATCGCCGCCTTCGACCCCAGACGTTTCACGGGAAATTCCGCATGACCGACTTCGTGGTGGACCCGGTCATCGTGGGGCTGACGCATTTCCTCGCCGACTGGCCGCTGTGCCGCGTGCTGCTCTACGACGACTCCCGCTATCAATGGGGCCTGCTGGTGCCACGGCGCCCGGGTGCCATCGAGATGTGCGATCTCAGCGCCGCCGACCAGGCGCAATTGATGGCTGAGATCGTCAAACTCTCGGGCCTGGTCCGCACCCTGCCGGGCGTCGAGAAGCTCAATGTCGGCAATCTCGGCAACATGGTGCCGCAGCTGCATGTGCATGTGGTGGGCCGCCACAAGGCCGATCCGGCATGGCCGGGTCCTGTTTGGGGCCACAGCCCGCCAGTGCCCTATCCCGATCCGGCGCTGGCGCGCCTGGCGGCCCTGGTAAAGGAAAATTAACCATAAAACGGCAATTTCTGCCGCATGGAAGTCTCCGCCGCGCGCAATGACCCGCAGACCGTGCTTGCGGCCCTCAAGAACGCTGCCGCCGCCACCGGCTCCGACTTCCATTATCTGCTGGGCACGGCGATGCGCGAATCCAGCCTGCGGCCCGATGCCCGTTCCAGCACCTCGTCCGCCGCCGGCCTGTTCCAGTTCGTCGATCAGACCTGGATGGGATTGGTCAAGGATCATGGCGCGCAATACGGATTTGGCAATCTCGCCGACGCGATCCGCAAGAGCGATGACGGGCGCTATCACGCCGATGCCGGCCAGCGTCAGGCGATCCTGTCGCTGCGCGCCGATCCGCAAGTCTCAGCCCTGATGGCGGGCGAATATGCCCGCACCACCCAGAACCAGATGAAGGCCGTGCTGGGGCGCGATGTCTGCGGCGGCGAGCTTTATGCCGCCCACTTCCTCGGCCCCGACGCGGCCTGCAAGCTGATCCGGCTGGCCGGCAAATCGCCCGATGCCAGCGCCGCGGCGCAATTTCCCGAAGCGGCCGGCGCCAATCACAGCGTGTTCTACCGTGCCGACGGCCAGGCCAAATCGGTGCGCGAAGTCTATGACTGGGCGCTGCGCCAGCCGGGCGAGCCGGACACGGTGCGGGTGGCGCCCCTGCCGCCGCTCCAGGTCGCGGCATCCGCCCCGGCGCCCAAGACCCAGTCTGCCGCGCTGGCCGTCGCGCAGGCGGGCGATTCCGAAATCCGCATGCTGCTGGCGGGCGTGATGAACTGGCAGCCCGGCCAGGGCTTTTTCGGCGGCGCGCCGCAATCGGGCGCGCTGTCCTTCAATGCCGGGCTGCTCAGCCTGTTGTCGGATTCGCGGACTTAGAGCGCGATCCGGAAAAGTATGAAGCGGTTTTCCGTAGATCGCGCGACCAACAGAGAATCCAGAGCATGATCCGATTCAGAATCGGATCATGCTCTGGCGGTCTTCAAGGCTTCGGTGACGCGGGTATCCAGTTCGGTGCAGAGCAGGCGCGCGATCGCGTCATTCCCGTCGGTGATGTTCTCGCGGAAGATCACCTGCACCGCATCGACATGGGCATCCACCAGTCCGGCGGGCAGGTCCTGGTTCTCCGGCATCTCTCCCAGCAGCCGGGACAGCGACCATGCAACCCGCCCCAGCAGGGGAAAACCGAAGCTTGCCGCCTGGCCCTTCAGGTCATGGGCGGCGCGCAGCAGCGCGGCCCGCGTTTGCGCGGCCGGGTCTTTGACATGGCTGCGATGCGCCAGGGCCAGCCGCTCCACATCCTGGGCCGTCCAGCCGCGGAATTCGCCGCTCAGCGCCTGCACCGCGCTTTCCGCCCGGGCGATCGCATCCAGGTCGAGGCCGCCGCCGCCGCCGGCCTTGGCCTTGAGGAGGTTGGGCGGCGTGATGAGTTCAATCGGCTGCTGGCGCGCCATCGCTCTACTCCGCAGCCTGCTTGGCCGCATCGCTGCGGCGTTCGGGGCCTTCATAGACTTCGCCGTGGCGGCGGCGGCAGGGACCGAAATAGCTGCTGGTGCGCACAAAGGGGCGGGGATTTTCGATCACCGACACCAGGCGCGACATCATCGCATTGACCGACACCGGCTTGGCGAGGAATTCGTTGATGCCGGCATCGCGCGCCTCCTCCACCCGGTCGGCATGGGTATGGCCGCTCAGCATGATCACCGGCACGAAGGGATTGGGGCTCTGGGGATGGCTGCGGATCATCTTGACCAGGTCGATGCCGGACATGCCCTCCAGCACCCAGTCGAGGATGACGACATCGGGGGCGACATCGCGCAGCATCAGCCAGGCCTTCTCGGCATCCGGCGCCTCGACGACCTGGTTGACGCCGAACGCCTGCAGGATCGTGATGACGAGCTTGCGCATATGCACATTGTCATCGACGATCAGGAATTTCAGCCGGTCGAAGCGATAGCCACTCATCCCACACCCGCGGCGCTAGTGGATAAACCTATAGGCACGCCGTTAACACCCCATTAAGTCGGTGGCGCGGGATTGGCGGCATCGGCACGGTTAATCCGAGAATTGTTCCGACAGGATGCGCTCGTCCAGATTGTGACCGGCATCGTAGAGCATCGTCATGGCGATGCTGCGGTCCTCGGCCACGTCCACCAGGGTGACGTCGCGGACTTCCAGATCGTCGGCCACGGCGCTGACCGGGCGCTTGGCGCTTTCCAGGATCTCGAAGCGCACCTGCGCCCGGTGCGGCAGCAGCGCGCCATGCCAGCGCCGGGGACGGAAGGCGCTGATGGGAGTCAGGGCCAGCAGCGCCGCGTCGATCGGCAGGATCGGGCCATGCGCCGACAGATTGTAGGCGGTGGACCCGGCCGGGGTGGAGACCAGCACCCCGTCGCAGATCAGTTCGGAAATGCGGGGCCGGTCATCGACGATGATGCGGATCTTGGCGGCCTGGCGGGTTTCGCGCAGCAGCGAGACTTCGTTGAAGGCCAGCGCCTCGGTCTTCCCGGCGCGGCCATGGGCGCGCATGCGCAGGGGATGGACCACCGCGCGCTCGGCGGCGGCAAGGCGGGCGAGCAGGTCGTCCTCGCGATATTCGTTCATCAGGAACCCGACCGAGCCCAGATTCATCCCATAGATCGGTTTTCCCTTGCCCAGAAACGTATGCAGGGTTTGCAGCATGAAGCCGTCGCCGCCCAGCGCGACGATGACATCGGCGTCCAGCGGCCCCGCATCGGGATGGCGCTGACGCATCGCCGCAAGCGCGTCGGCGGCGTCGGGCGCCGCGGTGAAATGCAGTCTCGTCACGTCATCCCCCCGTCAGCGACATGTGGCGCTGGAGGGCCGGGCGCGCCTGGCGCCGGTCGATGACGAAATCATGGCCTTTGGGCTTGGCGGCGATGGCGGCGCGGATGGCGTCCTTCAATGGCGCGTCGTCATCGCTGGCGCGCAATACTTGGCGCAGGTCGGCGCTGTCTTCCTGGCCCAGGCACATGAACAGGGTGCCGGTGCAGGTGAGCCGGACCCGGTTGCAGCTTTCGCAGAAATTGTGGGTGAGGGGGGTGATGAATCCGATCCGCCCGCCGGTTTGCGCCACCTCGAAATAGCGCGCCGGCCCGCCGGTGCGGTGGCTGCTTTCGGTCAGCTGGAAATCGCGTTCCAGCCGCGCCCGCACCAGCGACAGCGGCAGATAATGCTCGATGCGGCTTTCGCCGGTGTCCCCCATCGGCATGGTCTCGATCAGGGTGAAGTCGAAGCCGCGTCCATGCGCCCAGCGCATCAGCTCCGGGATTTCCTCCTCGTTGAGGCCGCGCAGCGCCACGGTGTTGATTTTCACCTTGAGCCCCGCCGCCGCCGCGGCGTCGATCCCGCCCAGCACCTGCCGCAAGTCGCCCCCCCGGGTGACGTGGCGGAACAGTTCCGGGTCGCGTGTGTCGAGCGAGACATTGACCCGCCGCACCCCGGCGGCGAACAGCGCCCCGGCATGGCGGGCAAGCTGGCTGCCATTGGTGGTGAGGGTGACTTCCTCCAGGCCGCCCCCTCCATCCTTATCTGGGCCGATCCGCGCGCCCAGCCGCTCGAACAATTGCATCACGTTTTTGCGGACCAGCGGCTCACCCCCGGTGAGGCGCAGCCGCCGGACGCCAAGATCGACAAAGGCCAGGCATACGCGCTCCAGTTCGGCAAGCGACAGCAGTTCCGCCCTGGGCAGGAACTCCATGTGTTCGCTCATGCAATAAACGCAGCGGAAATCGCAACGGTCGGTGACCGAGACGCGCAAATAGGTGATGGCGCGGCCGAAGGGATCGAGCATGGGGCCAGACTAGCAGGCCGGTTGCGACAGGCCTAGCGGGCGGATTTGCCCTTCAGGGCCTGGAGGGCGGACTGGCGGGTATAGCCGGCAAATATGGTGTCCGCCTCGGCGATTTCCAGCTTGGTCAGCACCGCCAGCCTGCCATGGGCCTGGCGCGACAGGTTGTAGACGGTGGGGAACACGGAACGGTCGATGCCCACGGCGCGGCAGGCCATGGCGACCGTGCGCGCGCCATTGTCGTAGAACAGGGTGGTGAAACGGGCGAGCTCGACACCCAGCAGCTGGGCGAAGGCAAGATCGAACAGCGCCACCTGGCCCTGGCTCAGCACCCGCATCAGGAAACTGGCCTTGAGCTGCCCCGAGGCGGCCAGCTTTTCGATCAGCTTCCCGGCGCCTTCGCTCGGCGGGTTGCCCGGCGGATCGCTCCTGATCGCGCGGTTGGCGCTCTCCAGGGCCTTGTCGACGAGCCCGGGCGCCACTGCGTAATGCGTGCGGATATGGCTTCTGAGCGCCTCCGACACCCATTCGCACATTTTCTCGGCCAACACCGGCGGCAGGTCGGGACGGTGGGCCAGCGGCTCATGCAGGGTCGCGAAGTTGCGCGATTTCTCGACCAGAATGCCATAGCCGGCGCTGGAAATCTTCGCCGTGACGTTGCGCACCAGCGCGACCAGAACCGGTTCGGTGCCGCAGGCGGTCAGGGCGTCGGTGACACGCTCGCCGATATGGGGCCGTCCGGCGACCGCTTCGCGATGCGCCACGCTGGCGCGGGCGATGAGGTCCAGGACATCCTCCTCGCGCAGCAGCGGGCTTCTCAGGATGATGGGGCGGGCGACTTCGATGGCGTCGTCCACCAGCATGAGGATCAGGTCGTGCGGCGCGGAAATATCCTCGGCCAGGCGCTGGGCGACGGCGACGCGGATCGCCATCTCGACATCGCGGGTGAGGCGGCGCAGGATTTCGCGCATCAGGCCGCGCTCGCGTTCGTTGAGACCGGCGCCCTGGATGCGGTAAAGCGAGGCGACGGCGAGGTAGATTTCCTCGCGGCTGGCGCCGCCCGATGGATTCATCGCGAGCTGGGCCAGACGACCCATGTCGCTCATGTCATGTGCCGTAAGCCCCACTCGAAACGCGCCCCATGCGTTCTGCATTGGCAAAATGCCAGCCTCGCAGAACAATGTACTGAAACGGTCGTTAACAGCGTGTTAAGCACGACAGGGCGCGTTTCGGGAAAGTTCAAGCGGGCGAATGCCTTGCCGCGAAACGTGAACGGCCGGCCGAGGCGCCTCCAGGCGCAACATCGTCGAGGGCCTGGTCCTTTTCCGTGACCCGTACCAGGGCGTGTTTTCCATCTGCGCGATCAGGGCGGTTGAACATGTCAGTGCACGCTCGCAAATTTCCCGGCTTCGCGCAGCGCGGCTGCCTTGCATCACTCCTGTTCATCTGGGAAATCGTTCAGCCATAACCGGTGAGCAACGTTAACGTCTTAACCATCGCAACAAAACAGCGGTAAAGAAAGTGGAAACCATCTGTATAAAGAGGATCGATTTCGATGGGGCTTGATCAGATGTTGTGCCAGAAACGGTCAATTCGGATTCTTCGCGCTGCGGTGGCGATAGCGGCCTTTGCGTGCGCGGCGGGCGCGGCGAGCGCCGGAGAAGTGACCTGGAATTTCGGGACAAGCAGCGGTCAGCTCTTGAATCCCGGCGGAAGTTTCAGTGCGACACCGTCCGGCTCGACCAGCGTGATCACGCCGACCAACGGTCAGGAAGCGGTCTTCACCAGCCAGGGCATCAGCGTCGGTGCCTGGGGATCATGCAATGGCGGCACCGTCCAGAACCCTTGCCACGCGAAAGTGACGCAGGAAGACAATTACAGCACCAAGGACTGGAACAACAACACGGTGTTCGAAACCGGCATCGGCGTTTGCAACTCCTTGTGCACGGGCGGCAGCAACAATGCGGCGATCGGCGACACCGAATGGCTGACCATCGCCTTGAACGATCCGTTCAGCAATGCCACCAGCCACTCGAGCTGGAATCTTGAGTCGATCACCTTCGGCAACGTCCTGTCGGTCCCGGGGCAAGAGGTTGAGTTCTGGTTTTCCAATTCTGCGAACCTGGCGACGGCGGCATCCAACAAGATCGACGACACGATCCTGCAGACCGCCACCACGAAATGCGTCGGCGGCATCGGTTCCCAGGGTTCCTGCCTGTTCGACTTTTCCGCGATCCACGATCCTCTTCTCGACAGCTACGACTATCTCTACGTCACGGCGGTCAATCCGAACGGAAACGATCAGCCGGCCATTGTGGTGGAGTCTTTGACCGGCGACCCGCCCGGCGCCGTGCCCGAGCCGGCAACGCTTGCCTTGGTGGGCGCCGGTTTGTTGGGCGTTCGGGCGGCGGGACGCCGCCGGCGGAAGGCTCGGCAGTAAAGTCCGGTTCTCCGACGACCCCGGCTGTCGCAATCCACTTTTGGCATTAGCCCGCCACCGGGACGCAAATCCCGGTTGCGCGGGCGCGCGCGATGGTGTCGGGTCCCGCGTCGGGAGACGCACCCATGAAGCATATTCTGGCCATCGACCAGGGCACCACCTCGACCCGGGCGATCCTGTTCGACGCCGGCGGCCGGCCGCTGGCCAGCAATGCCGTGCCGCTGCGCCAGATCTATCCCGCCAATGGCTGGGTGGAGCACGACCCGCGCGAGATCTGGCAGGCGGCGCTGGCGGCGGCGCGCGCCGTCATCAAGGGCGTCGCCGCTTCGGACATCGCCGCCATCGGCATCACCAACCAGCGCGAGACGACGGTGCTGTGGGACCGCGCCACCGGCGAGCCGCTGCACAACGCCATCGTGTGGCAGGACCGGCGCACGGCGGCGCGCTGCGCCGCGCTGAGGCGCGCCCGCTGGGAAAGCAAGATATCGCGCAAGACCGGCCTGCTGCTCGATCCCTATTTCTCGGCAACCAAGCTGGAATGGCTGCTGAAGAATGTGAAAGGCGCCCGGCCGAAAGCGCGGGCCGGCAAGCTCGCCTTCGGCACCATCGACAGCTGGCTGATCTGGAACCTGACCAGGGGCCGGGTCCATGCCACCGATCCGACCAACGCCTCGCGCACCATGCTGTTCAATTTGAAGGGCCTGGATTGGGACGACGAGCTTCTCAAGCTGTTCGGCGTGCCGCGCGCACTGCTGCCGGAGGTGCGCCCCTCCAGCGGCGATTTCGGGACGGCCGATCCGATGCTGCTGGGCGCGGCGGTCCCGATCCTGGGCGTGGCGGGTGACCAGCAGGCGGCGAGCGTCGGCCAGGCCTGTTTCAAGCCGGGCGATGTCAAATCCACCTACGGCACCGGCTGTTTCGCCCTGGTCAATACCGGCGGCGCCGTGCCGAGATCGGCGAACCGGCTGCTGGCAACAGCCCTGACGCAAAATCAGTATGCCATCGAGGGCAGCATCTTCATCGCCGGCGCGGTGATCCAATGGCTGCGCGACGGGCTGCATGTGCTGCCCAGCGCGCCCGACAGCGAGGGTCTGGCGCGCCGCGCCGCCGCCGCGCCGGGGCTTTACTTCGTGCCTGCCTTCACCGGCCTTGGCGCGCCTTACTGGGATGCCCATGCCCGCGGCGCGATCCTGGGCCTGACCCGCGACATCGGCGTGGCGGAGATCGTCCGCGCCGCGCTGGACGCGGTGTGCTACCAGACCCGCGACCTGCTGGAGGCGATGGCGCGGGACATGAAGGCCAGCCGGCTTGGCAAGTTGCGGGCGCTGAAAGTCGATGGCGGGATGGTGACCAACAACTGGTTCTGCCAGCGTCTTGCCGATCTCACCGGCCTGGCGGTGGAACGCCCGGTGGTGACCGAGACGACGGCACTGGGCGCGGCCTATCTGGCGGGCCTGGGAGCCGGGCTGTTCAAGGACACAAAGGATATCGCCGCCCGCTGGGCCCTGGACCGGCGCTTTACGCCGGTGATGAAGAAGGCGGAACGTGATAAACTCTATGGAGGCTGGAAAGCGGCAGTAAAAC
>Ga0265325_10001991_pt1 | contig 14059 bp, 12 predicted proteins | sample 41420metaG_FD_202090 | JGI IMG/M metagenome (GOLD analysis project Ga0265325, IMG submission 202090) | Rhizosphere microbial communities from Carex aquatilis grown in University of Washington, Seatle, WA, United States - 4-14-20 metaG | ecosystem: Host-associated > Plants > Roots > Rhizosphere...
GGTTTCCGAAAAGCTCAACAACAACGAAGAGCTGCGGCGCTATCTCGAGAACCTCAACGATGAGGATCTCGGCCGTTACAAGATGTGACCGACCAGGTCGAGCGTCTCGCCCAGGCGGGCATACAGGTGTTGCCCGCCGAATTGCCTAGTCATTTCGTCTTTGAGCGTGACGGGTTTATCTGTCTGGTGGAGCGCAGCGGTGAAGGTTTCGGCCATATCGGTGCGCCCGGCCTGATGACGGAGCAGGGATTCGCCGTGCTGGTATGGCGCGGTAACGACGGCTGGTTCGTAGGCAAGGGCTTCGAGCAGCAGGCCAGCGCGGAGCAGGTGGAGAAGATCCGGTCCTTCGCGGACGACCTGCGCGCGGCTCTGCATCCCAACTAAGTTCATGAAAACCGCTGGGCTGATTTGCGCCGGCCTGTGGCTGCTGACGGCAGGCGGTGGGAGGGAAGGGCAGGCCTCGGTTCCCTTAACGCCGCCAATGGTTTACAATAGATAGTTTGCAGAGGTTCGCCGGACGCGCGTGAAGTTGTGCCCGCTTCCGTCGGCCGCTGATCCGACATTTTCCTCGAGGATTACCCCCATGCAGAATGCGATGCTGGCGAAAGTACTGAATGCAAACAAGCGGAGCGACGTGCCGGAATTCCGGCCTGGCGACACCATCCGCGTCCACGTAAAGATCAAGGAAGGCGACAAAGAGCGTCTCCAGGCGTTCGAAGGCACGGTCATCGCACGCAAGAACAGCGGCATGGGTGAGACCATCACCGTGCGCAAGGTCAGCTTCGGCCAGGGCGTGGAGCGAATCTTTCCGATTCAGGCGCCCGTCATCGACCACATCGACGTGGTTCGTACCGGCCGCGTGCGCCGCGCGAAACTTTATTACCTCCGCGGTTTGAAGGGCAAGGCCGCGCGTCTGCGAGAGCGCGAGTAACCGGGAGCGGTAGCTTGCGCTGCCAGGGCAAGTATGAGCGGGAAGCCCGGTCGCAGGGCCACCATTTCATCGCCGGCGTGGACGAGGTGGGCCGTGGTTCGCTGTTCGGTCCGGTGTTCGCCGCGGCCGTGATTCTTTCTCCGGAGCGCCCCATTCGAGGACTGCGCGACAGCAAAGTACTTCCACCCGAGCGGCGCGAGCAACTGGCCGATCGAATTCGTGAACGCGCGGTTGCGCATGCCGTTGCCGCTGCCGACGCCTATGAGATCGATCGTCTCAACATTCTGCAAGCTTCACGGCTGGCCATGCGACGAGCGATTGAGCGCCTCACTCCCGCCGCGGATTTTCTGCTGATCGATTTCGTGAGTGTCGATCTGCCACTTCCACAGCGTTCGTTCCCGCATGGCGACGCTTTGTGCCAGTCGATTGCGGCAGCGTCGATCCTGGCAAAGGTGGAACGCGACGCCTGCGTGCGCGCGTGGGACATGGTGTTCCCGCAGTACGGGCTGGCCGGCCACAAAGGGTATTACACGCCCGAACACCTGCAGGCTCTCGCCGAGCATGGCCCCACGGCCCTGCATCGGTTCAGTTTCGAACCGGTGCGCGATTCGTGCCGCCACCTGCTGTGGGCGGGATATCCGGAACAAACCGAGCTGTTTCCCGCCAAGGAGATGGCCACGTGGAGTTGAACGCCACCGAATCGGCGCGCCCCGAACTGGCCTGGCATCGGAAGCTCGGCATTCTGGTGTTCGTGCTCTTCTGCTTTGAAGTCGGGATCTTTCTACTGGTGTTCCCGTGGCTCCAATCCTGGGACGTCAGTTGGTTCGCCGGAATGTCGCCGGTGGTGCACGATGTATGGATCAGCCCCTTCTTTCGCGGCGCGCTCAGCGGCCTGGGCCTGGTGAACATCTATATCTCGTTAGGCGAGATCGGTCGGCTGCGCCGGTAGTTATGCCAGCGGTTCCACGGGGCTGACGAGGACATCGGCTGTTGCTGAACGTGGTTTTCCGGTTTGCGCCTTTGCGAGAATGGCGGCCAGCGCATCGCGGGCAATCGGTTTCGACAGATAATCGTCCATACCCGCGTCGAGGCAGCGCTGATTGTCTCCGGCCATGGCGTGCGCGGTCATGGCGACAATAAGCGTGCGACGCCGCGAGCGTTCGGTTGCGCGGATGAGCGCCGTCGCTTCGAAGCCGTCCACCTCGGGCATTTCGACATCCATCAGAATGAGATCCAAGTTGCCGGAGCGCGCGGTCTCGACGGCTTCCCGGCCGTTGTTCACCAGTGTCACGACGTGGCCGAGCTTCTCCAGAAGGCGGCTGACGAGTTTCTGATTCACCGGGTTATCGTCGGCCACCAGCACCCGCAGCGTGCCGGATTCAGGAGAGGGCGCGGACGCTGCCCGGCAGCTCGGGGTCATGGCGTCGATGGCGTTTTCGATCTGAAGCGCGGGCGCCACGCACACGGTGAACGTAAAGGTGCTGCCCTCGCCCTGTTTGCTTTGGACGCCGATTTGGCCTCCCATGAGCGCCACCAGGCGTAAACAAATGGCCAGACCCAGACCGCTGCCTCCGTACTTGCGCGCGGTGGTGCCATCGGCCTGGCGGAAGGCCTCGAACACGAGCTGTTGCTTGTCCTCGGGGATGCCGATGCCGGTGTCGGAAACCGCGAAACGAATGGTCAGGTGATCGGGCGGCGCCGCAGGCATCACGGCTAGCTCGACGGCTATCTCCACCGAACCACGGGCTGTGAACTTGATGGCATTCCCAATCAGGTTCAGCAGAACCTGGCGAATACGCGTGTAATCGCCGAGAACGAGCTTTGGGACGGCATCGGCAACGCGCGCGACCAGATCGAGATCCTTTTGCCGGGCACGCACCTGGAGCACGCGCACAGCTTCGTCAACGCACTCACGCACGTCCAGCGGCGCGACGGCGATCTCCAGCCGTTCGGCTTCGATCTTCGAGAGATCGAGGATGTCGTTCAGTAGGGCGAGCAGCGAGTTGGCGGAATCGCGCGCGGTTTCCAGGTCTTCGCGCTGCTGAGCGGAGAGGTCGCCGTCGAGTACCAGCTCGGTCATGCCCAGCACGCCATTCATGGGCGTGCGGATTTCATGACTCATGGTGGCGAGGAATTCGCTCTTGGCGCGATTGGCTTCCTGGGCGGCGTCGCGAGCCTTGCGCAGGTCGGCGGTTTGCTGGTGTACACGGCGGCGCAGCACGATGATCCAGGCAAAGGCCATGAGCGCGATGGCGGCCACTACGCCGGTCAGCTTCAGCATGCGGTCGAGGTTCAGCCACGGGCCTTCGCGCAGGACAACGATGTCGGCCGGTGAGCGTAAGAGGATCGAGAAGCCCTTGGGGGAGAGCAAATCGTGCGAATCGTCCACGAAGATGGAGCTGATGCCCGTGAGGCGCAGCAGCGCGCCGTTCTGTAGAGGGGGCATGGCCCCGCCGTCCATACGCGCCTCGAAGACGGTGTCGGCCGACCGCAGGATGACGGCGTCGCCGGCGGCGCTGCCCACGCTGTTCACCACGAAGGCGTCGAGCTGCACCAGTTCCGAGTCGTAGCCCTCCTGCATGAGTTCGGTGGACGTCAGGCGCGTGGGCGCGATGGCGCGATCACGGCCGATGGTGGTGATGCTGGCGTCTCGCACGATTGGGCTGAACGTGCCGGGTTCGACAAATCCGGTGACCTCGACGTCGTCTCCCTGATGAAGGGTGACCGGCGCGTGATTCTGGATTAATACGCCGCCTTTCGAATCGCCCACCCACGTGGGACCTGTGAGATGCGAAAGGGCGACCGTTCCGCGGAAGCGCGACAGGCGCTCGCCGCTGGGTTCCGGAGAGATTTGCAACAGCGTGTTAATGGACTGGAGTGCGGGCGGCTCCGGACTGCGCTCGCTGTCCAGGACGAGATATTCCGGGCTGGGGACGAAGATCTGGATGCCGAGGAGCTGGCGTTTGGAATTGAAGCGAGCGCCGCAGACACCCTGCAGCCGAATATGCGAGCCGACCAGCGATTCCGGCAGCCGCCGCGGCACTGCGGAAATGCGCACGCGGAAGCGATGGATTCCCCAGCCGACGAGAAGCACGGCATGATCGTTGTCGAAGGCAACGCTGCGTACCACGCCCCGGGCCTGCACCCAGCGGCTTTCCGGCTCACCAGCCAGCAGTTGTTCCATGTCGCCCGCAAAAGGCTCCGGCATGGTTCCCGGTCCGAGCGTCTCGAGGTGCGGCTGGGCAATTACCGGGGCAATCTCGCCCGGTCCGCTGAAGCCGGTGACGTGAACGCGCTCGCCGGCCGGCGGAAGGGCGGTGTTGACGGCCCACATATTGGCGTAGATGCCGTCGGTGGCGTCCTGCAGGAAGAGGTTGCGGCTCGATTTGTCCGAGTAGGTGACCACGGCGTCGAAGCTGACCGGGAAGGCGCGGCCGGCCAGTTCCACCGGCAGGGAATGCACCTGTTTGGCGCTGGTCAGGGTGACCGGCGCGCCCACCGCGGAGAGGTTTCCCGCAGGAGCGCAACCGGTAAGGACATGGCGGCCTCCTTCATCTGCGAGAAAGGCCAGCCAGTTGGCGTCGCCGGTGGGCGGCGTCGTCTCGCCGGACTCCAGGTGTACGGGGATCTGTCCCGTGCCGTCGTGAAACACCAGACCCCCTGGCCCGGTGAGAATCGAACCGCGAATGCGAAAGCGGTGTGGCGGCAGGTCGGCACTGCGCACCGCCAGCAGCGCTTGCACGTTGTGTTCGGGAATCAACGCGAGGATCGGCGCGGGCTTGCGGACGTCGATGTCGTGGACCGTCTCCACCCACAGCTTCGGCTGTCGGGATTCGCCTTCGGCGTCGCGGCTGGTGCTGAGCACACCGCGAACGGTGATCTCGGCGTCCACGTAAGCGCGATAGTCGCCAGGGGACTCGCGAACGCGCACCTTGGCGTCGCCATCGGCAGCGTGGACCAACATCCCGATCGTGCCGCTGCGATCCAGCTCCGCGGACCGCACCACGCCATGTACTTCCACACGGCGGTATTGCAAATCAGGCTGCGTCAGGGCTCCCATGGCTACGAGCGGAGGCAGTTGATAGGGGATGTCGGGAAGGGCTTTGATCTGGCGGGCATTAATGGATGGCTGATAACCGCCGCTGGCCACTACACCCTGAAGGTCTACGGCGGTGCCGACCACGAAACTGGACGCGGCGCCCGTGTTCTCGATGCGTGCGCCGCCGGTAGCGTCTTCGATCACCACCAGATCCAGAGGCCCGTCGTTGTAAGTGATGTATCCCCTAAGATGTACGGGAATTTTGCCGGCTGTGCCTGGGAGGGCGCGGATCTCACGCACCGTAGCGATCACGCGCCGGGTTGGATCGGTCAGACCGCAACCACCCAGGATGATCGCAAGTACCGCAGCCAACGCCCCGCAGACAGGGGCCGAGTTCGGCTTTCGAGGTCGCACGAGTTGTCTGATTGTCTTATCGGTACTTTCGCCCCGAAAATGTAGGAGGTTTCCTGGGTGGGGGGGAGGGACTTACCGCGGCCGGAGGCACTCCTGGAATGTCCCCGGCCGCGCTTCTGGGAGGAAGGCCTATTTCTGGACTCGGTATTCGAAGTTAACGCCCGGAGAGCCCGGCTTCGGCAAGTCTCGCAGGGTGTAATCCGACGGCACCTGGAAAAGCTCGGGAGCCGGTTCGGTGCGCTGGATGTTGGTCAGGCGAAAAGTGGTGGTGCCCATGCGCGGGTCGGTGCGCGTACTGGAAATCAGCGTCTGCAGATCGTTGGAATACCAGCTTTCGTTCACAATTTTGATGTCCTGCTCGTTGCCGATGGTGCCGGCGGGAATCACGGAAGTGGTGCGTTTCCCTTCGGCAGAAACACCCTCAATGGTCTGCTCGCCGAGCGATTCCACGGTGGCTTTGGAGCTAACCTCCACTGGTTTTGAGTCCGCGGCAGCTCCTTTTAGCACGATGCTGGTGGACAGGCCGGGTCCGCCTGGCGCTCCTGAGCCAGTCGATATGGTGTAACCGCCGGCGGGCATCCCCATGGGAGCTTTGGCCAGGGGCATCTTCTGCGCGGTGTGGTCGGGATTCAGAACGTAACTGATTTCGGCGACAGGATCGTTGATAATAACCAGTTTCATCGATTCGCCTTGCGCACTGGCCAGCATTCCTGAGCCGATAGTCTGCTCGCGGCGCACGCGGCCCTGGGAGTCGCGGGCCATCAGGCTCTTTGTGGTGTGCGAAATACGGTTGCCGTCGGCCAGCGTTTGAGTGGTTTCCGTAATGGCCTCGGCGCTATAGGGCGCGCCGGTCACCGTTTTTCCCTCGAAGGACATTTCGGCTGAAATGAATCCTACGTTGCCGCCGAGCGGAGCCAGGGCAGGCCCAGGGCCGTCCGCGAATCTCTGGAAGAAGAACGTCTTTTCCTTTACCTGGCCGCTATCCTGTGCCAGCGCGAGGCTGGCTGCCGCAACCGCGGCGATTCCAATCATCACATTTCGAACCATTGCTTCACCTTCCTGTTTGAGTTTCAAAGGACGTAGTGGTGACGAAGCGGACAGCGTGGGCCATGCCATCTTCGCCATACAATACATCTGCTCTTACCGGGACCGACAATCGCTGCTCGTCCACCGGAAGCCCGAACAACGCCAGCGTGGAACGCGGCATATCCATGCGGATTACTTCTCCGCCTGTGGGCGGTGCGCTGGACGAATCCAGAGGCAGAAAGCCAGTGGTGACTTCCTGTTGCGGTGGCTGTTCCGGGACAACGTGACGCGGCCGATGGACTCTGCGGACCGCGGCCACTGGCACCATCGGCGACGGTGCGGTCGTCGGGACTACTTTCGCCGGCCGCACGACCTCTATTGCGGCAGTCCTGCGGACCTTTTGCGGAGGAGCGCCCAGGAACGACATCACCCCGATGACACCGGCAATGGCGATTGCCGCCGCCACACCGATCCATATCCTTTGCCCCCGCGCCGACCGCGCGGCGTGATGCCGCCGAAACGCCTCCACCAGCTTCTGTTCCAGTGCCTCAGGAGCTTCCTTCATACCGCACATCCCCTGGCGCGATCAGCCGTTAATTTCGCCGCCAGTAAATTACGCGCGCGATGCAGACGCGAACGAACGGTTCCCAGCGAACAGCCCAGCGCCCGTGCAGCCTCGGCATAATCCAGCTCTTCGAGATCGCACAGCGCCAGCACCTCCCGGTACGCCACTGGCAGGCAGAGAACCGCGCGCCGCAATGCTTCCGCGCTCTCCCGCACCAACAGCGTCGAGAGCACGTCGGCGGAAAGGTCGGGCAGGTCCATGTCGCGCGCCACCGTTTCGCGCGGCGTTCGCGGATCGCGCTCCAGTATCCGCAGCACGTGATTGCGCGCCACGCCCAGCAGCCACGCGCTGAAACTACCTCGCGCCGTTTTGTATCGTACGGGTCCGCGAATCACCAGCAGAAACACTTCCTGCACTACCTCTTCCGCCGTCGTTTCGTTGCCGCTCATGCGCAACGCGAATCGGAAAACCCGGCCCTGATGGCGCCGGTATAACGTTACGAACGCTTCTTCCGAGCCGCATGCGGCCCGCTTCAACAGATCGCCATCGCTTTCTTCGGCCAGGCTTGCCTGCATGCGTTCTGTACTGTATTCCCGCGCGGGCGTGGGAAAGTTCCAGAATGTTGGCGGGAGATCAGTGGCGCGCGGCATGCTGGCCAGCGTGTGCACCCGGTGGTTCGGCGTGAACGGTGACGTCGGCGGCGGGGGCAATTCGTTGCACCGCGGACTCTACTTCTTCCGTGATTCGATGGGCATCGCGGAGGCTCTGATTGCCGTCCACCTCAATGCGTACGTCGACGAACAGCGTCGGCCCCGAGTAGCGCAAGCGCAGATGATCGCAGGCCGCGATACCCGGCACGGTCCGAACCTCCCCAAGGATCTTCTCCTCGAGGCCCGATGGCGCGGTGTCCACCAGGAAGTAAATGGTACGAAGACCGAGCCGGACACTCACCCAAATGACGATGATGGCCACAGCAAGAGCCGCGACGGCGTCGGCGTAACGGAGCCATGCAACGAACGGATATCGCGCTGCAACCAGGACTCCTCCAAGTCCTGCGATCACCACGAGTGAACTCCAGACGTCGGTCTGAAAGTGGAGTGCATCGGCTTCGAGTGCCTGGCTGTTATAGCGGAGTGCAGTGCGGCGCAATGCGCGGGCGCGCGACCAGTCGACCACAATCGACGTGGTCATCACCGCGAAGGACCAGACTGTGACTTCCACGTCCACAGCGTGGTGCAGCAGGCGCAGGACGGCGGCGCGGATAATCCAGCCACAGGTAAGCAGCAGGAGCGCGGTCTCGAACAGTGCCGACAGATTCTCAATTTTGCCGTGGCCGTAGGTGTGCTCGCGGTCGGCCGGTTTACTGGACATGCGGACGGCGAACAGCGTCACCAGCGCGGCCACCAGATCGAGAGCCGAATGGGCAGCTTCAGCCAGAATGCCCAGGCTTCCCGTGAGCAGACCCACCACGATTTTCAACGCAGTGAGCGCAACCGAGGCCGCCACGGAACTGCGGGCGACCGCGCGCTTTTCCTCCACTTCCGGCATCGGGTTATATTCAGTATCCCCCGAATGAACCTATCCGGCTGTAAGCACGTGTGCCGCGTCAGACCGTACCACCCTGCAATCGTGTAACCTGACACCAACGGTGCGTTTCATTCGGACGGCATTCTTTCTGTCATGTGCGATGTTTGCCGCCGAGCATGTCGTTCGCATCGATACCGCGCACCCAATCCGGACATTCGATCCGGCGCGAGCGTTAGGGGCGGGCATCGACGGGCATGAACAGGGCGACGTCCTCCGCATGCTCTCGCCTGCGCACGCGGGGGCCATGCGGTCGGCTGGATTTCGGTCGTTATCTTATCGTCTGCGGACAGAACTCGCCGGCGAGGTATGGCACTGGAATCCCAGCGGTAAGTGGAGCGACGCTGCACGACAGCAGGGATACTGGGTTTCCGACGCCGACGCTCCTCAACCCATCGAGCTTTCGTACGGTTACCGGCTGCCGCGCCGCGGCAACACCCGCGATCAGGCAAACGATGACGGCTATTCGCGCATCGACGATGGCGATCCTTCCACCTTCTGGAAAAGCAACCCATATCTGGAGCCGCACTTCACGCACGAGCCCGCAGCCGCGCACCCCCAGTGGATCGCCATCGAGACTGGCGGCGCGGCGGTCAACGAAATCCAGATTCAGTGGGGAATTCCGTGGGCGGTTGAATACCGCGTCGAGTTCACGAATCAGACCGAAGACCCTGAGGATTTTCAGAAACCAGGCATATGGCATCCGTTTCCCCACCAGCCCAAGGGCGGCACGGGCGGAACAACAATCTTTCGGCTGTCCGATGCGCCCGTACAGACGAAGTATGTTCGTGTGGTGCTGATCCGCTCTTCCGAAACTGCGCCGCCCGGTTCCATCGATATTCGCGACTCCCTGGGCTACGCTGTTCGCGAGATTGGTCTGGGTGTGCGCGACGATGCAGGAGCATATCATGAGCTTCTGGCGCACGGCGCATCGCGGGAGAAGCAGAGTATCATCTGGGCGTCGTCCACCGATTCCTGGCATCGCGCCATCGATCGCGACGATCGCGTGGAGCAACCAGGCTTCGATCTTCTTGTGAGCCGATCGCTTTGGGGCGCCGAGCCAGCCATGATTCCGGTCGGCCTGCTCTACGATACGCCCGAAAATGCCGCCGCTGAGCTGAGCTTCCTGCGTCATCGCGGCTATCCCGTGGGTCGCGTGGAGTTGGGCGAAGAACCGGAGGAACAGTACGGCGCGGCGGAAGATTACGGTTCCCTCTATCTGCAATGGGCCGATGCGCTGCATCGGGACGATCCCACGCTGCAGCTAGGCGGCCCCAGCACGGTGGCCGACTCTCTGACACCCGACCCGCTTAGCCACTCGCACTATCTCGCCTCGTTTCTCCGCTATCTGAGAGCCCGGGGCCGTTTGCACGATTTCAGTTTCTTCTCGTTCGAATGGTATCCCTTCGACGATGTGTGCGCGCCTGCCTCTCCGCAGTTGATGGCGGCGTCCGGACTGCTTGCCGGAGCAGTCAACCGGTTTCGCAGCGAGGGTCTGCCGGTCGGTCTGCCGGTGATTATCAGCGAATATGGCTGGTCGGCCTATGGCGCACAGGCGGAGGTGGATCTGGAGGGCGGGCTGCTGAACGCGGAAATCGCCGCGGAGTTTCTGTCGCTTGGCGGTGAGCAGTCCTTTGTGTATGGATGGGAACCCAACGAATTGCTCAATGAGCAATCCTGCGCCTGGGGCAACAACATGCTCTTCCAGACCAGAGGACGCTCAGAAAAGGCGGAGCCGATGGCCACCTGGCACGCCGCCGCGCTGGTGACCGGACATTGGCTGCTTCCCAGCGGCCCGCATCAACTCCTGGCCGCGGCCTCCGATCTCCCAGGTGTTGCCTCTTACGCAGTTCGGCGGCCCGACGGGAGTCTCGCCGTCCTGCTACTGAACAAGGATCCGGGTGAAAGCAACGCCATCCGGCTTCCTCTGACTTCGGCGACTCTTTTCCAGTTCTCGGGCGACCAGTATAAATGGGTTTCGAAGGGTTCTCACGGCCATGCCAAACGCAGCAAACCCGCTGTGTCCCGCGCCCTGGCGGACGGCGAAGCCTTCGACGTCCCTCCGCTCTCGATCACCGTGGTGACCGGGCAGGGAATCAAGCCCTGATCAAACGCCGCCGGCAAACACCTTGCGCCGCAGGGCCCACTCCTCGCTGGAAAACTCCCGCGCGCCTTCCTCAATCAAGCGGGGCATCAGGTTGAACACCGCCGTCGGCGACCACGGCCGGCCATCCCGAGCCTTGTAGCCGCGCCGATTCAGCTCCAGCGCCACGTCGGTCACCCCTCGGTCCTGCACAATCATCTGCAACATCAGCCTCAGGGCCTCTTTCTCGCCCGGATGCTCAGTCAGATGACTACAGTCTTCCGCCACCTGGAGACCGAAAGGAACGTCAATTTCGGGTGTCGGCTCGGGCGCGGCGGCCGTCTGCCTCTCCCAGATGACGCCGACCAGATTCCATCCGTCGGCCTTGCGTCTTTCCACGTATTCCGCGCTCAGCGGCTCACTGATGCGCTCGTGAACATGTTCGAAATGCGCCACTGTCGGACCTCCTGAAGCAAATGCGGGATTCCGCTGCCACGCGCGCACGGTGAGCGCCATACCTGGGCTTTGCAGATCATGAGCTTACGGGCAGAGATCGCGCCTTCGCTGTTCGATTCCGGGACTCCGCTGCTCGCCCCCGCGCAGCCTTCTGATATGATTTCAAAGCAACCGCCCAACATTCCGGAGCGTCTGATAGAACTTCACCATGTCATTGATTACTTGGAACAAAGCAATAATCCTGAGCGGTCTTCTGGCGGCGACGTTAGGCGCCCAGAATCCGGTTTGCGGGCCAAACTACACCGCTGAAACCACTTGCAACGAATTCGACGCGCGCGGCAACGCCACTCTGAGCGGCACGTACTTCGTTCGCATGGTGGAAATCGCCGGCCTCAGCACTAGCGGCACCGCGTTGAACACCGCCTACACGGTCACTGGAATGATGACGTTCAGTTTGGACACCAGCGGCAACGGAACCTACAGCTTCACCGGACAGCAGAATACGTCGACCGTGACCACTGGTCCTGCGTCGTTCACCGCCACTGGCTTCTATGCGGTCTCCGCCAACGGGTCCATGCTGATTCAGGATCCGCTCTTTACCAGTGCGTTCCTCCAGGGAACCGTGGGCGCGGCCGGACCCTCCGCGTTCAGCGTTAGCCGTCCCAGCGGCAACATCGCCTTCATGGTGGGCATTCCGGTGAGCAGCGCGGTTGCCTCACTGAGCGGGCCATACTACGGCGGTTACTTCGACCTTTACAATGCCAGTCCTGGCTCCATCCGTGAGGCTTCGTTTCCTTTCACCTCGGATGGAAAAGGGAGTCTGGGAACGCTGACGGTGACAGGAATCGGTACCGATCTTGGCAATACGTCCCAGATACAACAACTGGCCGGCGTGGGATATTCCTTCGCCAGCAACGTTGGCACGGTAAACTTCGGGGGCGCTCCCGCATCGAACTTCATCAGCGGCAGCCAGACGTTTTATGTCTCCAACGACGGATCGCTCATCCTGGGCGGCTCGGCGGGAGATTACGACATCTTTGTGGGAATACAAAGCCTGGCCAGCGCCGCCACACCGGCTTCGCTACAGGGCATTTATCTTGTCGGCGGCCTCGAGAACGACTCCTCGCATGGCGGTGAGAACATCTTTCAGGATTTTACAGGCTCCGTCAGCGCGACCGGCGCCGGCGCTTCTATCAACCACCGTCAGGTAGTGCGCAGCGACGTTTCCAGCACCCTGTTCACGGATGAAACGTTCGCTTCCACCTATACAATTCCCGCCTCGGGCGTATTTACAGCCAGCGACAACTATCGTTATGCGCTGGGCACGAAGGGAACATTCCTCGCGTCCGGCCAGAACGAGCTGGAATCGCTGGTGTTGGGGCTGCAGACGCCGGCATATTCGGGATCGGGAGTATGGCTGAATCCGGTTGGCGTCGTGAACGCGGCCAATTCGGCGCCTTTCACGAATCCGGTAGCGCCTAATGAGATTGTGACGCTGTACGGAACGGATCTTGCGCCCAGTACGACAGCAGCTCCTCCCGGTGTCTTTCCGCTTCCTTCCATCCTCGACGGCGTCCAGGTTTATGTGAACGGCTCGCCCGCGCCGCTGCTGTACGTAAGTTCGAGTGCGATTAACGTGCTGTCGCCCTCCAGTTGGTATCCCAACAATGGCTGGGGTTACGTCACCTTCCAGGTTTACAACAACGGGACCTATTCCAACGCTGTGCGGGTTTTTGCTCAAAACAACGCTCCGGGAGTGTTTGGACTGGGTGGTTCGGCGACTGGGCAGGGGGCCATCCTGCATGCCAACACCAGCGTGATCGCCGATTCGTCGAACCCGGCGCATCCCGGTGACATCGTGTCCATTTTTGCTACCGGCCTCGGAATTACAGCCGACCAGCCTGATGTCGATGGCTCGGCCGGCCTGTTCAGCCCGCTGACGTCGGCGTGGTCGGTGTACATGGGCGGGGTGCAATGCGATCCCCTGCAGATTTCCAATTATGCGGGTCTGGCACCCTATTACGCGGGCCTTTATCAGATCAACGTGACCGTGCCGAGCGGGACCGGGACAGGCAACGTGCCGGTGGAAGTGATTCTCCATTCAGGCACTCCGCATCCCAACGCCGCGCAGACGGTGGAGACGACTATCAACATTCAGCCGTAAGGCAGGTTTGCAGGCGCTGCTGAAAAACCCCTTTTAGTACCGCTCTTTCACCTTCGCGGTTCGGTAAGTTGCTGCAAATACGACCCGCCGTTTCTGAACCGCGCGTGTAAACAAGCGTGCTTCGGAGTTTTTTAGCCGCGCGGGCGGTTACAAACCCGTAGCTGAAAAACATTGTTCAGCACCCGCTCTGTCACCTTCGCGGTTCGGTAAGCGTGTTCAGAAACGCTCCCGTGAGAGGGCGAGTAAAAGTAAAACGGCCCGGAGCTCTTACGAGCGCCGGGCCGTTTTCGTTAGAACAGCTTACTTCGATTCTTCAATGCGCATACCGTAGAAAGACCGGTATACGAAGAACGCTGAGATGAGGAAGAACACCAGCGCCAGGATCGTGGTGAAGTTGTTGCCCTGGGATCTCGACAGAGAAACAGCCAGTTCCACAGCCAGCAGGCCGAACAACGTGGTGAACTTGATGATCGGGTTCAGCGCCACCGACGACGTGTCCTTGAACGGATCGCCCACCGTGTCGCCAACCACGCAGGCATCGTGCAGCGGCGTGCCCTTTTGCTTCAGTTCGGTCTCCACGATCTTCTTGGCGTTGTCCCACGCGCCGCCCGCATCGGCCATGAAAATGGCCTGATACAAGCCGAACAGCGCGATCGAGATCAGGTAGCCGATGAAGAAGTAGGGTTCCACAAACGCGAACGCAAGCGTGGCGAAGAACACCGTGAGGAAGATGTTGAACATACCCTTCTGCGCGTACTTCGTGCAGATTTCAACCACCTTCTTGGAATCGGCCACCG
>Ga0265325_10001994_pt1 | contig 14035 bp, 14 predicted proteins | sample 41420metaG_FD_202090 | JGI IMG/M metagenome (GOLD analysis project Ga0265325, IMG submission 202090) | Rhizosphere microbial communities from Carex aquatilis grown in University of Washington, Seatle, WA, United States - 4-14-20 metaG | ecosystem: Host-associated > Plants > Roots > Rhizosphere...
GCCGCTGGCGCTGCTCGGTGGCAAGCGGGCTAAGCCGATACCCGATGTACCGACCATGAAAGAGCTGGGCTACAATCTTGAATACTATCTCTGGGTCGGCATTTTCGCGCCGAAGGGCACGCCAGACAACGCCGTCGCCGCGTTGCGCAAGACCGCCGGCATCGCTGCCCACAGCGACCAGTACAAGACGGCCCTGACCAACATCGGGCTTGATCTCGAGTACATGGACGGACCGGAATTCGCGAAATTCTGGGCCAATGACTCCAAGGCCGTCATTGCCGCGGTGGACGCCATCGGCGCGGTCAAGTAACGCTTGTCATCGAACGACCGCCAAAAAAGCGCCGAAAGAAACGCGGTTGACCGCTGGGAGGACTGGATGGATCGACGTAGTTTCGTGGCCGGCTCGGCCGCCACCGCGGTTGGCCTTGCCGCCGGCCCAGCGGCGGCGCAACCGGCCTATCCGACGAAGGCGATCACCTTCATCAATCCGTTTCCGCCCGGCGGCGCGGCCGACGTGGTGGGCCGGCCGCTGGCTGCTGCATTGGAGCCGATCCTCAAGCAGCCGGTCATCATGGAAACCAAGGCCGGCGCCGCTGGTCAGGTCGGCGCCCAATTCGCCGCCACCGCGAAGCCCGACGGCTACACGCTCCTGGTCCATATCGTTTCGATCTCGGGTTTTGCCGAGGTCGACAAGCTGTTCGGCCGGACGCCGAAGTTCACGCGGGCCGACTTCATCCCGATTGCCCGCCTGACCTCCGGTCCCATGGCTTTGGTGGTCAACGACCAGCAGCCGTTCAAGACCGTCAAGGATCTGGTCGATGAGGCGAAGAAAAATCCCAACGGCCTGGTGTTCAGCTCGTCCGGCCTCTACGGCGCGCTGCACCTGCCGACCGCCCTGTTCATGAAGGTTGCGGGCATTCAGATGCGCCATCTGCCGACCAACGGCGGCGGACCGGCGCTGACCGCGATCCTCGGCAACAACGCGCAGGTGCTGGTCACCTCGATCGCGGCGGCGAATGGTCAGATCAAGGCCGGCAAGCTGCGCGCGCTCGCGACCTTCAGCGCCCAACGCCCGGCGTCGCTGCCCAACGTGCCGACGCTGAAGGAAAGCGGCTACGACGTCGAGTTCTCGCTGTGGGTCGGCCTGTTTGCGCCGAAAGGCACGCCCGAACCGATCGTCGCACGGCTGCGCGCAGCGACGAAACAGGCTGTCGCGGCGCCGCAATTCAAGAACACCATCGATTCGATCGGCGACGAAGTCGCCTATCTGGATCAGCCCGAGTTTGCCAAGTTCTGGGACGAGGACGCCAAGCAGGTCGAATCCGCCGTGCATTCGATCGGCAAGGTGTGACCCAGGATCGTGTAGTATCGACACGTTATGCCCTCCGCCCTCGATCGCGGGACCAGTGGAAAGGATGGCGAATGATGTTGCGCGCAGACCACGTGGCCGGTGCCGGATTCGTCGCCTTCGGCGCTCTGGTGATCGCGCTGAGCGGCGACCTGCCGTTCGGCAATCTGTCCATGCCGGGAGCCGGTTTCCTGCCGATGCTGGTCGCGATCCTGATGATCCTGTTCGGGGTGATCCTGATGGCGCGCGCCGGCGAAAGCCAGCTGTTCGCCAACATTCGCTGGAGCGGCGGCAAACATGCTGTCCTGGTGATCCTCATCACCGGGGCTGCCATCGCGCTCTATGAGCGGCTCGGTTTCATCATCACGATGATGCTGATGATGATCGGGTTTCTCGTCATCATCGAACGACGCAACCCGGTTCGGGCCTTGGTCTTCAGCGCCGGTGTCTGCCTGATCACCTATATCGCTTTCGAATACGGGCTGAGCACGCCGCTCGCCGAAAGCCCCTGGGGATTCTAGAGGCGTCGCGTGGGCACAACATTCGACAGCTTGCTGCATGGCTTCTCGGTCGCGATGCAGCTCGACAACCTCTGGTACGCGTTCCTCGGCTGCGTGGTCGGCACGCTGGTCGGCGTGCTGCCCGGCATCGGTCCGCTGTCCGGCATCAGCATCCTGCTGCCGGTCACCTACGGGCTGAACGCCACCCAGGCGGTGATCATGCTGGCCGGCATCTACTACGGCTCGCAGTATGGCGGCTCGACCACGTCCATCCTGATGCGCATCCCCGGCGAAGCATCGTCGGTGATGACCTGCATCGACGGTTACGCCATGGCGCAGCGCGGACGCGCGGGCGCGGCGCTGTGCATCGCCGCCGTCGGCTCGTGGATCGCCGGCACCTTCGGCGTCATCGTGCTCACCGTCGTGGCGCCGCCGCTCGCGACGCTCGCGCTGCGTTTCGGCCCACCCGAGTACACCGCGCTGCTGGTGCTCGGCCTGATCTTCCTGGCTTACATGTCATCGAGTTCGCTGATCCGCACGCTGCTGATGGCAAGCCTCGGCATCATGCTCGGCATGATCGGCATCGACAACATGACCGGCCACTTCCGCTACAGCTTCGATCTCAACGAGCTGGGCGACGGCATCGGCATCGTTCCGGTCGCGGTCGGTTTGTTCGGCCTTGGCGAAATCCTGTCGACGCCGAGCATCAACGTCACCGGCGAGGTGATCGCGCCGAAGTTCCGCGATCTGCTGCCAAGCCGCCAGGAGTGGAAGGAGGCGGCCTTCCCGATCGCCCGCGGATCGCTGCTCGGCTTCATCGTCGGCATCATCCCGGGCTCCGCGCATGTCATCTCGAGCTTCCTGTCCTATGCGCTGGAGAAAAAAGTTTCCCGGCATCCCGAGCAGTTCGGCAAGGGCGCGGTGGCCGGCGTCGCCGGCCCCGAGTCGGCCAACAACGCCGCCTCCACCGGAGCGTTCGTGCCGATGCTGGCGCTTGGCATCCCGACGAGCCCGATCACCGCGGTGCTGATCGGGGCGCTGATGATCCACGGCGTGTCGGTCGGTCCCGGTCTCGTCAACGATCATCCCGACGTGTTCTGGGGCTTTGTCGCGTCGATGTATGTCGGCAACCTGATGCTGCTCGCGCTCAACCTGCCGCTGGTCAGCGTCTTCGTCACGGTGCTGCGGATTCCCTACGCCTATCTCTATCCGCTGATCATCATGTTCTGCATCCTCGGCGTCTACGCGGTGAACAACTCCATCGTCGATGTCTGGATCATGCTGATCATGGGCATGCTCGGCTACGTCCTGCGCAAGTTCGAGTTCGATCCGGCGCCGCTGGTGCTGGGCCTCGTCATCTCGCCGATCTTCGAGCAGAGCCTGCGCCAATCGCTGATCATGTCGAACGGCTACTGGACGATCTTCTTCGAGCGGCCGATCGCGGCCGGGCTCTTGATCGTCAGCGCCGCGCTGCTTGGCTTGTCGGCGTTGTCGTTTGTCATGAACCGCAAGGACTGGCGCGATACGCTGGCCGAAGTCGAAGCCGGCGAAGAGAAAGCGTCATGACCCACCGCGCTTGAGCAGTGGCGCCTGGTTGCCGGATTCAATTTTAAAACAGCCACGCCAAATCGCTCCGGGGATTTTTGCGGCGCCCGGTCGCCGGCCTTCTCTTCCTTGCCTCGGACAAGCCCGAGGGGACGGAGCGCCACGAGGCGCTACCTTCTCAGTCGACGCCTTGCGGCGCCGCACTCCTTGATGCGGGAGTGCCCGCCTCGCAGCGCTCCATCGCGGCGATTTTGCACCTCGGGACCTTGTCTTCCGGGAGCGGACAGAGGGTTTGCCCCTCACTGATCCGGCAGGCTTTCGCCCGCCTTCGTCCGTCCTCGTGCAGCCACTGAAGGCGGCCCCCCGTAGTAGGGGCGGACGGTGACCCAAGGCGTCCCGGGAGTTCGCTTGACGAGCCAAACCCGCAGGCGCCGCGCCCTGCTCCGCCAATCGCGTCACCGGTTGACGCCCTCGGACGAGCAGGGCTGCATTTCCTTATATTCCTATAGGAATAAAGTCAATAGAATTTTCGCACGGCTGCGCTAAGGTTGCGGGCTACGAAGCGAACAACAATCCGGGAGGATGCCATGCCGATCGACCGCCGCGATTTCCTTCGTCTCTCCGCAGCGGGCGCGCTTGCATCCGCGCCCTGCCCGGTCTTCGCCGAAACCTATCCGACGCGGCCGATCACGCTGTCGGTGTTCGTCGGCGCCGGCGGCGGGCCCGACATCGTCGCGCGTCTGCTCGGGCAAAACCTGTCGCAGCGGCTCGGCCAGGCGGTGATCATCGAGAACCGGCCGGGCGGCGGCGGCAACCTTTCGCTGCTGTCGGTCGCGCGCGCGCCGGCCGACGGCTACACGCTGCTGCTGATGGCGACGCCGCACGCCGTCAACGTCACGCTCTATCCGAAGCAGGGGATCAACGTGCTGCGCGACATCGTGCCGGTCGCCAGCATCGACAACGACTCGTTTGCGATGGTGATCAACCCGTCGATCCCGGCGAAGACCGTGGCCGAGTTCATCGCCTATGCCAAGGCCAATCCCGGCAAGATCAACGTGGCGTCGAGCGGCAGCGGCAACCTCAGCCATCTCGCCGCCGAGCTGTTCAAGATGATGACCGGCATCCAGATGGTGCACGTGCCCTATCGCGGCATGCCGGCCGCCAACACCGCGGTGATGACCGGCGAGGCCCACGTGCTGTTCAACGCGCTGCCGGCGGTGGTACCGCTGATCCGGGACGGCAAGCTTCGCCCGCTTGCGGTCACGTCGGACAAGCCGGTCGCGGTGCTGCCCGGCGTGCCGACCATTTCCGCGACCGTGCCGGGCTATGCGGTGACAGGCTGGACCGGCATCGGCGTGCCGAAGAACACGCCGCCGGCGATCGTCGAACGGCTCAACAAGGAAACCAATGCGGTGCTGGCCGATCCGAAAATCCTGGCCCAGCTCGACAAGCTCGGCAGCGAGCCCTTCACCAGCACGCCCGCGGAGTTCGGCCGCTTCGTTGCCGAGGAAACCGAGAAATGGGCCAAGGTGGTGCAATACGCGAGCCTCAAGGTCGAGTGACGATGGCTCGCTTGGGCTGACGCATTCGTCGATGGACTATATAGTCCTCCGCATCATCCTCTCGGGAGCACCCCATGCAGCTTGTCGCCGAACGCCCGGTCACCGGCACCATCAAGGCGAAGATGAACTACATCGTCGACACCGGCGTGCCGCCGGTGCGCTACATCGACTGGCCGGAGATGGAGCATAAGGAGATTGCGCCGAAGTACGAGCTGCACGAGGTCGCGATCCGCAACGGCCGGCCGCTGCGCGACAGCTTCAAGCTCGACGTCCATGGCTTCGTCTTCACCGACCACCACACCCGGATGAAGGACTTCACCGACGAGGCTGAGCGGAAGCGCGTCTACGATCCCGAATGCGCGGAGCTGATCAAGAAGCACTCCGGCGCCGCCGAGGTGCTGGTGTTCGACCACACCATCCGGGTCGGCGACGAGAGCGTGCAGAAGAACACCGGCGCGCGGCCGCCGGTGAAGGGCGTGCACAACGACTACACCGAGGCGTCGGCGCCGCAGCGGCTGCGCGAGATCGTCGGCGACGCCGAGGCGGAGCGGCGCTTCAAGAAGCGCTGGGCCATCATCCAGGTATGGCGGCCGATCCGCGGCACGGTGATGATCGATCCGCTCGGCATCTGCGACGGCCGCACCATCCCGCAGCAAGGCTTCATCCTGGTGCAGCGGCGCTACAAGTACCGCACCGGCGAGGTCTACCACATCGCCTACAATCCCGCGCACCAGTGGTTCCACTTCCCGCGGATGGAGCGCGACGAGGCGATGGTGTTCAAGGTGTTCGACACCGATCAGCAGGTGCCGACCCGCTTCACCGCGCATTCGGCGTTTGACGATCCCGATACGCCGCCGAACGCGCCGCCGCGCGAGAGCATCGAGACGCGGACGTTCGCATTCTGGGACTAAAGCCGCGGCGCGGCCGTGGCTATTTGAAGCGCGCGATGGCGTAGGCGAGGTCCACGATCTGCGCGTCGGTGATCGGCGCCAGCACCTCGGCCATGGTGGCCTCATAGCCGTGCCGGACATTGCTTTTGTATTCGCGCATCGTCTTCACGAGATAGTCCTCGCGCTGCGCGGCTATCCTCGGGACGTTTTCCTTGCCGGACAGATCCAGATTGTGACAGCTGTTGCAGCGATGCTGCGTGATCAGCGCACCGGCGCGCTGCATGCGTGCTGCATCGGGCGCGTCCGCAGGCGCTTTCGGCGGCGGCAGCTTGGCAACGAAATCGGAGAAATTCCGCAGATCGTCGTCGGTGAAATCCTTGGTCATGGCATTCATGATCTCGACGGTGCGCTGCTTCTCGCGGAACAGAAAGAGCTGGATCAGCAGATATGGCGCCGGCTGGCCGCCGAGCGACGGCGTCTCCGGGATCTCCGACTGGCCCTGCTCGCCGTGGCAGGCAAGGCAAGGCACCGCGCGTTCTGCCATGGTCTCGGCGCGCAACGGAGAGGCCGCGGCACAAGCCGAAATCGCTGCGGCGAGGAGACCCATGACGTTGAATCGGTGCATGGAAGGCCAAAATGAAGAGGCCGGGGAGCGGTTCGCCCCCGGCCTCCGTTATTGTTGCCTAGCGGCTCGCGGTCTTCGGCGGCTTGCCGTAGGTGATGCGATAGACCACGCCGTTCCAGTCGTCGGACAGCAGCATCGAGCCGTCCGGCATCTGCTGCACGTCGACCGGGCGGCCGATGTACTTGTTTTCGACCAGGAAGCCCGTCACGAACGGCTCCGACGACTTCACCGTGCCGTCCTTGTTCAGGTGGACGACGATGACGTCGCCGCCGAACTTCTTCGACTTGTTCCAGGAGCCGTGACGCGCCAGGAAGATCGCGTTCCTGTACTTCTTCGGGAACATGTCGCCGGTGTAGAAGCGCAGGCCCAGGCCCGCCGAGTGCGGTCCGGTCAGCATGATCGGCGGGGTGAACTCGCTGCACGAGTGGCCCCAGCCGAACTCCGGGTCCGGCAGGTTGCCCTGGTAGCAGTACGGCGAACCGAAGTTCTCGCCCATCTTGGTGACGCGATTGAGCTCATCCTGGGGCACGTCCTCCGACAGCCAGTCACGACCGTTATCGGAGAAGTAGAGTTGCTTGTTCATCGGATTCCAGTCGAACCCGACCGTGTTGCGCACGCCGACCGCGACGGTCTCGCGCCCGGTGCCATCCAGATTGATGCGGCGGATCTGACCGTGGTCATTGTCGTGCAACACGTTGTTGCCCGGCTGTCCGACCGGAATGTAGAGCTTGTTGTCGGGACCGATGGCGATGAACTTCCAGCCATGCGCCTCGTCCTTCGGCAGGTCGGTGTAGATCACCGTCGGCTTGTTCGGCTTGTCGAGATGGTCCTCGACGTTCTCGATCTTGGAGATCTGCGACAGCTCGGCGATGTAGAGCGTGCCGTTGTGATAGGCGAGGCCGTTCGGGCGATAGAGGCCCTCGGCGATCGTCTTGACCTCGGTCTTGCCGTCCTTCTTGACGATGGCGCTGACCTTGTTGCCAAGCCGCGTGCCGACGAACACGGTGCCCTTGTCGCCGATGCGCAGCGAGCGCGCGTTGAAGATGCCGCTGGCGTAGACTTCGATGTTGAAGCCCGGGGGCAGCTTGAGCTGGGCGGTCGGCAGCTTGTCGGCCGCAGTCGGCAGCGGTGGTGCTGCAACTGGCGCGAGCTTGGAGGCGGCCTCGTTGCCTTCGGGGCGGCCGATCAACGGCGAACCGGGTGGCAGGGCGTTGGCGGCCGGCGCGGCCGCTGGGGCTGCAGGCGCCTGTTGTGCCGAAGCCGGCGTGGCCGCAGCGAGCAGGGCGACAGTTCCGGTCAGCAGCAATGCCTGCCGGTACGACAATGACATGGACATTCACTCCTCCCCTGGTGCGGAAGCCCGTGGTGCCCATCTCGCCGAAGATTACGCCCGGCGTGCAACGGGCCTGGTCTTCCTTGGCCGCAAGTGTCGGATAAGTTGCCCCCGGCGCGCAATCGGATTCGGGCGGTGGGCGCCGCCCATTGGGAAAGAAATTTCTACATCCGGCGATAGTCGTACGGCTTGTCTTCCTGCACCGCCGCAAGTTCGGCAATGCGGGCATGATGCGGCGACAGATGGCACACCGGATCGGTGGCGCGGGCATCGCCGGTCACCAGAAAAGCCTGGCAGCGGCAGCCGCCGAAATCGAGTTCGCGGCGCTCGCAGGTGGCGCACGGCTCGGGAAGGAAATCCGTGCCGCGGAAGGCGTTGAAGGCCGGCGAGTTCGTCCAGATGTCGGCCAGCGAATGCTCGCGCACATTCCAGAATTCGAGGCCGGGGATCGATTCCGCGGCGTGACACGGCAACACCCGCCCCGACGGCGTGACATTAAGCGAGCGGCGGCCCCAGCCGCCGACGCAGGGCTTGGGAAAGCGCGCGTGATAGTCCGGCACCACCGCGTCGATGACGATCCTGCCGTGATGCTTGCGGCGAAGCTCCTCGACCTCGGCCACGGCGCGTGAAACCTGATCGGCGGTCGGCATCAGCGCGGCGCGGTTCTTCAGCGCCCAGCCGTAATACTGCACATGGGCGATCTCGATGCGGGACGCTTTCAGCCCGAGCGCCAGATCGACCATGGCGCCGATGCGCTCGATGTTGGCGCGATGCACCACGAGGTTGATGGTGAGCGGCAGGCCGAGCCGCACCGCCTCGACGGCCAGCGCATGCTTGCGCTGGAACGCGCCGCGATAGCCGGCGATGCGATCGGCGGAAACGGCGTCGGCATCCTGGATCGAGACCTGGACATGATCGAGGCCCGCCTCCCATAGGTCGCGCATGGTGCGGGTGGTGATGCCGACGCCGGAGGTGATCAGGTTGGTGTAGAGCCCGGCTTCGCGGGCATGGGCCGCGATATCGACCAGGTCGCGCCGCACGCCGGGCTCGCCGCCGGAGAGATGCACATGAAGAACGCCGAACGCCGCGGCCTCCTGGAACACGCGCGACCACGTCGCGGCGTCGAGCTCGTCGTCGCGCGGCTCCAACGCCAGCGGATTCGAGCAATACGGACAGCCGAGCGGACAGCGGTGCGTCAGCTCGGCGAGAAGGCCGAGGGGAGCATGGAGTGTCGTTTCGGATGCAGTCACGCCAACCGGCCTCTCGGCCGTCATAGCCGGGACAAAGCCCGGCCAGGACGGAGCGAATGTTACAGCTCCAGCAATTTTTTCTCGGCAAGGCCGAGGAGCAGCTTGCTCACATCAGCAGATATGCGCTCGCGCGGCGCGTTGAAGGTCGTGGCCAGATCGTCGACGATCGCGGCAAACGTTGCCTCGCCGGTGCAACGCTTGAGGATTTCGGCGGCGATGGCGTCCGCCTTGAAGATCCGCTCGGGCGCGAGCAGGACGAAGCCGCCCTGCGCCTCGCTGTGCGTCAGCCGCACGCCGCGCGGCAGCCGCGGCTTGGCATCGTCGGCAATGGGAACAACTGCGTCCAAGTGATCCAGGCCTCCACGCGCCCTAGGCGCGGCCCCCGTCTTATACGACAATTGCCGGACAAGAGCCGAACTGGAGGAAACAAATGAAGCGAGAGCGGTCGGGAATCACGCTTTGTGCCGTGGTCATTGTTGCGATGATCGCAAGCGCATCGGCCCACGGCGAGGACTATCCGACCAAGCCGGTCACAATCATCTCGCCAGCCGCTGCGGGCAACAGCCCGGATATCGCCGCTCGCGTCCTTGCCGACCGGCTGACACAAATCTGGAAGCAGCAGGTGCTCGTCCTGAACCGGCCCGGCGCCGGCGGCCTGATCGCGGCGCAGGCGGCCGCCGCCGCGGAGAAGGACGGCTACACGCTCTACATGACGCAGTCGTCGACCTGGACGGTGCTGCCGATCCTGCAACCTGGGAAGGTCCCGGCCGAGCCGGAGAAATCGTTCGTGCCGATCGGCATGCTCGGCGAACAGCCGATGGCCGCGGCAGTCAACAAGGACGTCCCGGTCAAATCCATGGCGGAGCTGGTCGACTACATCAAGAAACAGCCCAACGGCATCCTGTTCTCCGCCACCAATCGCGGCAGCCAATCGCATCTGACCGGCGAATTGCTGCGCGAGCGCGCCAAGTTGAACATGACCTTCGTGCATTCGGAGGGCGCGGCCAAATCGCTGACCGACGTGATCGCGGGCCGGATCCCGCTGGTGTTCGAGGGCATCGCCGGACTCAAGTCCGGTATCGAAAGCGGCGGCATCCGGCTGCTCGCCGTCACCTCGGCGGAACGTCTGCCCAACATGAAAGACGTGCCGACCGCGGCCGAAACCGTGCCTGGTGTGGTTTCGGCCGGCTGGGTCGCATTGATGGCGCCGATCGGGGTGCCGGACGCTATCGTTCAGAAGGTCGCGGCCGATCTGAAGTCGGTTCTGGCACAGCCCGAGGTGCAGGAGCGCTTCCACATCCTCGGCACCTACAGCCGCGACCTGACGCCGGCGCAGCTCCTGGATTACATCCACAAGGAGGAGCAGAAGTGGTGGCCGATCGTCCGCGGTGTCGACAAGCAGCGGGCGGAGAAGTAATGCCGCTTGTCATTCCGGCACAAACGCGCCGGGCGGGACTTCGCCCGGATCGACGTAGGCGTACTGCAGCGCGTCGCACATCGCCCATAGCACGCTGCACTTGAATTCGAGCGCCGCCAGCACCTGCTGCTGCTGCTCGGGTGTGCGAGCATTGGTCTTGCAGTAATCGAGCGCGAAATCGGAATCGCGAGCGGCCTGCGGCGGCCGCTTGTCGAAATAGGCAAGCGTGTCACGGGTGACGAATGGATAGCTGGCCAGCATGCCTTCGACCCGCTCGCTGATGATCTGCGGCGAGAACAGCTCAGTGAGCGATGAGGCGATGGCCTCGAGCAGCGTTTTTTCGCGAACGAAACGCACATAGGCGTCGACGGCAAAGCGCGTGGCCGGCAACAGCCCGCGCAGCGACGTGACGTAGTCGCGAGGCAGGCCAAGCCCGTCGGTCAGCCGCAGCCAGCGCGCGATGCCGCCATCGTCGGCGCCCTCGCCATCATGATCGACCAGACGGGAGCGCCATTCGCGGCGGATCGCGCTGTCGTCGCAGCGCGCGATCAGGCTCGCGTCCTTGATCGGGATCATCGCCTGGTAGTAGTAGCGGTTCAGCGCCCAGGCCTGGACCTGGCCCTTGGTGCATTGGCCGCCATGCAGCAACTTGTGGAACGGATGCAGCCGGTGATAGCGCCGCGCGCCGATGTCGCGGAGCGCGGCTTCGAGTTCGTCGGGCGTCAGGAGATTCATGCGAGCACCACACCCTCCCCGTCATCCTGAGGTGCGAGCGTAGCGAGCCTCGAAGAATGAGCGGCCACAGACTCACGGGCCGTCGACCCTTCGAGGCTCGGCCCATAGCGCGTCGAAGACGCGCGTAAACGCACTGGTGGGCCGAGCACCTCAGGGTGACGGGTTGAGTTCTGCATTCGCGGCGCCGCCCTCACAGCACGATCTCCATGCCGTCGAATGCGACCTGCCAGCCGGATGCTTCGACCCGGCGGCGCTCCGGCGAGTCGTCGACCAGAATCGGGTTGGTGTTGTTGATGTGGACGAACAGCTTCCAGGCGCCGATATCCTGCAACGCCGCGAGCGAACCACCCTCACCGTCGATCGGCATGTGGCCCATGCGGCGGCCGGTCTTCGTGCCGGTGCCGGTGCGCAGCATCTCGTCGTCGGTGAACAGCGTGCCGTCGAACAGGATGGCGTCGGCGCGTTGCAGGCGCTCGTGGAGCGCGGGCGTCATCGCTGCGGTGCCGGGGACGTAGGCCAGCCGGGCGGCGCCATCCGTGAGCTCGATGCCCACATTGGCGGCGCTCTGCTCCGCGATTTCGGGATCGTCGCCTTCGAGATAGAGCGGCACCTTGCCCGGCACCATGAACAGCTCGGCCTGCAGGCCGACGAGCGCGAATCTCTCACCCGGCGCCACCGCGCGGCGCTTCACCACATCGGCGGCGAGCGCCCCGAACATCGGATTGTCCGCGATGGTGGCGAGCGTTGCCGCGGTGGCGATGAGTTCGAGCGGCGAACGCTCGCGCAGGCTGAGCAGACCGGCGGTCTGGTCGATCTCGGCGCCGGTCAGTACTACCGCTTCGATCGGGCTGGTGCGTTTGTCGCGCGGGTGCAGCGGCGCGGTCGCAGCGATCTGCGCGCGCAGGTCCGGCGACGCATTGAACAGCGCCCAGCGTTTGCCGTCAGCGGAAACCGCGAGGCTCGCCTGCGTGAGCGGACGCACGCGCGGATCGCCGGCCCAGGCCAGCCGGCAGACATCGCAGTTGCAATTCCATTGCGGAAAGCCACCCCCTGCCGCCGCACCGAGGACGATGGCGGTTATTCCCATCTAGAGGGGGAACGGAAGCGAGATCAGATTTCAGCCGGCAGATAGCCGTTGATCTCGAGGCCGATGCAGATCTCGACGAGAGTCGGGGTCGTCCAGGCCATGGTTTGGTCCTCTTCGAACGTCGTAGCCAAGGGTAATGGCGGTTCCGTCGGCGCGCAAGGCGGTTCCGGGCGCTAATCCTTGTCCATTCCGGTCGCGAAGATGACCTTGGACCACTTCTCCCGTTCCGCCCGGTAGAACTTGTCGAAGTCGTCGGCCGAGCCGATCAGCGGCGCAAAGCCCTGCGTCACCAGAGACTTCTGGACGTCGGGCATTTCCAGGGCCTTGCGGTTGGCGTCGTCGAGCTTCTGGATGATGTCCTTGGGCGTGCCGGCCGGGGCCGACAGCCCCATCCACAGCCGGACGTCGAAGCCCGGGTAGCCGGATTCGGCGATGGTCGGCAGGTCCGGGAAGGCCGGATCGCGCTTGGGGCCCGTGGTGGCGATGCCGATCAGCCGGCCGTCGCGGACGAACTCCTGCACCGGCGCGATCGAGGAGAACATCATCTTGACCTGGCCCGACAGCAAATCCTTCACGGTTTCGCCGCCGCCCTTGTAGTGCACCGCCGTGGTCTTGATGCCGGCGACCATGTCGAAATATTCGCTGTTGAGATGCGTGGCGGAGCCGCGGCCGGCGGTGGCGTACTGCACCTCGCCGGGCTTCGACTTCGCCAGCGCCACCAGCTCCTGGACCGTCTTCACGCCGAGCGAGGGGTGCACCACCAGGATGTTGACGGTCTCGGCCTGCGGGCCGACCGAGATGATGTCCTTGCCGAACTGGTACTTGATGGTCTTGGAGAGAAATTCGTTGACCGCCGTCGACACCGGCGTGTTCAGCAGCGTGTAGCCGTCGGCAGGCTGCCGCGCGACGTAATCGGTGGCGATCGCGCCGCCGGCGCCGGTCTTATTCTCGACGACAACCTGCGTGCCGAGGATTTCTCCCATCTTGGCGCCGACCACGCGGGAGATGATGTCGGAGGGACCGCCGGGCGCAAAGCCGACCAGCAGATGGATCGGGTGACTGGGGAAATTGGCTTGCGACAGCGCGGTGCCGGACGCCGCGACAGCCACAGCAAGCACACTGATCAACGGCAACACACGCTTCATCGCCCTCTCCTGTTTCAAAAATTCTTTGCGTCGTTTTCTTCGCCCGCCCGCGTCGTCTTCGCCTCCGGAAACACCGCCTTGATCGCTGCCATGGCGATCTGCTCGTCTTCATACGACCGGACGCCGGACACTCCGATCGCGCCGATCAGATCGCCATCGACGATGATCGGCAGCCCGCCCTGCGCGGCGAGGAACGGAAACGTAGCATAGGCCTTGTGCGGGCCTTCGATCCATTTTTCCCAGACCACCGAAGGGCGGCAGGTCATCGCCGAGGTCTTGGCCTTGGCCAGCGCGATGTCGTCGTTGCCGGGACGCGCGCCGTCCATGCGATGCACCGCGACGATGCGCCCGCCGTCGTTGAGGATGGCGATCACCACCTCCCACTTGTTGCGGATGGCCTCGGCTTCGGCGGCCGCCAGCAGCTTCTTGGCGTCGTCGAGCGTGATCGCCGGCTTGGTTCGCATGGGCGTTTCCTCGTGTCGTTTTGAGGAAGCGTATCACGCGTTGCATTGATTGCCAGAGCGCGCCCTACGCACGGTGTCATCGCCGGGTGTGTGGCATGGCTCGGACGAATCCGAAATGACCTACAGCCTGATCT
>Ga0265325_10001995_pt1 | contig 14034 bp, 9 predicted proteins | sample 41420metaG_FD_202090 | JGI IMG/M metagenome (GOLD analysis project Ga0265325, IMG submission 202090) | Rhizosphere microbial communities from Carex aquatilis grown in University of Washington, Seatle, WA, United States - 4-14-20 metaG | ecosystem: Host-associated > Plants > Roots > Rhizosphere >...
CGTCGGCTGCGACACGGACCGCGCGCGCGATGTGATGCGCGAAGTCTATCGTCCGCTTTATCTGCACGAAACGCCGATCCTGTTCACCAGCCGCGAGAGTTCGGAATTGATCAAATACGCGGCGAACGCGTTCCTCGCGACCAAGATCACCTTCATCAACGAGATGGCGGATCTGTGCGAACTCGCAGGCGCCGACGTTCAGGACGTGGCGCGCGGCATCGGTCTCGACGGACGCATCGGAGCCAAGTTCCTGCATGCGGGACCCGGCTTCGGCGGCTCCTGCTTCCCGAAGGACACGCTGGCGTTGCGCAAAACCGCGCAGGACCTGGGTGCGCCGACCAGAATCGTGGAAGCCGTGGTCGCGGTGAACGACGCGCGGAAAATCGCCATGGCCAAGAAGATCGAAAAGGCGTTCGACGGCGTGAAGGGCAAGACCATCGCGGTGCTCGGTCTCACGTTCAAACCCAACACCGACGACATGCGCGACGCGCCGAGCCTTGTGATCGTCCCCTATCTTCAGGAGAAAGGCGGCACGATCCGCGCCTTCGATCCGGAGGGTTCCAAGGAAGCAGGGAAGCTGCTCAGGATCGATCAGACGAGGGACGCCTACTCGGCGCTCGACGGCGCTGACGGCGTCGTCATCCTGACAGAGTGGAATGAGTTCCGTGCGCTCGATACCGGGCGGATGAAAAGCCTTCTGAAGAAGCCACTGATGATCGATCTGCGCAACATCTACCGTCCGAGCCAGATGGCCGCCGACGGCTTCACCTATGTCAGCGTTGGCCGCGCAACGGTCACGCCGGATGTGGGTTGAAATTCCCGACTGAACGCGCATCCTGCGTAGGTGGGCTGCCGTCCCCATCTGTCCAACTTCTGAGTCCCCGTGAACCTGAGGACTGTATTCAGGAATTCCCTTTGAGCAACGAACCGGTGAGAGCCAAGACATTTTCGTTGGCGTCGGCGCCGAAGTCCGTGCGCGACCTTTTCGACGCCCAGGAACGGGCTGAGTGCAGTTGGAATTGGTTCGAGACACTCGCTGAAACAACTTTAGACGAGGGCGAGCAGGCGCAAATCGCGACATTGGAAAGTGCAAGTGGCAATTTGCTTTCCGCGATTCCGCTCGTCAGTCGTCCGGATCGGGCCATGCGAGGTCTTACCGCGCCCTACACGACGGTATTTAGGCCGCCCCTTGGCCGTGCCAACGATGCCGCAATTCTAGGTCAATTTGTTGCCCAGGCTGCTCACGTGCGACTTCGGCTGGATTGTTTGCCCGCCGACGATCCCGGCATCCGGGCGTTTGTGGAGGGGCTTGGCCAAGGAGGGCTACTAACAAGTCGCTTCGAGCATTTTGTAAATTGGTTTGAAGTCATTTCAGAATTTTCTGAGTTCTGGCGCGGACGTGGCTCTCAATTGCGGTCAACTATCAAAAGGAAGTCCGCCGCCCTTTCTCCCAACGGTCGCATTCGGTTCGAGCATTGGGACTTGACAGAGAGCCTCGAAAGCGGCTGCGACATCTACCAGGCGATCTACGCGAAAAGTTGGAAGCCCGCTGAACCCCACGAGAGATTTATCAGCACATTGATGCGCAAGATGGGACCCAACAATGAGGCCCAGCTCGGCGTAGCGTTGATTGATGGAGAACCCGCGGCAGCTCAGATTTGGCTGACAAAGGGACATTTCGCAACGATATTTAAGCTTGCCCAGGATCCCCAATTTGACCGGTTTTCGGTTGGCTCTCTACTCACGCATTGGATGCTCCGCGAATTCTGCGAGAATGAGAAAATTCGCGAAATCGATTTTGGCCGAGGCGATGACGCGTACAAGAAAACTTGGTTACACTCGCGCCGTATTCGTGAAGGAATAATTGCGTCGAATCCTCGAACCTTACAAGGATTGGGCTCGGTCGTTCGAGACGTGTTGCCGACCCTTTCGTCTGCGATGCTTCGTCGAATATTCGGGCGCTCCAAAGCTTAAGAATGAGGACGTCTAACCTCCCCATCTAAAGGCTCCCTTCCCATGTCATTTGCAATCTTCATACTGGCGCATGAGGCAACGTTTGTTTGTTACGTTTTGTTTGCCGTTCTGGTCGCATTCCGCGGGTCGCGGAGTTGGCTTGGCGGCCTCCTCTTTGCAGCCGCCGCCGCCACGGCCATCTGGTCCCAGACCCCTGTCCTGATGAGTTATGACCTCGGCCCGCTATGGCTGGAGCCGGCGGCAAACAGTGTTCGTGACGGCGCGTGGCTTGCACTTTGTCTTGGTCTAATCTATCCGCGCGGCGGCCAAACGCTCCTTTGGCGAGCATTGCTCGCCGTGACAGGCGTGCTCCTTGCACTTCAACTAAGCCTCGACGTTGCTCACACCGATCTGGGAGTCCTGGCCGGCGTGCATGTCGATTCCGCATTGCTACGTCTGGCCGCGACAGTCTTGGGTTTGGTTTTGCTTGAGAACATTTTTCGCAACTGTTCGGGAGCCGAATTTTGGGCGCTCAAGCACCTCCTAATCGGGCTACTTTGCATACTGGCGTTCCAACTCCTGTCGCGGGTTCCGGAGTTTCTTACCCACAGCGAAGATCCCGAATTGGCCATCGTCAAGCCGATCGTCTTTTTGCTGGCGCTGCCTCTGTTTGTGGTCAGTTCCATCCGCTTTCCCAATCTTCAAGTGCGGCTACATTCCTCACGTGCCTTTGTCTTTCACTCGGCAACCCTTATCGCCGCGGGAATCCTGCTGCAGGGGGTGGCAATTGCGGCCTTTTACGTTCGCGTATATGGCGGCTCTAACGGAACCGTCTTAGCTGTAATTTTGCTTTTTGCAGGAGCCGTCGCGATCGCGGTCGCGCTCGTTTCAGGCAGCATCCGCGCGCGTGTTCGCCGCTTCATCAACGAAAATTTCTTTAGCCTGAAATACGACTATCGAGTCGAATGGGAGCGGGTGACGCGAGCTCTTGCCCTATATCCCGAACAGGGCAGCGCGGAGCGTGTCCTGCGAACCCTTTGTGACTTGCTTGATACTTCGGGAGGTGCCCTTTGGATATACCGCGCGAGTTGGCATCAGTTTCTTCCGGCGGCAAAGCTCGGCTTTGAACACGAGTTTGTCCCGATCGCGCAGCAAGATCCCCGACTCGCTCCTTTCCTTGAATCTGAAACCTCACTGCTCAACATATCGAGCGACTTTTCCGCCGTCGCATGGCGGGCCAAATTTGCGAATTACTGGATCGTGGTGCCTCTCCGCTACCGCTCGACCGTGGTCGGGGTCGCAATCCTTGCAAAATCAAGAGCGCCCAAGAAGCTGGATTGGGAAGATGAGAACCTTCTTCGTCTCGTCGGTCTTCAATTGGGCGCCTACCTTATTCAGGAGGAAACTGCACAGTCCCTGGCTGACGCGCGGCAACTTGAAGAGTTCAACAAGCGCTTCGCATTCATCGTTCATGACATAAAGAACACAATCGGGCAGCTCAGCCTGTTGGTCCAAAATACAACTCAATTCGGTCATAAACAGGAATTCCGAGATGACATGGTCGTCACGCTGCGAAACGCCGTGGAGCGCCTGCAGGCGTTGCTAAAAAGTCTAACCCTCGTGGGAAGTGAGAATGTTCCTGGCAGTCGACCCTCGGAAGTCATTGATTTGGTTGATTTTTTGACCAAATTTACGAAAGAAAAAAGTAGTCTCGGACAACCGGTGACGGTTAATACAAAATATCCCTCGCTTGGCCTAAAATTATTGGATGTCAGCAGCTTACGAGCCGTATTGGAGCATGTTGTGACCAACGCGTTGGAAGCGACGGGCAGCAACAAGCCTGTCGAAATATATCTTACGGCCGGAGCGCAGGCAGCCGAGATCCGCGTTCGCGATCACGGGCCTGGAATGAGCGAAAAGTTTATCAATGAAGAACTATTCAGGCCGATGCGCACGACCAAGGATGGCGGATTTGGAATCGGCGCCTATCAGGCACGCGAGCTCATGCGCGACCTAGGTGGCGATATTGTAGTTACGAGCAAAGTTGGAAGCGGAACCGAGGTAATCTTGATGTTGCCTAGGATCGAACCACAGGACCCTGCCGGAGAATGACAAAAGCCTCGCCCGAGATCGCCTCCGCAGAACCCGATCCGCAAGAGAACATCTTGTTGGTTGAGGACGATCTTGGTTTGCAGAAGCAAATGCGGTGGTCATTGGCGCCGCACAAAGTCGATGTCGCAACGAATCGTCAGGAAGCAATTGCGAAGCTAACTGATGACGCGAGCTACCGAATTGTCATTCTCGATTTGGGCCTTCCTCCCGACGAAAACGGTGCCAGCGAAGGCTTGCGCGCCCTTGATGAGATCCTCAGCCACAACCCGAACGTTAAGGTCATTGTAGCAAGCGGCAATGTCGACCGGGCCAATGCGGTTCGTGCTGTAGCCAAAGGAGCCTTTGATTTCATCGCAAAGCCGCTGGATATCGAAGTTCTGAAGCTGGTCATCGAGCGTGGCCTGCGAATGCACAGACTTGAAGAGGAAAACAGGAACCTCAGAAAAGAGGCAAATCAAGGCCCAGCTGGTCTTGTGTATTGCTCTTCTCGAATGGCGCAAATTGTTCAAATGGTCGAGCGCGTCGGACCGATGGACGTCAGCGTGCTCCTGGTCGGAGAAACCGGAACTGGAAAGGACGTCATCGCCCGAGCGTTGCACAGCGTCTCGCCGCGCCGTGCCGGTCCTTTCGTCGCCATAAATTGTGCGTCAATCCCCGAAAATCTGCTTGAGAGCGAGCTCTTTGGCCATGAGCGCGGAGCGTTTACCGGCGCGGTAAAGCGCACGCAGGGCAAGTTTGAGCTCGCCGATTCCGGGACGCTGTTTCTCGATGAAATCGGCGACATGCCGATTGCCTTGCAGTCCAAACTTTTGCGTTTCCTGCAAGAACGCCGCCTCGAGCGGATCGGCGGACGCGAATCCATTTCGGTCGACGTCCGTCTCATTTGCGCGACGAACCAAAATCTCGAAAAGCAGATATCCGAGCAACGCTTTCGTGAAGACCTGTTTTACCGAATAAACGACGTCCGCATCGAGCTTCCACCGCTGCGACAGCGCGAGGGCGACGCGATCGTCCTCGCGCAGCATTTCCTCAATACCTACAACCGAATTTACTACAAGAAGATATCCGGATTCACAGCAGATGCCATCGATGCGATATCAGTCCACACTTGGCCAGGAAATGTTCGTGAACTCGAGAACAAGGTGAAACGCGCTGTCATCATGGCCGATGGAAATCGCGTTTCTGCCAAAGACCTCGACCTGGCAACTGAGGGAGCAGAGCCTCAGGGTCGAGACTTAAAGTTGGAAATTGAGAAACTGCAAAAGCGCCTTGTGCGTGAAGCTCTCGCGATGACCGACGGCAATGTCACTAAGGCGGCAAAACTCTTGGGCGTGAGCCGACCCCACCTGTACAGTCTGCTTGAGCAAAATTAGCTACCCCTTTTTTCCAAAACTCTGGAGCGACACGTGAAGAAATCAAGCAAACCTACCCCCGAACGATTCGCTCGACGCCACGCTGCTGTGCTTACCCTAGGCGTCGCACTCTCGTTTGTCGCGTTCGGAACGGAGACATTTGCTGCCCTCCCACCCGCTACAAGTAACCCGCAACAGCCCACCGTAAGTGATGCCGCTGTTCGACAACTCGTTTCCCAAGCACAAGACGCACTCAAATCCGGCAATTCGCGTCTGGCACTGATTCTTATGAAGAACGCGGTCAATGCCGCGCCCCGAAACGGCGCCATCCGAGCACAGTTAGGCTTGGTACTGCTTCGCACCGGAGATTCCGTTGGCGCCGAACGTGAGCTTAGGCAGTCACGCGTCGATGGAGCTCCCGACTCCCTCGCATTGCGCTGGCTCTACCAAGCAATGCTCATACGGCACGAAGAGCAGAAATTGCTGGATGAATTCCCCGAACCGGCGGCGACTGATCGCAGTGCCGGAGCTGCCGATCTCTTTAAGGCAAGGGCCTTGGCATATCAGGCCGTGGGCCGCCCGGCGGACGCGCTGGCCTCAATGGATCACTCCTTGGCGCTGCACCGCGACGTGCCGTCGATCCTGGCAAAAGCCAGACTCGCCGAGGAGCAGGGAAATTTGGCCATGGCCAAGAGTCTGAACGACGAGGCCCTTGCTCTCGACCCGAATAGCGGTGACGCGCTGATGTTCAAGCTTGGTCTGCTGATCCTCACCAACGACAACGCCGGTGCAATAAAGCTCAGCAACCAAATCCTCACTCTCACGCCGCAAAACGTCCCTGCCCGCATCGCGCGCATTGAGGTCTTCCTCAAGCTTCGGCAGGACAGCAATGCGAAGGCTGACGTCGATGCCATTCTTAAAGCCGCTCCCGGCGCAGCGATCGGACTCTATTACAAGGCGCTCCTATTGGCCCGCACCGGTGATTTCAAGGGCGCCTGGCACATTGCGCAGTCTCTGCCGCCAGAATTCCTTCAGTCGCAACCCTCCATCGCTGTCATGGCGTCCCAGATGGCGATCAGCGCTGGTGACATCGAGACTGGCGCATCCATTCTAAGTGGCGCGCTGAGCAAGAATCCTGATTTGGTGGATGTGCGCTTGAGACTGGCTGCCGTGCGGCTGAAACAGAATAGTCCAGACGCTGCTCTGGGCGTTTTGAAACTTGTGAAAGATCCCAATGATCCGCGAGTTCTTGCCATGCTCGCCCAAGCCTACCTCAAGCTCAAAAGATACGGTGACGCTCTCGAAATTCTGGACAAGCTAAATGTCCCAGGCAGTGCCGGCGTTGGAATCCAGCGCGAACGCGCGCTAGTCGAAATGCAGACCGGGCAAACAGACGCGGCGCTCAAAGATCTTATCGAGCTTGGCGCAAAGCAACCAACCGACCCAACCGTCGCGGCCCCCCTGATCGCCGCTTTGGTCCAAGCAAAGCGTTACCCTGAAGCCTTGGCTGCCGCAGACAGGTTGGGCAGCGATCCAAAGCAGCGCGTGCAGTCCTACTTCTTTCACGGCCAAGTCCTCATGGTACAAGGCGATGCCGCGGGCGCGTTAGCCGCGTTCCAAAAGGCGCTCCAAATCGACCCGAAACATCCTACAACGCTGTATTTCAGGGCGGGCATCTTCGAAGCGCAGCACAAATACGCAGAAGCGTCTCGAGACCTGCAGGTCCTACTGTCAATTGACCCCAAGAACGTTGTCGTTCTTGTGAAGCTTGCCGAGATCGCGGCGAGACAAAATCAGGATTCAGCCGTTCGCGATTTTCTCGCGAGGGCTATGAAATTTGAGCCCAAAAACCCGACTCCACGCATTGCGCTCGCGCGATTCCTCGTGGCGCGCCATGATCTGAAAGGAGCGCTGTCGGTTGCCAACGACATGGCGCAGACTATTCCGGGAAACCCAGATGGACTAATGCTGTTGGGCCAATTGCAATTGGCTTCCGGACAGAAAAGCCAAGCAGTTTCAACATTTCACCAATTGTGTGGATTGTTGCCCCGCTCAGCCGATGCGCAATTGCTTCTCGCCAATGCTTTATTCTCCAATGGCGATCGTGATGGCGCAGCCGGAGCAATCGATGCTGCGGCAAACATTGATCCAAACAATGGCGACGTTCGCACGGCACAAATCAATCTATTGATTGCCAAAGGTGATCTCACAGGCGCGGTCAATGCAGCCAGAGCCTTTCAGCTCGCAAATCCCAGCACGGGCGCCGACGTTCTACTGGCAGACACTTTGGGACGAGCCAAGCAATTTGATCAAGCGACAGCTGTCCTAACCAAGAGTCTGGCTACCAAGCCAGACAGTCGCGTTTTGCTTCGCCTTGTGCAATTGACTTCCAATTCAGGCGACAGGAAGAAGGCAGAGCGCCTCATGGCTGACTGGGTCAAATCGAACCCCCGTGACAATGAAGTACGCGTTCAGTATGGCACTTTTTTGATGCAAGACGGTGACGCAGTTGACGCCGCTGCACAATACGAAGTCGCATTGAAACAGGACCCGAACAATGTGGCTGCTCTTAATAACCTTGCGTGGCTACTACAGAAGAATGACCCCAAGCGCGCCGTAGCGATGTCGGAGCTTGCGCTGAAGCTATCTCCCAATTCCGTCGACGTCATGGATACGCTTGGTTGGATTAAGCTGCAGCAAAAGGATGCAAAAGGAGCAATTGCGCAAATCAGCCACGCGCACTCTTTGCGGCCGGCAGACGGAGAGATCACCTATCACCTCGTTCTCGCAACCGAGGCAAATGGCGATCACAAGTCCGCTCAGACCCTTTTGAAGTCGTTGCTCGCAAGCGGTGCCAAGTTTGATGATATGGCCAAAGCAAACGCACTAGCTTCGTCTTGGCATTGAGATGCAATTGAGTTCGATGAGCAGTTGATCTGGAAGCTTAGCGGCGGGTTAGGGACCGTTTTGCGAAGCGCGCCGCGCGCTCGATGATCAAGCCGGGTCGGCGGCGCTGCGCCCGGCACCAGATCAACTTGCCTTTATCCTCGGCAAGCCTTGCTTTGTAGGCGCTATCTCCCGCTAAAAAGTCATAAGTATCCCAGCCGCGAGCCATCGCTCGATCGATTGCGAGAGCGTGCGCGATCAGGCCAGGGCGTTGACGATTGCTGCTGCCATAGACAAAGCCACTTTGATAGTTTGAGACAGTGCCAGAAAGCTGGAAATTGTAGAGGTATCCCAGCACTTGGGCACCAGCCGAAAGCCTTAAGAGTTCCACGTTGCCCGTTTGGCTATGAGCCGAGATCAAATCTCGGTGGAAATTGCGCGCATATTGGGAGTCAAATGCTCCCGATCTGCCCTTCGAACGCCAATAGGTGTCGTGGAGTTTTATCAGTTGCTCAAAAAATTCGACTGCCTCGACGGCCGAGCGAGCCGCGCGCAACTCGAGAGCACCCGTCTCTTCATAAAATTTCCGAGACTGGCGAATTTGTGCCCGAAGGTTTGGAGAAAGCTTATCGGTCCACGAACCCCCTTCTTCGCGGGCCTCTAACAAATTCACGCAATAGTCTGGGCTCATGCGATCGACTTGCACACTTAAGCCAGCGATGGTCGCGGCCTGTGCAACTTCCTGCGAGACGCCGCCCAAGAGTAGCTCGTCCCATTCTCCAAGAGCGCTCGTGCTTTGCAGAGCACGGAATATGACGGGCAGGATATTTCTTTGGTCGTCGCCCGCCATCAAAAAATTATTGTGTTCGATCATCAAGCGATCACGGCTCTTCTCGCCGGTCTCGTTCAGACACAATTGTCGCACGGACATCATGTGCCGTCGCGACACGTGGTTTTGCAAAAAGGCCAGAGCGATCGTGCGCGATCCCTGTCGAACACGGACTACGGCAGGCTTCTTGGATTCGTGCGAGTGCCAGCTGCCAATCCAAGCCCACGATAGAAAAAAGCTCGGCTTGACCAGTGATTCTAGCTCGGTCCACTCTCGCGCAATCTCGGTCGTATTGTAGTTGAGATCGAACTCGATTTCGATGCTCATACCTGAAGCTTCCTATCCAAGCCCTGGCACAAGCAGCGGACCAATCAAATTGGCCAGAGGGAGCGGGAGCCGTTTCCAGGCCTCGATCAAAAGCGAAAATTTCGGATTGAGAGGGTTTTTGTCGGGCAGTGAACAGCCGGGTCGCAAATGATATTCGTATTCCAACCATTGGGGTTCAAAACCCCAATTCTTTTTGAATGCGAAGGCGCCCGTCCCTGCCTTGCTCCGTCCAAAGTCGAAGCGACGATAGCCGCGCGCAGCGGCTCGCCGAATGACCTCCCAGTAAAGAAAGTCATTGGCTCCGTTGCGTCGGGCGCCCGTCGTGCCGCCGCCGTAGTACGGCAGCACGGTGTCTCGATGGTAAAAGTTCAACACAGAACTGACCGGCACACCCTGGTCTTTGACCACAACAATGTCGCAATCCTTGCCAAATTCGCGTTTCAGCTCGGCAAAGTAGCGCTTTGAAAACACTGGCGTTCCCAGATTGCGCACGCTCTCTGAGTAGACCCGGAAAAGCTGATCGACACTTTCGTCGACCTCGCTACATAGCGGGCCTTCCAGCGTCTTTCGAACAACTGCGCGTTGCTTGCGTGGGATTGCAAGAAGATTCGTCTTGTCGTCCTCAGTAATTGGACCGGCAAACATGGCATACAGATCCTTTTTCGCTATCCATCCCTCATGAACCGCGCGTTTGCCGCGAAACTCCAAGTAGGGCGACCGCGTTTCGTCCTGAATGGCGAGTGCGGCACTCGTCAATGCTGCGTCGGCTGCGTCGTCCAAGGATATAGGTCCGCCCTCGACGCAAAAGGGTGCAGCTAACAACGCGTTGCCGAACAGGATGCTTCGTTGGTGAACAAGTGGAAGCAGACCTACGATTGCGCCACCGCGTTCGGCCAGAAGATAGCGCGGCGCAAGCCCAAAGACTTCCTTGAATATGCGCCGCCATCCGATGCGGTGAAAAAAAGAACCATGCGCCTGGGCGAAGTTGTCCCAATCGACGGCATCGTCGCGGCGATATTCACGAACGCGGACGGCGCCGTCGACTTTTGCACTGTCGGACATCACTAGCGCCGTCTGGCTGGACTGAGGCTGCACCGGGTCGACCTATAGCGTGCGACTGATCCCGAGCGTAATCCGATAATCTGACAGACTACCTGTTAAAGGAGAGAGGGCGTTAAGCGACGCGGACGATTGGCGATCAAGATAGTCACCCCGAAGATAGGCACGCATCTCGCGGGTCATCGTATAACCAAGGTTGGCGTTTAGATCGAAGATCCGCGCTGTTCCGCCCAGCTCTTGGGTAACACGATACGAGCTGCTTACACCCGCTTGCATCAGCGGAGAGATGTCTCGGGAATACGCTGCGCGAACTCCCCAGCTCTCCGTCCTTGGTAACCCCACAACCGGAGTGCTGAGAATCGTTCGGCGCGTCCCAAACAGCGTCAGCGCAGCATGATCGCGTTGCCAATCTTCCATGAAGGCCAAGCTAACGGTCTGATTTCGCGAGATCTGCTGGTCGAAAGAGTTGCCGCCCAAGGACTGCGGACTGAACACCGAAAGAGATGACACGCTGCCGTTGCCATAGACATCGGCTTGCGTCGTCAGATCGCCAGTTGTCGTTGCTGTCAGATTTATCAAATTGTTGAGCAACTGACCTTCCGGCGTCGTGATTGTATCGTCGAGAGATCCGACGAGCGACGAAGTGGGCGTGATGTTGTAGTGCAGGCTTCCGACGTAACTGGCGTCATTATATTTGCGGCCGGCTTGAATCTGAAGGGTAAAGTCGGGACCCCACGTCCACTCGAAGCCGCCGAGTGCAACTAGACCAGAAACATTGCGACTCAGAGGTATGGTGTTGGTCACCGCGTCGTAGCCGACGGTTCCCAGCAATTGAAACTCGTGATTAATCGCATAACGCAAATTGCCAACACCTGTCTTCTCCGACAGAAGACCCTGTGAGCGGTCGACCTCGCTGAATGCTCCAGCAAGAGCCCAATTCAAGCGAACAAAGTCTTGTCCACTCGAAAAGATTTGTGTCGCCGATCTGCTTGTCACATCTTGAGGCCCGGGAAGGCCGGGTATGACGGGCGTGATCGAACTGCCGCCCGTACCCAAAAAGTAAGTTGAGCCATAGTTCGCTGTGGTTTCGGAGGTCATGAAGTCTCCGAACCTGAACCTCAAGTCGGGTTGAACGAGATAGCCAAACGAGTTGTGAAAAGCACCCGAAATGACACGGTTTCCCGCTGTGGCGATACCAATGTCGCTGGTCAAGACCGGCGCGGCGAACGCTCTCGCGCCGATTGTGAGGTATTCGGGAATCGCGATGACACTGCCGACAGCGCTAAAGCTGTCGTTGAACTGCGCGGAGCGCGTACCCTCCGCATAGAAGTCTGCGTAAAAACTATTTGTAGCGTCCAAACTCACCCGTCCGGAATGCTCGTGCAGAAAACCGGACGCGCCCGCAGTCAGAATGACGTCCGACTTTGAGCCCCCCGATAGACCGCTTGCGTTGTTCGTATAGGCGACGCTTCCTTCAACGGTCGCGCCATATTCAAAAGGCGGCGGTGTCGGAACGGCAGCACTTGCCGCGCTGTCTGTTCCGGAAACCGCTTCATTCGCCGCCACGCTCGTCAGTGCTGGAGGATCAGCGGCCATGGGTACAGCGCTCGACGTCGAATCGTCGGCACGGGCTCCTAATGAAACGCATGCTCCCAAGACCGCAACGGACGCCGCCAGGCGCAACGCTTGCGCAAAGCGCCGCGCCACAAACGGTCCCTTGTGTGGCAGATTGCGCAAGGCTGTTTCCCCGTAAAAAATCAATGAGCCGTGTGCAAAATCAGAAGAACGACTGGGGAATGATGATCACGTCGCCTGGCTGAAGATCGGTGTTGGCGCTCATGTCGCCGTCCTTCAACAAGTCCGTCAGTCGAACAATCGACGTCTCTTCATGGCCGCCGGTATTGCGGACAATCTTGGCGCGATTTCCGGCGGCGTACGCAGTCAGGCCGCCAGCTTCAATCATCGCATCAAGCACGGTCATATGCGCTTTGTACGGAATGGCTTTGGGCGCCACCGCTTCGCCGACAATGCGAATTTGCTGATTGTAGGGTCCAACAAAACTGCTGACGATCACAGTAACAATCGGATCGGACACAAATTTCTTGAGGCGGCCTTCGATCTCACGCCCAAGCTCGGCCGGCGTGCGCCCTGCTGCCACGATGTCCTCAACAAGCGGTGTTGAAATTCGGCCGTCGGGGCGAACAGGGACCGTCGTTGAAAGCTCAGGGCTGCGCCAGACCGAAATTTGAAGCGAGTCGCCGGGCCCGATCACATAGTTAGCGGTATCCGCCGTCGCAGACATCGAAACCGGGCTCGCTTTGGGTCCGTTGGCGGTACAGCCGCCAAGAGCAACAAGTCCGGCAGCCGCGATAGCAAGGACGATCCGAGCGACGGAGCGTCCAACCGAAAAACGTGAATTCATATCAATACCCCCAAGATAGGACCCTCTAGCTAGGATTCCCAAGCTCATCAGACGTTAAACTATTGAATCCTATGACACAGTGCAACGTGCAATCAAGTTTTTGCGCGGCGGCAAGGCCGCGCCCCGCTCGGTGTCAAATTAAACAAACCCATGTACCCGGAGAAGCGGCGCGAGCGCAAACACCCACCCAGCCCACAGACTCGGCTAGGACGGCGGAGACCTGCCAAAGCAATGAAGATCTGTCCAGCCAACCCCAAAAGGGCGATTGGCCGCAACGCTAAGCGGCGATCGGCCAGAGCGCTTCGTGAAGGGCACTGAGCGGCAGAACGGCGCGTTGAATGACTTTGTCGTCGAACCAAACACAGGCCGCCGTGGCTGTCTGGCCGGCATCGCCGATTTGAATGGATTCGATCGTCATGTCGGGCCCACCCGACTTCAAGCAGACCACGTCACCAAGATTGAACTGAGCCATTACGCATTCCCCTGTCTGACCGATGCGCAAAGTATGGCGGACCCGCGGTTTTGGCCCGGTTAATCGAAGGACCTGTTTTTGGGGTATTTGGCGAAATGTGAGCGCGCGCCCTGCTGTTTGTTGCATCACGCTCCATCAGACGAACGCAGGCTGTTCGCGTGATCGGGGTGTCGGAAATGGGCTCTCGGCCAACCGGCAAACGGCCGTTACTGTAAAAAACGATTACACATCAGGCATTTCGCTCGCGAGAGAAACATTTAAGTATTTGAAAATATTGTGTAATCAAATTTTGGCCCATGAATTGCTTATAGTTAACCATAGCGGGTTCTCGACCAAACTGGAGTCGCCCATGAATAAACTCAGATTGCTGAGCTTGGCTGGATTGGCAGGTATTGCTTTAGCCTCGGCCGCCTCAGCCACGCCGATCAAGGTCAAGCCGCCCGCCATCAATGCAACTGGTGATGTAGTTGCGTACTACGTGTTCGCGGATGCCGCGGACACAAGCCAGCTTGGGGAGGTTTCGCCCACCTCCATTCCGTTCATCTTTTGCAATCACGCCCCCCTGTGCGGCACCCAAAACACTGCGGGTGACAGCTTAGACCTTGGCGTTCAGTCCGGTCCG
>Ga0265325_10001997_pt1 | contig 14019 bp, 15 predicted proteins | sample 41420metaG_FD_202090 | JGI IMG/M metagenome (GOLD analysis project Ga0265325, IMG submission 202090) | Rhizosphere microbial communities from Carex aquatilis grown in University of Washington, Seatle, WA, United States - 4-14-20 metaG | ecosystem: Host-associated > Plants > Roots > Rhizosphere...
AACCGAGCGCGCCAGCTTGCGGCAAGTCCAATTCAGCGAGTGGAGCCGCGGGCTACGGCAGGCGTATTCGCCGGTCATCTGCTTGACCACGATCTCGGAGTCCGAGTAAACCCGCAACGCTGTGGCTTTGGCCGCGATGGCGTGCTGCAAGGCTTCCATCAACGCAACGTATTCGGCGACGTTATTGTCCTGATGTCCGATCCAGCGGGCGATGCGAGTGGTCTCGCCGCCCGGACTTCCAATCACCACTCCAATACCCGACGGTCCCGGATTTCCGTGCGAGCCGCCGTCCACATAGGCTACGAGATCAGACATCGAACTCCTTACAGAACAAGATGCTTCATTGCGCGGGATTCGTCAAGACGCATTGCTGGTTCCGCAAGTATGCAGTCTTCTGGTTATGGTCCTGTGAAAAACGTGTGAATTGGCTCTGAATAAGATTCCAGCTGGCACAGCAAGCGGAGCATTTTGTTCTGCTTGAGGCAAAAGATTCGCACAGCAAAATAAAGCGAATTTGCACCAACCTTGGGCGTTGACAATTGCTGAGGCTGTAATAGGATTGGCTTCGTCGACGGTCGAAAGGGCTGGCAACTAATAGTAGCCAGGCCGAAGTAGACTGGGTGATGGGTTCGGCGGGGTGACCCGCGGAACCGCCAGACCCGAAAAAACCGACTGCGTTGCGAGATGTCAGTTGGGGTTTGGCACTGCGAAAGCAGTGATCGCACCAAAAGGCTGTGACGGTACATGTCTCCACGCAGTTGACTCTCTCGCAGGAGTTGGCGGCTAGAGCATAACCAAAGTCGCAGCCTTTTTAGTTTTTCTCCCCTGAACTAACTCCCAATCGTTCAATTCAGCAGGCCTTTTCTAACCACTATCCACTATCCCCTAACCACTGCTTTTCAATACTTGCGCAGCACTCCAATCACTCGTCCCTGCACCTGCACCGTCGCGGCCGGAACGATGATGGGCTGCATGGCGGCATTCGAGGGCTGGAGACGAATCTTGCTTCCCTCCACGAAGATCCGCTTCAGGGTGGCATCGCTGCCGTTGACCAGCGCCACCACGATCTCGCCATCGCGGGCGACGTTGGTCTTTTCCACCAGCACATAGTCGCCGTTGACGATGTGCTCGTCCTGCATGCTCTCGCCTGCCACTTGCAGCACATACACGTCTTTGGAGCGGGTGAAGTCGGCGAGCGAAATCGACTCGGGATTCTCCAGCGCCTCGAGCGGGCGTCCGGCGGCGATGCGGCCCATCAGCGGCAGGTTCATGCCGGCATCGGCGGCCGCAGCGGCGGCGGCGAAGGCCTGCTTCATGCGCCCGCGCGGCTTCAGCAGATCGATCGACCGGCTGCGGTTGTAATCGCGGCGCAGCAGCTCCTTTTCTTCCAGGTTGCTGATGTGCTTGTGCACCGTGGCCAGCGAGCTCAGCCCGAGTCCTTCGGCGATCTCCTCGAAGGACGGCGAATAGCCGTTGGTGTCCACGAAATTGGAGATGAAGTCATACACTTGTTTCTGGCGGCGAGTGAGAGCCATGGCGGTCCGTAGCCTCCGCTCGTATTATGAGCGAACAAAAGGCGAAAAATCAAGACTAATGCGCGGCCCGCGCCCGGAGCAGGAACCAGAGACGCTACGCCTTCACTTTCATCTCGCTCAGGATCTCTTCCACCGTCTCGATTGCCTTCGTCAACTCGTCGTCGGTGTTGTAAAAGTGCGGCGAAAAGCGGACCCCGGCCAGCGGGCGGTAGTCCACCAGGACATCGCGCTTGAGCAGCTCGGCGCAGACCTGCTGCGGGTTGGGCATGTCGATCGATACTGTTCCGCCACGGCGCTCCGGGTCGCGCGGCGTGTTGACCCGCCAGCCATGCTGGTCCGCCATCTCGATCAGCTTCGCGGTTTGCCGCTTGGACTTCTCGCGGACCTTGTCGATACCGATCTCAGCCAGGATCTTCACGCCAGGCCGCGCGATGTGAAGCGCGGGGACGTTCGACGTTCCCTGACTGAAACGATAGATGGTCGGCGTGTAACGCGTGGGGCCGATCTCGAAGCCGAATGGGTTTTCATGGCCGAACCAACCGGTGAACGTGGGCTCGAGTTTCGTCATCAGGTCGGGACGAACGTACAGGTACGCTGTGCCGGCACCGCCGCACAGCCACTTCAGCACCGCGCCGGTGCAGAAATCCACGTTGAGCCGCTGCACGTCGAAGGGCACAGTGCCGGTTGCCTGGAAGGAATCCAGCAGTACGTAAGCCCCGACGCGGTGCGCCTTCTCGACGATGGCCTCGACATCCTGGATGAACGCGCTGCGGAAGATGACGTGCGAGATGGGAACGATCAGCGTCTCTTCATCGATTGCGTCCAGCAGCCGTTCGGTGTTGACATGGATACCGTCGTCGCAGCGCACCATCTCGATGCGGGCGCCCCGTGCCCGTTGGGCCTCCCAGAAGTACATCACCGAAGGAAAATTCAGGTCGGTGTAGACCACCTTGTTGCGCCGCCCGCTGAAGTCAAAACACGAGGCCACCGTGGCCTGGCAGGTGGTCACATTTTGCAGGCAAGCGACCGTGCCTGGCGGCGCGTTAAAGAGCGCGCCGATCTCGTCGCCCACCTGCGCCGCCAGCATCCACCACTCCTCCTCCCAGGCACGCACACCGCGCGTGGCCCAGATGTCTGTATAGTGGCGCAGCGCGTCTTCCACGGCGCGGGGCATCGCGCCCAGCGAGTTGCTGATGAGATAGGTGGTGCGCTCAAGGATGGGAAACTCGGAGCGATGGCTGAGAAGCTCGTCCTGCATGGCGCTATTGTAGCGGTTGGAAGCAGCAGACAGCAGTCAGCAGTCAGCAGTGAAGAAATCGGCGCAGCTTGCAACTGGCTTGGTGCGACTGAGCAGTACGGCTGATCATTCACCAACCGCCAAGCTCGCAAAATGCTGCATCCAAATGAATTCGGTGCCGAAGGTATTTGCCTGCGGGCGCTGCCTTACAATTGAACGATGTCTGCCCTGCCCAATGATCATCCCGCCGGAACGCTGGCGCTGGAAGCTAAATTCCGTGCGCTTCAGCAGAGCCTGCGTTCGCTTGGCCGCTTGCTGGTTGCCTATTCTGGCGGAGTAGATTCCGGCTTCCTGACCTGGGCAGCGCATCGCGAGCTGGGCAACGGAATGCTGGCGGTGCTGGCCGATTCACCCAGCCTGGCGCGGTCTCAGATGCAAGATGCCGTGGCCTTCGCCTCGGAGCATGGAATTCCTCTGGCCGTCGTTCATACCGATGAGATGGAGCGGCCGGAATACCTCCGCAACGATGGCGCACGCTGCTACCACTGCAAAGACGAGCTGTTCACGGTCATGGAGGACTACCGCCAGCGCCAGGGTTTTGACGCCATAGCTTACGGAGTGAACCTCGACGATCAGGGTGACTATCGCCCGGGGCAGCAGGCGGCCCGCCAGCACCGCGTGGCCACACCCTTGCTGGACGCGGGACTGACGAAGGATGACATCCGGCAGTTGGCGGCACAGGCGGGACTGCGCATCTGGGACAAGCCCGCCTCGGCGTGCCTGTCGTCCCGCATCGAGTATGGGCGGCCGGTGACGCAGGAGGCGCTTTCTGCCGTGGAGCAGGGCGAGGATGCCTTGCGCCAGCTGGGCTTCCGCCAGGTACGGGTGCGGCACCACGGCGAGATCGCCCGCATTGAGATCGCCCGCGAGGAACTGCCCCGCGCCCTGACCATGGAGATGTCCGCCGAGCTTACCCGAATCTTCAAGGGGCTGGGCTTCGCCTACGTCACCCTGGATCTGGAAGGCTTCCGTTCCGGCTCGATGAACGCGCTGCTGCCGGCGAAGTCGCTGGCTGAACCCCGTCGTTGACCCCGAGTGCCCCGGGGCGTCCAACCGGGGAGGCTGACGATAACTGTGAAAAGGCGGCGAAACTGCGGTCCCGGCAGGTGTAGGCAAGCCGCTCCGCATGAGATAATCAGACGTTCATGTTTCCCCAAAGGTGGTTGTTCACGTTGCTCTTGAGACGATTAGCTGTCTTGTCGCTATTGCTGTGTGTGGGCTGCTCGGCGCAGTCCAACTCCCAACCCGGTGCCGCGGAGCTGAACCAGCGCATTGACCGGCAAGTCCATGCCTTTTTCAATGTGCCTCCCGATGTGAAAGTGACCATCGGCGCCGGCAAGCCCAGCGAATTTCCCAACTACGACACTGTGCCCATCACGCTGAGCCGTGAAGGCAAGTCGCAGGTCATGGAGTTCCTGCTCTCGAAGGACGGCAAGACGCTGATCCGGATGACCAAGATCGACCTCAGCAAGGACCCGTACGCCGAGACCATGAAGAAGATCGACATCTCGGGCCGGCCGGTGCGCGGCAATCCTGACGCCAAGGTCACTATCGTCAATTACGACGATTTTGAGTGCCCGTTCTGCGCCCGCATGCATAGCACCCTGATGACCGACGTGCTGCAGCAATATGGCGACAAGGTGAAGATCGTCTACAAGGACTACCCGCTTTCCATGCATCCCTGGGCGATCCATGCGGCCAACAACGCCAACTGCCTGGCCCAGGAGAACGGCAAGAGCTATTGGGAGTTCGCCGATTACGTGCATGCTAATCAGAAAGGCATCAGCGGCGCGCAGCGGGACGTGCAGAGTTCGTTCACCGAGTTGGACCGCATTACGCTGGACATCGGCAAGAAGAACGGGGTTGACTCGACCAAGTTGCAGGCGTGCGTCAAGGCCCAGTCGGACAAACTCGTGAAGGCGTCAATGGCGGAAGGTGACTCAATTGGCGTCAGCGCCACGCCAACCGTCTTCGTCAACGGAGAACGGATGGAAGGCGCAGTGGACATCGAGGAAGTGCGGGCAGCCTTGAACCAGCAGCTTCTGGCGGCGGGAGTTCAGCCACCGCCCGCCCCGGTCCCAGCCACTCCCGCAAAGGCAACGACGAGCAAGTAGACCGCCGGCGGCGGTACCGTTCAGCGGCATGGGGAATCCGCCCCAGGCATAACCGGCCGGTCCTGCACTCCGGTTGAGGTGGAGTTTTTTGCTCTCAGAAGGAGCGGAGTTTGAACTTGAAATCTAAGAGTATCGCGCGCGTCGCCCTGGCAGCCGCCTTGGCGCCCGTCCTTGTCCTGCTGCTTAGCAGCATGGGCTGTACCGGCAAGCAGAACAGCGCCGGAGTGATGGCCCTGGTGAATGGCCGCAAAATCACGCGCAGTGAAGTCGACAAGTATTACGACAATCAGACCGCCGAAGCGCCGCAAAAGCCCAGCCAGGAGCAGGCTGACAGCCTGCGCCTCAGCATCCTGCGCGAGCTCATCGACAACGAAATCCTGATGCAGCGCGCCGAAAAGCTCGGGCTGCTCGCTACCGACGAAGAAGTCAACGCCAAGCTGGCGGAGATCAAGGCGCCCTACACCCAGGAGGAATTCGACAAGCGGCTCAAGGGCCGCAACTTGACGCTGGACGATTTCAAGCGCGACCTGCGCCGTTCGCTCACCATCGAGAAGGTGCTCAACAAGGAAATCACCTCCAAGATCAACATCTCCGACGACGACATCACCGCCTACTACAACGAACACAAGGCAGAGTTCAATCTGATTGAGCCGCAGTACCACCTGGCGCAGATCCTGGTCACCACCCAGCCCAATCCCCAGGTGAAGAACATGAAGGCGCAGAATGAGCCCGACGCGCGCAAGAAGATCCAGATGATCGCCAACCGCATAGACAGCGGCGAAGACTTCGCCACCGTCGCTATGGCCTACTCCGAGCAGCCGGAGACGTCGCAAAATGGCGGCGACCTGGGTTTCGTTCCCGAGTCTTCGCTGAAGACCGACAAGATCGCCTTCGACGCCATCACCAAGCTCAAGCCCGGACAATACACCAGTGTGCTGGTGGTCGCCGACCCCAATACCCACCAGATTTACGGCTACCGCGTGGTGCGCTTGATCAGCAAGGAAATTTCCGGCCAGCGCGACCTGAAAGACCCGCGCGTGCAGCAGGCCATTCGCGAACAGCTTCGTGACCGTCGCGAGCAGTTGCTGAAGGCGGCGTATTACGAGTCCATCCGCGACAAGTCCAAGGTGGAAAATTACTTCGCCGACGACATCCTGAAACAAGCCGCCACAACGAAGTAAAGAAACGCCCGCTGATTGCGCGAAGCACACGGCCCCCTGCCAGCATGCAAAAGCGTCTAGGGACGCTGACCGTCCAAAAGACTGACCTCGAAGACGCTCCGCTCGGCAATCTCCGATTGTCACGTCCCGCTGTGGGATACGTCACTGACAGACTGCCGCCGTACACGGGAAAATTACTGACAGGGAGGTGCGTGATGCCGACCGTAGGCAGACCGTAGGGAGTACTCCTGCTGGCAAATCGTTTTCACGGTGTCGCGGAGGGCGAAACGGGTTGTAGTATGGTGCCGTTTTCGAGATCAAATAGGAAATTCCGGTTTATTATCGCTATCCTCATCCTGAGCTTTTCTACCGCGGCCGATGTTGCCAGTCCACGGTCAGACCGTGATGCCGATGAGTCGATGGCTTTGCTACGAGACGCGGCCCGGTCAGATGCTCGTTCCGCGGGTGGGAGTTCTTTTCGGCTTCGCGCCAGAATCTCCATCGAGCGGGATGGCGTACTAAAGCCGGACGGTACCTACGAGCTACTATGGTCATCTCCTGACGAGTGGCGCGAAGAATTCACGCTCTCGGATTTCAGCCAGATTCGTGTTGCCGGAAAGGGCGGAGTGTGGGAGCTCCGAGAACCAGCATACCTGTCGCTTCCGGTGTGGCAGTTGATGCGGGCACTGGGTGTTTATGGACGATTAGAGATCGGGAAGGGCGAGCTGCCAGGCAAGATCAAAATAAAGAAGAAAATGGGGGGCATTTTATTTCGATGCGTTACAACAGTGACGGATTCACCACTCGCGTTTGTGAACGGCACACCGCTGCGGGAACTTTGCTCCTACTCAGACTCGCCACAGCTCGCGTTTGAGCGCTACATTCCGTTGAATCGAACCTTCGAATTCACCGAGTATGCGCCTCTCGGATCTCGGAGCTTTCCACGAAACATCCGAGTTTATGACGGCAAGGCTCTTGCGGCAGAGCTAACTGTGGACTCCCTTGAAGAAATGAAATCGTCAGAAAGACCCACGTTTGGGATACCTGCTGAATCGCATTGGCGTAATTGGTGCCTTAATCCCGAATCTGCCCGGCTAAGTAAAGAGCTCATATGGACGGACTATACCCCTCATCGTCCGGTAACGGTATATGGAGTCATTAGCCCTGATGGAACGTGGCATGATTTACGCGTTTTACATTCCGGCGGATCCAGTTCAGACGCCGGAGTCTTGGCGCAGGTGAGCAGGGAGCGCTATACACCGGCAACGTGCAATGGGGTGCCAATCGCAGTAGACATGGTTTTCCGGAGATAAACTGGCTACCGCCCCACGACCACGCCGTTTTCCACCGGCTGCACGAACTGCCCGGGATTGACGAAGTTGGCTTGGGCGATCCGGATCTGCTGCTTAAAATCGTCGAGCATCTCCTCACGCAAGCGCACTTCGGTGGGTTTAGGCGTTTTCCGTTACTAACGGCTCTTTTTTTCGTCTCGTTCCATTTCCTGGTCCGTTTGATTTTTTATCGTCAAACATTTCGTTCGGCCCGCACTTTGCGACCCGCTAAACCCTCAAAATAATGCCCGCTCATGACCGCGTCATCCCACCGTCCTGCCTTAGTCGATAATGGCCAGCGTGTCGCCGGCGTTGACGATGGAGCCTTCCGCGATCAGGATCTTCTGCACCTTGCCGTCCTTGGGCGACTTCATCTCGTTCTGCATCTTCATGGCTTCCATCACGATGATGCCCTGCCCTTCCTTCACTTCGTCCTTCTCGCTGACCAGGATGCGGACGATCTTGCCGGGCATGGGCGACTTGACCTTCTGCGGACCAGACTCTGCGCCGCCCAGCGCCCGGCGAGTGCGCAGGGAGCGCGGGTCCTGCACGTCCACCGCGTAGCGCGCGCTACCGATGACCATGTGTAGCTCGCCTTGCAGCGAGCGCTCGCGCTTGATCTCGTAGGCTTTGCCGCCGACCAGCAAGGACAGCACGTCGCGCGCCGTCAGCGCCGCGTCGACCTCGATGAACTGGCCGTCCACCTTGCACAGCCAAACTTTGTCGCCGCGATCCAGTTCCACCTGGTGCTTCTTGCCGTCCACCACCACGTCGTAGGTCATGAGTTTTCCTTATCGCTCCCTCAACGCCTCGGCCCGGGCCACCCGCCGCCATCCCGAAGCTGGAGGCGCAGCCGCTGCGTTGCCATTGGCCGGAACAGCACTCGCTCCGGGGAGTGTCGCCTTCGGTTCCATGGTTGCGAACAGCGCCGCGGCAATGGCCGCCATGACCGGATGCTGCGCGTCGGTCTCGTGATACGGCTTGGCCAACAGGCGGTCGAGGAAGCCGGTATCCAGGTTGCCGGCGCGGAAGTCCGGGTCGTGCAAGATCCGGCGGAACAGCGAGATGTTGGTCTTGATGCCGCCCACGAAGTACTCGCGCAGGGCGCGCAGCAGGCGCTCGACCACCTGCTCCCGATTCTCTCCATAGCCGATGAGCTTGGCCAGCAGGGGATCGTACTCGATGGGCACGTTCCAGCCTTCATACATGCCGCTGTCGCGCCGGATGCCCGGCCCCGAGGGCGAAATCAGCCGCGTGATCTGTCCCGGCGAGGGGAAGAAGTTGTTGTCGGGGTCTTCGGCATACACGCGGCACTCGATGGCATGTCCGCGAAGCCGGATGTCCTCCTGCCGGAAGGGCAGCTTCTCGCCCGAGGCGACCCGCATCTGCAGGTGCACCAGGTCGAGCCCGGTCACCAGTTCGGTGACGGGATGTTCCACCTGCAGGCGCGTGTTCATCTCCAGGAAGTAGAAGTTGCGCTGCTCGTCTACCAGGAACTCGACGGTGCCGGCGTTGTGATAATTGGCGGCCTTGGCGACGCGCACCGCGATCTCGCCCATCTTGCGGCGCATCTCTTCGTCGACGATGGGCGACGGCGACTCCTCCATGACTTTCTGGTGCCGCCGCTGCACCGAACACTCGCGCTCACCCAGGTAGACGGCGTTGCCGTGCTCGTCCCCGAAGATCTGCATCTCGACGTGCCGCGGGTTGGTGATGAACTTCTCCAGGTACACCTCGTTGTCGCCGAACGATCGCTGGGCCTCGCTGCGGGCGTTCTCGTAGGCGGAGTGCAGCTCTTCCGGCGCGTTGACCAGACGCATGCCCTTTCCGCCGCCGCCGGCCGCCGCCTTCAGCATCACCGGGTAGCCGATCTGCTCGGCCAGCCGCTCCATGGCATCGAGGTCCAGGCCCCGTTCGGCGCCGGGAACGAAGGGCACGCCCGCCTTTTTCATGTTCTGGCGGGCGCGCGTCTTGGAGCCCATCATCTCCATCGACTCAGGAGTCGGGCCGATGAACTTGAACCCCGCATCGGCACAGGCCCGGGCAAAGCGCGCATTCTCCGAGAGGAAGCCGTAGCCGGGATGGATGGCCTCCGCCTTGCTGCGGCGGGCGACGTCCAGGATCTTGTCGACGTTGAGGTAGGATTCGCTGGCCGTGGCGGCGCCGATGTGGAAAGCGTGATCGGCTTTGCGGACGTGCAGCGACTTGCGATCCACGTCGGAAAAGACGGCCACCGATTCTATGCCGAGCTCGCGGCAGGCGCGGATGATGCGTACGGCAATCTCGCCGCGATTGGCAATCAGGACTCGCTTGAACATGGTTGGGCCTCAGGGCGCGAAAACCTTGATTTTACTGCATGGGCCGCAATCGGGGAGGGGCTGCGTCACAGGAGTGTGTGACGTCGCCGCCGGGCGGGTTACGAGCGCTGTTTCAGGACTTGTTGTATGTTTCTCTTGCCGTGCAGAACGGCGACCACCTGAAGAGGAGCGGTTTCGGGCCGGTAGACAACTGTGTAGTTGGGATAACGCGTGAGCGTCCAGAAACGCAGTGGACGATTTGTCAGGTCAGAGCGGGTATGGCCGCGGGTGGAAGCCTCGGCCATGAATGCGCAAGCCTCATAGATGGCTTGTTCCACGCGGTTCGCGGCGTCCTCGCTGTTATCTGCAATGTAGGACCAGATGTCAAAGATATCGGCCCTGGCGAGCGGCGTGAGAACATAAAGCTCATCGTTTGGGCGCATGGTCGCGCAGCCAATTTTCTTTCATTACCTGAATCTCGCGGCGAGCTTGAGCGCCATCAATCAGCTCCCCGCGCTCGGCCTGTTGATAACCCACTTCGATGTGCGCAGACAGCGCCCGGCGTTCCTCGTCGGTCCAGCCTTCCTCGGCGTCCTGAGCTTCAAGAGCGCGGCGCAACACATCTTCGACGCTCACATAACCGCCGCTGGAAAGGCGTTTGTTAATGAGCGTTTCAAGGTCGGGAGGGAACTTCAACTGCATGGCCACTTCTCCATTTTGCACTTATCGTAAAGTTTTAGCACGGTTCGGCACCTGGCGTCACTTGATAGCCAGATCACGCAACACACTCATGTGTTCCAAACAGCAAAACGCCCCTCCATGCCGGCGAGGGGCGTTTCCATTCCGAGTGCGATTGAACTTACTGCTGCTGCATGGTGACCACGCCCGAGGGCCCGGCCTTTTCCGCCTTGGCTTTCTTGGTGGCCATGGTCTTGTCCACCCAGTCGTCAGCGTTCTTGAGATCGGCCTTGCGCGCGGCCGGATCGTCGCACTGCAAGTCGGCTTGCTCGCGGTACAGCAGGTTGAGGTAGGCCATGGCATCGTCGTAGTCGGGACGCAGCTCCAGCGCTTTCTGCAGTTTGGCGATCCCGTCCTCCACCTGAGGCTGGCTCTGGGCCTTGATGGTGGTGATCAGGGTCTGGCAGTCCTTCTTGTCTTTGAGATCGTCGGTAGGCTTCAGGCCAAGTTTGGCGCGCTCTTCCATGCGCCGCTGCCAGGACTGCGTCCAATCGATGACCGCGACGGAGTAGTAGGTCTCCGGGTCGTTGGGATCGAGATCGACGACTTTCTGGTAATAGTCCTTGGCCTGGTCGAACTTCTTCATGTTGAAGTACAGCGAGGCGATGCCCTTCAGGCTGTGGATCTGTTGCTCCTTAGGCGGATTAAGACTCAGCACCTGCTTGAAGACGTCGATGGCCTGCTCCGCATAACGATTGTTGTCGGGCGCATCGGCCCCGGGAATGTATTGCTGGGCATACGCCGTGGCCAAATAAAGGCGGGCATTAATAAGGCTGGGGTCGAGATCCACGGCGTTCTTGAAATGTTCGATTGCGTTTTCGTATTTGGCGTTCTTATAGGCCTGCACGCCCTTGTTAAGCTGGTCGCGCGCTCTCAGCTTGCTGCAACCGACCGCCGAGATCAACGCAAGCAGGACCGCAAGTATCGTCAGTACCCGTCCGCTGGTTTTCATGTCTGGTGTCACTCTCCGTTGGGGGTATTCGGGTTCCGAGCAAAGGCGGGAGCGCTGCCTGGCGTCCCGCCCTTGCAATAAGGAGGAAGTTACAGCCCGAATCACATTCCTACGTCACAGTTAACCTTACTGTCCGGCCTCGATCTTGGCCGTGATCAGTCCAACTTTATCGACACCCGCGGCGTGCGCGATATCGATGACCTGGGCCACATCGTTAAAGGTAAGGTCGGGATCGGCCTTGACGAACATCACCTTTTCGGCGCGGGTCTTGAAGATGTCGTTTAATCGGCCTTCAAGGTTTTCCCACGTAACGTCGTCCTGGTTGATCTTGAGGGCGGCCTTGTCGCCGGCCCCTTTCAACACCTGGACGACGATGGTGCGGTCCGTTTCCTGCTGTTTCTGGTTGGGGTCCTTGGGCGGCTGGGGAACCAGCGCATCCAGACCCTTGGGCGTCAGCGGGGTGATCACCATGAACACGATGAGCAGCACCAGCAAAACGTCAATCAGCGGGGTTACGTTGATATCGGCTGAGGGCCCGCTGGACCCTCCCATTGCCATTGACATAGCTAACTCCGTTACTGGGCGCCCGGGCCGCTAGGCGGTTTCTGGGTAATCGGGCTCACTTGCTTCTGTTCCGTCAACAGACCCACGTCATCCACCCCGGCGGAGCGGACATTGTCCACCACGTCCACCACCGCGCCGTACTTGGCGCGCGCGTCCGACTTGATGTAGACCCGCTTGTCCACTTTGTTGGCCAGGCGGTCCTTCACCTTGGCGGTCAGGTCTTCGACCTTGACCCGGTCGGTGCCGAAGTAGATCTGCCCGTCGCGCATGATGGCCACCAGCAGCGAGTCTTCCTTGTCGGCGTCGGGCATGGGCGTCGGGCTGTTAACCCGGGCCATGTCCACACTCACGCCGTGCTGCAACATGGGCGTAATCACCATGAACACGATGAGCAGCACCAGCATCACATCCACCATGGGGGTGACGTTGATGTTCGAGTTGACCTTGGATCCTTCGTTGCGTATTGCTAGCGCCATAAAGTTCAACCTCCCTTCAGGCTGGAAGCAGCGCGGGACGCGCCCACGCCGGGCCCCCAGTTACCGGCGGACCTGACGACGCTTGAGGAAATAGTCGATCAGCTCGCTGGAGCTGTTGTCCATTTCCACGTCGAAGGCTTCCACCTTGTTGGTGAAGTAGTTGAACATCATGACCGCCGGAATCGCGACGAACAGTCCGAACGCAGTGGTCACCAGGGCTTCCGAAATTCCGCCGGCGACGGCGCCCAGACCAGTGGCCTTCTGCGCCGAAATCTCCTTGAAAGCGTTCAAAATGCCGACCACGGTGCCGAACAGCCCCACGAAGGGAGCCGTGGAACCGATGGTGGCCAGACCGCCCAAGCCGCGCTTCAACTCGGCGTGCACGATAGCTTCGGCGCGCTCCAAGGCACGCTGGGAAGCCTCGATCTGCTCGCCGGGTATGTCGGCGGATTCACCGTGGGCCCGGAATTCCTGAAGGCCAGCCACCACCACCTTGGCCAGGTGGCTCTTCTTGTTGCGTTCCGCGACCTTGATGGCCTCGTCGATCTTGCCTTCACGCAGGGCGCCGGCAACCGCCGGAGCAAAGACCCGGGACTGCTTGCGGGCAGCGCTGTAGGCCATGGCGCGATCGATCATCACGCCAATCGACCACACCGACATAATGGCCAGGATGACGACCACGATTTTGGCCAGAAAGCCCATCTGTCGCCACAGGGAGAATACGTCCCAGCCCACGGTGGCTTCCTGGAAAATCCAGGCGGCAACCGAAGGTACGTGGCTGAATGCGTAGGTTGCTACGTTAGCTAGAAACATGAGTCGAGTTTTCCTCCTCCAGAACTTTTCGTTACCGCAAAACCAAATCGCTTACCGCTGTTGCCTGTGCTTCAAACTGTTCAAAACCGCGGTCGCGAAATCCGCGATGGGCCGAAGGCCGCGCATCCCAGGAACCGCGACCGCCAGCAAACTCAAGGACAAATTGCCGCTCTCCGCAAAACTCTATCCGCCGGCCAGGGTGAAGTTGACGTTGACCGTGGTCTCCACCTCTACCGGCTCGCCGTTCAGGTAGTAAGGCTTATAGCGCCATTGTTTCACGGCATCCAGCGCCGCGCCGGTGAGCATCGGGTGGCCGCTCACCACGTGCAGATTCTGGATCGAGCCGTCCTTGCCGATCAACGCCTGCAACACCACCGAGCCCTGAATGCGCGCCTGGCGGGCGAGCGGCGGATACGTCGGCTGCACCCGGTGAATCAGCAAGCCCTGCTGGACGCCCGCGGACACACGCACGCGCTGCGGGACAGCCGCTTTGGGCACCGCCGTCGGGATGTTGCCGATGACACCGCCCAGCACACCACCCATCGCGCCTCCGGGGACGCCACCCGGCACACCGCCTACCACACCGGCCACGCCCGTGCTCGGTGGAGGCTCGTCCTCTTTGATCATCTCGATCTTCTTGGGAATTTTGGTGGGAGTACGTAACTGGCCGTTGTCCAATTCCGTCTGGGGCTTCCTGACCACGTGGACTTCAGCGGCCGGCGGCGGGGGCGGTGGGGGCGGG